>Ga0210384_10000151_pt1 | contig 106343 bp, 83 predicted proteins | sample IncBWH2MmetaG_FD_160574 | JGI IMG/M metagenome (GOLD analysis project Ga0210384, IMG submission 160574) | Forest soil microbial communities from Barre Woods Harvard Forest LTER site, Petersham, Massachusetts, United States - Inc-BW-H-2-M | ecosystem: Environmental > Terrestrial > Soil >... | reverse complement strand
GCGACGTTAAGGGGACCAGGTACTCGCCGCTCGATCAAATCAATGCGTCTAACTTCAACAAGCTCGAAGTCGCCTGGCGTTTCAAGACCGACAATTTCGGACCGTTTCCGGAATACAAATTAGAGGGGACGCCGCTGATGGTGAAAGGCGTCCTCTATACGACCGCGGGCACGCGGCGGTCGGTCATTGCGCTCGACGCAAAAACAGGCGAGCTGATCTGGTCGCACAGCCTGCGTGAAGGCAAACGCGCCGCAGTCGCTCCGCGGCAATTATCGGGCCGTGGCGTGTCGTACTGGACGGACGGCAAAGGCGACGACCGCGTCATTTACATCACGACGGGTTACCGCCTCGTGGAACTCAATGCCAAGACAGGCGCGCTGATCGACTCGTTTGGCACGCACGGTATTCTCGACCTAAAGGTTGGCGTCGTGAAAGGAATCAACCAACAGATCGACTTGGAGACTGGCGAGATCGGCGTCCATTCGACGCCGACAGTAGCTCGAGACATGGTGATCGTGGGTTCCTCGATGAGGGAGGGCGCCACCGTTGAAAGCCATAACAACACCAAAGGTTTGGTTCGCGCGTTTGATGTCCGAACAGGAAAAAAGATTTGGCAATTTAACACCATCCCCGGGAAGGGTGAGTTCGGCAGCGAGACCTGGCTGGAAGGATCCTGGGCCGAGAACGGCAACACCGGTGTCTGGAACCAGATCACTGTCGACGAAGACCTTGGCCTGGTTTATCTTCCGGTTGAAACGCCTACCTCGGACTACTACGGCGGCCACCGTCCGGGTAACAATCTTTTTGGCGAGAGCTTGGTGTGTCTCGATCTGAAAACCGGGCAGCGGAAGTGGTACTACCAATTCGTGCATCATCCGCTGTGGAATTTTGACATTTCCACGGCGCCGATCCTGGCTGACATCAATGTTGACGGCCGGGCGATCAAGGCGGTTGCGGTCCCCACCAAACAGGCTTGGCTCTACGTCTTCGATCGCGTGACAGGCCAGCCGGTTTGGCCGATCGAGGAGCGGCCGGTCCCACAGTCCGACGTGCCGGGTGAAAAAACCTCAGCGACTCAGCCGTACCCGCCGGATAAGCTGCGCTACGCGCGAAATTTCTTCAGCTTGCCGGACGACCTCATCGATTTCACCCCGGCGCTTCGAGCCGAGGCGGTCGGCAGGGCTGAGCGGTACCGATGGGCTGACACTCCGTTCAATCCTCCGATGCTCGGTGACGTCAAGGGCGTGCTGGGCGCGATTACGGTCGGCACGGCTACGAACTGGCCCGGCGGCGGCTTTGATCCCGAGACGCACATCCTCTATGCGCCGGCTGGAAATACGCCGGGAGTGAGGTCGCTCATTGCGTCACCGCCAGGATTCTCCGATATTCGGTACGTCACCGGAGTTGCTGGCCGACCCATCGTCGAAGTCTGGGGGCCGGGTGATTGTTGCGCCGCCGATTCAGGCCACAAATCGCGCACGGACCTACCCCTAATGCCCGGAGCGCAGTCGCCCGCCGGTGACGCGGCCGCTCCTCCTCCTCCTGACGAAGGTGGTGCTACCCTCTCTGTTCGAGGGATGCCCATTGTCAAACCACCTTATGGAATCCTCGCGGCGGTTGATCTCGATCGCGGTCAACTTCTGTTTCAGGTGGCGCACGGCGACACGCCGGATAACATCCGCAACCATCCGGATCTGAAAGGTGTGAACATTCCAAAGACCGGACAGGCCGGGACTTCAGGGGTCGGGCTGGTGATTACAAAGACTCTGGTTGTCATGGGCGATCCACAGATCACGACGACGCCGGAGCATCCGCGGGGCGCGATGCTTCGGGCTTACGACAAGAAGACTGGCCAGCAAGTTGGAGCGGTATTGATGCCGGCCATCCAGAGCGGAACGCCAATGACATATATGGTGGATGGCAAGCAGTACATTGTGGTCGCCGTCAGTGGCGGCGCGTACTCGGGGGAGTACATCGCGTACAGCCTGCCCAATTAGAAATGCGAAGCCCCGGCGACACTACAGGGATCTGTGTGCGAAATGAGGATTGAAACGTTTATGTAGCGCCCGCCTTCGGCCGGGCACTTTGCAATCGGGCAGATGCCCGCCTGAAGGCGGGCGCTACATGAACCAACACCGAATTCACAGACGGACGCTCACGGGGCGCTTGGAGTAAACACAGTCGTCCACAAACATCCGAACACGTGTGTCCGGCTCATGCCACAACGAGCACTTAAAAGGCGCGAGATGAAAACTAGAATTGCTATGGTGGCGCTCATCCTCATCGCTGCCGCAGTCGACGTCGCCTCGTCACTGCGCGCCGAAAATGCTGCTTCCTCGCAACAAGCGGCGGCGCCATCTTTGACCGAGCCCGCGCAGTCCGTTTGGGATGGCGTCTACACAGTAGAACAAGCCAGCCGCGGGGGAGCACTCTATGCGCAGAGATGCGCGCGCTGCCATGCTCAGGACCTCACCGGTGGAGAAATCGCGCCAGCGCTGAATAGCGGCGAATTCAAGTCGAACTGGACCGGCCTCACGATCGACGACCTTTTCGAACGGATCAAAGTTTCGATGCCCCAGGACAATCCGGGGAGCCTGAGCCGCCAGCAAACCGCCGATGTCGTGGCGTTCGTCTTATCCAGGAACGGTTTTCCAGGAGGCAAGACAGAACTCGCGCGTGAGGCTGAAGTCCTGAAGACCATCCGTTTCGAGCAGAACAAACCGGAAACCGCCGGCACTAGCGAGACACCGAGGCCATTGGAGACGGATGGAACATCGTCCACGGTTGCGACAGCGAGCGAGTATCACGTGATCAAAAGGATTTCGATTCCCGGCGATACAGGCTGGGATTACATAACGGCAGACAGTGAAGCCCGCCGTCTATATGTCCCGCATGGCATCGAAGTGGTTGTGCTCGATCTGGACTCAGGCGAGATCGTAGGAAAAATTGCGGGATTGAAGGGCGTGCACGGCGTGGCGATCGCCAGGGAATTTGGACGCGGGTTCATCAGCGCCACGGATCCCGGTTCCGTCACCATTTTCGATCTCAAATCGCTCGCCGTGATCGACAAACTGAGGGTGGGGGATGACCCGAACGGGATCATCTATGACTCCGGGACCCAGCGCGTCTTCACCACTGACCGCGGCAGCAAGCGCGTTACCGCGATTGATGCCAGGACGGGCAAGATCGCTGGTACCATCGAGGATCTGGGCGGCCGGACGGAGCATTTGGCCGCGGACGAAGCGGGACACGTCTTCTTAAACATGCAGGATATCGGGAAGCTGCTCAAGCTCGATGCGCAATCGTTGAAAGTTATTGATACCTGGCCGCTGGATCCGCCCTGCGGTCAGCCCAGCAGCATGGATATGGACCGCATCCATAATCGCATCTTTGTTGGCTGCCGGAGTGGTCTCTTCACCGTCGTGGACGGCGCCACTGGAAAGATTGTTGCTACGCAACCCATCGGACTTGTCGTGGATGCGCTGGAATATGACCCCAAGACAGCGTTGATCTATGTCTCCACTGGGGGAGGCGATGGCTCTCTCTCCATCTTCCGCGAGGAAAGCCCGGATAAATATGCGCTGGTGGAAAACGTAAAGACCTTGCCTGGGGCCAGGACGATGGCGTTGGATCGAAAAAACGGCAGGGTATTTCTGCCCGTCGCAGACCTTAGTCCCGTCCCTGCCGCTACGGCCGAAACTCCGCGGCCGCGAGCGCCGGCGATTCCGGGGACCTTTTCGGTTCTGGTTATCGGTCGATGACGCTTCAAACCGGTGGACTTTTTTAGTCTAAATATGTCAGCGTACGATGCGCAGGCTATAGCTCGAAGCGTGAAATTTCGGCTTATAATCCACCAGTTTGGGTTTGCTATTAGAAGCAGACATCGCCACAAAACCTCTTTGACTAAGGGGCTCACATATGTTTTCGACGCTTAGGTCCGCGATTTGCTGCTGTGCGATACTGATCGCTTTCAGCACAATCTATGTCCAGGCCACAATTCCAGCAGCGCCCCAAGAATCAGATGCGGTCGTCGTCAAGATGACAACCGAACACACATTTGTGCCCGAGAAGCTAACGATCGCAGTTGGACAGACAGTGGAATGGGTCAACGACGATAAAGCCAGCACACACCAAGTTACAACCGATCCGGATGTGGCAGTTGATCCGAGCCATGTTTCCATGCCGGAAGGTGTTGCGCCCTTCGATTCACACTTGATAACCAGTGGCAAGTCATTCCGGCACCAGTTCACCGCTCCCGGACTTTATCGATACGCATGTCCCCCTCACGAGAACGACGGGATGCTCGGAGAAGTGACCGTAACAAAGTAGGTCTTCGCCAGTACGGTGTCGCGTTAATTGCCCAGCCCAATTTTCTATTGCCGGGAGTCGGCCATATGGGTTGGTGAGGGTTGGATCCTGTCTAAGTCAAACCGCCAAGAAAAATTCTACGAGCCTGAGCGGTCCTAAAGGACTATTTTCGTACGCGTCATTTTGCATCTCGCGGACACGGTCCTTAGGAAGCTACAGGTCGCCGAACGCGTGATTCGGCGACCTGCGGCGATTCGATTCTAAGCTTGGAACTGCCTATGGGATCATCCATGTGGTGTTCCGTGCCGGCACGAAGCCGACCGGGATATGAGCGACTTCTTTCAAGGATTTGATATCGACGACGGAGACGTTATTCGACTGTTCGTTAGCCACGTAGGCCGTCTTGTCGTCAGGCGTGATCGTCAGCCAGCTCGCACCCTTCCCGCTCAGTTCGGCGCCTCCCAGCAGCTTCAAATCTGGTAGCGAGTAGGCATAGAGGGCGCTGTTTAACCGGCTATTGACTAGCAGCGTCTTTTGATCCGAGGTGACGGTAATGCCGTGAGATGCAGCGGGCGGTCCGAAATGGTTCTGCAGTTCGGGGGCTACGTCCGGATTCTTAATGCGTTTGATTTCCTCGCGCGTTGCAAAATCGACGACCGCAAATCCATTAAATTCACCACCCACTTGCGCGAACACCCACTTGGTAGAGCCGTCGGGATTGGCCGATATCGCCATCGGAGACGGGGATGGCTTGATGGCAAGCGTCCAAGCGACCTCGTTGGTCCGCGTGTCAATCACGTGCATCATGTTCTCCGGCGGTACGGTGTCTCTGGCGACCCCACCAATCACGTACTTGCCATCGGGGGTCATGTTCAGGTCGTGTATGCCGCCCTTGATCGGGATGGTCTTGACGTTCTGAAGCGAACTGGTGTCAATCACGTCGATACCGCCGTTCGCCTGGGCCCTGATCTGCGGGAAATGCGAAATGTCGTCCCAGGAAGGTCTTATCGCGACATAGATCCATCGGCCATCAGGAGTCAGTGCAATAAGGTTGGGGACTCCTCCACTCAGAGGAATTCGTTTGATCACCTCTAAAGTCTTGCCGTCGACAACATCGAGCGTCCTCTGCGCTTCTTCACTGATGTAGATTCGTTTGCCGTCCGGGGCTACCGCGATCCCATGGCTTGCTTCGATCCCCTTGATCTCCCCTACCACTTTATTGGTGATTGGGTCGATGATGTGGATGTTATCCCCGGCGGAGTTCGTTTGGATGATGCGTAACTTCGAGTTGGGCGCGGCCTTCAGGGAAAACGACACCGCGCACACAACCATCACGCACAAAACGATGAGACACCCGCGAAACTCCAGTTTGTTTTTCATCTTCGTTGCTCCTCATTTCAACAACAAGCTGTCCTCATCAGGCGATATGCCGGGAGACAACTCGTTACGCGCCGCTACTTCGCCGTCGCTCCAAACACCCATGCTTTCAAGTTTAACCACTCCGGATTGTCTTGCGATTCAAAGTGCTTGCCACCGCCGTGAGCGGGGTCGCCACCCGCCTGCTGGGCGAGCGGATGTCTGAGCAGCGGGCTCTCCATGCTTCCGGGCACAACCACCCGCTGGACCAACTCGAAGTTCTGGCGCGACTGCTCTTCGTTCCACGTCGTGCTCCCAGGTGAGAGCGGCACCAGGTGCAACGGCACGTGGTTGGCCGTATGGCAAGTGACGCATCGCGCGTGGCCAGGACGCTTATTAAGGAAGACGGGTTCCACCTTGGCCTTGAAAAACTCGTAATTCAACGGCGCCGACTCGGTGGAGGAAGAAGCCGGCTGGTTCTCCTTAGCCTGCTGTTTCGCCCGTAACGATCCGGCCGCCAAGAATATACACGCCACGACGAATACATAAGACAACGCTTTCTTCATTTGGCGCACAGGAACCTCCGACGAGACAATCTGGTTGGGAAAATAACGAAGTTGTTCTGGCCTGGGGAAAGCGCCCCTCAAACAAGGAAAACGAACTGCGGAGAGGAAACTTCATGGGTTGCGGCAGCGCGTAAATTACGAGCCCGCGCATGTGCCGCTATCTTGGGTGAACGCTGTCATAGCAGTAAGGTATTGTCAAGAATAAAATTGCCCTCTTCCCGCCGCGCGGCGCTCAAGTCAAATTGTTAATATTCCATATCGCTGGAATCTTTCAGGACGAGTCGATTTGGTGGCAGATATTATGTAAGTCGACGATTGAATGTTGTCGCGCCTGGATTATTGGATTGTGAAGCCCTTACTCAGACGGTACGCCGGCGCTCATGCGGCGAAAACAATTGGTTCAACTCGAGCGGCCCCGGGGTGTATAAAATGGCCACTCGAAGGTTCACAATGAGGAATCGCCGCTTAAGTTCTTGACCTTCGATGCGCCAGGTCAAATCGGGAATTCGGGATGCCATGCGCCGGGCGGAAGTTCGAATCGAAAATTTCGAAAGAATCAAAGCGGCTCCAGTGCGCCATGGCCGGCGGAAATTCACGTTGAACGCGGAGGCGTCATGAGAGTTGTTGCAGTTGCGAGCGCCCAAGCCAGCACACGGGTGAGGACGATCGCTGCTCCGCAAGCATTTTTCGTTTGGCTCATTCCCATCCTGTATCCGCTGTCTCTTTCCACCACTTTTCGCAGCGCAGAATTGACACGGACTTTGCGTGGGCCTCTCACGGCCCCGCCGCCCTGCTCGCGGGGTTATCTTACGTGCCGCTGCTGCCGCGTTATCTTTGGCGGTGCTGGCTGTCTTCAATCATCTGGCCTGCCAGGCGCGCTGGAACCTCACCCGCGTGATCTCCGAATCGGCGGCCCGCAAGGCGTCATACAGCGTCATGGCTTTAGGCGGGCAGTTACTGTGGTTATCAGCCTTGCAGCCTGTGGCGTGCATTTGGTGAAATAAATTGCCGGGTCTGACCCGTTCGCCGAGTTGTCCGTCCCTTCGGCTCCTTGCGGAAGTGGCGGACTCCCGGGAAACGGGATTTTCAAGAACTGGGTCCGGAAAAAGTAACTTTCCGGAAAGAGGGGCGGTCTCAATGGGTCGACGCGACACTAGTTCCAAATCTACTTGCTGGAGTCTCAAAAACTAAAACCGTTCGCGAGCGTCGATTCGAACGCAACACTGTCCAGTTTAGTTATGATTGAGCACAGCCAGTCAGATCGGTTTTCAGAGAGAAGTACTGTCGGATCAACAGATTTGATGGGATTGCGTCGCCCCATTCAGCTCGCACCCTTTATCAGGATGTGGCATGGTGGTGCAGAATGTTGCGGCGACGTTAGCAATTGACGTCCATCCAAATGTTAAGAACAATTGAGCCGCCGGGTGCTTGGAATCGAGCGCGTGCGTCCGAAGCGGAGAAATCCAAAACGGTGATATCACCATGCCCAAATCAGAAGGAAATTCTGTCGATCGTCGCAATTTTCTGAAGATCGTCGCTGGCAGTGCGGCGGCGCTGGTTGCGAACGCGCCAAAAGCGAACGCACAAGAGAATGGCGCTCGCCCCTCGCAGGAGAAAATGTCCGCGGAGGACAAGAAAGTGGGTGCGCCGACGACGGACCGCGCCAGTGAGACCCCTGCCGACAATCCATATACCCAAGGGATGGCGGCGTTCGTATCGGGTCTTCGTTACGAACAAATCCCCGAGGAGGTGATTGACCGAATCAAGCTGTTGATTCTGGACTCGATTGGTTGTGCGATCTATGGCGCCGACTTGGAATGGAGCCTCATCCTGATGCGCACTCTCCAACAGCTCGATAGTTCAAAATCCTGCGGCGTCTGGGGCACGTCGCTGAGGCTCTCAGCGCCGCACGCCGCGCTGGTCAACGGCACGCTTGTGCACGGATTCGAACTTGACGATATACATAGGCTGGGCGTGATGCACGTGGGGGCTGTTACGCTGCCGTCTCTCCTGGCCGTTTCAGAAATCAGGCCGGGGATAACCGGGCGCGACTTTCTCACTGCCGCCGTTGCTGGTTACGAGACCGGGCCGCGGGTGGGAAAGTGTATGGGAGAGGAACACATCGGTCAGGGTTGGCACTCCGCAGCGACCGTTGGAGTGTTCTCATCGGCGGCAGCGGCGGCAGCCGCGTTGCGGCTCTCAAAGGAGCAGACAGTCCATGCGTTAGGAATCGCCGGCACGCAGTCTGCGGGCCTCATGGCTGCCCAATATGGTTCCATGGTCTTACGGATGCACACGGGCCGGTCCGCCCAAAGCGGCCTGTATGGTGGTTTGCTGGCCGCGAACGGGTTCACGGGAATCGTGAATATTTTCGAGAGTGATTATGGCGGCTTTTGCACAACTTTCTCCCGGTCGCACGACCGGTTCAACCTGGCCGAGCTAACCGCCGGCCTGGGGACGCGCTTTGAGACGATGCAGGTATCGCTCAAGTTTTACTCATGCGTGAGCAGCAACCACACGACACTTGACGCCATTCGTGCGATTCGCGCTCGCCGGCCGTTCTTGGTTGACGAAGTTGACCACATCGTTGTGCATGGCTCTCAGGTGACCGTTGATCATGTAGGCTGGAAGTATCGCCCTGCGGGGATCTCCGCAGCGCAACTGAACTTGCCGTTCTGCGTCGCGACGCTTCTCCTCGACGGGAATGTTTTCGTCGATCAGTTCACTGCGCTGAAAATTGTCGATCCGGTCCGGATAGCGCTTGCCGACAAAGTAAAAGTCGTGGCCGATCCGGATATCATGGCGCGAGGCTCTGAATTCCGGCAGATGGTTAGAGCCGAAGTATTTCTGAAAGACGGAACAGTATTGGCGGAAACCGTTGAGGCGCCGCGCGGAAGCGAGCGGAACTTTGCGAGCAAAGCCGACGTGGTTGCGAAGTTTGAAAATCTGGCAGGCCACGTCATTCCGGCGGGCCAAGTAGCGGCGATCCGGGAGGCTGTTCTAAATTTGGAAACGCTGCCGGATGCGAGCAGGCTGGCCTATTTACTAATGAAATAATAAGCCCGATATTGAAGCCTCCCGGCCACTAGATGGAGGATCTTCCATGTCCTACTCATGTGCCGGATTCGACGAATCGCCGAATCGCGAGGCTTGATTTTTGGGGCGGAGCTGTAAGGTGACGTCGGTCTGGTGTCCGGGCGAGACCCATACGTTTTGGCGCCATTGGGAAACGCGCCCCGGATCGGAGGCCCGGACGGAGTATTGTCCTTCAGGGAGGGAGGGGAACCAGAAACGACCCTGAGTATTGGTTTCCGTAGTTTGGAGATGACCGCCTTCGGAGTCTTGCAGAGTTACGCGGGCGTCAGCGACGGCTTTGCCTTTGAGGTCCAGGACTTGGCCGCCGACCGTGCCGAGTCCTGCAGCCGAAAGCACGGCAAAGCTACCGACGGCTAGGATAAGCGAGAAGGCAACGAAACCTGGCTGCAACGCGAGTCGTCTTTTCATCCTCACAGCTCCCGTAGGCCGAGCTAGCAATTCTCGTGCGAAATCGCGCCAGTTAATCCAGCTCACCATAATATAAGAGTAGATATTCGGAGGGCAGAATTACAATCACCCATAGAGATGGGTCAATCGCAGTCGATACCTGGCCACTCGGTCAGGGGAAAACTCTTCTGTCCTTAGCCCGTGATTTCATAACTCCCGAATAGTCGGCTACTCGAAAGCCGGTCTCGAACAAGCGTTCGGCGTAGCGGGTCGGTCACATCCCGATAAGTTCCCCCTATCGAAATGTGGTTTTACGCATCCCACTCGATTCGGTTCAAATTCCGAAAAAGCCTTATCTGAATGTGGCCGTTAGAGAAGGTCGAACATAAATAGGAAGAGCCGATCCTCCTCGAGTTCAGGGAACCAAGATTGAGACTGGCGCAGACACTGGATGGAGTGAATGCAGAATGCGATCGTGGTTCGCTTGGGTGGGCTTCCCGACCGATCCTTACTGCCCAGCCCACGCCACTAGCTACTATTGGTCTGCAAGATAGAAGTACCCAACCCGGTCATTCGACGGGCTGCCGTACCACAGGTGCCTCTGATCATCAGGGAAAAATTCGCGGAGTGTATTTTCCGAGTGGGGATAGGGATAGACTGTGACGTTTCCGGTTTTTGGATCGAGGCAACCCAGCTGATCCATATAATAGGATGCGCACCAAATTTTCCCGTTTTTGTCGATGCCAAGGGCATACGGGCTTGGCCGTGCACCCGGCAACTGATATTCCCTAAACGTTTCGGTTTTGGGATCGAAGTGTGCGACCTTGCCTGAAAAATACTCCCCAAACCATACGCTTCCGTCGGAAGCGACTTGGATTCGCCGCGGCTCACCCTTGGTCGGCGGAGCCCAGCTCTTTTGTTCTCCCTTGCTGTTCACCCTATAAAGCTTGCCATCGTCTCGGAGTCCGCCTGCCCAGACGTTATCGTCCTTGTCAATCGTAATCCCATAAAACGCGCCGTCGTCGGCATGGAAGGCGGTGAATTTATGTGTTTCGGGGTCAAACCGATTGAGGGGATTTCCCGTGCTCCATATCATTCCTTTTGAATCGACGCGAATCGTGTGCGTGGTTCCCGGCGAAGGCGACTCGTACTCAGTGACCTGTTTCGTATCGGGATCTAATCTCCCAATCTTGTTCTTAAATTGCTCGGAAAACCACACTGTGCCATCGGCTGCAGGGACCGCTGAATGAATTCGGAGGACGTCAGGACTGGATACCGGGAAGTCGTCAAGCTTGCCGGTCTTCGGGTCCAGCCTCGCTATCTTATTTACCGGCCCGTTGTAGGGAATCCATATGTTCCCCTTTTTGTCGGGAACCGCACTCCAGGGAAATTTGCCTCCCACTTCGTATTCGACGTAAACGATATTCATGGCGTCGTCGCCGAACGATTGCGCAACTTTTTCGTATCCTGGCAATTCCGCCGGCGATTTTGGGAGGTTCGAATCTTCTCCAAATACGCTATTCAGATAGGACGCAATGTCGGCAGCTTCGCGGTCATTGATTCTGACTCGCATCGTGGTCCGCATGTACTCGACACGGTCTCGCCAGCCGGCTTCGTCGCGAACCGTAGACGCGATTCGAGTCTGAATTCCGTGGCAGGCGCCGCAGGTAGCAGTTGGCTGTCCGGGTTGCGGCGTAAAGAGCGCTCCTTTGCCTTTTCCCTCCGGCAACAACTGGTCGGCCTGATACAGCGAAATGTCGGTCCAGTGTATTTGTCCCTTCCTCAGCTCAAATTCGAACGAGACTTTCTGATCGGCGGTCAAGCTAACACCCGTGCGCGGTTGAGCTTGGTAGCCGACGGCCCTTATGCGTATCTCATACTCTCCGGCCGCCAAGTTCGCAATCCGGTAATGGCCGTCTTTGCGCGACAACACATTGACCGTTATCTTTGTCTGTGCATTCCTGGCCTGGACAAATGCTCCTTTGAACGGCGCGCCGTCGGGACCCTTGACTGTGCCTGTGACCTCCGCTCCATAACCAAGTGAGGCAACGCCTAAGACACAGCTCAGTAACCAGATCATTTTTCCCATTGGTGTCATGCCCAGTGCCATCCCTTCAGACGTGCCGGATATCTCACCGCCTATGCGCCAAACCTTAGGCCACCTTCACTCTACCGTCAAGCTCGGATCACAGCGAACGTCCTAGCATCGCGCTCCGCATAGACCAGGGTGAAACGTCACGTCCCGGGCCGGCCAAGTGCTGTGAAGTCCCTTGATCGGGATTTGGCTTTCTGGCCGAGGCAAAGGCTGTACATATTCCGAAAAGACCATTTATTCGGCTATGGGATTCAGCCAAAGGCGCGCGGACGACATTTTCCCCGGATCCTGGGAGTCCTGAAGCGAGTTAAGATTGAATGCAAATTAGGCGATGAATGCGCTTCCCCGATTTGCCAGGTTGAAATGAGTCCTCACTGTTCCCGCCGCGAAGAACGCGCAAATCCGCAAGCTTCAGAATTCGACTCTCAGCGCAAACTGGATCTGTCGTGGTTTCCCTTGCGTCGTGGTGATCTGCCCCGCACCGCCGTCCGGCGCTTGCGAAAATGGACCGAAGAGACTTGAATCACCCGAGAATATCCCGGCGGACGGCGGGCCGAAGAATGGATGGTTCAGAATATTGAAGAATTCGGCACGGAACTGCAACGCGCCCTCTTCTCCCAGGAATCCAAGCTTCGTATCCTTCACCAACGAAAAGTCCCAATTCCTGGAGGGCGGCCCGGGGATGATGTTGCGACTGGAGGTGCCCAGCTGGCCGATCGTACAAAATCCAGCCGGTTGTGAGGTGCAGTTCTGGGTCCCTTGCACGGAAGGATCGCTGAGAGAGACGGGCGGCATCGAGAACATGGCAGGGTTGTACCACTTGTTGGGATTGCCCGTTACGACCGTGTTTGGGTCGAACGGAATCGGCGTGTAGAGGCAGGGAGACACGTTGTATGGGGCATTTTGGAGAAGAGCAGAGTTATCGCCCGGCATCCAAGTGCATAAACCGTCCGCGCCGTTGTTCGTGGTACGCCTGAAGTATTTGGCAATGAGAGCCGGCGTATTGATGCTAACGCGGTCACCTTGGCCAGCCTGCAGGACGCCAGAGTTGGACCGATTATTTCCAGTAATTAGAGAGAATGGTTCGCCGCTTTCGATGCTTACGATGCTGCTCACCTGCCAGCCGCTTCCCAACTTTGATAGGAAGGCATTACCTTTCATGAGGTTCGGAAGGTGATATGTCGCGCTGATCTCCCAATTGTTCTTGATATTGAAGCAAGCTGGGCCGGTATCCACGGATCTCGAGTCCAACGGATAGATGCCCAGAAGGCCGCCAGAGATCACGCAATCGCGAACATTCTCCTGGCCTTGCGTGTCGTCCGTCACCCGGCTACGGGTGTATGCGGCTTCAAATTCCAGTCCATGACCGGCCCTCTTGTTCACGACCACCTGGAGGCCATTGTATCGGGATTGAGAAAATGTGGCGAAGTTGATGCTGCTGCCAATGTTCGGATTGACGTTGGCGTAGGTGCTACTGCAGGCAGCCGGTAGGGGCGTTCCAACACAACTGTTATCCCAGAATGGCACCCTTCCGTTGACGCAACGACTTGCAGGGTCACCGCATGGACCAAAGGACGTAGGGAAGATTGGATTTCCCTCGCGGATGGAAGGCAAATGAACTCCGTGGTTCCCCACGTAGGCCACTCCCACCGCCATGTTCCAGGGCAACTGCTGCTGGACGCTCACGGTGTATTGGACCATGTAGGGGCTTTTAAAATTGTAATCCATATACGAAGGTGTGACTCCGGACGAATTCTGTACGGTGTAATAGTTTATGACTTGAGCGGGAATAGGAAATGGCCATTGCCCGTTGGTCCCCAAGCTTGGAAAGGGGGTTGCCGGCGGCGCCGTGAAGCAGCTCGGCGTTGTACCAGGGGGCGCCTCCCAGTCCGCTATCGAGGGGCACGAGGAATTCGTAATATCAATCAGCCCGGAGTACGGTGGAGCTCCAACCGTGTTTTCTCCGAGGACAGACCCGATATTACCGAGGTCGTAGTAGAGTCCGGCACCGGCGCGCAGCGCCGTCTTCCCGTTTCCAAACAGGTCATAGGCCAGACCAACTCGCGGACTGAAATCATGCAGCGTATTGTTTTTAATAATCGAACCTAAGGTAAATGAGTCGGTGAAATCGTTGATCAGCCTGGACTGCTTCCCGTTCAACTCTCGCGGCGTGGTCATAAATTCGTACCGCAAGCCCAGGTTCAGCGTCAGCCGCTGCGTTATATGCCAGTCATCTTGCCCGTAAAACCCGAGCGTATGGAAGATGTAAAACCGGCTTTCATCGGCAAACGTCGGCTTAAACTCCACCAAGTAAGGGTTGCTCTGCAGGAAATCCGCGAAGGTGTTGAATTGGATCTGCCCATTCGCAGAATTATTGGCCTGATGTGCACTGTTGAACCGGTTGAGCAGCACGCCGAATTTGAAGGCGTGTCTGCCCCGTATCACTAAAAAGTCGTCGCCCAGGGTGTAGATATTCTGAATGTCAAAATTCTGGGGAAAGTTGTTGGAGGAGCCGAACTCGGTATACGTGCCGCCGGCCGATCCGTTCATGTCAACCACGCCGGTGGGAAAGCCCGTAACGATAGGTGGCCCCAGATTGTTGTTGGGCAGACCGATGTTATTCGTGACGACAGTATCGCGCGTGCGGCTGAAAGAGAACTGCGCCGTATTGAGCACCGAGGGTGAGAAAGTGTGGTTCTCGGCCAGGGTGATCCACTGATTTCGCGCGGTCGGCAGTTGATGGAAATACGAGTAGTCCCCTACGGTTTGGTTCTGAATGGAGTTGTCAATCGTGTAGCGGCCAAACAAAGTGTCTGCCGTCGAGAAATTCTCGTCCACACGGATCTGCCCGTAGTTCTCTCCGTTCGTGTTATGGTCGCCGAATTCATTAATTGCAAGGTTGTTTATAGAGCCATCCGAATTAAAGGTCAACGGTGTTTGGGGGAGGGGTGCGAGCGCCAGGAAAGGAGCAGTGTACTGGCTTAACGTCACCGACGGGGCCAGACCAGTAAGGTCCGGACAATTCGCCACGGTGATTATATCGCCTGCGTTTCCATGGCACCCCGCGGAAGGAACCAAGTTGTTGTTCGTAGTTCCAAGGTTTTCCCGCAATCCCTCGAAGACTGCGAAGAAGAACGTTTTATCCTTCTTGATGGGTCCGCCAAACGCGCCTCCGAACTGATTCCTTTGAAACTCAGGGATTTTCCCAGAGTCGAAGAAGTTCTTGGCATCGAGTTTGGAGTTCCGCAAGTACTCAAACACGTCGCCGTGGAACTGGTTCGTTCCGCCCTTGCTGACGGCCACCATCTGGCTGCCCATGGCCAGTCCATACTCAGCCTGGAAAATGCCGGTAACAATTCTATATTCCTTGATCCCATCCACCCCCAGGGAGTCGCCGGACTCCCCTGCGGCAGGATTGCGGCCTGTACTGTTCTGCAGGATGGCGCCGTCCAGCGTGAAATTGTTGGACCGCGGCGGAGCCCCGTTGACGCTGAACGATGTGCCCGCATCCCGAACGTTCCTGTCGGGGCTGACGCCCGGTTGCAGCAAGCTCAGGTCCACGTAGTTGCGGCCGTTCAGCGGAAGGTTTTCGATGTTCTGTTCGTTGACCAAACCGCCCAGGGTTGCGTTCTGAGTGTTCACAATCGAGGCTTCCTCAGTCACAATGACCTGCTGTTCCGCGGATCCCACTTCGAAGGTCAAGTTGATGACTGCCTGGTCGGTCACCTCGAGAGTGATGCCCTTTCGAGTCTCCGTCTTGAATCCGGCGTGCTCGCCTTTCACTTCATAGCGGCCAACGGGCAGTTCTGGTATTCGGTAGGTGCCGTCGTCACCGGTCTTCACGGTCCGCGTCAAGCCTGTATCCAGGTTCGTGGCCGTTACAGTGGCAATGGGCAGCACTCCCCCCGATGTGTCCTTTGCGACACCCAGGATTGTCGCCGTAGGTAATTGGGCGACGACGGGAATCGCCAGCAAGATCAGCGTTGCGGTTGAAACGATGCTCAGGCATAACCTTTTTCGATATTGTCCCATGTGGTCTCCTCCGACGAAGTCGCCCAACATTTCCTAACCAGCACAGGTCTCACTGCTTCAGGAATTGGTCTAGACACACACTTTCGCTGAACCCAAGCCCCAGGTTCTCGAATTGCTCTTGTTTTTCATTCTCCGAGACGGAACAGGACGGCCACTCAACTTTTGGTCGAGGGGAGACTGTGCCTAATACCCTCATCGTGTCAAGAAAAAAAACCGTGTGTCTCGCAGCTCGGTGAAAATGCGCAGATCGCGCTCGCAACCTTAGGAGCGGTTGCGAGATTAATCGCTGATTGGGATAGAATCTACCTGCTATGAGGCTGGTATTTTCTCTGGTTTTCCTGTGGTCTGCCGGCACGGCTGCTTACGGACAGGCTCGTACTCATGGCCCGGAGACGCGGGCAGGGCGACGGTCGTTTAGCGTCGTCGAAGCGACGATCCCTGAGATGCAGGCAGCAATGAAACGGGGGCGAGTCACCTCGCGAGAGCTCGTCACCCAGTACCTGGTGCGCATCGCGCTCTACAACCGCAAGCTGAACGCAGTCATCACTGTAAATCCCAATGCTCTTAACGAGGCGGACGCGCGCGATCGACAGCGCGCCCAGGGCAAGGTGCGTGGGCCGCTGCACGGCATTCCCATTGCGCTTAAAGACAACATGCAAACGGTCGATATGCCCACGACCGGCGGCGCACTGGCATTTGAAGGCCTTATCCCGCCCTACGAAGCCACGCTCATGAAAAATTTGCGAGCCGCGGGCGCGATCATCCTGGCGAAGACGACGATGACGGAACTCGCGAATTGGGTAGCCGGCGGGCCGACGCCAATGCCGGGAGGTTACAACGGGCTCATCGGATACAGCATGAATCCTTACGACTCGCGGCGCGACCCGCGGGAGAATACCTCCGACGGTCGTCCGGTTCTTTCCACCGGCGGATCGAGCTCCGGCGTGGGCACGGCCGCAAACTTCTGGGCGGCAAATGTGGGAAGCGAGACGTCCGGCTCGATTCTTAGCCCATCCAATCAAAACATGATCGTTGGCATCAAGCCGACCGTGGGCCGGATCAGCCGGTACGGCATTATTCCGATTACCGCGGACCAGGATACGGCAGGACCGATGGCCAAGACTGTCACCGACGCGGCCATTCTGTTAGGCGCTCTCGAGAGCGCAACTCCAGATCCGAACGATCCATCCACTCAGAAGTGCGCTCCACCGCCCGGGCGCGACTACCGTAGGTTTCTCAAGCCAGACGGCCTCAAAGGAGCGCGACTCGGAATACCCCGTGCCTTCTATTACGATCCTGTCGTGCCGCCCGGCGAGACAGCGCCTCGAGAAGGTCTCAATGCCGATCAGAAGAAGGTAATGGACGAAGCCATCCTGGCACTGAAACAGCAAGGCGCTGTATTTGTCGATCCCGCGGATATAGCAAGCGTCGTCTCGACGGATCCACAGAATAATCTGATGAAGTGGAACACCTGTTCTGGGCTCGAAAACGCCAAAGGCAAAGATGCGGAATGCTCCGTGGTTCTTAAATATGGAATGAAGCGCGATTTCAATAAGTGGCTGGAGTCGCTTGGCGTAGCGGCCCCGGTAAAGTCACTCGCCGAGCTTCGTAAGTTCAACCTGGCTCACGCGAATTCCGGCTCCATCAAGTATGGCCAGTCGCAGCTGGACATCTCCGACGAGATGGATCTCCAGGCCGACCGCGCTCGGTACGAAGCGGACCGGGCAAAGGATTTGAGGTTGGCCGGAGTAGAAGGAATTGACGGCGCTCTGAAGAAATACAATCTAGATGCGCTCGTCTTTCCGGGCGCAAGCGGCGCTGCCATAGCGGCCAAAGCTGGATATCCCACGGTAATTGTCCCATTCGGAGCGGTTCCGAATGCCCCCGCCGTTCCGTTTCCGCAGGGATTCGCCGCGAAACCCGCGCCTCTGGGTGTCGCCTTCACTGGCACCGCCTGCAGCGAGCCGAGATTGATCGAACTCGCCTACAGCTTCGAACAAGCGACCAAGCGACGCGTACCGCCGCCTTCTTTCCCTTAGTCGTGCCCCAATTTGAGTTGGACGGCTGGAGGAAGACTTCACCGGGTTGAGGAGGCAGGATAAACAACATAGTTCCTGAAAATCACAAGGGGCAGGTGAAGTTTCATCTGGGGCGTTTGTGTCCATCATCATTTTGGGAAATGACGCCCGGTCACATCTCTTGCTCTCTGTCCGTAGTACACGAAATATTGAAACCATTGCGAGATCGTGTTGCGTTGGCCCCTTGACACCGCCCGTTTGTCAGGTCCTATCCAAGGTCGCTTTCGAGTACGCCGCCACTCAGGCAACATTGGGCGCCTATGCCCATATGAATCGAGACCGGCGCCATCTCGATATCTCGAGAGCAGCCGTCGCAAGCGCCGTTCGAACGGCGAAATCTTATTTCTTGCTTTGATGAATACTCATCAACGGCACCCAGGCGGGCGTTCCCTCCTCCCATTTATCACTGGTGATGGGCCGCTGGTTCGAGCCGTCCGAGTTCATCACGAAAAGCTCCGCATAGGGCTGGGGGCTGCCGTCATAGAGCGGAGTTTCATCGCGAAAGCCCAAGCGCGCGCTGCTGAACACAATGTACTTGCCGTCGGGCGACCACGCGCAGTGGGCATCGTTTCCGGGGGCATGCGTTAATTGCTTGAGGTCGGTGCCATCCGGCCGGATGGTGAAGATTTCGTAAGAGTTTTCGCCACCTATATCGCGGGTGAAGCCGATGCGGTCTCCTACCGGCGACCACACGGGGAAGTTGTCGTTTCCAGACGTGAGCGTGGTGCTCTTGCCGTCGTCCAGGTTCAGGATTTGGAGGCTGCGATCTTCCTTTTTCCACACGCGATACACGATGTGCTTCCCGTCCGGCGACCAGCTTGGGAAGCCGCTATTGAGGGGGCCGCTGGTGAGTTCGCGTTTTTCCGAGCCGTCCGCGCGGATCATGATCAGCTGCGAGGGCTTGCTTTCGCGATCGTTGAAAATTGCCCCGTACCCGAAAACAACCCACTGCCCATCCGGCGACCACGACGGCGAAAAAGCTCCTCCTCCGTCTTGCTGGAAGAGCTGCCTGCGATTCGTGCCGTCCACATCGCTCACGTAAACTGCAATCTTGTCGAAGGGGGTGATTCTGAGGGCGCCGACATCCCCGAAGGGGCTAAGGGCCAATTTCCCGGTGCTCGAAATCGCCGGGAATTCGCCCGAGAATCGGAGGTTGAACGTCAGATCCTTGGCGTAGAGCGGCTGGTTCTGTTTCGAATCGTAGGCGAACTTCTCATAAACCAATTGCTTGCCGTCGGACGACCAGGCTGGATTACGTATCACCCCCGGAGCCGGCGCGTCGGCTCCATGCTCTCCCGTCGTGAAGGCCAATTCTCCCTTTTGTCCGGGTCCCTTGATGAGGTAGCCGATTCGATCGCCACTCAAGAACTGCGGCGATACTTTGAGGCCAGGACCGGAGGTACGCTCCGACCGGGCGCCCGTGGCCACGTCCAGGGAGATGATCTGCGAGGTGGCACTCCCAAACAGGCGCGCGGCAAAAGTATATTCGGCGTCCATATCGTAAAAGACGATTTGCTTGCCGTCGGCTGACCATTTCGGGGAACCCGCCATTTCATCTTCCGGCGTGAATTTGCGCAGACCCTCGCCATTCGGTTGAATCACATAGATGCTTGCAGCTTGGATGTGTTCGAATCCAGGTAAGGGGTATTTGTGTCTTTTGAAGTCCGTTCCCCGGTCGGAGGAAAAGGCGATCCATTTGCCATCCGGCGACCAGGAGGGCCTGAAAAAGCCGTCCATTTTGCCCGCGGCCGCTTGCAATGCCGGCACGCCCGTAAGATTGCGCACCTTTCTGCTTTTGATATCCAGGATCCAGATGTTGGTGGTTCCGTTGCCGCGCGTGGAGACGAATGCCAGTTGATTGTCGTCCGGCGAAAGCGACGCCTGATCGTCAAATCCATCGTCGTCGGTCAGCCGCTCGAGTCCGGAACCATCCTGGTGGATTCGGTAAATATTCGCAGAGCCGTTGCGCTCGGATGTAAATACGATCCATTTGCCGTCGGTGGAAAACATCGCGTCGTAATCCATGGTGCCACCGGAATTGAGCTTGTGCTCCCCGCTTCCGTCCCCGTTGGCAATGAATAATTCTCCGCCGGAGGGTCCAATGCGGTTTGTCAAAATCGTGTTTTTGGTGAGCGGCGGCTTCGCCGAAGCAAGTGAAAGTGCCCCAAGCAACAGAAAACACGAGGTGACCGTTAATCCGAATTTTCTCATGGAGAACCTTCCCTCTGATTCGCGCATCGTACGCTTCTCCCGCCCTCGACACAACGAATTTGCTGCGACAGCGGGCCACGCAAGATCAGCGGGGCTCCAACAGCTCGTTCTTTCCGTCTGACAAGCCCCGATTTCTTGTGCCAAGTCCCGGGAAGTCGTCTTACCGGAACTTAGCCTTTAGTGTCTGGTAGCTTGCAATTTGATTATCTTGTTCTGCCTGGCGTTGATCGCAGGGGATGGTACACTGCCGCAACCACTGGTGCTGACTATTCAAATGATTGTCTTCCGTTAGGATCCGCAAAGGGAGGATAATCATTCCGAGTTCCCCATTCCAGGGCGAGGAGATGACGATGGAAACCAAGCGAGTCTTGCTTATCGCAGCTGGTGTTCTTGCTGCCATCCTTCTTCAAATCGCGTCAGCTCGAAATCGCGCAGAGGCTCAGACGGCATCAGCGTTGAGCGGGCAGGTCACCTCCGCTGAGGAAGGTCCGATGGAAGGCGTGGTGGTCAGCGCTAAAAAAGACGGCTCGACCATCAGCGTCAGCGTCGTTACCAACGCCGCGGGCCGCTTTGCTTTCCCGGTCGCGAGACTCGAAACCGGACACTACGCATTGAGCGCGCGCGCGGCCGGCTATGAGCTGGACGGAGCCAGGACCACGGATGTCGCCTCAGGCCAGGAAGCCAAAGTTGAGATCAAGTTTAAAAAAGTGAAGAACTTGTCCGCCCATCTCACCAATGCCGAATGGTTGATCAGCATGCCGGGCACGGACGAGCAGAAACGCTTCCTGCTGAATTGCACCGGCTGCCACACGCTCGAGCGCATCATGAAATCCACGCATGACGCCGACGAATTTCTCGATGTTTTCCACCGCATGAGCCTTTACTATCCCGGCAGCACTCCCCTAAAGCCGCAGCGGCTCACCGGCAGTGCAAGTCGCGATGTGGAACGCGGCGGCAACGGCAGGAAGACCGCGGAATGGCTCGCCAGCGTCAACCTGAGCGAGGAGCCGACCTGGACATTCCCTCTGAAGACCCAGCCGCGGCTCACAGGCAGGTCCACGCATGTGATCGTCACCGAATACGATTTGCCAAATCCCTTGATTCAGCCGCACGACGTGGTGCTCGATCGCGAGGGCAACGTCTGGTATTCCGACTTCGGTCAGATGTTCCTCGGCAAGATGGACTCGAAGACAGGCAAGGTGACGCAATATCCGATCCCGGTCGTTAAACCGGGATGGCCGGAAGGCACGCTCGATCTGGAACTCGACACGGACGATAATCCCTGGATCGGCGTAATGTACCAGAGCGCCATCGCCAAGTTTGACAGGAAGACCGAGAAGTTCCAGATGTGGACCACTCCCAAGGAATGGGACACCGACGGCGGCCAGCTCGGCCATCTCGCCATCGATGGTACTCCTACCGACAACAAGGTGTGGATCAAGAACTCGGACGGCAGCAACATCTACCGGCTCGATCTGATTTCGAACAAGATGGAGAACCTCGGCAACTTCAAGGATCCGCAGACCGGCAGACGCATCGGGCCCTACGGCATCCACTCGGACGCGCAGAACAACGTCTATCTGCTCGATTTTTCAGCCGGGAATATCGTCAAGATCGATGCCAAGACGGAGAAGACAACCGTCTACCGGACTCCGACCCCGGACTCCCGCCCGAGGCGAGGCCGCGTCGATCGCGAAGGCCGGTTGTGGTTTGCCGAATATCAGGGCAACGCGATTGGCATGTTCGATCCCAAAACAGAACACATATCCGAGTGGAAGGTTCCAACGGCGTGGAGTGCTCCTTATGACGCCGTGGCCGACCGCAACGGTGAGGCGTGGACCGGGTCCATGCTAACCGACCGTGTGGCGCGCCTTGATATCAAGAGCGGCCAATACACGGAATATATGCTGCCGCGCCCGACCAACATCCGCCGTGTCTATGTCGACGATTCGAAGAACCCCGGCACGCTTTGGATCGGCAGCAACCACGGGGCATCGATTGTCAAGGTCGAACCGCTGGACTAAAGTTCGTTGCGATTTGCGCGTTTTGTTTTGGATGCCAAGGTGGGATATTCAATATGCCTGTTCAATAAAGCCAGGGTCTACCGCGTCAGAGGGATCGTCACAAAGCCGAGTTGTCAGCCGTTCATCAGGGCCATTCCGAGGAAATCATCTTTCCAGCTGGTGTCGCGGATTCTCGACTAGGAGCTGTAAAGTCAGAACGGGATCATCGAGTTTCAAGACAAGTTGAGCGGCATCTTCAACCGGGAATGGCACAGCATCAAAGGAATATAGCTGGATTCCAACCGGCCAGTGGATTGTCTGTCTGCACTCTTTAGTCGTGAATGTTGGAGTGCGAGTGGAATAAGGCAGCCGATGGTTTTCCATCCAGAATTCACACCCTTTCCAAAACGCAAATGTCACAGCCACAATTGTTGCCATGGTTGTTAGAGAAGCGACATTGGCAAGCCACAGTTCTGACGCGATGGCCAAGGAATATATAAGAATCAGAAGATCCAGCAGATAGGTCCGAAGAACTTCCAGCGGTAAATTCGCCCAAGTGGCCGCGACAGAATATCGTTGAGTACGCCGAGGTGCCTCAGAAAGGCATATCGGGAGGTCCCCAGGCTTTGTGGAAGGTCTGCATGATTTGCCCACGTGAAAAAGACAGTCCAGACGATGATTCCAAAATCGAAAATCATGAAACTTAAGATAGGGTTCGATATCTCATTTCCCACCACGGAGAAAACAAACCAAAATCCAAGCAAGGGGACGACGAATGATGGCAGCCGTGTAGATACGTAGTTTGTAGCTTCTTGGTGGTTTTCACCAAGAAGACGCTCATAGACATATGTAGCTGCTGCATCGGTAAAAAATGGAGACAGCCAAAGCAAGTCTAGTACAATGCGCAACCAGGGACGAAGACCGCCATGCAAGAACCACTCATAAAGAAATCCTTCTACTACAGAAGAATAAAAGACGGACATGTACAGGAGCGGTAGAATCGATGTCTTGCCATTTTTCCCGGGAGCTTTGGCATAAACGGGCGCCATCTCTTCTTCAATTTGCCAGCTCACCCACGCGCTCAGCGCGCTGAGGGGCATCAATGACGGAATCAGCAATGCGGGTGTGCCCTCTACAAGATGGTAGGTGAGCGCGAAATAGAGGGAACTCCCCGAAAGGTATACGGCAACCCACCCGGCGATTGTCGCCGCCGTTTTTAGCATCTGTGTTAAGAATTCCGAGCGATTGCTGAACATATAAATAGACCGTTAGGCAAGAATGGGATATCAGGCTATGGCGACCGTCTCTGCGGGACAACCACGATACAGGATCAATGTTGCTGCACGATGCTCCCAATGTTAACGATTGGTTACGCCCAAGGCTTGGACCGCAGCCTTGAGCACGTCATCGGCACTGGGCTCTGGCCACACAGGCACATAAGCAGTTGAGGCTGCATCCCCATGAAGAATGAATAACTTAGCGATAACTCTCATAGGGAAGGCCCTAGCGGAAATTGGGGTCCCCCCTAAAACGCGCAATTCAACGCCTGCATCTTTCCAACGGTTATTCACAGAGCTTGTAGACAAATCGGTTCCGCCGGGTGTATCTCTTCTGACTCCTAGGACTCCTAGACACCTCACGAAGGGACGCCGCCAATGACAAGCGAAATGACGGAGAAATCCTACCAAGCGGTTCGGTGTTTTTATTGTTCGGCGCCTATTCGACTTTCCACTAGATTGTTAGAGCTTTGCCACGTCGATTCCGATAGTAGGACGGCCGAATTGCAATGTCAGTGCCAGGTCTTCAATTTGAGATGCGACGCCTGTTCCAAAGAAATCCGCTACCTGAAATCTGAAATAGAAACGTTTGAAGGGGGATCACGCAAGGTAAGGGAAGCGAACTAAGCCACTAGCAGCAGCTATTCTAGCTCGTTGCTGAAAGCTTCGGGTTAATAGGCTACGAGCGGTTTAGACCGGGGCCCCGGGACTAAACCGCGAGTCATTTCCGACAGCGGACCGGAATTTATCGGCAAGGACTTCAAGGAGTTCATTCGGATCTTGGGTATGACACACGTCAGGACGTCGCCGTATTACCCCCAATCGAATGGCAAAATCGAGCGTTGGCACAAATCACTCAAAGGGGAAGTCGCATGAGCACCCTGGAAAGCGTTTCTTCGGCTCAGTTAATTAAGAAGACGAACCCGGAGGAATTTGATCTTGTGATCCTGGGCGGCGGCACGGGATCGACAATTGCTGCATGGACGCTTGCCGGCGAGGGAAAGCGGGTGGCGTTGATTGACCGCAAATATATCGGCGGATCGTGCCCGAACATCGCCTGCATGCCCAGCAAGAACATTATTCACAGCGCCAGGGTCGCATCGTACGTTCGCAGAAGCGAGGAGTTCGGCATCCCCAGGAAATATTTCACAGTGGATATGACCGTAGTGCGGGGCCGGAAACGGAGGATGGTGTCTGCTCTAAACGATCTGTATCTCGACAACTATAAAAAGACGGGAGCGGAATTCATTCTCGGCACCGGACACTTCATCGGCCCCCGGACTGTGGAGGCCACACTGCCTGACGGGACAATGCGCCAACTCCGCGGAACCAACGTGATCATCAGCACGGGCACGCGCGCGGCGCTCGATCCAATTTCTGGACTTGCTGACGCGCAGCCACTCACGCACGTGGAAGCACTCGAACTGGATGAGGTCCCCAAACATCTGCTGGTGATCGGGGGAGGCTATGTTGGAGTCGAACTATCCCAGGCCATGCGCCGATTTGGCAGCAATGTCACGGTGATCGAGCGCAACGGACAGTTGGTATATCGAGAAGACGAAGATGTGACGGAAGCTCTTCGCGTACTGTTCCGGGACGAGGGCATCGACATTCTTCTGAATGCACAGATAAAACGGGTATCGGGTAAATCGGGCGAGTCGGTAGAAATTGTTGTGGAGCAAAACGGAGTGGAGAAAACGATCGAAGGCAGCCATGTGCTGGTCGCGGCGGGCCGCGCACCGAACACGGAGGGGCTGGGGCTGGAGTTGGCGGGCGTCGAACTGACAAATCGGGGACACGTGAAAGTCAACGAGCGGCTTCAAACCACGGCGCCCGGCGTGTGGGCCATCGGCGAGGTAGCGGGCAGCCCGCAGTTTACGCACATCAGTATCGATGATTTTCGCGTGGTCCACGACAACCTGAACGGCGGTAAGCGCGTGACGACGGGCAGGCAAGTTCCTTTCTGCCTGTTCACCGATCCGGAATTCGCCCGTATCGGGCTAAGCGAGAAGGAAGCCAAAGCGCGAGGTATTGCCTACCGCCTGTTCAAAATCCCAATGGAAAGCGTGCTCCGCGCCCGTACGCTTTCTGAAACGCGAGGATTTCTAAAGGCGCTGGTGGCGACGGATAGCGATCACATCCTGGGCTTCACGGCCTTCGCTGTCGAGGGAGGCGAGACAATGTCCTCAGTTCAGGTTGCGATCATTGCAGGGCTGCCCTATACGGCGCTGCGCGATGCCGTCCTGACTCACCCGACGCTCGCGGAAGGGATTGGCGCGCTGTTCTCGTCCGAACCTTCGGGACAAAACCAGTCGATGCGAATGGCTAGTCCAGGGTGAACAAATAAATCTAGACCTGCAGTGGGATGTAGTGACCATCTGCGCCGATATACGGACGGATAGGGATTTCTAAGCTTGCGCCCCATGAGCGCAATCAGTATTGCGACTCAGCCCCAGATTGCCTTCTTTGGTTTCGAAGCATTCGATGTGCAAGACAGCGGTTTATTCAGCCTAGACCTCGCCGACACTGAAAAGGGAGTTGCTCATGACTACAAATGCGCCGACAGCACTCATTACAGGAGGAACGAGCGGTATTGGCCGGGCGGCAGCTAATAAATTGGCCCAGCTTGGCATCCATGTGTTGGTCGTGGGCCGCAGTGCGGAGCGCGGCGAGAGGACGGTTGGCGAAATCCGCGCAGCAGGAGGTCAAGCGGATTTTATTTCGTCCGACCTTCGAGACGCATCGAGCACGCGCGAAGTGGCGAAAAGAGCAATCGAGCTCGGAAACGGCCACGTCGATATTCTGATCAACAATGCGGGAATCTTCCCGTTCGGGCCGACGAATAAAACGACGGAGGAAGAATTTGACAGGGTGTATTCGCTCAACGTTAAAGCGCCGTACTTCCTTGTCGCGGAACTCGCTCCCCTGATGGCGAGGAGAGGCAAAGGGGCAATCGTCAATGTATCTACGATGGTTGCCGATTACGGAGTGTCCGGCATGAGTCTCTATGGCTCGAGCAAGGCAGCGATCAATCTACTGACGAAATCGTGGGCGGCTGAATTTGGCCACAGCGGTGTCCGCGTTAATGGTGTGAGCCCTGGACCTACGCGCACGGAGGGCACCGACGCAATGGGAGAGGGCCTGGAACAACTAGCCGCCCAGGCGCCAGCGGGGCGTCCGGCTACCGCGGACGAAATTGCCGAGGCCATTGTCTTCCTAGCGACGGATCGTTCTAGTTTCATATACGGCGCAAAACTCGCTGTCGACGGTGGGCGTACCGCTATTTAATGTGCGCGCGGTGATTACGTAGGTCCTCATAGGTCGGCTTGTAGGAAGCGATCTCCACGCTTGGCATCGACTCTGGACGGATTACGGGCTATCCGGAAATCGAGACCGATAGACGTGTGGAGCTACAATAATTTTGCCGGGTGAAACGGAAGCAGGCTCTGCGGAGACGCTACCATGCCAAGGGATAGCCTGGTGGTCGCATCGATGCCTTGAAAATCCCCGCCTGAGGGGCGGAACACTCACTGACGAAGAGCGCCTTCTCTCCATTTCAGGCTGAACACATACAGAGGTCCGATGAACAGGATTAGTGCTCTTAGCGCGGGCGCTTCCTCTCGAAGTTCCTGGCATCACTTTCGAAGTGCTGGTCTGCGGGCACTGCGATCACAATTTGTCACTCCTATGTTCGAAGGTCATTGCTTGTTAATAGGGGCGACCAGCGATAACATTCGCCACAATCATGAGACAACTCTCCTCTAACTCCACGACCCGTCGTGAATTTATGAAATTCATGGCCGCAAGCCCCTATGTTGCTGCCTGCGGCGGAGTCGCCGCTTTCCTCAAGCAAAGCGCCCTGGCCCAGACAATCGCGCAGAAAGGCGCCGCCGCTTCCGACGTCATTGCCGCTCCTGCCGACGCCCTCGATGTTTTTTATTTCGAGGAGGCCGCTCACCGCAAGGTCCGGGATAGCCATTGGGCTTACATGGTGAGCGGGGTGGACGACGATGCCACGCTGCGCGCCAATCGCGAAGGATACCAGCACATCCAGTTGCGTCCGCGCCGCCTGCGCGACGCCACTAAGGTAGACATGCGTGTCGAGTTGTTAGGCACCATTTACGACAGCCCCATCTTTTTGTGCCCGACATCCGCCCACAAAGCGTTTTGGCCTGACGGTGAAGAGGCGGTTGCTCGAGCAGCCAAGGCTCGCGGCACTTTACAGTTTCTGTCGTCGGCTTCATCCACCGGGGTTGAAGACGTCAACAAGGCTCTGGGCCGACCGGTGTGGTATCAGGTCTACGCGCCGAGCACCTGGGAAGCTTGCGAACAACTCCTGCGGCGCGTGGAAGCGGCCGGATGCCCGGTGATCGCCCTCACCGTGGACAACACGACAGGTCGCAACAGCGAAACCTACCTGCGCACTCGCCCAAAAGACCTGACTCAATGCGCTGCCTGCCACAAAGGCGAGCCATTCACGGATATGCACGAACTCCCCATGTACGACGGCATCAACATGAACGGCGTAACGATCCTGAATCCTGCCTTGGATTGGGCGTTCGCCGATCGCATGCGCAAATTCTGGAAAGGGAAGTTCTTCATCAAAGGAATCGATACACGCGAAGATGCGCGGCTTGCCGTTGAACACGGCCTCGATGGGATACTGGTATCGAACCACGGCGGACGAGCTACTGAAACCTTGCGCCCAACTGTTGAGGCCCTGCCCGAAGTGGTGGGCGAAGTCGGCAACCGCATTCCAGTGTTCGTCGATGGAGGTATTCGCCGCGGCGCCGATATTTTCAAGGCGCTCGCGTTAGGCGCAAAGGCCGTGGGGATCGGGCGTCCCTATCTGTGGGGATTGGGAGCGTTTGGGCAAGCCGGCGTAGATCGGGTGCTTGAAATCCTGCAGGGCGAATTGAAATTAGTAATGGGGAATTGCGGCACCCAGAAGGTCTCCGAGATTGCTCGTGCATATGTCACAACTCCTGATTGGAAAATCTAGAGGGGGCGCGATTTGAAAGTGCAAGCGGTTCTCATCTATGAGGATTGGCTGCGCCTCTCGGGATTGTGTCTGGATCAAGACGTGATCGAAAAACAATTCCCGTCAGGTTTTTGTCGGGAGTACTTCAAAATGACAACTCACAGAGGCACTTCACACTAACTTCGCTGGATTCCGCCCGATAATCGGAAATTTCGGAACGTGGTCCAATCCAGCACGAACATGAAAGCCACACTCCGATAACAAGGCTTCTCAAGCATATTCCCACAAACTGGGGAACGGTTTACAGACGCAACGCGTTGGCAGTGCAGTGCTATGCTCAGAACGGCGCCACTATAAAGCTGCGCTGCCGACCCGAATGACTGCTTCACATCCCACGTTCCACCCGCTCAGAGGAGCAACCAACCGCCGTCAACATTCAGGTTGACGCCATTTACCGACTGGTTTTCCAAGAGAAAGATCACGGCGCCGGCGATGTCCGCCATGGTTCCCAATCGTCCGGTCGGCGTGCGAACTCTCACTCGTTCGAGGACTTCAGGTGGTTTTCCGCTCCAGGCTGGACTGTCCCCGACGATCCCCGGATGAATCGCATTCACGCGAATCGGTGCAAGCTCCACAGCCAGCGTGTGCACCATGGTGGCTATGCCACCGTTCACCGTAGAGACGGTGGTCGAACCGGGATAAGGTCGTTCCTTTGCCTGCCCGCCGAACAAAACGATCGAAGCATTCGGCTCTAAGCGGGACACAAGTGCATGAATGACCTCGGCGTAGCCCACGAGCTTAAGCGTCATCGACCGCGTCGCGCGGGCAACATCGAAATTGCGCACGCTGTTGTCATCTCGTTCGATCGCCGCGATGACAAGGCTTTTCACCTGACCGATCTGCGCGAGGCGGCCGGCAATCTCATTCGGAACAGCGAGATCAAATGCCAGGCCCCGGGTCCGGCCACCGATTTGTGCGGCGACGGATTCGGCCTTGGCCTTGTCGCGACCGGTGATCACGACTTCGTCTCCGCGAGCCGCGAGCACCTGTGCGACCTGTCGTCCGAGGCCCGAAGTTCCCCCCACAATTACAGCATTGCCTTGGTCAGACATACCGCCTCCAGTTCGTTGAGAGATTCACGCCTAACAGCCGCCTGCTCGGTCTTTATATCGGTCGATCCCCTTCATTGACAACGGCCCGTCGGATCAGTGCCTATTTCTTCGCGCTGGGGAGGGCGCTGCAAGTTTCTCCTTGAGGTACTCCCAGTCACGGGTGAATCGGTAACCATACCTCGGCGGAAGCTGGGGGGACTGAGTCTCCAGCCAGCGAACGGTGCCCTCGCTCGTGTTGTAAAAGGCGTGTACGCAGCCTACGCCAGTCCAGAACGCATCGCCAGCCCGAAGCGTGTACCGCGCGTCATCGGCGACTGCTTCCACACTGCCGGAAAGAATAACGTATGACTCCTCCAGAGGGTGGTCGTGCGGGTGTGCGACTCCGCCGGGTTGGTACTCTACCATGAACATTGTTGAAAGCTGTGCGTCCAGGCGCTGGTCGACGAGCATTTTTAACGCAATTCCACTGTAGGCGAGAAGCGCGGTCGACATGCTTGCGGACACTGTCGGAGCGCTGACCCGCGAGCCGGCCTTCAGTTCGTCGAGCACAATATCGCTCTCGACCATTCGGAACAAGTGCCGGGAACGCGGGTCGCGGATGTCGAGTTGTTTCATCTCATATTGTGCGGCGGGGCCCGTGAAAAACGTGTCGTCAGGCACACCCTTCACACGCGGCTGCGGAGCCAGCATATCAATCCACTTTGCGGTGCCCTTCGCAGGTCCCAGCCAAGCGTGTGGCACACCCACCGGAACAAGGCCGCATGCCCCGGGCACAAGCGGATAGGCGTCGCCGTCGAGGACGAGCGTGGGTTGGCTCTCGAGAACGTAAAAGCTCTCTTCGAATGAGTGGAGATGCGTGTCAATCGCTCCACCCGCTTTGAGAGCGCACATTCCCAGCCCCATGTGCACCGAACCGGAAGTTCCGTCGACCAGGGAACAACGGCTAAATGACTTGCTATTGCCCACATAGGCGGGCACGAGGCGGATATCGTCCGCACGAAGCAGATGATGCATTTGTTTCTCCTTTCTCCTGTCGCGCCTCGAAATTGTAACGGACGGCCCCGTGTCACTGTCAAACCTGAGGCAATCGAGGCGCACCTTTTCCTGGCGCCTGATAAAATGTGCCAGCTCAACCGGTCGATGCAACACCATCTAATCGGTTGACCCGACAAGACTTCCCCCTAGAGAATCGATCTATCCGGCCGTACTCAATCAGACCTAATCAGGGCTGTGTTCCCCTCGAATCAACGCTCACGAAGGAATTTGGCTTCGAAGACTCCTACAAGGTAGACTTCGAGCAAATGTTGCATCGACCCATTGAGACCGCTGGACTTATCGGCCATTGGCTTTTGCCTCCTGCCAGTTCGGCGAATCATCTTGATTCCATATAGAAAAGGACTAGCATTCGTGATATGAAGGCTACCTGCAAATCGACTCGGAGACCTTGTTCCAGCGTGGTGACCCGCCAGCGAAATAGCCGCCAACTGAAACCAGATCGCTACAGACTGTCTGCAGTCTTGAGCTGGAAACAAGTGCTACTCTGTGGTTTGACGATGGTAGTTTCGGTCATACCATTGTGCGCGCAAAGAACTAGATATACTCCAAGCGTCGGAGTGGGTGGCAAGCCATCAGTGAATGTCGTCCATAACTCGACATTTAATACCAATTCGACGGCTGATGAAGAGAGCTGTTTTCCATGGAAATTGGAGGCAGTGCGATCCACTACCGTGAGTGTTACGAGGTTGAAAGTTCCGTCTAACGCAAGAACCGAATATGAAAAGGCATGTGACGCCTCCAATAAAAATAAGTTCGAAGAAGCCGAGCAGCACGCACGCAGCGCGATTGACAAACTTCAAGACTATTCAGCAGCATGGGTGATGTTAGGGGTGATTCTTGAAGAGCAACATAAGGCGCGAGAGGCTCGCGATGCCTGTTCTCATGCATCCGCAATCGATGCGACATACTTGCCGCCGTATCTTTGCGCGGCAGAGGTTTCGGCCCGGAACCGGGAATGGGAACAAGCGCTAAACGCGGCGGATCTGGCCCTGGGTCTCAAATCGGAAGGCGATCCGTACGCTTATTACTACCGCGCGATGGCTTACCTTCACATGAATAGACCCGTTGAGGCCAAGAAAAGTGCATTGCAGGCGATGGAGATTGACGTAAATCACAATGAGCCGTCTTTTTATTTGCTCCTGGCCCAAATCTATGAGCGCGAGGGTGACAGCGCTAATGCCATAGCCCAGCTTCAGCAATTCCTGAAACACCCCACTGATCGACAACAAGAAGATGCAGCGAAGCGGTTCCTAGCCAAACTTGTGTCGCAACAATCCACAAAATAGCCGCGCCAGCATGTGAGAGTTGCTATGTTGGAGCATAGCTCTGGGGGACTCGTGTGAATTGCGGATAAGGTTGCCCGGAGGAAAGCAAAGACATCATGGGCCAGAAAATCCTAGTGGCGAAGTCGTGCTAGCGCGCAGACGCCAGGCTATCTCGACAGTATGGTCGAGAGTGCGCTCTCCATTTTCGCAGCGGATGCGCCTTCGCCGTTCTTTGCACGCCACGCAACAAAGCCATCGGGCCGCGCGAGGACTGTACCTGTCGGATCGATTCCAAAGGACGACAGGAACCCACCGTTCGGATCTGTCAGCCCGTCCGCACCCACGCGATGGACCTCGAGATCGATGCCCAGTTTTTTTGATGCCTCCTCGCCGCACTCGCACCACGCATTCGATTCCGCGCCTCCCAGTAGAGCGAAGTTTCTCCCGAATAAGTCCAGCGTTGATATTTGCCGGCCGTCATGTACGAGCCCAACGTGGGGGGCGCGCGTTCCCGGACGCCCTTTTGATTCCCGCGGGTTTTCATGGACACGGGCGTCGTTTGCATCCTCGGGAATCATGGCGGAAGAATGATAGATATATCCCAGTTCGATGTTCAGGTCGTTGGCTAAGGGCTCATGCGAGTCTGCCGGGAGGTCTGGCGCGACGCGCACCACGTAGCGTGTGTAGGCCTGCTCCACGGTGAAGGCCGACGCCGAGCGCCGCTCGGGCTCGTACGTGGAAAGCAGTTCAGGACTCGCGAGCCCTTTCAGCACCAGGGCAAGTTTCCAGGCGAGGTTGTGGGCGTCCTGCGCGCCCGTATTGCCGCCGAATCCGCCGTTGGGCGGCATCACGTGCGCGGCGTCTCCTGCAAGCAAGATACGGCCTGCGCGGAATCGGTCGGCTACATCGGCGGTGGAATCCCAGTGCATCACGTTTTCGATGGTGATAGGGATATCGGCCCTGCCGAGACCCGCCCGAACAAATTCCAAGCTGCGTCGCTCCGTCAAGCCCGTAGATACGTCCGTCACCGGATGGCCGGAATCATTGGCGATGTTGACGGCGAGGAAACCGGACTGGAACGGTTTTTCAATTCGGAAGAAACCGCGCAACACGGGATTGAACACGTAAATGACGGTCAAATTTCGACCGCGCAATAACGGCTCGACGTTGGCGCGAAAATAGATCGTGATACTCTTTGAAAAGGTGCCGTGGCCCGCCATGTGGATTCCCAGCCGCTCGCGGACTTTGCTGCGGGCCCCGTCGGCGGCGACCAAGTATCGCGCGCGTACCGTAGTTTTCTTGCCTGAGTCACGATCGCCGAGAATAGCCGTCACTCCGTCAGTGTCCTGCTCAAAGGAAATCATTTCCGTTCCGAAGAGCAGGTCCGACCCGAGTTCCCGTGCTCGTGATTTGAGGAGCGGTTCCAGGAGGCTTTGCGAGATGAAGCAGCGTCTGCAAGGGCTGATGTCGGTAACGCCGGCATTCAGGTTCGCAATGTAGCGTTCAATTTCCGCACCTGCCAGCGACTCGACGGCCAGAATCGCGCCATCCTGGACGAATTGCTCGTCGGACTTGTCCCGCACGACCTGTTCGACGCCGACGGTGCGAAATACCTCCATCGTACGTTGGCTGATTTGCGCGGCTCGAGGGTGAATTGCGGTGCCACGATGATGCTCTACAACAAGCGCACGTATGCCGTGGTGGCCAAGGAGCAGCGCCGTAGACAGGCCTACCAGGCTGCCGCCTACAATCAAGACCGGGATTTCAATTTCAGGCATGGCCGTGGACGCATGGGGAAGCTGAGGGTAGTAAATCATTTCCGGCACCCGTAAGCAAATCACCGAATGGATGGCGAGATTTTGGCTTCAGGATTACTATGCGCGACAGTTAAGCAAGCTTTTGCGTGAATCAGAAACTGCCGTGGTTTTTTCGCACGGCAAGAATCAAGGGTGGATCCATGTCTAAAGCTGCCAGGCCTGTCATGCTAGTAGGCGGGGTTCCCGGAAATAGTGCCGAGGAGGCATTTCGTACCCTCGCCCCGATACTCGGGGATCTGGCCGTCGGCTTCACTGACAGAGAATTTGGCGAGCGGCGCTTCTGGATTTACTTCGTGGTCGTAAACACCTGGGCGAAGCATGGCAGGGGACACCCCCGTGCGCCATATCTCGATTCGAGAACCTGGTTCCGCAAAACAGAGATGCGGTCCTGACAGTTTTGTAAGGTAGTATCTGAAAATTACCACAGGTTGTCACTATTCATGCCACATTGATCTTGTCAAATCCGCGTTGGGGTTGTGCGGGGCCAGGGGAGTATCAGCTGCACACTTCCTCCCATAGCTTGTTCAATTGCTTTAAATCAGCATTCGCGCTCACATCGCCGGGCGTCGTGATGACGGCTGGATGCAAATCAAGAATTGCGCGCGAGATCGGCCTCACCGCACCCTCTGAATTCAGCGCGCCAGATGCGAACGCCGCCGGAGGGAGCACGACGCCCAATCTTGAAGGGCTGAGCGCGGCGAACGATCCGAATCCATGCGGCAACCTTGAGTGCGTCTCGGTACATAGAACGCAATCCCATGCCTGCCCGGCGATCAAGCTGCTATTTGCGGCCGTTACGTCTTGGCAGGTCAGCAGCAGAACAGGAAGCGCTTCATAAAAACGAATGATATTCATTGTCGTTGCCAGGCGCTCGGTCCACTCCGCGGCGGATTCAGCCGTGAGTGACGGCAAAACCTGCTCGCGAATGAAAATTATTTCGGCTCCTGCTTCGACAAACGCACGGGCGACGGCTGCGGTCACTTCACCGGCGAGATCCATCGCGGCAGCATCTGGGACCCGATGAAGATTTCCATTCGAAGTATCCATTTGAGTAAGAAGCGAGGCCAGCGTGAATGGCCCCGTTACGCCCGCCATCAACAAGGATTGACCACTCGCGAGGGATTTCAGCCGCGCGATGACTTCAACGGCGACGGGAACGCGCCCACCTTTCACTGCCTCATCTGGTGAGCGAAGCCCGCCAGGCAAATTGCCGGTCTCGCTGGGCCGCGGCGAGCGCAATGAGGCCTGCTGCCCCTGCGCGTCCCAATCGAGCGCACCACCCAGCGCTTCGGCTTCGAGAAACGGGTCGAAGTAACAAGTCACGCCATCCGAGCGCAAGTGCGTGCGGATTTGTCGCAGGGCGTTGGAAATCTTCGTGGGATTCAAAAGGAATTTGCGGAGCGGAAGGTTCTCGATTCGCGCCCCGAGCGAGAACACGATCGGCAGAAAAAGCGCGCGCGACGGCGCGACCCCTTGTAATAGCCCTTTGACCGCCTGCCGAGGATTGAAAGTCTCCGCCATCATCAATTCAAGGTCTGAAAACCGGACCGGTCGGATTCGCGTCCGGCCAGGAACCATACCACTGCAGGATTTCCTTTGGCGGGCTTAGCTTGCCCCATTCGCGTTCGAATTCGTCGTACGATTTTCCGCGTTCGAGCCGCGCGCGGCGCTCCGCATCGCGCTGCTCTTTGGTTTTGTCGGCGTCGAGCTTCCGCCGCTCGGGATCGTATGAGATGCGATAGATCTTCTGCGCTGTCCAATCCGAAATGATGTTCTTGCGAAGATCCTCCAGAATCTCCTGCGGGTCGCGCTCGAGCGGATCGCCATAGCCCGGACCGCCGCCACTGAAACCAAACAGCAAATCGCCTTCTTCATAGACTTTCGGCGTCCGTGCGACGAGTTCGTAATTCCACTCGCCCTGGATTGTGCTTTTTTCGAGGATTGTGAGGAGATCGAGCGTCACGCTCGAGTCGCCCTTGCGCATCGATTCAAGCAGGTCCGCCTTTCGCACGCTGATGCCCGGAACAGGAGCAGACGCGTAGCCGCCGAAAAGCGGCTGCCCCAGCGGCACCTTCGTGCCGTTGCCCATGCACATCGACACGAGTTCCGGCATTTTGTGAATCATCCATTGTTGCACGCCGCCCGAGCCCCCACGATGCAGACCGTGGCCGCAGGAATCTTTCCAATGCTGCGAGAGTGTGACCGTAATGGGCAACTCGCTTTCGACTTGCTCGGAATCGGGAGCGCGGCCAAAAGCGCACCACGCAAATCCGTAGGCGTCCATGCCGTCGGAAGCCGCGCGCCCGCCCTGGCCCATCGTGTTGAGCGAGAAGGAGAGCACGTCGGCAACGGCGAGCTTCCATTGCGATAGCCCGGCGCAAATTTGAGACGTGTGCTGGCTCCCGGGCGCCGCCGCGATTTGCTGCCACAGGCTCCCGCTCGAAAATGCCATCTTCGCAAACGCATTGTGCGTCGCGCAGCGCGCCTGCATGCCGATGAACACGCAACAGCTCGTTGCGGCCAGCTTGTCCGGATTCAAAATGATACCTTCCGGAAACACGAAATCGATCGGCGCAAATGTGCTGCTGCAAATTGGCAGGTCATGGAATAAGTACTCATAGAAGAAATTGGCGATGTGTCCGACGACGGCTTGCGGATGAACATTGTAGGAGGACGGGTTCTCAGGCGAAGTGCCGTGAAAGTCGAAAACGAGCCGTTCGCCTTGCTTCATCAGCGTGAGGTAGCAGGCGCGGACGAGCGCCGGCGTCCATCCGATCGCGTCGTTAAAGACGACCGCGCGGAATTTTCCGTCCGGCAACGCCCGGATTTTCTTGCGCGCGCCGTCTTCCGCCGTTTCGCACATCCGGCGCAGCAGCCCGACGACAAAATCCTGCCCACGCTTATCGGCGAGCTCGAGCAAGCACACGCGTACCCGGTCTGCCGTCGTGCAGCGAGCGCGTAAATCCGAGATGAACATGGCCGGCGCGCGGAGTCCGTACACGGAGTAAAACTCTAGGAAATCGTTGCGCAGCTCGAAGTTTTCGCCGATCTTGATCGGCGGCAAATTGAGTCCTTCCTCGAAGCGCGATTTTGCGCTTACGGGCATGCCGCCGGGCTCGATCGCGCCCGTTTCGGTGGTGTGCAAGGCCGCCGACGCCCATGCGATCAATTGTCCTTTGTGAAAGACCGGCATGAGCGCGACCTGGTCCGGATTGTGGATCCCGCCGTAGAGAGCGTCGTTCGTGTACCAGATGTCACCGTCGCGGATGCCGGGGTTATGCTTATAATACTTCTGAATGAACTTGATAACGATCGGCTGAATGATGGCGTGAAGATAGGTGCCGCAGGAGGCGTTAATCAGGTCGCCGTTAGCGGTGAAGATCGCGACCATGGAATCGCCGGACACGCCGAAATAACTGCGCGAGGAGCGCACGAAGACTTCCATGGCTTCGTCAAGAATGTCATTCGTGATCTGGACGCCAATCTCGTAATCGCCTTGCCGAACTTTTGCGGCGCATTCTTTTTCATAATCGGTGGCGGGCATTGGCTTCAGCCATTCGAGCTTTTCCGCCAGTCTCGGGATCGGCATGATGTTTCCTCACTTGAAATCGCGACTTGATCCTTCCAGAATTCCAAGTCCCTGAGCGTCAATCGAGAATAGCATTGCCGGGGGCACGACGATCGTTGTGTACTCGCCTTCGATGACCGCAGGGCCTTCGATCACGTTGCCGGGACGCAGGGATTCGTGGGCGAAAATCGGCGTCGCACAAAAATCTTGCGCCTGCGGCCAATATACGCCCCGCTCGCTCTTGCGCGCCGAGGATGGATCGCTTTTCTCAAGAGGCAATTTCGGCAGGTGCACTTTCGGCGTCGCCACGATGGCTTTCAAAATAAAACTCTCCACGAAAATGCCGCCCTCGGGATTTACGACGAACGGGCTGAACGCTTCGCTGAATTCCTTGTTGAAAGCGTCACAGATCGCGCGGACGTCCTCCCTAGAGTGCAAAGACATCCGGGGCGATAGTGCGCGCTTCACGTGGAACTGGCCGCCATAGAGCATATCGAGTTCGAGAACGAATGCCGCTTTCAGCGGGTCGAGGCCATCGCCGAGAAGGTCCTTCTGTGCTTGTTCCAGTAGGCTTTCGACCGTGCTGTTGAACGTGGCGTAGTCCTGCGAAAGTTGTTGGCTCCCCGGAGTCATCAGCGTTAGCTTCTTCGAAGTCTCATAGACGTGCATGATGTCCATCGTGGACGAGCCGTAGGCGCAAAAGACCGGCGAAAACGGAAACGTCACCGCCTTTTGGATGTCGCCCTTGAAGCCCTCGGCATGCGTGGCGCCGGCGCCGCCGCCAACGAAGAGAATGAAATCTTCCGGGCTGTAGCCGCGAAGATGAACTTCTTTCATGATTGCCGAAGCCATATTGCCATTGACAATTTTTCGAATAATGCCGGCAGCTTCTTCGACGCTCACGCCCAGCGGCTTCGCAATTTTTTCGCGAATCGCCTGAATCGAGCGGTTTTTGTCAAGGCGCATTCGGCCGCCGAAGTAGTAATCGGGATTGATATAGCCGAGCACGACGTCGGCGTCCGTGACGGTCGGCTCGGCGCCGCCAAGGCTGAAGCATGCCGGACCCGGCATCGAACCCGCGCTTCTCGGGCCGACTTGCACGCGATTCTGAAGCAGCCTGTTGATGGATGCGATCGAGCCGCCGCCGGCGCCGATCGAGAGCGTCTTGATCATCGTGATTCCGACCATCCAACGGTCAATGATCGGGCGGAAATCGTAGCTGCGGACGCTGTCCTTGACGACTAATCCCACGTCGAAGCTCGTGCCGCCCATATCGGTCATGACGACGTTTTGGTAGCCCAGCGACTTGGCGACGTGGTGCGCACCCATCAGGCCGGACACCGGCCCGCTATTGAATGTGCGGCTCGCGCTGGTGCGAAACACTTCGGCGACGCCGCCGGAGCTTTGAATCATCAGTAATGGCTTTTTGTAGCCGCGCTCGCGCAGCTTGTCCCACATCGCGGAGAGCTCAATCTGCATCGACCGCTGGAGGTACGCATCGAGGATCGCGGCGAGCGTGCGTTCGTATTCTCCGAGCTTGCCGTTCACCTGGCCTGCAAGAACGACCGGGAGATAGCCGATGTGAAATTCCTTATATTCGTCGCGGATGATTTCCTTGACGCGGCGTTCGTGCACTGGATTTAAAAAGCCCCAGAGCAGCGACACGACGAAGCCCCGTGCGCCGCGATTTACGAGGTGGCGAACTTTTTCCCGGACATCATTTTCATCGAGAGGGCGGATAACCGTGCCGCGGGAATCTACCCGCTCCTTGACGCCGAGGATCATGTCGCGCGGGATGAGGGGCTCCGGCTTCTTTTGGATTGCCAGATTCCGGCGCTCGGCCACGCGCGTGCCGTCGATCCATTGCGCTCCTCGGCCGATGAGAACGACGTCTTCGTGGCCTTCGGTGGTAATCAACGCGAGACGCGGGCCCTTACGTTCAATCAGGCGGTTCATCGCGATCGTCGTCGAATAACGAATCATGTCGATCGCCGGGAGAAGCTCTTCCATCTTCTTTCCAACCGCGCTGGCCCCCTCTTCGATCACGCGAGAGAAACAAACGGAGAGATCATAGGGCGTCGTTGGGACCTTCTTGATCAGCGCCTTACCGTCGAAATTGAGGACGAGGTCGGTAAAAGTTCCTCCGACATCGATGTCGATAGAATTCATTCAACGACCTCAAGCCGCTGGTTACGGATGACGAATTCGCCCTTGCGCAATCGTTCCTTTAACTGTGTGACATCCATTTCGATGTCATGAGTGATTGGATGGCCCGGCGGCAAGTATTCGGTTTCGACCTGGGTGCCACAACCGGGACAATAAAACTCCACAATGCGAACCCACATCGGATCGGGAGAAAAATTGAACGCCCCCGGAACAATCGTCGGATGGATTTCGCGCGGGTCACGCGCGTGAACGAGGCAACCCTTCTTGTAATTGTCCCGCGCCGCGCCAAGCGAGCGCCCACAGCGATTGCACATCCACAGCTCCCGGTCGAGGTCCAAGTCGAGATACTCGGTCACTCGAAGCCGGTTTTGAGATTCAGGCGACATCATCTGCTCCCGTTTGCGCCGCGTTCTTATGCGCGCGCAGCTTTCAAGCCCGCGTCATTTTTCCGTTTCCGTAATGATCGATGGTCATCGTCCATCCGTCGGGAAGGAAATAGGTCGTATTCACGCCCTCGATCACCGAGCAACCCACCACATGATTCCCGGGGTGCAATGACTCCCAGCGATACACCTGCGCTTCGCCGGCGCGGCTTCCCCACGAAACGCTTCGAGTCCCGATTCGCGCATGCGCTGCATCGGCGCCCTGAAGCGCTCGCTTCAAAAGCTGTGCCTTCGGCATCGCTTTCTTCACGCGAACGCGCAGCATCTCGAGAGAAGTGTTGGCGACACGCACATCGCCGCGCGCAGCCAGAGCCCCGGAAAGCGCGGCCTTCAATTCCGACGCGCACCGGAGCGCGGGTTCCGGGCAGGCCAACGTAACGGAATGCCCGCCGCTGCCTGCGACTTCAAATTCAATCGAGTAAGTCAGATCGTCCGGACGGATACCTTCTCCGAGCAGGTCCTTCACACATTCGGATTTGATTTCGTCGAACAATTGCCGAAGCCTGCCAACCGCTGCCTCGGAAATATCGGGATCTGGAATCGAGCGCTCGTACACGTGGCATATATCCGAAACCGATGAGCCGAATGCGCTGAATAGCGGACCGAGTGAGAAGACCAGCACGGATTCGAGTCCCGCCTTTTCGGCCACGCCGGCCGCAAATAGGCCGCCATTCCCGCCGTAGGCAAAGAGTGTATGACGCGAAAAATCCTGCTGCAGCTCCGTCTGCGCGCTGGCAATCAGGTTCGCGACGGATTCACACGCGAGGTCGATAATCATCTTGCACGCCGATCCCGCCGAGAGACGCAGCGGCTGGGCCACAAGGGACTCAATCGTTTTCCGTGCGAGGTCGCGATCAATAGGCTTCGTCCCGCCCAGAAAATAATCCGGATTGATCAGACTCGCGGCGACGAATGCGTCCGTGAGGGTCGCTTGGTCTCCGCCCAAGCCGTAACACGCAGGCCCGGGGAACGAGCCCATGCTCTCGGGCCCGAGCCGCACTTTCCCTCCTTTCGGGCCATCGAACGGTTTGACCACGCTGCCACCTCCGAGCGCGATCGAACGCAAATACGGCAGCGCCAGCTCGAGGGGATTGCCGAAAAGGTCCGAGGGCTTGCGATAGATGGGCTCGCCGCCGGAAAGTACGCTGATCTTCGCCGTCGTGCCGCCGATGTCCATTGCAATTACATCGTTCAGGCTATAGAGCTTGGCAAGATGCGCACTGCCAAGAATTCCCAAAACCGGCCCGGATTCAATTGTGTCGATGGCCTTGGTTTTTGCAATTCCTGCAAAGCCGCCGTTGATGTGACTGACGAGGAAAGTTCCCGCGTACTTCGAAGTTTCGCGAAGCTCGTCCTCCGCCTTGAACAACGTGGCCGCGAGCGCGCCATGCGTGTAGGCATTGATCACCGCGCAGTATGTGCGCGTGCGGTCATCGGCGCTCTTGGAGATGTCGCTTCCGGCGAGCACCGGGACGGATCCGAGAAAATGATCGGGATATTGCTGGTCGATAACGCGCTTGAACGCGATCTCGCGTCCGGGATTGCGGTGGGAATTGCTCAGGCTGATGCAGATCCGGCGCACACCACTTTCCAGAAGCGAGCGCGCGGCATTCATGATGTCAATGTCTTGGGCGGAGCCGTTGACGCCGATGACGTCACGATCATTCACCAGCTGGCCGAGAATGGCGCTCCGGCCGTCCTTGCCGTAGAGATTTTGCTCCTCACCTTGCGTGACAAGCAATCCGATTCGCGGGCCGCGCAGTTCGGCGAGAACGTTCGACGTAATCGTGGTGGACCACCGAATCAAATTGACATTCTCGAGAAACGCAAGCGTATCCGAAAAACCGATTTTCTCCGCGGCCTGATTGAGGCAGTCAAACAGGCACACCGTCAAGTCGTGCGGCGTCGTATCCACCTTTACGCAAACGACTTCGTCGCCGCTCGTGAACAATCCATCGGTCAGCGTTCCCCCAACGTCGATGTCTGCCGTCCACATGAGTTGCTCAACCAGCCGAAGCTTTGAAGTGCGCGCGCAGCTCTTCCGAAGTCACGGTCCACCCGAAAAAGGATTCCACGTTGAACAGCGTTGCCTCGAGAATGCTCGGGCCGCCTGCAGGCATGGTTCCGTCCGAGATCAGGATCGGCCAATAATCCAAAAAATAGGCGTCGCGCAGTGTGGATTCGACGCAGACGTTCGCAGCGATCCCCGCAAAAAAAAGAAATTGAATGCCGCGCACGCGCAATTGCGAATCAAGCGTCGTGCCGGCAAATCCGCTGTAGCGCGTCTTGGTAACAACGAGATCTCCGGACTGCGGGGCGAGATCGTCCACAATGGCCGCATCCCAGGTTCCCTCGATGAGAAGTTTTCCCTTATATTCCGGCCGGGTCCGCATAGTGTGCATCGCCAGCTCTTTGTAACAATTAGGAGAATGCGCGCCGCCTGCGTCGCTCAAGTCCGGCTTGTAGGCCATGCGCAGATAGACCACGGGCACTCCCTGCGCTCGCGCGGCGCCGATGACGTCTCGAATTGTCCGCACGACGCGAGGCGCATCCGCCAGGTTAACTCCGGCAATGTCAAGCAGCCCGCCCTTGCTCGCGAAAGCATTCTGCATGTCCACCACGACGATCGCCGACTTCGCGAATTCGACGTCGAGTGCCTCCGGCTTGGCGTTGAGTTTCGGCATGTTCGTGCAGCGGAGGAAAGTACTCCTCGGGATAGGCATCTTACGAGCGCAACTTTGCCCGAAGCGCTCGACGCTCACGGTTGCAAATTCGAACTCCAATTTCCCGGGAACTCAGCCTGTGCTGACGAAAGTACGCCCTCGAAATCCGAAAGCACAGTGGGTGAGCAAACGTTCTTGCCACTTGCCCACTCCCTGTGAAATTCCTCAGAACGAGAACTTTAACCCAAACTGGAGCTGCCGCGGGTTCAGCATCGTCCTGGGCAATCCAAAGTTCGGGTTCGGTTTTGTTGGGACAAACAGAGCGGAACCGCCACCCAGCGGTATCGGTGTGGGGGCCAAAGTCCCGCCTGGAACCCCTATCGGACCGGCTGGACAAACCGTGGAGGCATCTTGCCGCTGGATTGCTTGGCTGACAGCATCATTGTAGTGCTGCGGAATGACCGGGGTTGTGCCGCAGAAAACGGGTGACCCGTAGACCGAAGTCACTTCATCCACATTTTTCCTGTTCAGAACGTTGAATGCATCGATGTTCAGGTCGATCCTGTATTTCTCGCGAACTTTGAAGTACCGCGAAAGGCGAAGATCCCAAGCATATTCAGGATCCCCAACGTAAGTATTCCTCGGGATCATGGTGGAGCAGTCGCTCGCGGATGTGCATTGGGGCGTGAGCGGTGCGCCGCCCACGCGGTCGGTTGCGCCGCCCGCGACATCATTCAAGGTACTGGCGCCATAGAAAATCGTGAAGGGCCTCCCGGATTGTGCGGTAACGATGCTGCTGAAAACGAAGTGCCTGGCGAAGCTGCTATCGGGCCCCGTGGCGCTGAAGTTGGCTACGAAGCGGTGGCGGCCGTCCTGGTTCGAGTTGGCGCGCTCCGCCTTATAATCAAACTGATTGACCGGCAGGTTGATGAACGTGGTGAAGTTGCCGTTGTCGATCGTATGGGAGTACGTATAGTTGGCCGTCAGGCTGAGGTACTTGCCTCTCTCTATGACTGTCAAAGTTCCACCGTGGTAGTTCGCGTTGGCGACACCGTTGTTGTAATCCAACAGACCGGCGCTCATCGTCTGCAGGCCGCTGTCCGCGCCGGCACCGGCGAAAAATGGACCCAACCCGGCAAGCGCGCCCGTGGCGAGCGTCGGGACGCCGGAGCTGCAACTGGAGAACGTGCCATTGGCATTGAGCTTCCCCGGAACCCAGTCCGGAAACAGCGGCACGGGCGTAATGGGCCAGAAATTCGGATCAGTGGGGTTCGCCGCCTGATTAGTATCCGTCGTGCCCACCGGGCAAGGTACGTTGATGTTATTTCCGCGAACAAGCCGGTGCGCGGAAACGAAGAGGTACCCTAGATTAACCGCGAGCCCCTTCCCGAACTGCCGGTCAATTTCAAGGCTGGCTTGTTCTGCATAAGGTATTTTGCTGACGTCGTGATCCATCCCTCCTGAGCCAACACCGCAAGCGAAGTTGACCGAGCAAACACCGGCCATTTGAACCGGATTGATCGGGGGGAAGGCCCCGTATCCGCCGGTCTGAATAATGCCTGCCGCAAAGGCCGCTGCGCCTGCTGCGCCCGGAAAGGCAAATAATTGGTAGCCTTGGCCGGCCTGTCCTAGGTTGGACTGGAGCATGGGAAGCTGCTGAGGTATGACAGGCTTGGGTGTAGGGAAGCCCGGGATCGGGAGTGGGCTTGGGCTCGCGCATGCGGCGGCGGTGGCAGCCGATGGACTATTAGAGCAGAGGTAACCGGGCGCCACTTTCTGAGTATTGGGCACATAAAAGAACGTCATGTTATAGCGGTCATCAAACATCCCGAATCCGGCGCGAATCACCGTCTTGTTGTCCGGGGAGTAGGCCAGGCCGACTCGGGGCTGCCACCCGGCGTAGTCCGGGTTTACGTAGGATGCCAGGCCTGACTCGTAATCCCACCTCACGCCGGCATTCACCGTCAGCTTGCGGGTGAGTCTCCACTGGTCCTGGACAAAAAGGCCCCAATAGCCATGGTTAATTCTGCGGTCGTAACCCGCAGCCAGTGACGGTGGATACGCATTCGCCCAGGTTGAAGTGTTCAGGGCCAGCGGATTGCCGCCAATGACAAGAGATGAACCGGTGGTAAAGTTGCGATCCGTTGGGAGCGGCACGCCAGCGTAGGTAAACACAACACCGTTATCACCTGGAACGGGGCACGTCCCAGCCGCCTGAACAACGGGATCAGTAGGCGCGAGTGCTACCGGAGTCTTGCTGAAATTGGCATTGTAAAATTGAGCGAAATTCGCCAGGCAACCGAGACCTGGCATGAGCATTCGGACGGGGGTGAAGCCGGGGAAATTGAACAGGGACCTGATCAAGTTGCCGTCGAACCCGAATTTCAACACATGGTTTCCCTTGATCCAGGACACGGAGTCGGAGAGTTCCACACGGCTTTCCGCAGTGCGGTCCTGCGTTCCGAAATTGTGGCCCAGCTCGAGGTCGTTGAGGATGCTGAAGTCCGGCTGGCCGGAAGCGCCGAAGAAATTGTAATGCCGCCGGGCGTATTGGAGCAGTGCGGTGTTGATCAGATTGTGGGTGATCGTCGTATCCAATGTCGCGAAAACGGATTGATCGCGCACGTAGAGGTTGCGGCCGCCGCTGGGGGCTCCGATGCCTCCCCCGTCGAGAGTTTGCCCCACCAACTCGCCCAGCGAGCGGACATCTTGCACGGCATAGCGAACCGCCAGCCGATTGTGTTCGCCGATGGCATGGTCGAACCTGACAAAGCCCGCATCGTCATCCCCGGTCTTCAGGAAACTATTAAGGTATCCGATGTTGCTCCCGGTGCAACTGCTCAGGCCACTATTGCAGCCCTCCGGTGCCAGGCCCATTAATGCCTTGGCCTCGTCGATGAGAGCGAGGTTATTGATGAGATCCGGTGGATAAACGGGAGATTCCGCGCGCCGCCTACCCTCATAGTTCATGAAAAAGAATGTCTTGTCCTTTCGGATCGGACCGCCAAGGGTTGCGCCGAATTGGTTTTGTCGCAACTCGTAGGGCAAAGGCGCGGGTTGAAGAAGTGAGCGCGAGTCAGTCGCGTTATTCTGCAAGTAGTCGTAGATGGAACCGTGCAGGTTGTTGGTGCCGCCTTTTGTCACGATGTTGACTATGCCGCCTACGGCCCGGCCGTACTCCGAGCCAAAGCTGTTGTTGACCACGCGGAATTCCTGGACGGATTCCTGCGGGGGCGTCGCTCGCTGCACGCCGCTGCTGGCGTTGACGAAATCCGCGCCGTCCACGGTGATCATGTTACTGAAGGAACGCATGCCGGCGAAAGAGATCTGAGTTGTTTCAAAATCGGTGAACGTGGTCCCCAGGCTGGTCCGGCTCGTCGCCACGCCCGGAGTCAGAAGAGCGAAATCCGTGAACAGGCGGCCGCTGATGGGCAGTTCCTGGATCTGAGTGGTGCCGATCACCTGGCTGATTTCGGTCTTGGTCGGCTCAATCACGGGAGCCTCGGTGGTCACCAAAATCTGCTCGCCCTGCCCGGCAACATTCAAAGTCACGTCGATCGTCGCGCTCTGCCCCACGGTGAGAACGATGCCCGTCTGCGTAAAATTCGCGAAGCCGGTAAAGGAGACTTTGAGCTCGTAACGGCCGGGCGTCACATTTGGCAGCACGTAGGAGCCGGTTTCGGCGGCAGTTGCCGTGTATGTTTGATTGGTATCCATTTCCCGGAGCGCGAGGGAAGCCTTGGCAACGGAGCCTCCGCTCTGGTCGCGTACCGTACCGTTCAACTGCGCCGTGCTGATTTGGGCGAACGAAGGTGCCGACACAATCGCAAGAAGTAGAACTACGAGGATCGCCAACGCACAAGAACGTTGAGCCATGCTTTCACCCCTCTTTTCGGTACGAGTCGGGGCCGCGACAACTAGAAATCGATTTGGAAATCCACCCTGATGCAGGCACGTTTACCGGGTCGCCCATCAGTTGTCAAGCATAATTTTGCATGCATCTGTGTACATTGGCGGGCCCGCTGCATTTCTGATTGCAAATGCAAATGCGGCGCGCCAGTTGCATCCCGGAGGGAGTTCTGAAACGCTTTCGCGCACAACTTTTTGGCGGATGAAGGTGAGGTCTACGTATACAGGAGGGCAGGAGCGTTGAATATCCGCGGTCCTCGCGTTTCATCCCGCGGGTCACAACATCTGACGGTTACCCACTTCTCGACCCATGTTTACGCCTCGTACCGCGAGGATGGATGCGCAGAACCCTTTCGTCCCGTTCGTCAAAGAGGATATCGAGAAGCTCGGGGCGATTCCGTTGAAGGGCACGACTGTTGACCGTGCCCTTCTCTGTCAACTCTCCCGCCGCATGAGATGGCGGGGACTCCACGAGTAAGGCTGCGACGATCCGATTGGAACTCCCCGTTCCCGTCGCAGCGAGTTGTTCCAGCCGCTCCTGCAACGCCCCTCTTAGTGCCTTGTTTGTGGCGACCTGTGCCGGTGGAGCGGCGCGATCCAGACCAGCGGCCGCGGCGCACAACTCCCAGTCTGGAAAAACAAGAATACGCACATCGTTGCGGTCTGCGCCCACGACTACGACGTCTGTGGCGAGCGGCCGCATGGCATCGAGCGCGTCAAGCCGCAATTTACCGGCGCTCACTTTCGTGCCGGAAGTCAGCTTGAAATCTTCCTTGATCCGGCCATCGAACCGCAGACCAGCCCGGGGACTTCGCGGGTCAATAAAACTCAGGAGGTCGCCCGAGTGGAAGAAACCGTCCTCATCAAACGCCAGCTTGGTAGCCTCTGAATCGCGCCAATAACCGGGAGTCACATTCGGACCACGATAGCCGACTTCAAACCTATCATCGTGTGGTACGAGCTTGAGGTCCAGTCCGGCCACCGGAATGCCGACGACGCCGGGACCGTTCGCGTATGCATTGCCGAAGAGCGCGATCGGGCTTGTTTCGGTCATGCCGAGACCCGTGACTGTTAAAATTCTCTGCCCAACCGCTTCGACCGCCAGTCTTTCCAGGGCATACCAGGTCGCCGGCAGCATTGAAGCCGCCGCATACCACAGGAACTTGAGCCTCTCGAAAAAATGTTCGCGCAATTCGCGATCGGCATCGAGGTAGGGAATCAGCAGCTCATAACCCCTCGGAACGTTGAAATAAATCGTCGGTGATATCCGGCGCAGCAACTGGACACTCGGCCCGAAAAGCGCAGGCGTGGGTTTACCCGGATCGATGTAAAGCGTGCCGCCATTGTACAGAATGATATTGAAGTTACTGTTTCCGCCCGCTGTGTGATTCCAAGGAGCCCAATCCACCATCACCGGCGGCTCATCGGCGAGAACTGGCGCCACCTGCCGCTTCATTTGGGCGTTGGCACATAGCATGCCATGGGTGTTGATGACTGCCTTCGGCATGCCGGTCGAGCCGGAGGTGAATAAGTACTTGGCGACCGTATGCCGGCCGACGCAGGCTGCCGCTGCCATGACGGAATCACGGCGGCTTCCGTCGCCGTACAAGGACGCAAGAGGAATCATATTCGATGACCCCGAGGCATTGCGCAGAGCGGCAATGGGAACACCTGGCGCAAGGGCCTGCTCGATCGCCTGCTGATACAGCACGCCATCGTCGACGACCACCATGCCCGGGGTAAGGAGACGGAAACTGTGCGAAAGCTTGGCAAAGTCGGCGCTCTGGAGCGCATAGGCAGGCGCGATCGGAGCGACCGGGATACCGACGTACAGAGCCGCCAGCATGATCAGCGCATGGTCTATCCCGTTGGCGGCAAGTATAGCGAGCGGCCGATCTGGACCAAGTCCGTAATTGAGCAGATTCTCGGCCAGTGCCAGCGCCGCCTCGCGAGCTTCGCCGTAGCAAATCCTTCGCTCGCCTTTGGCCGCCTGCTCGACGATGAAGTCACGGTCCGGGGCTTCCCGTGCCCAGCGATCCAGCCAATCGCCGATCCGGTCGTCGTAACTCGCCAGCGGCTCGACGGATCGCATGATGAGAGAGCCATCAGGCTGCGGGGTCAGCTCAACGTCGGGCGAGAAGAATCGTACTGGCCGCAAGGGCGCGTCAAGTACGGATCGCCTGTCGTTAAGTGTGCTCAATGTCCGAAGCTTAATAGATGCAATTCGTGGCCGCAAGGGCTGTGCTAAGCTCCTCTTTGGAATGGAAGGACAGCTTCTCTCAGGATACCGGCCCCGTGGAGAAAAAGTGAAACGCCGCGTCAGAGATGCCTCGAACCGTGCCGCGAAACGCGACGATAGATTGTCCATCGACGTCTATGATGAGCCAGGCCACCTGATTCGCCGCGCTCAACAGATTGCCGTGTCCATGTTCCACTCGACCATGCGCAACGGAGTAACGCCAATCCAGTATTGTGTCTTACGCGTTCTTCAGGATCATCCCGGAATTGACCAGGTCACTCTGGCGAGGCTGTGCGCCCTCGATACTTCCACAGCTGCGGATCTGGCGGTACGGCTCGAAGAGCGCGGCCTTGTCAGGCGGATGATGCCCATGAAGAGCAAGCGCCATCGCCTGCTTCAGCTCACGCCGGAGGGAGCAGCGCTTGCGAAGCGGCTTCTTCCAAACGCATACATGCTGAGCCGCCGCTTGCTTCGAGCCTTGAACAAAAAAGAACAAAGCATTTTTCTTCGCCTCCTCAAGAAATTCGTCCATCTGAACAACCAGGAAAGCCGCGCGCCGCTCGACCGCCGGTTCAGCCGCTCGCGAAACAACAATTCAAATTCTCGAGCCAAGCACGCTTGAGGTGAACTTCCGAAGAGAAAAATGAGGAAGCGCTGCCGAATCCCGAAGTGATCCGCTTGATCAAACCGCTTTCCGCCGACCGAGAGTATGCAGTTACATTCGTGTTTCTGCCTATCGGAGATATTGCAAAATCCCAATACGTTCCGTATGCTGAACCACAATCCGCGCCTTACAACACGCGAGCCAGTTCGTTCGCAGGGTCAGGCGTTCGCGCCATGAGGAGAGCCGCGATGAGAGAGAAGAGCTTAGAAGACCTGCTACAAACTGTTGGGAATCCGGTGACCCTGTTGCGCAATTCTCAGATCGGAGCCTACGTGTATCCAGTTGTGCCTCCCGAATACTCGAATTGGCGTGACGAGCAGCGCGCCTGGCGGGAAACTGCCGTCCTATTCGACCAGTCTCATCACATGGCGAACGTTTATGTGGAGGGGCCCGACGCGCTCAAATTGTTTTCGGCTCTCGGCACCAATAGCTTTGCGAATTTTCCCGTCAATCGCGCAAAACAATTCTCGCCGTGCAGCTATGACGGCTACGTGATTGGCGACGGCATTCTCTTTCATCTTGCAGAGAACCGGCTGGTTTTCGTCGGGCGTGCGCCGGTTGCAAATTGGATCCAATTCCATGGTGAAACCGGTGGTTACAAAGTCAGCGTCGAGAAAGACGATCGATCGCCCTCAAACTCGAAGGGGAAAGCGGTCGTTCGCACATGTTACCGCTACCAGATTCAGGGCCCCAATGCTCCACAGATCATTGAAAAGCTAAACGGCGGACCGTTTCCTGAAATTAAATTCTTCCACATGGGCGTCATCAGCATCGCTGGGCGCAAAGTTCGCGCGCTGCGGCACGGCATGGCCGGCGCGCCCGGGCTGGAAATATGGGGGCCGTACGAGGAGCGAGAAGAAATTCGATCTGCCATCGTTGATGCCGGAAAGGACTTGGGGCTGTATGAAGTTGGCGCCAGAGCCTACGCAACAAACACCTTGGAGTCAGGATGGATTCCTTCACCTCTTCCCGCGGTCTATACCGGCGAGAAGATGAAGCCATACCGGCAGTGGTTACCGGCGACGAGTTATGAAGGCACGGGTTCACTTGGAGGCAGCTTCGATTCCAGTAATATAGAAGACTATTATATGTCGCCCTATGCTCTAGGTTACGGGCCCTTCATCAAGTTTGATCACGAGTTCATCGGAAGAGAGGCCCTCGAGAAAATGGCTGGGATACCTCAGCGCAAAAAGGTGACATTCGCATGGAGCGCTGAGGATGTAGGCAAGGTGCTGGCATCCATGTTTGAACCTGGCGATCCCTACAAACATATTGACTTACCTCTATCGAATTATGCTTCTGCTTCTTACGATCGAGTACTGAGCGCGGGAAAAACGGTCGGCTTTTCCATGTTTAGCGGCTACAGCTACAATGAGCGAGCGATGCTGTCGCTTGGCGTCGTGGACCCGGAAATTGAGGAGGGCGCCGAGGTCAAGATCGTGTGGGGCGAAGGAGGAGGCGGTTCGCGGAAGACGACGGTCGAACGCCACAAACAAACAAATATACGGGCCGTCGTCAGCCCGGTTCCATATTCCAAAGTGGTACGAGAAACTTATGCCAAAGGCTGGCGCACGGCTCAGCCCTAGGCGAAGACCGAACTACTGACTGCGCGCCGCATTTATCCATTCGACGGTCTTATTGAACCCGCCAAAGACGAAGAAATGCAGGCCGGCGATGTCGAACGGCAAGTGTGTCGCACTCCCCACTTCTGCTGCACCGGCAATACCCCGAATGATGGGCTCCGGACCCTTTGCCACCAGAAGCTTCGCGTACAAAGGTTTTTCGGTCAACACGCGCAAAGAGTTGCCAATTCCGCACCGCACGGCGTAGCGCGCCAGCGTAATGAGTCCCGCCGGGCCCGCAAGGCCAATTCTTATGGGCAGGTCGATACCCCCGGCACGAATTCGGCCCAGCCATTCCACGATCGGTTTTGCTTCAAAGCAGAATTGCGTGACAATCGATAGCTCCAACCCAGCGCTGCGCGCAAACAATAGTTTTGATTGGAGGGCCTCATTCAGAGCGATTTCGGAAATGCCGGGGTTGCCTTCAGGGAAGCCAGCGACGGCCATGCGGACGATTCCCGACTTCTGAAAGATTTCAGATTGCATCACGGCCAGGCTGCATTCAAATGGCCCGGCGGGCTTGGCGCGATCACCGCCTACGACGAGAACGCAGTCGACTCCCGCGTCACCCACGAGGCGCGCCGCGAGCTGTTCGAGCTGAGTGGCACTCTGGATGTGACGCGCGCCAACATGGGGTACCGGTATCAGACCTGCGCGCCGCAACCTCGCCGCAGGCTCGATTAGATCCATTGGGTCTGCGCCCGGAATCCAAGTCAGGAAAACTTCAGTACCCGGATGAAGACGGGCGAGCGCTGCGTCAACGACCTTAGGCTCGTTCGGATTTGCCTCGATGGAATAGCCCCGCAGCGTCCAGGCGATGCTCGTGGAAGTGGTTGCCGTTCCCATCATGTCAGCAGCACCCAGATCTAACTCGTCCGCCGCCATCGTCCCATGTGAGTACGCCGATTGTGGGACGGTACCCTATCTCATGCGAGAGGGATGCTATGTTCAGTATACTGAATACCGAGCGTATTGTCTTCAATCCTATAAACGATTGTCAACGGCGCAGTTTCCCGTGCACACTGTGGCTGGACCATCGAAGTATTTGGAGCAGTGAGCGCGGAGAAGGCGCGCAGGCTCGCCGAGCCGCCAACTCCGGAATCTAGCCCGCGGAAACGCGCGTTTTGTAGAATGAGTCGGAGTCAACGGCGAACAAAAACGCTTTTCGCGAGGAACGTTCAGCTTTCCGGGAAGTTTCCATTGCTTTGACCGAAAGGCAGGCCCTCTGCATTTGCCGCACCCGATCGCGACGAAGTGCGCGTCATATTGATGCTTTCCTTCGCTCCCGAGGCATGCTCGAACATCAACGCGGCCACTCTGGCACCCTCGCCGTTCTCGAGGGCCTGAACGATTGCATGATGCTGGCGGTGATAGTATTTCAGCGACTCGTACATTCGTGGAAGGTCCACTCGATCGAATGCAATGGCGTGCGCGGCTGCGAAGGGTATCCTCCCATTGCGCTCAATCGCTTCGGCAACCACCTTGCTCCCGGCTCCTTGGACGATGAGGGAATGGAATTGCTTGTTCATCTCGCCGTACCGGGCTTCGTCCGATTGAACCAGATGCCCCTTGTCAAAAATCTCGTCGCCTTCCCGGATACACTCGTGCAGGGAATGTAAAAGCCGGCGCGGCGGTCCTTGCTCCGCGAGCATTCGGGCCGCAAGTCCTTCCAGGACGCCCCTGACGTCAATTGCGTCCATGATCTCCTGCGGCGTGAAAGCACGCACAACGAAACCACCGGTGTCCAGCTGGGTAAGCAACCCTTCTTGCGCAAGCGTCGGCAAGGATTCTCGAACAGGGGTTCTGGAGACTCCGAGCTTGCCTGCCAATTCGACTTCCCTGACTCGTTCTCCGGGGGGAAGCCAGCCTTGCAGGATCATCTCGCGAATTTTTACGATAACTCTTGAGTTCTTTGCAGCCATTTTGTATGCAATCTAATTCTGCACACGATTCACAGCCGAAGCCTGTGATACATATCAACCGGAAGCGCATGGGCGCAGGAGCCGAGCATCGAAACCGCGGCGGATATCAGTAGGCACACCATTCCGGACGCCCCTCGGTCATCCGGGATGTTATCAACTCCACTGACCGCAAGCAATTGCTAGAGGCCTTAGGGAAACTTGCTGCGGATCCTCCGTCGCCTGCGGAGGCCGCGGCCTTGACATGATGCATACACAGTGTATACATACACTCCATCAAGAATGCAATGCAAGGCGATCGCCGCGGAGGCACACTCCGTGACCGATGTTCTCAATGAAGGACCCATCATCGAGCAAGGCATTGAGCGAATCTCGCACCGGGATGCGCTCGAGGTCTTGGTGGCCACAGACTGCGACATCGAGGAAGTTGTCCGTTCGCGCGCTGTGCGTTGGCACATCGAAAACCGGATCTTGTTGTATAAGAACAAGACCGTGATATTCGAGCGATAGACGAGCGGGAAGGGGGACCATGGGCAACTTGGCGTCAATTGACGTGGATTCGATGACCGCCATCGACGTCCACGTGCACATCGAGCATCGCGGCGAAGAATCTGCGGCGGATAGGGCCGCGAAGAAGTATTTTGGGGACAGTGGCGTGTCGCACGACCAGCGCGCATTGGCTGACTATTACCGATCGCGCAAGATCGCTTGCGTGGTGTTTGCAGTGGATGAGACTCTGAGTGGCAGGCCGCCGGTATCGAATGAGAGTGTGGCGGAATTCGCCGCCGAAAATTCGGACATCGCGATTGCGTTCGCCAGCGTTAATCCGAATCGCGGCAAACAGGGTGTTGAGGAAGCTCGCAGACTTCTTGCCACGGGCAAGATTCACGGCCTCAAGCTGCACCCACCCATTCAGCAGTTTTTCCCCAATGACCCCATCGCTTATCCGTTGTACGAGGTGTTCGCAGAAGCGCGGCTCCCGGTAATCTTTCATACGGGCCATAGCGGAATCGGATCGGGCATGCGCGGCGGCGGCGGCGTGCATTTGAAGTACGGGAATCCGATGCCCATCGATGATGTCGCCGTTGATTTTCCCGATATGCCCATCATCATGGCGCACCCATCGTTTCCCTGGCAGGACGAAGCCATTTCCATCTGCCTGCATAAGCCGCAGGTGTACATCGATCTTTCCGGCTGGTCGCCGAAATATTTCTCGCCGACCCTGGTGCAGTATGCAAACACTCTTTTGAAGAAGAAAGTTCTGTTTGGTTCCGATTACCCCTTAATTACACCGGACCGCTGGCTGTCAGATTTTGAGAAGATCGGCATCCGAGACGAGATTCGACCGCTGATCTTGAAAGAGAACGCGATGGAGTTGTTGGGTTTGCGCAAGGGCAGTGCATAAAAAGAATCCCGTTTGCGTTGACCCCTCGAAGGGCCCGGAGCGAACACAAAACGTCTCAACACGAAACAATGGGCGCCCTGGCCTGAGACAAGAATGAATTGCTTTGGAAGGCCGATGAACAAATCATCGAATTACCAAAAATAAAACTCCAGGTAACAAGGGAGGCTTCCATGCCGACGGTTGCCCCACATGATCCCCCGTTTCGCGCCGACCAGGTAGGCAGCCTGTTGCGGCCTGCGGACCTCAAGAAGGCCCGCCAGGACCGCGCAGCGGGAAAAATCACGGCTCAGGAACTGCAAGGCGTCGAGGACGCGGCGATTCGCAGGGTCGTCGCCCAGCAAGAGCAGGTCGGATTGCAGTCGATTACCGACGGTGAATTTCGTCGCGAGGACTTCTATACGGACTTGTTCGTGCGGGGATTGGGTGGAGTGGAAGTGCGGATGGAAAGCTCGGCGGCCTACTTCGTCGACCACGAGGGACGCAAGATTCCCGTTCCATGGGCCCAGGTTGTATCGCGCATGCGGTGGCGCGCGCCGATATATGCAGATCACTTCCGCTTTCTTCGATCCATCACCAAACGAACGCCGAAAGTGACGGTTCCCTCGCCGATCATTTTGCATTTCACTTCCGGAAGTGCCGCCATTCCCAAGAGCGCTTATCCGGACATGGACCTGTTCTGGGCAGACATCGTTGACGCCTACCAGAAGGAAATGAAGTCGCTCTACGATGCCGGTTGCCGGTACCTCCAGGTCGACGATCCGCCCATGGCTACATTGTGCAACGAAAAGTTTCAGAACATGGTGAAATCCCGCGGAGACGATCCGCACTATCTGCTCAATGATCTCTATCCTGAAGTCATTAACCGCGCGTTTGCCAACCGCCCGCCCGCTCTCCACCTGGCCATGCATCTCTGCCGCGGTAACAATCAAAGCGGCTGGTTCACCGAGGGCGGGTACGACCCCATTGCCGAGGTGCTCTTCAACAAAATTAATGTGGATTCGTATTTCCTCGAATATGAAACTGCGCGCGCCGGCACGTTTGAGCCATTGCGGTTCGTACCGAAGCACAAGACCGTCGTCCTGGGCCTTTTATCGAGCAAACTCCCCTCACTCGAATCCAAGGACCTGCTGAAGCGCCGCATCGACGAGGCCGCCAAGTATATTGATCTCAACCAGCTCTCGCTTAGCCCCCAGTGCGGATTTGCCAGCTCCACAGAAGGCAACCGCCTGACGGAAGAGCAGCAAATGGCGAAGCTGCGTCTGGTGGTGGAAGTCGCCAACGAGGTTTGGGGATAAGCGCCTGGAGTGTCGCAGTGAAGGGATTCACAAAGCCGGCCAATCTACCCGATGCGAGCGATCGATTATTTCGATAAAGCTGCGGAAGAGTACGCAGGACGAACGGCCCTCATGGATGGGGACATTCGCTACAGTTATTCCCAGTTGCGCGACGCGACACAGGTGCTCGCAGCGGCCATGCATGCGAAGGGACTGGATGCCGAGGACCGCGTGGCGATCTACTCGTTGAACGACGCGCGAGTTCTCGTCTGTATGCTCGGCATCATGCGCGCAGGTGGGGCCTGGGTCCCCATCAATTACCGGAACGCAATCGATGCGAATATCGAGTTCATGAAATATGCGGAGATTCGCTGGCTCTTCTATCACAGCAGCTTCCTGGAGCACGTGGAACAAATCCGGAAGCTTGTGCCTTCCCTGCGCAATCTGATCTGCATTGATGCTTCAGTTGGAGACGATCCCTCCCTTGAACAATTCATGTCTCGGAACAAGCCGCTCGAGGAGGCGGACTGGGGAGACCCGTTGGGGAACCCTGATCGGCTGGTCGGCCTTGTTCCCACGGGCGGCACAACTGGGCCGGCGAAGGGCGTGCGAGTAACAACCGCTTCCTGGGCAATGTTCACGGAGTTGGCAGGGCACTACTGGCATTGCGACGGGTTCGACCCCGTGTGCCTGAGCACCGCGCCGCTTTCGCATGCCGCGGGAGTGGTATCGTTCGCAATGTTTATGTTAGCGGCAACGAACGTCGTCATGCCCCGGTTCGATGCCGGGGAAGTTCTACAAAACATCGAGCGATTCCGAATAACTCATCTTTTTGTTCCGCCAACGGCGTTTTACGCCTTGCTCGATCATCCGTGCGTTCGCGATTTCAATTATGCCAGCCTGCGCGTCCTACTTCTGGCCGCTTCGCCGGTTTCGCCCGACCGTGTGAGGCAGGGAGTAGAGGTTTTTGGTCCCTGCCTTTGCCAATGCTATGGACAAACCGAGGCGCCTATGCTCCTGACCTGGCTGGACCAGAAGACGGTCGCTGCCGCGGCAACGGGCCGCCATCCCGAGCGGCTGCGAAGCTGTGGCAGAGCCACATACGGCGTTCGCCTGGCGATCATGGACGATGAAGGCCATCTGCTGTCGCCGAATCAGACCGGAGAAATTGTGGCGCGCGGGTCGCTGGTGACCCCCGGTTACCACAATCTTCCAGAGGCCACTGCGGAGATTCGAAGATATGGGTGGCACCATACGGGAGACGTAGGCTATCAAGACGCGGATGGCTTCTTTTATATCGTCGACCGCAAGAAAGACATGATCATTACCGGTGGCTTCAATGTTTTTTCCGCGGAAGTGGAAGCTTCGATCATGTCTTTGCCGGAAGTCTTTGAATGCGCTGTCATCGGAGTTCCGGATGAGAAGTGGGGAGAGGCGGTCAAGGCAATCCTTGTGCTCCGGAGAGGACAGTCATTAAGAGAGGACGCAGTGCTCGCTCATTGCAGGGCTAAGCTTGGGGGCGTGAAGTCCCCCAAGACAGTCGAATTCGTTGCCGAAATTCCCAAAACCCCGGCGGGAAAAATCGATCGGAAGCTGTTGCGTGCTCCCTACTGGGCCGGAATGGGCCGCGCCGTGCATTGAAAAAAGTTGCGGGAGAAGAATTTCCCGCGACTTTTAGTTCTTCGCGGCGTTGCTTTCCTTAAGGCTTTGGTTCGCGCGGAAAATCACGTAGGACCGGATCGCTTCCGCATCATCTTGCGTCAGTTCCTTTGAGAACGAAACCATCCCCGCGGAGCTGAGCGCGCCGTTGATTACGATACTCAGCCATTGGTCGCGGGCGAGCATTTTCGAATAGCGAAGGTCGGGCAACACACCGCCGCTAACAGCGACATCCCCGTGGCAGGCGCTACAGTAGCTTTGATACAACGCCTCGCCCCTTTTTACCGCGGCCGTACTGGGGGATTCGTGCGGCGGGGTCAATGACCTAGCCTGTGCCTCTGGGACCGGCGGCAGACTCCCATTGCCGCCTAACTTGAATGCCAGCATCCGCGGAGTATTTGGAATCCGCGGGGATTGCAGCGCGATTTCTCCAGCGGCCAGAGGCAACGCGCCGCCCCATCCAACGAGAACTGCGATGTACTCCTCGCCATTCACGGTGTAGGCGATGGGGCCGGCAGTTACACCACTTTCCGTCGGCGCGAACCAAAGTTTTTCTCCGGACGTCGCGCGGAGAGCCTCAAAACGGCCATACCCGGTGCCTTCGAATACCAGGTTGCCGGCTGTCGATAATGCTCCGCCATTCCAGGGGCCCGGCCGCTCTGCACGCCAGACTTCTCTCTGCATTGCCGGATCCCAAGCAATGAGACGGCCTCGAACACTTTCAAGAGCCATCTTCTTGATCTTTGGATCCTGCGGCAGGCCCGCTGCGACGAGGTCAATGCCGTTGTTCCAGGCGATGGAATTGTGACTGAAGTGACCAGCGGTTTTGTAAGGGAATGCGTCCTCAAGTACCGGAAAATAGACCAGCCCGGTTTCCGGATCGTAAGACATGGACTGCCAAGTATGCGCTCCTCCGGGCCCCGGAGAGACAAGGGCTGGACCCTGGCCCGCTTCGTATTGCGCGCTTGGAGATTCTATGGGACGGCCGGTTTGCGCGTCGATGCCCGTGGCCCAGGTCACCCGCGTAAAAGGCTTCGCGGAAAGCAGCTTGCCGGTCGCTCGATCCAGCACATAGAAAAAGCCGTTCTTCGGAGCGTGCAGGAGAACATGGGCGGGCCGGCCATTGAGATTCAGATCGGCAAGGATGATCTGCCCGTCCGAATCGTAGTCCCACTCATCCCCCGGGTTCTCTTGATAGTGCCAAACGTATTCGCCCGTGTCCGGATTGAGGGCTACGATCGAAGACGTGAACAGGTTATCGTCTTTCCGAGGATCGCGGATTTTGCGCGGCCACGGATCTCCGTTTCCTGTCCCGATGAACAACAAATTCAATTGCGGATCGTAGGCCATCGAGTCCCAAACCGTGCCGCCTCCTCCGTTCTTCCACCACTCACCCGTCCAGGTCTTCGCTGCCTTCTCGAGGATCGGATTTTCAAATGGTAGGGAGGGATCACCGGGCACGGTAAAGAATCGCCACTCTAGTTTTCCGGTTTCGGCGTCGTAAGCCGAGACGTAGCCGCGCACTCCCATTTCCGCGCCGCCATTCCCAATCATTACTTTGCCCTTGATCACTCGGGGCGCTCCTGTAATCGTGTACCGTTTGCTCGGATCCGTGGTTTGCGCCTCCCATACCTTATTGCCAGACGCGGCATCCAGAGCGATCAGCCTGCCGTCCAGCGTTCCCACAAATACTTTGCCGTTCCATGCCGCGACCCCGCGGTTCACCACATCGCAGCAGGCGTTGACCGCCCATCCTGGGTCCACTTTCGGATCGAATGACCAGAGCTTTTTTCCTGTCGCCGCCCTTAGCGCGAAAACCTTGCTCCAGGCCGAGGTAAAGTACATGACGCCGTCAATGACGAGCGGCGTCGCCTCTTGACCGCGGCGCGTATCCAAATCGAAAGACCAGGCCAGTCCCAGTTTTGCAACATTCCGATGGTTGATCTGCTTCAATGGGCTGAAGCGCTCCTCGCTGTAAGTTCTCCCATGGCTCATCCAGTTTCCCGGCTCTTTGTCAGCGCCCATAATTCTTGCGCCGTTCACCGCGGCATTCACGATTCCCGATTGTTCTTTTATTGCTTGCGGCGACGCTTTGGATTGAGTTCCGCAGCTCAGGGCGGAAGAAATGACAACGGTAAGTCCAAACGCGGAGAACCTCGGCAAGAGACTCCACCTGCCGTTTTGGCGAGGCTTTATCAATGGCGTACCTTTCGGAGTGAATCAGCGCGCGCTTCCTGGATCATTCAAAACGGGAAGCGCATTCGCAATGAGTGCTCTCGATTTGCATCCCTTATCTGTGAATTGTGATTTCGTGTCAAGCGTGAATGGTTTGCCGTCCCGTGCGTTTCACCATTTCTCATCTTGAATTCGTCAATTGCGTCGAGGGGCAAATGGGGATATTTTGTTCCTCGCCGGAACCCCGTCCATAGCTCAGAAGCATCGCGGAGTGAGAATGAGCGGCAAGAAGCCCGTTATTTTAGATGGCGCAAACGGATTTTTTGGACGCCTCGCTGCGGAATTTCTGCGGGAGTTCAATATCCCGTTCATCGCAGCCGGCCGCAATCGCGTCAGAATTCAGGAAGTGATGAGTCTCGTTCCGGGCGTCGAGACCGCGGATTACGAAATTGCCGAAACCGCAGGGTCGAAAGATCACGAAAGATGGAGGTTGTCATCGTAACGACGCTCAGAGTTCCGAAAACGGGAGGGATTCCAACAACCAAGGTGATTGTCGTGAAGTGGCTCAAGCGGAAGGGGCAGAAAGTGCGGCTTGGGGAAGCGATCGTTGAACTGCAAACTGACAAAGTGAACTACGAACTCGACTCGCCGGTGGAGGGTGTATTGCTGGATATTGTTGCCAAGGAAGATTCAGAAGTCCCGGTGGGAGAAATGCTCTGCCATATCGGCGAGCCGGGAGATGCTGCGCCAAAGGTCTGAATTCGTAAGGAGGCAGCGGTGCCAAAGAAACCGACAGGGAAGCTTGGGAAAGAACGGCTGATCTGGATGTATACGCAGATGTTACGCATCCGCGAGTTCGAAGAGCGCGTCAAGCGGACATTCGTCGAGCATCCCGGTGTGATCCGCGGCCACACTCATCTTGCCGACGGCGCCGAGGCTTCCATCGTTGGAGCACTGGCCACGCGTCAGAAGGATGATCTGGCCATGCCCAGTTACCGCTGCCATGGCTATCCGATCGTTCTGGGGACCTCCGTTAAAAAAATGATGGCGGAGATCTATGGCCGTAAAGACGGCCTGTGCCAAGGGTTTGGCGGCTCGATGCATCTTGCCGACCCGGCGCACCACTTTCCGGGAACCTCTGGCATTATCGGGCAGGCCATCGCGCACGCCACCGGCGCTGCATTGACGGCGCAGGTAAAAAAGACCGGACAAGTGATTTACTGCTTCTTCGGCGACGGCGCCAGCAAACAGGGAGTTTTTTTCGAATCTCTGAATATGGCCGCGGTCTGGAAATTGCCGATCGTCTATATCCTTGAGAACAATGAGTACCAGGCCTACACGCACATCAGTCTCGAGGACGCCAACAGCGTGGCGGGCGACAGGCTATCCCAGAAGGCCGAGGCCTTCAGCATGCCGGGCGTCACCGTCGAAGGAACCGACGTGCTCAAAGTCTATGAAGCCGTAGGCAAAGCAGTGAAGCGCGCCAGAGCCGGCCAGGGGCCGTGCTTGATCGAATCGAAATTCTATCGTTTCAGCGCCCATGGCAATGCCATCACCATCCCTCCGGTGCCTACGCAGTTTCCGAAACACGAAGCGATCGAAACTTACGGCAAGAAGAAGGAGTACGCCGCTGCGAGGGCGAAAGATCCGATCCAAATGTTTCGCAAGAAATTGAGGAGCCGGGGAATTTTGTCCGAGCCGGACGCAAAGCGCATTGAAGACTCCATTCGCACAGAATTGGAAGAAGCTGTGCAGTTTGCCCTTGCGAGTCCCTTCCCGGCGCCCGAAGAAGCCACGAAGTATGTTTTCGCATAGAAGAGGGAGCGCTCATGCCGCGTGAAATGATGTACGCCGAAGCGATGGCCACCGCAATCACCGAAGAGATGAAGCGCGATTCCGACGTCATCTTCTACGGTCAGAATCTGGGAATGACGGATCGCGATCCCATGGTCCGTATGTTCGGCAAGAATCGCGTCCGCATTACGCCGATTTCGGAGACCGCCGAGTTGGGAATCGCCATAGGCGCGGCGATGACGGGTTTGCGCCCGGTCGTCGAGTTGTGGATGAGCGAATTTATGCTCGTCGCCATGGGCCAGGTGCTTAATGAGGCGCCGCGCCTGCGCTACATGTCCGGCGGGCAGGTGAAAGTGCCGGTCGTTTTTAAGGCCGGTTACGGCTTTGCCGCAGGCTGGGCCGGGCAGCACTCCAATTGTATCTATCACACCATGATGGGCGTTCCGGGCTTGAAAGTGGCGATGCCGTCGTGCGCCGCCGACGCCAAGGGACTCATGGCTGCGGCGATCCGTGATGACAATCCGGTTATCTATCTCCATCATTACATGCAAATGCTGGATAAGGGGCCGGTACCGGACGGCGATTACGTAATTCCGTTCGGCGTGGCGGATGTAAAGCGCGCGGGCAGCGACGTCACCGTGGTGGCAACCGGGTGGATGGTATCGAAGTCGCTTGCCGCGGCAGAGGCGTTGGCTGAAAAGGGAATCAGCGTGGAAGTGGTTGATCCGCGCACGATCGAGCCACTGGACATCGAGACCATTGTCAACTCGGTGAAGAAGACCGGGCGATTGGTGGTTGTGGATCAGGCGACGCGCCATGCTTCCGTGGGCGCGATCATTGCCGGCGAGGTTGCCGAGCGGGGCTTTCAGCATTTGAAGGCGCCGGTCAAGATGGTTACGGCACTCGATACGTCGATTCCTTATAGCGAGCCGCTCGAGAAGTACGTATTGCCCAACGAGGAAAAAATCATCGATGCGGTGAAAGGTGTCCTCAACTCAATGAGTAGAGGCGCCTGAATCTCGAGAAGAGTTCTCGACCGAGGAGGTTCATCGTGTCCGCATACGTTCTGGTTCACGGCGCCTGGCGTGGCAGTTGGATTTGGAAACGAGTTCGCCGATTGCTTCAAGCGCGAGGCCACGAGGTGTTCACGCCGACTCTTACCGGAGTGGCTGACCGGAGCCACCTGTCTTCGCCAAACGTGAACCTCGACACGCACATCACCGACGTCGCGAATCTGATCCGCTGGGAGGAACTCTCGGACGTAATTTTGTGCGGCCATTCCTACGGCGGCTGCGTGGTAAGTGGTGTGGCTGATCGAGTTCCGGATCAAATTGGCGCGCTGGTCTATCTCGATGCATTTGTTCTGGAAAATGGCCAATGCTTGAACGACACGATTCCGCCGGAAGTGAGGCGCGTTCGCCTCACGCAAGCAAGAGAAGTGGGCGAAGGATGGAAACTGCCGCCGATTCCCGCGGAAGAATTCAACGTCAATCCCAGGGACCGCGATTGGGTGAACCGGCAAAGCACCATGCAATCGTTGGCCTGTTTTGAGCAACCCATGCATCTGACCGGAGCCCTCAACCAGATCATAGACATCACTTACATCCTGGCGAGCGGTTGGTCACCCTCGCCATTTCCTCAGTTCTATAAAAAGGCGAAAGCGAAGGGTTGGAAGACCACCACCATCGAATGCGGCCATGACGTGATGCTGGACCGGCCGGAAGAACACGCCGAGCAACTGCTAGCGGTGTCTCCGCGGAGCGCGGCCTCAGCAAGTTGAGCGCGAGCAAATTCTACCCTCGGGAAAACTCAAACTCTATTCGCCTTCATTTCCCGGCTGATGTATTCCGCCTGCCGCAGCGCCAGGGCCACAATCGTAAGAGTGGGATTGGCCGAGCCTGCCGTGGGCAAGGCGCTGCCGTCGGAAATAAAAAGATTCTTGATATCGTGCGTCTGTCCCCAGGCGTTGGCGACGCCTTCGCGCGGGTCAACGCTCATGCGGGCGCTGCAAGTATTGTGTGTCGCAGGCGGAACCGGACCGAGCACCACTCGCTTGGCGCCAACCGCTTCGTACATCCGGGACATCTGCGTCTGGGCGTGCTTGCGCATCGCCTGATCGTTTGGATGTTCGTCGACGTGGACATTCGCGACCGGCAAACCGAAGGAGTCCTTGACTTCGTGATTCAGCGTAATCCGGTTCTCCGCGCGCGGCATGTCCTCGCCATTGATCAGCATTCCCGCCATATTTCGATAATTCTCGAGGATGGACGCGAAATCGCGCCCCCACCCATACGGCAGGCCCACGAGTGGGAAAGTCGGCAGATCGAGCGTGCACAGTTCCATTCGATAGCCGCCCACGAATCCGCGGCTCGGATCGTTTCTCACTTCATCTTCGACCACTCCCGCTAGCGTCGCGCCGCGCCAGGAAGACACCGGTTTGTCGAAGATTCCCCAGACAAATCCGATAATCTGGTGGCAGTAGTTCCTCCCCACCTGCCCCGACGAGTTGGCCAGCCCCTGCGGGAATTTCGAGGATTCCGAAAGCAAGAGGAGCCGCGGCGTCTCGATGCCGTTACCCGCCACGCACACCACGCGCGCCTTCTGCCTCTGCTCGCGGCCCTCGGCGTCACGGTAGACGACGGAATTGACGCGCCCGGTGCCCCCATGCTCGATTCGCGTGGCCGTGCATTCGATCCGCAGATCCAGATTCCCGGTGGCCTCGGCGCGCGGGATTTCCGTGTACAGAGTGCTCCACTTCGCGCCCATTTTGCACCCTTGCACGCAGAAGCCTTGCTGGATGCAACTCGCACGCCCGTCATAGGGACGCGAATTGATTGCCATGTGGCCCGTATGCACACGCTGATAGCCCAGCTTTTTCGCGCCGGCGTACATCACCTTAAAATTGTTGGAGGCGGGCAAGCCTGGAACTCCATTGCGCCGCGTCACTCCCAGCCGGCGCTCCGCCAGCAAGTAATAGGCCTTGAGCTCATCGTAGGGGATTGGCCAGTCAATCAGCGAAGCGCCGGGGATTCTGCCATACGTGCTTCGCGCTCGCAATTCCCACGGTTCGAAGCGCGGCGTGGCTGCCGTCCAGTGCACCGTCGTTCCGCCAACCGTCTTGCAATGCCACACAGGAAGCGTGGGAAAATTCTTTGCCACGCCCCAATCGCCGCTCTGTGTGCGAGGATCAAGCCACGTAAGTTGGAGAAAGGCTGCCCCGGGTACCTGGGAGAAGCTCGCTGTTGACTGCCGCCCACCGGCTTCCAGCACCACTACCTTGATTCCTCGTGTCGTCAGTTCGTGCGCCAGCGTGCCGCCCCCGGCGCCAGATCCGATGATTACCACGGCGCTCTCGGCCTGGAATTCAATGCGGGGCATGCCTATCCTCCCTTCTGCTTACGCGCCATCCGGCAGTGGACCACTGTCCGCGGCCGGCACTTCCGGCAACCAACGCAAGTCGTTGAACCCGCGAAACAAATATCCGCCTTTGGAGAATGCTTCGCCCTCATAGCCAAAATAGGCGTAAGCGATTGGGCTGGAGTAAAGGACCTGCAGCGTCTTCAAGCGGGTCGTTTGGAAAAACGCAGAGGGCTCAATTCTTTTTAATGCCTCGACCCGCTCGTTCTCCGGGCTCGCGGCGAAACCCGTCCCGAGTTCTGCGAGGCCTTCTCTAATCATCTTGTGCGTATTTGCGTCCTTGGCGGCATCGCTGTCCACGGCTTGAACGACGAGGGCATACGCGGCGTCATCCAGCTTATCGTGCGGCGCAATTGTGCGCGCCATGCTTATCAGCGCGGCGCCCTCGGAACTGGTAAGGGTCGTCAGATCCACGGCCCAGGCGCGCCCCGGTGCGATCAGGGCCAGGGGGCTTCCCGCGACCACCCATCCAGTCAGCAGTCCCGTTGTGGTTTTCAGCAGCTCTCGCCGGTTCAGGGTAACGAGCTCGTCCATCGGTTCTCCTCGTAGGCGGAGAATGATTTTGCGCGGGAATTCGAATTGCGGAAAACAATAACACGAATTCCGAGTACACTGCGCTTCTTAGGCCTATTAAATACGCCAGCGGCAGGCACGCAGCGTATTCGGACGCCTCGCTGACGGGAAAGATTGCCCCGGGCAGACCAACAGTTTTTGCTTCTTGTCCTCTCGAATTCGTGTAAAGTGCCGGAGGATGCCATCGTCATTTGAGCGCCGGAAGGGGGCGCGGGCATGGGGACACAATCCGGCGTACAGCAACCGTGGCCTTGGCCGGAAGAATTGGACGCCTTGATTGCCGCTCCCGCCTTCCACAGGAATTTATTTGAAAACGATCTTGTGCGCTACCTCGAAGTGATCATCCGCCCGGGCGAATTTGTTCCCGTGCATACCCATCGCTGGCCCAGCGTCATCTACGTACGCAGCACAAGCGATTTCATCCGCCGCGACGGCGAGGGCCGAGTCCTATTCGATTCGCGCCAGGCCGGGGCGCCCCCCAAAACGCAAGCCGTCGAATGGGTGGGACCGCTGCCATCCCATTCCATCGAAAATGTAGGCACTTCAGAAGTACACCTGCTTACGGTGGAGCTAAAGCAGGGAAACGCCTGAGTGGCGGGCAAAGCGGAGCACCCATCATGAAGAACAACGTCGAAGTGATCGCTTCGTATTGGACGCTGGCGGGTGGCGCCGAGCCACACACCGATCACGAGTATAGCGTCTTCGATTTCAAGGATCGCGTCGAGGCATGTGCCAAGGCCGGTTTTCGGGGCATTGGCATCTGGCATGCCGATTTGCTCCACACGCTCAAGCGCCGTCCCCTGACGGAAATCAAACGCATCCTCGACGACAACGGCATGAAACACATCGAGCTCGAGTTTTTGGGAGATTGGTTTCTCACCGGAGAAAGAAAGAAGCAGTCGGATCTGATAAAACAAGACCTGTTGACGGCCGCGGAGGCGCTGGGCGCGAGGCACATTAAAGTTGGCGACTTCTTCCATACGGACACTCCCATGCCCCAGGTGATCGACTCCTTCGCCGCGCTTTGCAGAGACGCTGCCGCCTCCGGCACTAAAATTGTCTATGAGCTAATGCCGTTCGCCATGATCGACACCCTTCCGGACACTTTGGCAATGCTGAAGGGCGCCGGCGAGAAAAACGGCGGCATCATCTTCGACCTCTGGCACATCGTAAAGATGGGCATCCCTTACGAGGAAATCTCCCGCTTCCCATTGGAGTATTTCTTCGGCGTCGAGATCAACGACGGCACATTTACCGCCCCCTGGAGTCTGCACGAAGACACGATCAATCACAGAAGGCTCTGCGGCGAAGGCGAGTTCGATATTCGGGGATTTCTCGATCAAGTGTCGAAGGCGGGATACCACGGCCCGGTTGGCATCGAAGTCCTTAATAAAGAACTGCGCAAGCGCCCTCTGGATGAATTAGCTACGCGGTCATTCAATACGACTGTGGCTCAATTTTCCTCTTAGCCGACATTTGCCTCAGCCTGCGCTCCGACTGGACCTTCGCACCGCCTTCACTATGAGCGAGTCATTCGCGCACATGCTGGGAGGGGCAACCTGCAGATTTCACATGGATTAGATGCGTCCCTTTTGCAAAATCACATTCCAGGTCCCTTGGATCGCCCATTCCTGTCCCAGGGCGAAAGTCTGCCTCAACGAGGGCTGCCGGCGCTGGAACGCGCAGAACCCTTCGCAACGTGGCGCATGGCGCGCGTCATTTTTCTTCGCGAAATGGCAAGGGAGAGCCTGAGCGCCATATCCCAACATAAGAAGGTAGCTTGCCACCTGGGACAAGGAGTAGGGATTCGCTGCCCTCGGGATCTGGAAACCTTAACATCCACCTGGGGCGACCGCGGTTGCCCTTTGCGCATCCGCTGTGACCGCCCGAGCCTGTTGAGCTTCTTGTCGATTTCACCGCTCAGCGCCGTCTCATAGCCATTCGCAAGCGGGCGCCGGTAACCCGAAACAAAATAATACAAGAACAGCTAAGTGCCAAAGCAGGAATGGAGAACATTTTAAAAGAGGTTTGGCACGCCCGACCCCATGCATTGACTTGCTTCCAGCGGCAGCCTAAGATAGCTGGCTAAAGAAGGCTTTCCTCTGATGATCGGTCAAATCGTTTCCCATTACCACATTCTGGGGAAGTTGGGCGGCGGCGGCATGGGAGTCGTCTACAGAGCCGAAGACATCAAACTGGGCCGTAGCGTCGCCTTAAAATTCCTACCCGAGGAACTATCCAAGGACCACCAGGCGGTCGGACGCTTTCAACGCGAAGCGAGGGCTGCTTCGGCGTTGAACCATCCTCATATCTGCACCATCTATGACGTCGACGATCACGAAGGCACCAGTTTCATCGTGATGGAATATCTCGAAGGCAAAACGCTCAAGCATCTTATGTCTGGCGGGCCGATCGACTTACAAAACGTCCCCGAGTGGGGTTTTGAGATCGCAGACGCACTCGATGCTGCGCACGCGAAAGGAATTTTGCACCGCGACGTCAAACCGGCAAACATATTCGTCACGGACCGCAGCCAGGTCAAGATTTTGGACTTCGGCCTCGCTAAGCTACTGCCCGAGCGCAGGAGCTCGACAGAGCCGACGACACGCCCCAGCCTGTTGACGACAAGCACCGATCTGCCGACAACCGGTGCCGACGACGAGCATTTGACAAACACGGGCATGGTATTAGGCACAGTATCCTACATGTCTCCCGAACAGGTTCGCGGCGAAGAGCTCGATGCACGCACAGATTTGTTCTCTTTGGGGGTCGTGCTCTATGAAATGGTGACCGGCAAGCAGGCCTTCCCCGGGACTACCTCCGGCATCGTATTCGAGGCCATACTGAACCGCACGCCCATCTCTGCGGCGCGTCTGAACCCCGCCGTTCCCATGCACCTGGAGAACATCATCAGCAAGGCGTTGGAAAAAGATCGCAAGATGCGCTATCAGACCGCTTCGGACCTGCGGGCAGATCTGCAGCGGCTGAAGCGTGACACCGATTCCTCCCGCATTGTCCCTTCAGTTGAGCTGACGTCCCCAAAGTTGATCCGGCGATACTGGCGGTCCATCGCATCGGTCGCGGCTGTTGCCGCCGCGTTGCTTTTGTTCGTGTTGAACGTGGGTGGCTGGCGTGAGCGGCTTCTTGGCAAGTCCAGTCCTTCCCAGATCAATTCGATCGCCGTCTTGCCGTTTCTGAATCTGACCAACGATCCGAAGACCGATTATCTTACTGATGGAATCACAGAGAGCCTTATCAACAGTCTCTCTCAGTTGCCAAATCTCACGGTGATTTCGCGCAGCACTGTTTTTCGCTACAAGGGCCAGGCCACCGACCCCGAGAGCGTCGGGAAGGACTTGGGTGTCCGCACGATTCTCACGGGCAGGCTCATGCACACGGGCGACGATCTTTCGATCAGCGTTGAGCTCGAGGACATCCAGACCAAGAGGCACATCTGGGGGGAGCAGTACAGCCGCAAATTTTCCGATCTCGCTTCCGTGCAAGAGGAACTTGCGGCGGACATATACGAACGATTGCGGCCAGAATTAACTGGAGAAGAAAAACGGCGCCTGACGAAGCGCGCCACCGAGAACACCGAAGCCTATCAACTCTACCTGCAGGGTCTGTTTTCCTGGAACAAAGGGACGCAAGAGGATTTCAAAAAGGCTGCGGACTACTTTGCCCAGGCCGTCCAGAAAGACCCTCGCTATGCTTTGGCATACGCGGGCCTGGCCGATACGTATAGCTTGCTGGGAGACTCTGGATATCTTGCCCCGGGGGACGCCGGGCCAAGAGCCAAAGCTGCGGCGATGGAAGCCCTGGAAATCGACGATACGCTCGCAGACGCGCACACGTCGGTGGGTCTCGTCCGCGAGTATTACGATTGGGACTGGGTCGGCGCCGAAAGAGAATTCCGGCGCGCCATCGAACTCAATCCAAACTCTGCTACCGCTCATCACTGGTATGGCGATTATCTGGCGAAAATGGGACGATTCGGGGAAGCAACCCGCGAGCTCAGAAAAGCGAAGGAGTTAGATTCGCTTTCTCTCACGATCAATACGACTCTGGGGTGGCAATTCTACATCGCGGGACAAAATGAGCAGGCGATCGAACAATTGCGAAAAGTCCTGGAGATGGATTCCAAGTTCGCGCCGGCTCGGCGCATCCTTGAAGAAGTCTACGCGCAGAGTGGAATGTATAAAGAAGCAGTCGCCGAGCGCGAAAAAGCGTTAGAGCTTTCGGGAAGTCCGGAACTTGCGGCCTCTGTCGCCCAGGACTTTCAAACGTCGGGCTATAAGGGTGTCCTGCAAAGCTGGTTGGATGGATTGCTTGAAGTCTCGAAGCGGGACTATGTTTCCCCTTATACCGTGGCTCAGACTTATGCGCGGCTGGGCGACAAAGAATCGGCATTCACCTGGCTGGAAAAAGCATATGCGGTGCGTGACAGCAGGCTCGCGTCTTTGAAAGTTGATTCTGGGTTCGAACCCTTGCGCGGGGATCGGAGATTTCGAGACCTGGTGCAGCGGCTGGGGCTGTCGCCGCAAACTTGATCAAATTGTCCGCCACAGGGTCACCCGCTGCATTCATCCCTGGGCAAGCGATCACCGCTCAATGTAAAGGATAGCCTCGCTCTCCAGGCAAGAGCCCGTCCACCCGCACGACTTTGAGCTTGGCGCGTGCGGCATCCCTGGCATCCATGAATCCGATGGCGCCCGGAAGAGCTGTGACAAGGTTATACTCCACGTCATTCGAATAAACGATCTTGGGTGCCGACGCGGTCTCGGCTCGAAAGATCTTGGCGATCCAATATTGTTTGAACTGAGTTTCCGTCATCTGATAGATCACCCGCAACACGACGTCTCGCTCCCGCGCGACCGGGGCGCGGATGAGCAAGACCACGGGAAGCTTGGCATTCCAGTATTGCCTTTCGCCCAGAAACACCCGGCGAACTTCGTCAAGACTCAATTCGCTGACAGGCATATCTGGATGAGCCACGACGGCGATGTCGGAATCCGGCGGTGTCTGAGCCTGTGAGGGGCTCCAGATAAGGAAGGAAAAAGCGCACGAAAGAAACAGTGCCGCCGCCAACCATTTGCGGATTGTTCTCATTCGTTTGCCTCGTCAGAATGTAAAACTAGTCTGGAAGAACGCACCATTGACGCGTGGTTCGGTCGACAGACGTTGAAAGTTCCGGTACTCGGCCTTGAATGCTGCAAAATTGGAGATATCATACCGGAGGCCGAGTGTCGAGCCCTGGTATCGTGTATCACTGAGAACCGGTTCACCTGGCGGAGGCTGAATATAATCGTAGCGGTAGTACGGCTTCAAAACTCTACCTAACCAGGGAAGCCGGTAGGCGAATTGGACGTAGAAGGCCGGAGTATTGAAAGTCTGGCCGGTCAGTAAGTCCTGATGGTGGGAATTCGCGAATTCTGCCAAAAATTCAGGCGTTTCCTTGGTCCAGATGACATGGGTGGAAGCTATCCATTCGCGAATATTATCTCCGGTCGGCAGCGTGATTTCGTCTTTGTAAAACGACCCACCCACCTGGAATCCGTAGAACTTGGCTGGCCGCGCAAAAACGTTCACCAGCCAGGCTCGATTGTTGTTTACATCGCCTGCATCCCCAGCCCGGCTGAGGATCGAGCCACGTCCGTTTCCTAAGCCAACCTCGTAGGCCAGGTGCAATCCTCCTGAGGGAATATTGCCTTCGGTCAACAATCCCACAAAGTGGACTGGAATGAAGACTCCTCCAATTTTAACCATTTCCGGCCGTGCGATGGTGGTTTGCAGCCAAGTCCCATGGTGGAAGGCAGTATTCCAGTAGCTGATTGGCGTATGGTAGCGCCCGAACGAAAGTTTGAAGTAGTCGTCGTAGTCATACCGAATGATCGACCGCTCCACTTCGAGGGTATATCCTGTGGGTTGTGCATTGAACGTGACTTCCGCGAAATAGGTGATCTTCTTGGATAGCGAGGAGGCAAGATGCAGGTCAAATTGGCCGAGGTTAAATCCACTAGAAACTCCCGGGTTGAAACCACTAACGGGCCCCGGCTGATTTGTGGCAGAGAAATCGACGTCAGCAAACCCTCGGATTGCCAGATTGGGGTAATGGGTCTCGGCCTCCTGAATGGTCGCCTGTTGCTCGGCACTGGAAGGTGCCTGGGCGTGCTCCATTCCTGGCGCTTGTTCGACTGCAGTCGGATTTTGTGCGGGGCTCACCACCGGAGCGGTCGAGGGAGCTGCCGCCGTAGGGCCCAACCTGGCCTCTAGCTCTACGACGCGCTTCTCCAACTTCTCGATCCTCTCGAGCAAATCCTTCGTTGACTCGCCCTCACTCGGTGTTGACGGTGCCTGTCCCCACGCCGTACCCGCGGCTAGGATCAGCGCGACCACCAGGAGCATATGTCGGTGCATGCGTTCCCCCTCGCTGTCTAGATTTCGGTCCCGGACCCTAATTGAGACGATGACGATGGATCATGATTGCGATGGCAGGCAGGTTGTTCGAACAACATGCTCCGGTAGGCTGGCAACTATCTCCCTCGCGGTGCCTGATTTCACGCGGCACCTCCCGGAAAAGAGCCATCATTCTATTCCCACCTACTCTAATGTCAAAACATATGTTGCCGGTCCACATCCGAGCGGAGTACAAGCTCATGAACTCGAGCAATTCTTCGCCGATCTAATTCACGGCAATTGAAGGGAATGGCGTGGGGAGGCAAATTTAGCGCGATCCGTCACTCGAACTGACATAGTCGTGCGCGAGCACGGAAACGGAGTAGTTGATTCCCTGCGTTTGGGATCAGGAAATATTAACGTCCACCTGAGTGGACAACGGTCGCCCCTCGCGCATCAAGACCCGCGCTTCGTCCATTTTCTCCGCCGCATAAATCTTCAGGCATCGCCCGATGGAACTCAAGCGGAAGCCTTCTTCACCATGGCGCGCGCCGCTTCCGTTTCATTGTCGGAGACTTCGAAGACGGTGTAGAGTTTGGTGACCTGCAGCATTTCGCTGAATCTCGACCCAAGATTGCACAGCCGCAGCGATGCCCCCTGCGATTTCGCGCTTGAATAGGCGGTGACAAGTGCGCCCAGACCGGAGCTGTCAATCTGCGTGACATTGCTCAGGTTCAGGACAATGTTCTTCTTGCCCTCGGCCAGTAGATTCTTCACTTTTTCGCGGAGCGTGCTTGTTTCCTCTCCGAGCACAATACGCCCGTCCAGCGCCAGTACGGCAACTCCTTCCACTTCGCGGTTCGTAATCTTCAAAGCCATGTTTGTTGTCCTCCTCTTTTCGGAAAATGATTTCTGAGGCAACCAGGCCGGGGCTAAGTATACATCCGTCGCCACCGCCGAGACTTTATTCGCAATCGAAACATTTTCCGGCCTTGTCTGTTCGAAGTATCATTCCTCATCGGTGCCATGATAGTTTGCGCCGGCGTTCCAGGCACCTACGGCTAAACTTCAGTCAACAGGATGCCAGTTATTTTCGTAATTGCATCGGATTAGAGCGGGTTGCAGGCCCCGAAGAAAGGTGTCTCATAGCGATTTCTTTCCGGCAAGAATTGATTGATGTTTGGCGGCAAGCCGTCTTTGCGAATGCCAGAGAGGTCGAGCTAGGCACAGACCTTCTCCGGTAAGCAGCCACTGTGTCAACTTTTTTCTTAAGCCTCATACCGGTTGCAGCTACGACCGCCAGGACGGTTGGCTTCGATTCCTTAAGCGTCTGGTGAAAAGACCAGCTCGACCTGGTCATGGGTTAACGGCATCATCGAAGAGTCGACCCGCTTCCAGAATAGCTAAAGGCTAAATTACAATAGTGATAAAATTTACTTTTGTGGAAGCGGCTCGATAAGGAGTCTCGAATCAACAATGCCGATCTCCACTCGCCGATTGGTTGACCGCGCCTCGGGACTCCCGCCTTTAGCGCGCGGGTCGGATTTGCCAAAGCCTTTGGTGGTGATCACGCCCGGATTGATTCCCGCCTCAATGAGGGAATTGCGGACGGCTTGGGCGCGGCGACCGGAGAGTTTCAGGTTGTATTCCTTTGTGCCGACATCATCCGTATAACCGTATACGTAAATGGAATATTGCTTGAGCGTCATCAGGACGCCGGCGATTCGGTTCAGGATGTCGCGGTATTGAGGCTTGATTTCCGCCTTGTCAAAGTCAAACCGGATCGATTTCTCGCCCAGTGTCATTACCAGTCCCAGCGCCGTGCGGTGCGTTTCGGCAATTTGCCCGAGCACTTGTTGTAGCTGCTGAAGCTCCTCCTCGCGCTGCTTGCGATATTCTTCGGCTTTCTGCGTGGCTTGATTGGCCTGCTGTTGTGCGGTGGCCGCCGCCTGCATTGCCGATTGCGCCTGCGCTGCCGAATTTTCCTCGGACTGTTTCGCTTCATCGCGCTGCTGTGCGGCCGCTGTAGCGCTGGCCGCAGCCTGTGAAGCCTGCTGAGCGAGAAGCTGTGATTGCTGCTCCACGGCCCCGACTCGGCGGTTGAGCTGCTCCGACTGCTGGCTGAGGCGCGCCATCCGCCCGTTCAGGCGCCGGACCGACCTCAAAAGCAAAAAACCAAGTGCGAGGGTAACGCCTAGCGCGATCACTGCAAGGGAAATCCCCGCCCTGGTTGCAATCATAGCGGACCTGTCGCGATATTCTCGTGCGCCCGGGGTCAGCGGTGCCCCAGGCAGCCGCTCTTCCCGAATGGCATGCTCTTCGACTTCCGACGGTATGATCCCCATGGGCTCAGTCCTCCTTCATCAGCTCTTTTAGGGCTCTGGGCGATAGATCCATTTTATGACGGGGTTACGCAAAACATCGGACGGCGTGTGGCGAATTGCGCAAGAATTATCTGTCCGTCGGTACAGGCCGACATCGGCCTCAAGCGGATCTGAAGTTCCCCCGGATCGCGCGCAAATTCCTATGAAAGGACTTGTCGGGGGTTAGCAGTAATCACCACCTGCGCAAGGGTCAGGCGGGGATTTCCTGAGATCGAAGCCAAGAACCTCAGGGGCTAGCGAAGCGCCAACTGTTTTCGACATCAAAACTAACCGCATCGTTGATGACGTGACCACACCTGGCCGGTCACGGTGGACTAGACCACCTTGACTTTTGGACTCAGTCCCGTCCACACTCACGCTGCAGTAAAAGGAGCACCGCTCACATTGAGCACAACCGCTATGAGAGGATCTTGCGGCAGGCTAAGCCGGGTGTGGTTTCTTCTAGGGTTGCTCTTGATTGCGGTTCCATTGCGGGCAAAGACGTTCCGAATCTATGTTACCAACCACGCGGGAGACACGGTTGATGTCATCGACCCCGTTACGAACAAGATCGTGCAAGTGATCGAAGGCGTTGAGGTGCCTCATGATGTCAGCTTCTCTCCCGACGGAAGTCGGGTCTACCTTAGCATTGAGTCTGAAAATGCGCTCGACGTTGTGGATCGAAAGACAGGAAAGATTATCAAGAAGGTGGCCCTCAGCGGCCGCCCCAACACTATAGCCGTTACAAAAGATGGCGGGCGGGTCTTTGTCGGCATCCGTTCACGGCCCGGCGTGCTGGACGTTATCGACACGAAGTCCCTCGAGAGGACCAAGAGTATTCCTGACACAGGCCCCCTCCATGACATTTCCTTGACGCCGGACGGCAAGTATGTGGTCGCGGGCTCGGAAGAAATCAGGCAACTAACCGTGGTTGATGTTCAAACTGAACAAGTCGTCTGGTCGATTAAATTCGACAATATAGTTCGCACCATGGCGTTCGAGAGGAACTCTGACGGCTCTACGCGTCGGATATTCGTAAACACTTCTTATTTGCACGGGTTTGATGTGGTGGATTTTGCGGAGCGAAAGGTGACAGCTACGATCAAGCTCCCCGACGAAAGTGGGGGGCAGTCCCCTCCAAGAGGCGTTTTCTCACACGGCATGGGCGTCACTCCGGACAATAAGACGCTTTGGGTTAACAGCACCCTCGCCGATGCCGTTTTTGCATATTCTCTTCCTGATCTTAAGCTGCTGGGACATGTCCGTACCGGGATATACCCGATCTGGATCACGTTCTCTCCCGACGGCAAGACGGTCTACGATAGCAACCGCGCGGACAATACGGTGTCCGTCATCGACGTGAAGAGTCTGAAAGAGGTGACTCGCATCCAGGTCGGGGAGGCGCCCGAGCGGAACGCCACGTTGGTGCTACCCTAGAGTGGGCCGGGAATGGCACACCCGGTGATTTCCCAATCTCCTTCCGACCATCGGTTACCTGTCGGGAGCACCGTCTGCTTTTCGCCCGCGGACCCACTCGGCCAGCGTCAGCCAGTCCGGGTCGTTCTGGGATGCAAATTGCCTGCCTCCGCCGTGGGAGATATCGCCGCCCGCGTCTCGAGCGAGCGGATGCTTCAAAAGCAAGCTTGACATCGGTTCGCCGGGAGTTACCAGCCGCGAGACAACTTCGAAGTTTTGACGGGATTGCTCCTCGCTCCAAAAGGTGCTCCCGGGCGACAGCTTCTCCAGGTGGAATGCGGTCCCGCCCCCGTTCCCCCCAGACTCTACCTCATGGCAAATGTAGCAGCGCGCGTGGCTAGGCCGCTTCTTCAGGAAGATAGGTTCAACTCGGCTTTTGAAAAACTCGAAGTCAGGAGACGGCGCCGCTTGCTGCTGTCCGGCGGCCGTCGGCACACCAAGCGCGAGGGTAAGCGCCACAATGAAAACAATGCGCCGTATCGTCATGGGCTTGCTTACTACCTTCCACACTTACGCGGTGAGAGGGCCATGCCATTGTGGGCCAGTTTGGATTCGGAGAGCACGCTTCCCCCGGGAATCTCCGATTTGGACCTCTGACTCGCGAATCGTACGCTTCTCCTGCCCTCAACACAACCAGTTTGCCACTACAGTAGGCCCAGCGGGATCGCAGGGTTCTGACGACTCGCTCTTGCCGCCTGGCGGCCCTCTCTTGCCGCCACATAACCGATCTCTAAGTTACTGCTCCATATAATGGATCGAGTTTCTAACTCGCTCAAGTTGCGAAAAACGAGGTTATCGGAATCTGACCAGTTCCTCCCGGGCGCAAAGAGCCACATTCCGACAAGGCGACGCATCGGGACTCGGCCCACGGTCTTGTCGATCTCCAGCCAGGATGGCCGAGATTTGCTTGCCGTACTTCGGTGCACGGAAAATCCATTCCATCACTCGATCTAGCGTGATACTTTGTTGCCAATCTCACCCGAAGCCAAACCCGAGGAGGGATCTCCAGTGCGGAATCGCCTGATTTTTTCTGCTGGGGCCGTCGTGGCAATGCTTGCACTTTCTCCTGGGCCGCGCGGCCAAGACGCCGCACACCCTGAATCGGTGCCGGACATTTCGGGGGTCTGGCTGGTGGAAAAGTTTCAGCCCATGCTGTTTCCGAACGGGGGCGCGCCCTTGCAACCTTGGGCGGAAATGAAATTAAAGGCGACCAACCCTCAGACCGACGACCCCAACCTAGCCTGTCTGCCGGAGGGAGTGCCGCGGTTCATGATTTCCGTGCCTTACCCGATGGAAATCTTTCAAGGGCCCACGCGCGTCCTCATTATTCACGAGGGGACATCGGTGCTACGGCAAATCCATATGAGTCGGCAGCACCCCAAAGATTTGGATCCCACTTATGCGGGTGACTCGGTTGGCAGATGGGAAGGCGACACACTCGTTGTGGATACGATCGGTTTCAACGATAAGACGTGGCTTGACGGCGGCGCAATCCCCCATACCGAAGCGCTGCACGTTGTGGAGCGCATCCGCCGCATCGACCACGACACCCTTGTCGACGAATTCACGATCGACGATCCCAAGGCGTACACGAAACCCATCACCGCTCGCCAAGTCTACAAACTAAAGCCGGACTGGGAAATTCATGAATACGTGTGCGAAGAAAATAACAAGTACACATACCAGAAAAAGTGACTGCGCAAGAAGAGAGAAGAGGGATCGCAATGAGGAATAAGCTGCTGGTTTTTCCCGCTACCGCCATTTTTCTGTTGCTTTCGCTGGGGGGATCGACGTTCGCTCACCATGGGTTTGTGTCGTGGTTCGACATGAGCCGCTCGCTCACCGTTAAGGGAACCGTAACGGGCTTCGACTGGACCAATCCCCATGCCTACATTTATCTAGACGTGAAAAATGAAAAGGGCGCTGTTGAAGAGTGGCGCATCGAATTGGGCGCCCCGGGCATGCTGGCGAGGGCCGGCTGGAGAAGAGATACGCTAAAATCCGGCGACGAAATTACCGCGATCGGCAATCCCTCCAAGGACGGCAAGCCGCTGATGCACCTCAGCAAGATTGTCTTTGCCAATGGCCAGGAGCTTTCTACAGCGCTCTGAAGGCCGTGGAGCCGCTGACCGTAGAATCTCCCAACATTGGAAGCCGCACGAGTTGAATTGAGTTTGGCTGGGTAACTCCCGACAATTGGTCTTCGCGGAACGTGGCCCACCTCGCTCCTATAGGAAATTCACACATTCCGATAAGCAGGACTTCTCGGGACTTGGCTCCATAATCCTCTCTAGCTCTCCCCAAAAAATTGTAAGATGGCAATATACTCTGCCAATTCTTGGTTGGTGGGAGCCAAAGGCGATTCTCCCCGGAAGACGTCTGAGGCCGTACGAAATCCGCTTTAGCATCGGTGCGGGGCCAAGCCGAAATTCTTTCATATGAAATTACAGGTGGGAAAAGCTCATGCGGATCCTCACAAGCGTCCATTCCTACGCCGAAGTCTGCCGGCTTGCCCACATAGATAGCAAATTCATGGTGTGCTAGACTTCCGGCTGATTTCGAGCTGAAGTAGTTCGCGCGCGTGAGGCCACGTATCCTAAATTTATACGGATTACCGTGGGCATTTGGAAGGGACTGTTGGGGAGCGGTCAAAGCGGGCCGTTCGATCAGGTCGCCTTTGCTGAGGCCGTCGCAACTGGCCGCGAGTGGGCAAGACGCAAAGCGGCGGTCGAAAAAAAGTTGACCGATCAGATTGCGTTAGGGGCAACATGGGAATAATGTCCAACCGACTTGACCCTATCCCGGGTGCGCTGCGAAGGTTGGTATCCGACCTCTCGCACCATAAAATGTGGATCTACTGGACTGATTTCCTGACCTCCCTCTTTACCGGGTATTTGGCCTTTGTGCTATTTCCGCTGGCTCGGCCTTTCACGTTGCGGGCAGGGCTCGCGATTGCGGTTTCGGTCTTTGCGCTCTACCGGGCCGTGATATTCATCCACGAGATTGCGCACATGCCGCGTTACGAATTCTTTGCATTCCGATTGACGTGGAATCTGCTTTGCGGCATACCCCTGCTAGTGCCCTCGTTCTTATACGAAATGCATTATCAGCATCACTCGCGCCAAACGTATGGGTCAGCGGAGGATGGTGAATATTTATCCTTCGCGCGTCTACCCCGCCGGGTTGCCGTTCTCTATGTCCTTGTGTCGTTTTTGGCAGCTCCTGTGTTGGTAGCCCGGTTTCTGGTATTGGCACCGCTTCGCTGGATTTTTCCGCCGCTAAATCGCTTTGTTCTGACGCGGGCGTCAGCGCTGGCAATCGATGGCGAATATGTACGACCGCTAAAGCCCGGCCGGATACCTTGGCGCTGGGTTTTGCAGGAAGCAGCCTGTTTCGCGTGGTGCGCTTTAATTGGTGGGCTGACGCTCAGTGGGCATATTCCGGCTGGCAGGCTGCTGGAGGCGGCTGCGGTCGTCACCACGGTCGTGCTTATCAATTCTTTGAGGACGCTCGGGGCTCATCGCTATCATGGGTCAGGTGAACCTATGTCCTTTGCAGAGCAGGTGCGGGACTCGAATGACTTTCCTAGCGTTCTAGCCGAGCTCTGGGCTCCTGTTGGCCTGCGCTATCACGCTATGCATCACTTGTTTCCGCAGCTACCTTATCATGCGCTGCCGGAAGCACGCAGGCGAGTGCTTGCTTGGTCTGGGTCTCAAAATCCAATTCGTGAGTCCGCTCGCGATTCGTTATTCAACGTTCTGCGGGAGCTAATGCGAAAACACAGGGTGGCTGCGTAGATTCCATTTCAAAACAAGTGTCAGGAGCACATATCGATTTCCGGCGTCTACCCCTAAAACCGAGTGAAAGTATGGGAGGCCCGTGACCAGGCCGAGCTATTAGTCCAAGAGTAGTGAGAGAGTTTTTATATCACAGCCATGGGCTGCGAATTCGAATTTGACACCCAAGGGCTTCAGGCCGCCGGCGCCGGCGATAGGTTCCGAGTCGCCGACAAACCGCTCCTTATCCGTGTGCCTAAGAACGGCAGAGTCCAGCTCAGGGTAGCCTGTCGAAAAAGGGATAAACGGCGGCAATCCGGCCCGTCCCGGGCAATGATGAAATCAGTCCCGGCGTAAGTGGCGGCTCACCAGGGCAGCCAGACACCCATTGGATCCGCCCGGAATCGCCTAATTCCTCGGGCTCGGCAATTGGCTGATATCGAAAGTCAGGGTAAGTAGCTTTGATCGCGCCCGCGACGCGATCGATTTCATCTCGGTCCACGCCTGGTAGGGGACAACTCCGGCGAGATGGCGTCACGAGGCGACGAGAGCTCGGATGTCACGGTTCTCGAACACGACGGCGTGATGTTCGCTCCCGGTGTCGTGCACGGCGGCATCCACCATGGCCCGCGCCAATTCGTCAGCGCCAATCACCTGGTTGGGGAACAGCACTCGAAACACCGGATACATCGTGCGCAGCAGGCGGTAGCTGAAATTGGGTTCCTTCCGCGGCTCCACGGGATAGATATACGCGGGTCGGAAGATGTAAACGGAAGGAAAGCCCTCAGCGAGCAGCGCCTTTTCGGCCTCTCCCTTATAGCGTGCGAAAGGCATCCGACTCTTTCCAGTAGGGTCCGCGCCGCTCCCGCTCAAAAATGAGAATGCTGCGTTGGGGCTATTCCCGTGGAGAACTCGCGCGAATGCGACGGTGTAATCAACTGTTATGGTACGGAGTTCTGCGTCCGACACCACGCTGGTATAGGCACCCAAGCAAAAGACCGCTGCGTCCTGACCCGAGAGCACCTCTGCGAGTGCGGAGCAGTCCCCGAAGTCAGGGTGCAGAACCTCTTGCAACTTGGGATTCGAGATGCCGACCGTCCGGCGCCCAATAACCGTCACACGTTCGACGGCAGGATGCTTGAGTGCGTATCGAAGAGCATACCCACCGACCATGCCCGTCGCTCCCGCAATGACGAGTCGCTTCATGATAGGGGGCGCTCGTCCACCCAGTCCACGTAGAGCAAGCGCTCCGCAAACAGCCAGACGCCAGCCATCTTCACGAACGTATCGTGATAGCGGAGCGAGGCCAGCATCAACCGCCGCTTTCCGTCATCGAGCGTGACGTGATGCGCCAGGCAGTAAGCTTCCCCGGCGGCTTGGCCGTCTGTCAGCGTGAAGATTGTGCTCTGTCCGACGAAGTGTGTGGTGGAGTCGTACTGGTTTAGTTCTGCAAAGACGGGAGCGAGCGCCTCTCGCGAGTGCAGATCCTGGGAGGGTTTCGGATCTTTCGCGTTCATGTACACCACGAAGTGGGTGTCTGCGGTAAAGAGTGCCATCTGGCCTTTCGCATCGCGACGATCGGCGCAATGCGCGTAGGCCTCAATGAGTTCTCGGATCGCGAGACGATCCGCGGCTTCGCTGGTAGAGATCGTCAGGTGCTGGCTCATGAGAGGGCCTCCTTAGGACTCAAGGATGGCCCGGGTTTCGAGAAACGCCTCGATCCCGTATCGGCCATATTCACGGCCGACGCCGGAGTATTTGAATCCTCCCCAGGGTGCCCGCGGATCATCCGTCATGCCGTTGATCACGACGCGCCCGGCCCGTATCTGTGAGGCCACGCGATGCGCGCGCTGGAGGTCGGTCCCGAGGACGGAGGCGTGCAGACCATATTTAGAGTCGTTGGCGATCCGGATCGCCTCATCCTCGGAGCCATAAGTGATGACGCACAGAACGGGGCCGAAAATCTCTTCCTGGGCGATCGTCATATCGTTTTTCACGTTAATGAACACCGTGGGCTTAACGAAGTAACCCGCTTCGAAGCCTTCCGGATGACCCTCCCCACCGGCGAGAACCTCCGCGCCTTCTACGATGCCCTTGCGGATATAAAACTGCACGTGTTCGTACTGTTTCTGCGACACCATCGGTCCAATGGCGGTCTTGGGATCAGCCGGATCGCCGACGGTATAGACGCGCATCGCGTCGCGTATGCCCCGCTTTATTTCCTCGAGCCGACTTTTCGGCACGAGGAGGCGCGCCCCCGCAGCGCAGGCTTGTCCGCTGTTCATAAACGCCATCTGGAGAGCCGACGGAATCGCCTGGTCGAGGGCGGCATCATCGAGCAGGATGGTGGGCGATTTGCCGCCCAGTTCCAGCGTGACGCGCTTCATTGTCGCTGCACCATCGCGCATGATCCGCTCGCCCACGGCCACCGAGCCCGTGAAAGAGATCTTGTCGACGTCCGGATTACGCACGAGTTCAGCGCCGACCACATCTCCGCGGCCTATTACGACGTTGCAAACTCCCTTGGGGAGCTTAGCCGCGTCCAGACACTCGAGCATCACCTCCGTCTGCAGCGAACTCAGCTCACTCGGCTTGATGACGACCGTACAACCGGCGGCCACGGCGGAGGCCAGCTTGAGGCAAATGAATAGCGCGTTGGCGTTCCACGCGGTAATCAAACCGGCCACGCCGACCGGTTCCAAGGTGACAATTGTTTTGCCCCAGCTTTGGGTCATTGGCAGCTCTTCGAGTCCTTTCTCGGCGGCCAGGAAGGCATTGGCCCCCGACTGCACGATTGGCCTGGCGAACTGCACAACACCTCCGTACTCCTCCACCATCGCGGCCGTGAGATCATCGATGCGCGCTGAGACGGCCTGATGCAGCCGGCGTAAGGTGCTGGCGCGCTCTTCCTTCGTCGTCAGGCCATAAGTGGCAAAGGCGCGCCTGGCCGCGCCGATGGCGCGCCGCGTGTCCTCTTCGTCGCCCAGCGTAACCCGGGCGATCACCTGGCCGTCGGTCGGACGGATGATGTCCATGACTTCTTGGCCATGCGATTCAACAAACGCCCCATCGATGTAGTGCGTCTTAATTGTCTTAATCGTGTCTCTCGCGGTCATTGTTTTCATCGAGTCTCTCCTTGTACGAATTCACAGTCAGAATGAAGTGACGACGACTCGGTTGAGCGAGCCGTCTTTCAGCGCCGCGTAACCGTCATTTACCTCGCGCAGCGAGATCCTTCTCGAAACCAGGTCGTCCAGGTTCATCCGGCCTTGCAGGTAAAGTTGTGCGTACATCGGGATGTCACGCTTCGCGTTAGTCGAGCCGAAATTCACACCCAGGACGCGCTTCTGGCCACCGATCGCGCCAAAGATGTTCAAACTAATGTCGACTTCGGGTTTTGCCACCCCGACCAGGTAGAGTCCACCCCCCATGCCAAGCATTTCGAGGCCCTCTTCGGCCACCAACTTCACTCCCACGAAATCAAAGACGTGATCAGCACCTCCTGGCAGAAGATCGCGCACGGCTTCGACCGGTTTGCTCTTCGTGGAGTCGATGACATCGGTCGCCCCAAATCGTTGGGCCGCGTCGAGTCGCTTCTGTTGGATGTCGATCACAACGATCCTTGAAGCGCCGGCTATGCGCGCGCCGCTTACAGCATTGAGCCCGACCCCTCCAGCGCCAAAGATCACGACCGAGTCACCGGCGCTCACGTTGGCCGTGTTCAAAACCGAGCCAGCGCCCGTTACGACGCCGCAGCCGAGCAATGCAGCCTGGGCGAAGGGAATCTCCTTCGGTACGACAGCGAGCTGGTTTTCATGGATGAGTGCCTGTTCGGCAAAGCCACCCAGCCCGAAACCCTGGAACAAACCGATCCCGTTGCGACTCAAGCGCGGGGCATCTGTTGGTCGGCGCAGTGTCGACTCCGGATGTTGGCACTGGAAGGAGCGGCCAGAGAGACATCGCGCGCACCCTCCGCACGACTGCGCGAGAGACCCTACAACGTGATCTCCGACACGGAAATGCGTGACATCAGGACCGATTGCTGCCACGATCCCCGCGACCTCGTGACCCAACACCGATGGTGTAGGCACGATATCGTGAGTGGCGAACAGGAGGTCCGTGTGACAGAGGCCTGACGCTTGCACGTCGACAAGAACCTCGCGACCTATTGGCGAGGCGATCTCCACGTCTTCGAAATCAAACCCCTGACCCAATGTGTTTAGGACAAGTGCTTTCATATCTGGCCGCTAATTTGCGATAATCAGGATCGATACGTCCAAGATTTTGTTTTTATCGATCTAATACCTAGAAGGTATCAAATGGAACTTCGGCATTTGCGGTATTTCGTCGGCGTTGGAGAAGAGCAACATTTCGGACGAGCAGCCGAGCGCCTCCATGTCGCGCAGCCGGCCCTGTCGCGGCAGATCCATGATTTAGAGAGGGAGATGGGATTCCTTCTGTTCGACCGATTGCCCCGAGGAGTCCGATTGAGCGCGGCGGGCAAATTGTTTTTGAGCGATGCGCGACGTATCTTGCAAGACGTCGATGAGGCGAAGCGCCGTGCCGAGCGGATAGCCCTTGGCAAAGCCGGTACGCTTCGAATCGGAATTGCCACCGCGGTATCCTGGCATGGATTGGTCGTAGACTCCTTTCGCGAATTCCGGCGCCGGCAACCGGACGTGGAGCTAGAGCTACATCATCTACTTGCTGTTCATCAGGTTGAAGCCATCCTGTCCGGCCGACTGGATGCTGGGTTTGCCGCTAGTATGACACCCTGGGACAAGGATTTGGCACATTGGGAATTCGCGCAGGATAGAATGGTCCTGGCAGTGCCCACAGGTCATGCACTAACGAAGCGAGAAACAGTTCGATTGCGGGATCTGCGGAACATTCCGTTCGTCTGGTTCCCCCGCTGGGTCAATCCATTATTCTTTGATCGAATGATGCGGGCGTGTGCTCACGGCGGGCTAAGCGCTCCACGCATTGTTCAGGAGGCAACAGATCGCGACACCAATTTAGGTCTTGTCCTGTGCCGGATCGGGCTCTCTTGGCAACCCGAAACCGTGCGTTGGCACTGCCCCCGAGGCATTGTTTTGCTCCCCGTTGTTGATATGAATGTCCGGCTCCCGTTTAACCTAATCTGGAAGAAGGACAATTCGTCGCCTTTGCTACAGAAATTTGTTGCTCAAGTAGAAGCGGAAAAAATAACCCAGCGAAATTGAACGGAGTCACGCGAGATAGGAAAAGCGCACGCACAGCGTGGGCTTTTATCGGGTCGCCTCAGCAGAGGACAGCTGCTCCCGCCAAAGCACCCAGCCTCAAATTCCCGGGGGAACCACCTAAAGGTATTTGTCAGCGGAGAGGCTAATAGCAGTATCGGTGAAATGTGCGATGAAGGTGGGGTATGAGTGACGGGATATACGGAAACAATCGATTTGTTTTGTAACGACGTGTTAGCGAAGTATTTGTGGGGTTATGCTAGGCGATCGAAGAAGTTCAAATTCACGATGCTCTATGAAAGGAAATATGTCAGACGAATTGAGCACCGGAGGGAAAGAATTTCTTTCGCGTCTCGTGGGAATCGCGGAGAAACTTGCCGCGCTGCGGAAGTGGATTGACGGTCAAAGAGACACAATTATGGGCCTCCCGCAGAGCGTGCTGAATAGCGCGGCCTTTCTTTGGCTTGACAAGCAGCATGACCAGTTGAACCTGATTTTGGTCAACCTTGGGAACGCAATCCAGCTGTGCTCTGGCCCGAAGTGATCAGGCTCAACCGCGCAAAATACAGGCATCTCTGTATTTCGGAAACATCTGATTTTGGGTATTTTCTGTGCCTGTCTCGCGCACACACAAACGCAAGAAGGGGTGCTTCTTGCCTCGGACACAATTCAGCGAATTGCAAAACGCTTTAGAGAATGTCGTAATTGAACTGAGAGTCGCCAAAGATGCTCACGATAGACGCGAGCTTCTGCACCAGATGCTCCGACTCATTGTAGAGGCTGACGCGATTCTGCGGGAGCAGCCTCTAACCAATTCCGCACGAGCGGGCGCTGCCGACTGACGGGGTATATATGCGCTCCGCGTATGGACAACAGGACAAAAGTCCTGGCTTCGTCTTCTGAAGCGGGGTATCGGAGTATCAAGATTACGGGACGTAATACCCTGATAATATTAGTATTCTGATACCCTGACCGCGTACAGATGATACTCTGGACCTTTGAGGTCGGATGGGATGATACCGATGGCAAGAGCGTTGGCGACACCATAGGCGTGTGTGACGTATTGATTCTTAGCTTCTGTCCAGGCCTCTTCCAGAGCAAGCCTGAAACTGCCAGCCGGGTATGCGTTTAAGGTTTTCAGTAGGCGGCGGATAGTAGGCGAGAGTACTAAGTTTCTAACACCCTCGTTTTTATTAGCTTTCATGATTACGGCGGAGAGGGTGGGATTCGAACCCACGGTCGAGTTTCCCCGACACACGCTTTCCAAGCGTGCTCCTTAAACCGCTCGGACACCTCTCCACGGAAGGAGACTCAAACAGACTAGCACAAACTTCCGGCCAGAAGAAAACTCGTGGTCCATCTAGGTTACCAGGAATAGCTTCCTAAACCGGAAGCGTGATGGGGACAAACATTGGATCGTGGATGTGTGGCGCAATACCGAATCCCGGTTTCTGGATCGCGGGAACTACGCGTCCAGGTCGTCCTGATTGTTCGGACCAGAGTGTTCAGCGAAAACGGCTTGGAGAGGAATGCGAAATCGGTCCGGTGCAGGCCTCCGTGGACGAGAGCGTCCGCCGTGTAGCCCGAAACGAATAGAACTTTCATTTCCGGGTGGCTCGTGGCCAGCCGGTCGGCCAACTTTGGTCCGCTTGATCCCTGCAAAACAACGTCGGTCATGAGCAGGTCGATGTGCCGCGGGTTGTTTTCGGAAGCTTCCAGAGCTTTCTGGAAATCTTCGGCGACAATGACCTGGTAGCCTTTATCCGAAAGGAATTTCTGCGTTACACTGCGCAGCGACTCCTCATCCTCGACGATCAGAATCGTCTCCTCTCCGCGTGGCGCGACTCTTTCCTGGGAAGGAACAATAGGCTTGTCAATTTCTTCCTGGGTGGACGAATTCTTCGGATCACAGCAACAGAAGGAGAGCGTCACTCCAGGAAGGGGAATTACGGGTGTGATTATGGGGCGATGATTTTGCAGTGTCAAAAAGGTTAAAGTGATTTGATTCAGAGTTGCGAAATTCATTTATTTTTCTAATCTTCGCGCTTTTGACGACCGGTGACGAGAATCGTATTCTCCTAAAATCCTCGCCCGTCCTGTAAAATAGTCGCCGCAGCAAACCAAGAGGATATAGGATTTGAAATATGAGATAAATTTGAAATCTGAGATTTGACATATGAGTTCCCGCTGGATGTATGAATTTCAAATTTGAAATGAAGCCATCTCATAAAGCGCCTCTGCTGGACGCGGCTTCAGCCGCGACATTTAAGGACCAAAAGACAAGAGCTTTGGTCCCTGACGGCTTATCGAAGCTAAATGGCCTGCCATTTATGAGCTGACTTCATTTCAATTTCCCTATTTTAGAAATGGACCAACTTCCTGGAATCCCTTTGGAGGGCGGTATGAATCACTGGCAAGGCAAGTGGGGATTGATTACGGGCGCCAGCGCGGGGATCGGCACGGCCCTGGCGCGGGAACTGGCCGCCGGCGGGGCAAACCTAGTGCTGACGGCGCGGCGCCGCGACCGCCTCGTCGGCCTCGCGGCGGAATTGAGCGCCAGGCACAACATCCGCACGCTCGTGTGCGTCGCGGACTTGGCGCAACCGCTCGGCCCGCAGCAGATTTTTTCGTTCACCGAAGAAAAGAACATCGCCATCGACTTGCTCGTGAACAACGCCGGCTTTGGCGCTTATGGCGAATTTCACAAGGTGCGTCTGGACCGGCTCAAAGAAATGACGCAGGTCAATGTGACGGCGGTGGTGCATCTGACGCATCTCTATTTGCCCGGAATGATCGCGCGCGGCAGCGGCGATATTTTGATCGTGGCTTCGACGGCGGCGTTTCAAGCGGTGCCCTACATCACCACATACGCTGCGACAAAGAGTTTCGATTTACATTTTGCCGAGGGACTGGCCGAGGAAGTGCGGCAGTACGGCATTCGGGTCTGCGCGCTCTGCCCCGGTTCCACGGCAACGGAGTTTTTTCAGGTTGCGGGGCAGCGCAACCACACGCGACGCTCGCCGGAAACCGCCGAGAAGGTTGCACATGTGGGGCTGGCGGCGCTTGCGGCAGGAAAAAGTTCCGTAATTTCCGGATTCACGAATTGGCTGGGCGCGGAAACCGTGCGGATAGTCCCCCGCGGGATGGTCGCGCGAATCACCGCCGGAATATTTCGTCCGAAGGAAAAGCAAGCGTAGGAATTCGTTGCAGGTATGCGGAAAATGACGGCCGATCAAAAATCATTGGAACGCCAGCTGCACGATGAAGGATTTCTTCACACCTATGTCTGGCAGGATGGACCGGACGCGTGTTATTCCGACCACACGCACGCAGTGGAGACGGCGCACATCATCCTGGACGGCGAAATGACTCTGACGCAGGGAGGCGAGGCGCGCACGTATGGCGTGGGAGAACGCTGCGACGTCTCGGCCGGCGCCGTCCACTCCGCCAAGATGGGTCCGCGCGGCTGCAAATATTTAGTTGGGGAGAAGTAGGACAGGCTTCAGCCTGTCTGGTTTTGATGTTGCGATCCGCCGCAAGGAAGACAGGCTAAAGCCCATCCTACAAAAGCGCGCGATCGAGCAATTCCATGACGTGCACGACTTCCTGCCCCGTCGAGTGAATTTCCGACCCAGCCCGCATTTGCAGCAGGCAGCCGGGATTCGCGGTGACGATGACCTGCGCATTTGTGGCGCGGGCGTGCTTCATTTTTTCCGCTAAGAGTGCCAGTGAAGTTTGCGTCTCGGTGACGTTGTAGGAGCCGGCGGACCCGCAGCAGTAATCCGCCATGGCCATTTCCACGAGTTCCAATCCCGGGATGGCGCGCAGCAGCTTGCGCGGGGCTTCGCGAACTTTTTGCCCGTGGAGAAGATGGCAGGAATCCTGATAAGTAACGCGCAAGGGCAGAGCCGTAAGGCGTGCGGAGAGACCGAGATCGGCAAGGAACTCGGTGACGTCCCGCATCTTCTGGCGGAAGGCGTGCGCCTTGTCATGTTCTGTTGTTCCGGAGGCAAAGAGGTGCTCGTATTCCTTCAGCGTTGAACCGCATCCCGCAGCATTGGTGATTACGGCGTCAAATTCATCGCCGAGGAAAACTTCGAGGTTCGTCCGCGCGAGAGAACGCGCCACATCGCGAACACCGGCGTGCGCGGCGAGCGCGCCGCAGCAGGTTTGCCCGGCGGGGACGACGACTTCGCAGCCGTTCGCGGTGAGGACACGAATAGTCGCTGCGTGCAGCGCCGAAAAACTTACCTGCGCCACGCATCCGGCGAACAAGGCCACGCGCGCGCGCCGATGGCCAACAGGAGGATAGGTGCGCCCGAGCTTCGAGAAAAAAAATTCACGATCGATCGGCGGCAGAAGCTTTTCCCTGTCCGCGAGTCCAACGAGGCGCAGAATTCCGGTCGCGCGCGCAATCGCTTGCAGGCCGGAGCGCTGATAGAGAAAAAGAAAGCGGGCCAGGACTGCGATGCGCCTTGGGTATGGGAGCAGGCTGCGGAACACTAAATCTCGCGAAATGCGGGAGAAAAATGGCCGCCGGTAATTCTGTTCGATCTGCGCGCGCGCCGCTTCCACCAGCTTGCCGTATTCGACGCCCGAAGGGCAGGCCGTCTCGCATGCGCGGCAATCGAGGCATTGATCGATGTGCTTTACGAAGGAATCGCCGAGCGGCAGGCGGCCCTGGTCCACCAGCACGATCTGGCGGATTCGTCCGCGCGGTGAGTCGGCTTCGAGACCCCACAGTTTGTAGGTGGGGCAATGATTCAAACACAGGCCGCAATGAACGCAGTGCGCGTAGTCGTCATAGGCGGGAATATCCGCTCCGGAAAATCCGCTACGCGGTTTTGTGACTGGAATCTGTTCCACGCTTGCGACTTGGTCGGTCATAAGTTCATATCCCGCCGGCGAATCGTCCCGGTGCAAGAATATCTTGCGGGTCGAAAGAATGTTTCACGCGGCGCATCAACTCAAAATCCGCACGCTGCGTCCCCCAAACTACGTCTGGAGAGGTTTTTATTTCCGTTGGGCACCACTCCAACATGGCCGAAGCCGGGATTTCAGATTGGCGGCATACCTGAAACACTTCAGCGATTGTTCCCGGCAGAGCCTGAGGTGTTTCCGACAAATCCCTTTGCGGCAGGAATGCGGCGTAGAGAATCCCAGAGGCTCGCGCAAGAGAAACAAAATCGAGTTCGCGTTGCGCCGCCAGCACTCGCAATTTTCCTTGCAAAGCGGCCATCGCTCCGGGCACTGCGCTGATTCTAAAAATCGCAGCGGCTGGGACTCTTTCAATCATCAGTCTTGGAAATTCGCGAATTTGTACAAAGGCCGAATCCGCTTCGGCAGCCTCCAAAGGGAAGAACTCTTCCGCGTCCGCGGCGCCCGCCAGGCGGCCGAACTCGCGCTCGTGCCGGTCCACGACGGCGGGCTGGCCTGCCGCCGAAACAATTACGGTCCAAGTTCGCGGTTCGATTCGCGTGGAAATCTCTCCCGAGAACAACAGCGCGGCTGTGCCAGGATTGGCGATTTCCACCATCTGCGGCGTGAGGACGGAATGGGAGATCGCGCGGCAGAAATCAAACGCGGCTTCCGCCGATGAGAAGGATGCGACGAAACTTCCCTGGGCCTGCGGCATCGGGAACGTGCGGAAATTCAGGCGCGTGATGACCGCGAGAGTGCCCAGCGATCCGATTAGCAATTTATGCAAGTCGTAGCCCGTTACGTTCTTCACGACGCGCCCGCCGCTTTTCGCCTGCGCTCCTTCGCCGGTCACAAATTCCATGCCCAGGCAGAAGTCCCGGACCGCGCCGTAGGCGTGGCGCAGCGGAGAACTCGAATTCGCGGCGACGATGCCGCCAATCGTCGCGCGGTCCAGGAACGGAACAGCCAGCGGCAGAAATTGCTTTTTCTCCGCCAAGGTGCGAAGTAAATCCTCAATTCGCACGCCCGGCTCGACGCCCAGGGTAAGATCCTGGGGATCGTAAGCGAGCACGCGATTCATCCGGGAAAGATCGAGCGCAATATCGTACCGCGCGGGCGGCGAGCCGATGCCGAGCTTCGTACATCCTCCCGTGGGAATCACGGCCAATTTTTCCGCGGCGGCGAAGCGAAGAATTTCCGCAATCTGGGCGGCGTCGGTTGGGCAGACGACGGCGGTAGGGCGCGCACCGCACACTTCGCGAGCGGAAATTTCAGCAGCGTCCGTGACAACGTACGCACCGCCGGCAATTTCTTCCAGGCGTGTGAAGGAAACTGGCGCGGGACGGCTCATGTCGGAATCGTTGCCGAGGCCGGCATGGGCGGTACGCGAATTTCTCCGCAAGCCTTGCCCATGGGCAGCACTTTTCCGGGATTTAATCGCCCGGCGGGATTAAACGCGGCGCGGACGCGCTCCATCAGGGCAAGATCGTCCGGAGTGAATATGAGCGGCATGAGCTCGTTCTTTTCCATGCCGATTCCATGCTCGCCGGTGAGCGCGCCGCCAACCTCAACGCAATGGCGCATGATTTCGCCGCCCGCCGCAACCACGCGCGCGAATTGTTCGCGGTCGCGCTCGTCAAAGAGGATGAGAGGGTGCAGATTGCCGTCGCCGGCATGAAAAATGTTGCCGATCTGTAAATCATATTTGCGGCTGATTTCCTCGATGCGCCGAAGCGTTTCCGGAAGGCGAGTGCGCGGGATGACGCCGTCCTGCACATAGTACATAGGAGAAATACGCCCCATGGCGCCGAACGCTTCTTTCCTCCCTCTCCACAAAAGGTTGCGCTCCTGATCGTTGCGCGCAGCTCGCACCTCGCGCGCGCGGTGCTGGCGGCAAACTTCGCTGATCTCGGCGGCCTGCGCTTCCACGGCTTCGATGAGGCCTTCGACTTCGATCAGCAGTACGGCTGCGCAATCTTTGGGAAATCCCGCGTGGACGTAATCCTCGACCGCGCGAAGAGTGAATCCGTCCAGCATCTCGCACGCCGCGGGAGTGATGGCCCGCACGGTGATCTCGACGACCGATTCCGTGGTGTCGTCAAGCGTGTCATACACCGCCAGCAGCGTTTTCACCGCCTCCGGCTTGCGCATCAATCTCACGGTGATTTCCGTGACCAGCGCGAGGGTTCCTTCGGAGCCGACCAGCAGGCCGCACAGATCGTAGCCCGAAGTCTCGATGCTTTTGCCGCCGATGCGCACCATCTCGCCGTCGGGCAGAACCAGTTCCAGGCCCGTGACATGATTGGAAGTCACTCCGTAAGCCAGCGTGTGCGGGCCGCCGGAATTTTCGGAGACGTTGCCGCCGATCGTGCACGATTTTTGGCTGGAGGGATCGGGCGCGAAATACAGGCCCAGATGCTCGACCGCGCGGGACAGGTCCAGATTCACGACCCCTGGTTGAACAACCGCGCGAAGATTTGCCGCATCAATTTCAAGAATGCGGTTCATGCGCGAGAACGCGACCACAATCCCGCCGCTGCGGGCAATCGCTCCGCCGGAGAGTCCCGTGCCCGCGCCGCGCCCTACGATGGGAGTTTCATGGCGATTTGCGAGGCGGGCAATCCCAGCGACATCTTGCGCGGAGGCGGGAAAAACGACGCAGCGTGGAGATCCCAGCTCCACCGACCCGTCATATTCGTAGAGCATCAAGTCTTCGGGCGCGGACAAGACTGCCTTCGGCCCCAGGAGGGCCTCGAGTTCGCGGATAAGTTGCGGTCGCATCAATGTGATTTCCTCGTCCATCGGCCACTATAGTCTGGGCCTTTGGCAAGAGTCAACGCGTGGGGCCTGGAGTGGTAACTCAGTTTGACCCGGAACATCTTCGTCAGCCGCGGGCGACGACCGCTGCAAGACCGCCCTACCCGTTGGTAGCAGGTTTTGCAGAGGCCACCCGTTTTTGGGGCGGGCAGCTGCTCGTTCCGTCAGGAATTGAACGGGCCACTACTGAATCGTTGCGGCCTGAAACAGCCAGGAATACCCGGATTTTTTGCGGCCAGAAAATTCGCGAAAATGATATTGATCGGGTTAAGATTGTCTTCACTGATGGAGCAAGAAACGGTAGCCCAGCTCTCCGATGATCTTTCGGCAAGATTTATCTCTTTAAGGCGGCTGTATCGCATTTCGAAATAAGTGGAGCTGAGAGTCCATGGGCCTGCTTTCAAAACTTTTTGGCTCAAGAAACGCGGCAAAGGGTGGTCCGTTGGAGCAGGAAGTAGAAGTGCATTTCGCTTATGGTTCAACCAATTTTCAATACGTATACTCGCTCGGGGACGAGATTCAAATCGCAATTAACGAGGCCAAAGTCGGTGAATACGACGGGCACGCCATCCCCGCCGACGGCAGCGAAGGCCGGTACTTCGTTAACGGACCGGACGCCGAGGCAATCTTTAAGGTGATCGCGCCCGTGCTGGAGGCCTCGCCGCTCATGCGCGGCGCTACGGTCACATTGCATTTCGGCCCACCCGGCTGGAGAACTCCCAAACGAGTCATCAAACTTCCGCATTAGGGCAGGGGTTAGTAGCGCAGGCTTCAACCTGTGGGGTTACGTACTTGCAAGAACTAAACCCCACGGACTGAAGCCAGCCTCACTATTTCCGGGCTCACTTGTGTTACTCTCCCCAGTTGCTTTTCAAGCGCCGAGGCCTCGGGTGAACAAACCGAAATTGTTTTCCACGCATGTCTTGTTTGAGGAGCCGCGAAAGAAACTTGCGGAGCGCTTTAATGTCGAATACTGGACCGGGGAAGAGCGCCCTCCTCGTGCGGAAGTCTTGCAACGCGTTTCCGGCAAGGACGCGCTCATCTGCCTGCTCACCGAAAAAGTCGATCGCGAACTGCTTGACGCGGCAGGGCCAAATCTGCGGATTGTTGCGAACATCGCGGTCGGCTTCGACAATATCGACGTACCCGCATGCACTGAACGAAACGTCGCCGTAACCAACACCCCCGGCGTACTGGATGAGACCACCGCCGATTTTGCGTGGACTCTGCTGATGGCCGTCGCGAGGCGCTTGGTCGAAGGAGACCGCATGGCGCGGTCCGGCGCGTGGACGAAATGGAACCTCGACCAACTCTGCGGGACTGACATCTGGGGCAAAACACTGGGCATCATCGGACTCGGCCGGATCGGACGCGCCGTGGCGCGTCGCGCTTCGGGATTCCGCATGCGCATTCTCTACAACAGCACGTCGCGTGCCGCGCTCGAAATCGAAAAGGAGCTGAACGCCGAGTATGTGTCGCGCGATGCGGTATTCCAGCAAGCCGATTTTGTATCTCTCCATGTTCCGCTCAATGCTGACACGCGAGGATTGGTTGGGCCCGCGGAACTTGCGGAAATGAAGCGGACAGCTTTCCTGATCAACACCACGCGTGGTCCAGTTGTGCAGGAAGCGGCACTTGTCGAAGCGCTCGAACGGGGCCTTATTGCCGGCGCGGCGCTCGATGTGTTCGAGCGCGAACCGCTTATCCCCGATGGTTTGCGTCGCGATAACGTGGTCCTGGCGCCGCATCTTGGATCGGCCTCCGTCGAAACACGCACGCGAATGGCGCTGATTGCGGTCGGAAACGCGATCGCCTTCTTCGACGGCAAGCGTCCGCCAACCATACTGAACCCGGAGGCGCTGCGGTGAAATTGAATTGCATGGCGGGATGAGGCATGACTCGCGCAGTAAAAGAGTTCACAATCACTCAAACCGGGAGGACAAGAAATGGCGCACGTATCGCTCAATCATCCGAAACTCACGCTCGAAGGTGCGGAGGCTATATTGGACGGGGCCAAAGCCCAAGCCGCTCGCATTGGTGTGCCCATGAATATCGCCGTTGTGGACGACGGCGGCCACTTGCTGGCATTCGCGCGCATGGACGGCGCGAAGCCCGCTTCGATTGATATCGCGATCAACAAAGCGCATGCCGCGGCCATCCGCCGCCAGAACACAGGCCCCGCTCGCAGCGGCGACGAAGTGAGCGTTCTCCTGTCGCTGGGTCTGGCGATTGGAAGCCGCGCGCACCAGACGCCCATCCGCGGCGGCCTCATGCTCGAAGTGAGCGGCCAATGCGTGGGAGGAATCGGCGTGAGCGCGGGAACCGAAGACGAGGACACGGAAGTGGCGCGCGCGGGGGTGGCCGCGTTTGTGAAAGGGTAGCTCAGAGTGGCGCAGGCTTCAGCCTGTGGGTTTTTGCGGGCCTGAGAGTCAAAACCCACAGGCTGAAGCCTGCGCTACCGGACCCCGCCAATGGCCGACCTCAAACAAGCCGCGTTCCGGATGTTTCGCGAGACTCTAGCGGCGATCGACATCCCCTTGGCGATGCACCGCAAGCTCGGCCGCGCAGGCTCGCGGATTTTCGTGAACGGCGCCCCCATCGATCTGGCCGCGTTCGAACGAATTTGCACCGTGGCCATCGGCAAAGCGTCCGTGGCGATGGCCCGCGGGCTTGCCGAATTGCTTTCCCCTGATTTCCGCACGGAAGGCATTGTAATTGCCCCAAACGCTTCGTCCAGCTTGCCTGAAGGCTTTCGCGAGATCGTTGCAGGCCATCCCGTTCCAAATCAAGGGAGCCTCGCAGCCGGACGCGCGATTCTGGATTTACTCGCCGCCGCCAATCAACACACCCTGGTTTTCTTTCTTTTATCAGGCGGAGGTTCGGCGCTTGTCGAGCTTCCGCTCGATCCAGGCGTCACGCTGGAGGATATGCAGGCGCTGAATCGTGTGCTGGTCACTTGCGGGGCCTCAATCGGTGAAATCAACGCCGTGCGCAAGCATCTGTCAGCGGTAAAAGGTGGACGCATGGCCGTCGCTGCGGGCTCGGCAATGAAGATCACGCTCGGCGTTACGGATGTGCCCGAAGGGCAGGAGTCCGCGCTGGCGTCCGGCCCGACGCTTCCTGATCCGACAACGGTTTCGGACGCGTGCGGCGTGGTCCGCCGTTACGATTTACTTTCGAGGCTGCCTGCGAATATTCGAACGTCGTTCGAACATCCTGAGTCCATCCCCGAAACTCCGAAGGCGGGCGAGGCCGCGTTTGACCCGCGGCGCGCCGCGTTTCAGATCTTGCTCGGACGCCACGATTTGTTTCATGCCGCGCACCGCGCTTCCGAATCCGCGGAATTCATCACCGTATGCGACAACACCACGGATAATTGGCCGGTGGAAAAGGCCGTGGATTTTTTGCTGGTGCAGCTTTTGGCGCTCAAAGAGGCCAATCCCGCCAAGTCCGTGGCGATGATCGCGGATGGCGAAGTCAGCTCCCCGGTGACAGGCGACGGAGTCGGCGGAAGAAACCTGGCGTTCGTGCTCGATGCCGTGAAGAAAATTGCAAGCTGCAAGATTGCGGTGCTGAGCGCGGGCACAGACGGCATCGATGGTTCCAGTCCCGCGGCGGGAGCCGCCGCTGACGGCGAAACCTTGACGCGCGCGCAATCCCTGGGGCTTGACCCAGCCGATTATTTCCGGCGCAGCGATTCCTACAACTTCTTTCGCGGGCTGGGCGACACGATCGAAACCGGCCCCACGGGAAACAATCTGCGCGATCTGCGCATTCTGCTCGCGGAATAAAATGGCCAGAGGGGAGCGATTGGAACCCCTTCCCGGAATGAACCCGCTTGCGTGATCTGAAATTCGCGCCACAAATTGCTGCAGCGGGAAGGGCTAGCACGAAGTGTCTTCTTGCTCGTCGTCAAGCGCCTGCCGTACTCTTCGTATAAGCATCTCGCGGGTAAAGGGCTTTTCTAGGAGCATCACTGCAGACGCCAGCATTCCCGACCAAGCGATTCCCTCATTCGGATATCCCGACATGTACAGTACCTTCATGTTGGGGCGGACTCGCGTCAATTGTGCAGCGAGTTGTTCGCCACCCATGACCGGCATGATTACGTCGGTCAGGAGCAGATGGATTGGGCCATGAGAGTCGTGCGCAACTTGAATGGCCTCCATACCGTTGGCGGCCTCAAGTACCGTGTAGCCGCCACGTTCCAGGATTTCTTTGGTCAGAGTCCGGAGCGGTTCGGCATCTTCCACCAGTAATACCGTTTCCGTCCCAGTTTGGAGGCCCTTCAGCGGTTTGCTGGGACGATGTGGCGTATGGAAAGTCACTGTTGTGCGGGATTGTCCGGGAAAAGCCTGCGGACCTCCTCCATCAGTTTTTCAGGCATTTGGCTTTTTTCGACAAAGCCATCGGCGCCGGATCGCAGGCACTCGTCCCGAAGAGAAAGACCGGTCAATTCTGTGAAGATAATGATGCGCAGTTTAGGAAAGGTCCTTCGCAGCAGGGTCGCCGCCTGGAGTCCATTGATTCGTGGAATGCTCAAATCAGTTAAAACTAGGTCGGGGCGGTAGGTCTGTGTTTTGCGCAAGAGTTGCTGGCCATCGGTAGCGGTCGCGACGATTTCGAAATTTCCCTCGAACTCGAGGTATTTGCAAACCGAGAGCAAAGCTTTCCGCGAGTCATCCGCGACCAGGATGCGAATTCGGCGATTGCCGGGGACCATTGCACACTCCTACAGATCGGGGAACGTTCTAATCCGCTTTGCATTTTGCCTTGCCGGGAAGGAGATTGAAATTCGGCTGATTCCCTAAGGAATTGCATGTAGAGACAAAAGTTCAGTTCTAACTCTGGATAATCTGGTTGCGCACCGCGTAGCGGACTAGCTCCGTGATCGAGTGAAAATTGAGTTTGAGCATGATATTGGCGCGGTGCGTCTCCGCCGTTTTCACGCTGATACTCAGGAATTCGGCGATTTCCTTGTTGCCTTTCCCTTCGGCCAGGAGTTGCAGGATTTCGCGCTCACGGGGCGTCAAGCGGTGCCGTGTTCGTGTGGTACTCTCGCCGGAAGTCAGCGCCGCTTTGGGCGCAGCCGCGGATACTCGCGTGGAAAAGTACGGCTTGTGAAGCCGGAGCGCTTCCACGGCCGCGAGCAAATTGCGATCCGCATCGTCTTTCAGGATGTACCCGCGGGCTCCCGCTTCCAGAACCCCTTGGATCATGAGTTCAGAATCGTGCATGGTTAATATGAGAACTTCCGTTTGCGGTGAAATCTTACGGATCTGCCGAGTAGCTTCAATCCCATTCAGCAAAGGCATTCCGATATCCAGGACGGCCACGTCGGGCTTCAGTTTGCCGGCCTTTTCGACTGCTTCCCGGCCGTTAGAGGCCTCCGCGCAGACCTGCCACCCGCGCTTGGTCTCCAGGAGGGTCCGGAGCCCGGTGCGTACGATGTGATGATCATCGGCCACGAGAATGCGAAGAGGCATTCGAGACCCCAGTCATCAGAGGGATAGTAGCCCGCACTGTCGTTCCCGATGGGGTAGATTCCACTTCGAGCCTGCCTCCGAGTTGCGTCATGCGCTCGCGCATCCCGAGAATTCCGACTCCCAGGCGGGTTCCCACGCCGTTCCCGCGCTCCGCCGTCAACCGGTGCATCCCCCGGCCTTGATCGCTCACATGTAGTTCGATAGAGGAATCGACCGCGCACAAACGAATTCTCGCAGTCCGGCTGCCGGAGTGCCGCTGGATATTCGCGAGGCTCTCTTGCACAATGCGGAACAGCGCCGTCTCGGCCTCCTGTGGCAGCCGTCCAAAGCCCGACTGGATGTCCAGTTCCAATGTAATCCCGCTTCGCTCACTGAATCCAGTGGCATATTCTTGAATGGCCGACGCCAAACCCAACTCGTCCAGCACCGGAGGATGCATAAGATAAGAGAGTGTTCGAATCTCTCGCGACATCTCCCCCAGAACACCACGGGCTTCCGAAAGCGCTTTTTTTGCCTGCTTGTCCAGGGGAACCGACGAGCGCGCGACTTGTGCCAAATCCAGATTTACAGCCATCACGCTCTGTGCCAGAACGTCGTGGAGTTCCCGGCCAATGTGCCGGCGCTCTTCGTCCTGGAGTTGAAGCAATCGTGTCGACAGATGGTGCAGCGTCTCTTCTGCCTGCTTCCGTTTGGTGATGTCGCTATACGCCGCGATCACGCCTTCCAGGTCGCCGTTCTTGCCAAACAGCGGCACGGCTTCCCCTTGAATCCACACGACGTCATTTGAATCTGCGAGCCGCCAACCCATCGTCCAATTCAAAATGGCTTGCCTGGTCGAAAACGCTTGCGCCACAGGTCGCATCGAGTGTGGCATTTCCGTTCCATCCTCGCTAACCGGAGTCAGTCCAAGGTCCATCAAGCTCTTCCCCAAACTTTGGTTTTCCTGTAGCCCGAACATTTTGGAGCTGGCCCGGTTTGCATATTGAGATTCCTGATTCGGCCCAAGCAAAACCACACCGACGTGCAAGTTTTCAACCAGAGTCCGGAATCGTTCCTCGCTGGCGCGGAGCGCTTCTTCCGCCCGCTTCCGTTTGGTGATGTCGATAAACGATGTGATGACCTTATCCAGATCGCCGTTTTTGCCAAACAATGGTACGGCTCCGCCTTGAAGCCACAAAACGTCATTGGAGCCCGCGCGCCGCCAACCCGTCACCTCATTCAAGATCGCCTGCCGTGTTGCGATCACGCGTGGTACCGCGCGCATCGAGAGCGGCATTTCCTTTCCGTCCTCTGTAAGTGGCGTCAGACTTAGATCAATGCCTTCCTTTCCTAACACTTGCTCTTCTCTCTTCCCGAACATTGCGAGGCTTGCCCGATTGGCGAACTGGATCTCGAGATTCGGCCCATACAGCACCACACCCACATCCGAGCTTTGAACCAGAGTGCGGAATAGCTCCTCGTTGGCGCGAAGGGCCTCTTCCGCTCTCTTCAGCTCCGTTATATTTGTGAGGGATAGAATGACGCCTGTAATTTCTCCCTGGCCGGCAAATTGGGGGATTGCGCCAATCAAAGTCCATAGGACGTCGCTCGATTCCGACCGGCGCCACCCCACTACCTGATTGCGAATCGTCTGCCTGGTTTCGATCGCTCGAACTCCGGGCAACATCGATCGAGGGAGGTTCGTTCCGTCCTCCCCAATGGGAGTAAAAGTCTGTGAAATATTGTTCCCCATGGCCTGCTCCCATTTCAAACCAAACATATCGAGAGCCGCCTGATTGGCGAAAATAGCTTCCGTAGCAGGTCCGAGAAGGAGAATGCCGACGTGCAAGTCTTGAATGAGGTTGCGGAATCGCTCTTCGCTGGCGCGGAGCGCCTCTTCTATTTTCTTGCGTGCTGTAATGTCCCGAGCGAGGGTCAGGGCAAGCGGCCTTCCGCCCTGCTCGATGACCTTTCCTGAAAACAGGAAGATGCGCGTTTCTCCGGACTTGGTGCGGCAATAAAACTCCTCGTCCCGCACTTCCGAGCCTTCCTGGAGTTTGGCCATGACCCTTGCCCGATGGTGAGGGTCCACCCACAAGTTCATTTCTAATGCTGTCTTTCCGACAATCTCTTCCCGCGTGTAACCAACAAGGCGAGTAAAAGTGTCATTGACTTCTAGAAACTGCCCACCCGGTACCGCGTTGATCGCCATGGCATCTGGGCTCAAGCGGAAGGCGGCAGAGAACATGTTTTCCGATTGCAGTCGCGCCTGCTCGGCTTCGCCTTTTTCGTCCGCGGACGGAGGGAGGAACATCATAACCGCAGGTGTTAACCAAAGAATAAACAAGACATCCGAAGGCCGCGCCCCCACACCCAGTTCATGAGCAAATCTTTGGCAATAAGCCTCTAGCGCCTTCGCGGCACCGCTGATCAAAAGCGAGGCGGTAAGGAGCATCCAGAGTTGGCGCAAATACCCGCGCGTATGCCGTGCCACCTGCCCCAAGCAATAAGCGGCCCCAAAAACCACAGCAGATTGCAGAACGCCGGAAAGCAAGCGATTGACGGGAGGCTCGCGGAATCCTTCGATGACGAGAACCAGAAGGGCGATCAGTAGACCCGCGACCGCGGGTCCGAATTTCGCAAATTTTCCGGAGGTAGGCAAGGGCCACCTGGCAGGCCGCATTATAGCCTACGCTGACTTGACGGGGTAAATAGCAGCGATAGCGCCATCATAGTTGCAGCAGCTTGGCCTGTTGTTGGCCTTCGCCAAATTGCTAGGATGGCCGGGCGCCGCGGAGAAAAGTTTTCCGCGAGTTACGGATCACGAGCGACGGTCCAATTCAATCGCTCTTGCTCCCCGGCAGGGATGCCTCGATCCGGCGCAGACGGTCATTCATGTCCGAGAGCTGATGTTCGAGATGATCGAGCCGGTCGAGAACCGCTTGATTGTTTTTAGATGCTGCGCCGGCGGCATCATCATCTTTGGGGTCCGCTGCGGACGTTCCCTTCTGCTGCCCGGCTTTATTCTTCAGCTGCGCGATCAAATCTTCCAGGGCATGAGGAACGCCGATCGACAACTGTCCGGTCTTTAGCAGCGCCTCGAGAGGCTCGACGGCCGTGGGATCGCCGCGGCGCCCCAGCGCAAAAATGGACGCATAGCGGATGTCGAAGGAGGGTTCATTCAAATACGATATCAAGCGCGCAGTGATGTCGTGATTATTCAGATCCACGCGTCCCAGCGATCCGATGGCGACACCCCGCAGCGCCGACGACTTTCCCGGCGACGACCATTCGACCAGCGCCGGAACGACGGAGTTGTCCCCCAGCGAGCCCATGGCGCGAAGCGCGGCGCTCCGCAGCACATCATCCGGTGAAGAAATGGTGAGCGTCTTTTCCAGGATGGATTCGGCGTTGGGCGCCTTGTCCAAAGCCAGGGATTGCAATGCCGCGCTGCGCACGGAATACGCTTTGTCATCTTTGAAGATGTTTTGCAGGCGCTTGGCGATTTCCTCGTCACCGCGAAACTTGCCCAGCTGATCGACGGCCACGGCGCGCACCCAGGGCTGTTCATTGGAAAGCGCGGCCAGCACCTGCTTTCGCGCTTGCGGGGAGCTGATGCGCCCAAGCGAGCGCAATGCTTCTTCGCGCACGCCCCAGAACTTGTCATGCAGCGCCGCCTCTCCGAGGGCATTTGCCGCGGCTTCGATATCGCGAAGATTGCCGAGGGCCTGAGCCGCGTCGGCGCGGTCCGGAACATCCGGCGCAGTCTGCAGTTGCCGGATCCATTCTTCCGGCGACTTCTGGAAATCAACGGATTTCAGAATCTTGTCGCCCTTGTCAAAGAGCACCATCAGCGGCGGTCCATCCACAGGGAAAGAAAACGTTTCATCGGCTTTGGAGACTTCGATGGGGAAGGCCTTCTCGCCGCTCGAAGTGGTTATCGAAACTTCAATCGGAACACGGAATAATCCGACGTGTTCCTCAATTTTTTGCGTTTGCTTGACGCTAATGCTGACCTTCTTGCCCGCATCATCATAGTTGGATCGCACGGCGAATCGCGGCGCGCCGGCGCCGTAAATCCATTGATCAAAGAACTGGTCGACGTTCCTGCTGGACGACTCCTCGATGGCCTTGGCCAGGTCCGCGCTGACCACATTTTGCAGACGGTTCGTTTCGAGATAGTGTTTGAGCGCGCGGAAGAACGCCTCGTCGCCCATCTCTTCGCGGAGCATGTGGATCACCCAGCCCGCTTTGTCGTAGACGTTGCCGACGTATTCCACCGAATCGTTGATCTCCCGCGTGACGATTGGGATCGGGTAGAGTTCCCTCGACTGCATCCAGCTATTCTGCTCGCGCCAGTAGCGGAAAGAGGACGCGTCCACACCGTAGTAATGCTCTTCCCACAGTGTGGCGCCAAACGTCGCGAAGCCTTCATTCAGCCACGTATTAGTCCAGTCCTTGCACGTGACTAGATCCCCGAACCACTGATGCGTCATCTCGTGGGATATCAGGCCATCCACCGCTTCGGGTTTTTCCGATGCGAATTCGGAGTGCAAAATGTCGCGCGCCGCCAGCGTTGTTGCGCTCACGTTCTCCATGCCGGAAGCGACAAAATCATCGACGGCTGTCTGCGCGTATTGCTCCCACGGATATGGGACGCCGAAGCGGTCCGAAAAAAAAGTGAGCATTTCCTTTGTGTGGCTGAAGGTGGGGTCGATCGTGTCTTCCATTCCGCGCGGGACATTGTAGGTAATCGGAATGTTGCGCCAGGTATCTTTCTTTTCCTTGTATTCGCCGGCCACGAAGGAAATCAGATACGTTGAAACCGGCAACGACTGCCGCCACGTCCAGGTCTTCTGCCCGTTGGGCGCGTCCTGGACGCCCAGCAGTTTCCCATTGGAAACGGTGAGCCAGTCCCCCGGCACGGTCAGAATCATTTCGGAGGTCGTGCGGTCGTTGGGATAATCGTAGATGGGGATGTAGTGGTGCGTGTCTTCCGCTTCTCCCTGCGTCCAGATTTCCCTGGCCCGGCGGGGATCGTCCTTGTCGGGGAGAATGAAAAAAAGCCCGGAGGTCGGCTTGCCTTCGTACTTCAATTCGACTTCGAATTTTTCTCCGGATTTCGCGGGCTGAGCCAGTTGCACCCTCAATTTGTCGTTGCCAAGGTCGAATGTGGCGTTCTTGCCGTTGACGCGCGCGCTCGAAACCGTGAGCTCCGCGCAATCGAAGTCCAAATGCGTCACGCCGTCGCGCAAGGTGGACAGCGTGTGCGTGACATCGCCGATCACTTTACGTTGATCGAGGTCAAAGTGCAGCGAGACGCGCACGTTCTGCAAGTGGTAATCGCGGCTTGGCGCGTAAGGCCGGTCGGCAAGCGCAACCGCGCCCAGCAGTACGGCCACGCCAAGAACCGCGGCTGCTTGGGACATGCATGAACGCAGTCTTTTACAGGGGGATTTCATTCCGACCTCGCAAGGGAACACGCGGCGCGCAAAAGCATCCAGATATTATACCTGCAGGCGCCGCGCGGATTCACGGCAAGCTTTCTACCCATTGTCATTTGACGCGCAGGTGGGTGAAAGGTTTCCAGCCGGACTCGCGTTGCGGCAGTTTCACTTGCGAAGGTAAGAATCCTCTTTGCGGATCCAGTCTTCGCGGCGCGGGGCGAAGATGTCGACGTCCACGGTATCCTCCAGCGCCACCGCCGAGTGCGCCACGTTTGCCGGTATTAAAAGAATTTCGCCCGCCCCGACCAGAATTTCGCGATCATCGAACACAAATTTCAACACGCCGGAAATGATCCACGAATATTGTTCATTAATATGGGAGTGGCGCGGGACCGCGGCGCCTTTCTTCAGCAAGAGCTGGGAAATCGTGGCATTTTCCCCGGAAATCATCTGTCGCGAAAGCTTGTCGTTCAGTTTTTCAATTTCCATGGTTTTCCAGGATGACTTTTCAAGAGCGCTCAATTGTGCCTCCTCGAGTTGGCCAAGCCGCGCCAGCATCCTCCCTCGGAACTCCGCGCCGCGTCAACCCCGTCCTGGCAGGGGCCGCTCGGCGCAAGAGGCATAGCGATTTTGTTTCATTGAGGATGGAACGAACTGTTGCCCGCCCTGAAAACGGACGGCCTCAACGAATCCAGCCGCAAAAGCAAATCAAGCGCAAAACATCTGATAAGATGCCTTGCGCTCTATATCGTCGATGGCTGAGGTTCGTGAATGGCAGCGGAGCCGAACATTGCGGGGATGGCGCGCCTCCTATATCTTGTGGCGGGCGCTGCCGTGACAAGCTGGGGATTGTGGGGCGCGGACCAGGGCTGGACGCAATGGGCCTGGCTGGTTGTGGGAGGGACGCTACTGGTTCTCGGCGTGATCGGTTACTCGCCTCTGCACGCGTGGTTCGCGAAAAAACATCAGAAAGCGATTTGAATGCGTTTCCTCCATGGCGTCGCCGGGTTCGTTCTATTCTTTGAATTGCCGATACCGATCTACTGGCTGATTGTTCACCCATTCCATTCGTTCTGGCGGAGTCGCGTTCGCGCCGCGTTCTGGTTTGCGGGGCTCACCGCGTGGATTTGCGGCGGAGTGGCGCTGTGGTTTTTCCGGCACCTGCTGCTCGGCTCTACGCGCCCATCCTGGTTCGCGATGGCCGCGGGATTTGCTCTGATCGCTGTCGAAGGATATCTTTTCGCGCGAGTCGAACGCGAACTCGGCACTCGAAGACTCGTTGGCCACGCGGAACTTGCCGGCACGGGAGAAATGTTTTCGGGCGGGCTATATGCCCGGGTGCGCCACCCGCGATATGCAGGAATGTTCTGCGCGGTCCTGGGCGCCGCGTTGCTGGCCGGGGCTCCGCTGCTTTGGGTCGTCCTGTCGTTTTGGTACCCGTTCGCCCTGATTGTGATCCGCCTCGAGGAAAAGGAACTAGCGGCTCGATTCGGCCCCGGCTATGAAGCATATCGCAAGCGTGTTCCGGCCTTTTTGCCGTTTCGCATGCGCGCAGCACGGAAGCCGTAACCTTGGCGGACGCGAAGCCCGCAACCGCCAAGCTGACCAGCGTTGCCCAGCAGTCACGGCTCCGCTAGAATGAGAGAAGAACCGCGGAGAGGTGTCCGAGCGGTTGAAGGAGCTCGCCTCGAAAGCGAGTGTCGGGGAAACTCGACCGTGGGTTCGAATCCCACCCTCTCCGCCACCCATATTGTAGGCCCATCCAATCGTACTATTTACATTCGTGCTACAGAATGCTACATTTTCGGCACCAATTGCAGGGCCTTGCACAGCCTTGCAGCGAGGAATTGGATGGCAATTCAAACCGTTTATTACAGGCAGAAGATCGCGGGAACAGGCTGGCGATATCGTCCGCTCACGGTAGGCCGGCGGCCTGAAGCTGCCAGGAACGGCCCCTACTTTATTCGTGTTCGCAACAGCGCCGGGAAGTACCAGTGGGTTAAGCACGACACGGAACTGTCCGCGGCGAAGGCTGCAAAGACCGCCCCGGTCGCCCGACAAGCGCAAGAGCTCGGTCTGACCGTCGACGACCTGACGGACGAATCCAACACCAATCGCATTTCGATCAAGACCGCCGTCAAAGACTACCTGCAAGAACGCCGCTTCGGTCGGCCGCGATCCATTGCCGCCTATGAAAACGCGTTCGACCAGTTGCTGGCAAACCTACCCGTGGGCATCAGGTTCATCGATCAGCTCGCAACATCTCGGGTGTTGAACTCTTATGTGGAGTTCCTGCGCGGTCAGGGCTACAGCAACAAAACCCTCTCCAATCGGATGGGCTTTGTTTTTTCTCTGCTCAAGGCGAACGGCGTCGAAACGCCTTCGAAGTTAATCAAGCTCCCGAAGGTTCAGCGGACTAGAACAAAAGCGTACGGCGCCGAGGAATTATCCAAACTCTTCGCGGCGATGACGCCCGAGGAATATCTGCGGTACCTCTTCTTCCTTCGCACCGGATGCCGCGAACAGGAAGTCCAGTACGCAACCTGGAAAGACCTCGACCTGAAGGGACTCCGCTTCACGGTAAGTGGCGAGGGCAAATCTGATGTCGAATTCCTTCCAAAGAATCACGAGGAACGACAGGTCCCGCTCACCACTGAGCTGGGTGCGCTGCTGTACGCCTACAAAAAGCACGCGGTATCCGACCGCTGGGTGTTCACAAACGAAGATGGCAAACCCGAGGGCCACTTCCTTCGTAAGTTTAAAGCAATTGCAAAGCGTGCGGGGCTGAATTGTGGACAGTGCAAGGTTGCGATCCGTGAAGGCCGATACGACAACCGCCACGAAGTTGAGGTAACGTGTAAGACCCGCCCCGTATGCGAGGAACATTACCTCCACAGGCTGAGGAAGACGGCGGCTACCAATTGGCTGCGCTCCGGCTTTGATCTTATGAAAATCAAGAACTGGCTCGGCCACAAGTCTCTTGAAGTCACCCAAATTTATCTCGACTCCGAAATGCATGACCCCGAGGAACAAACGAAGCTCGACCGCGCCGGTCAGTTCTAATCCAAAGATGACCCAATTCCAGCCCTCGCTCCACGTAATTGATGTCTTTCTACGGCGCCCCCAGAAAAAGGCAAACTTCCTCGAACCCCGTTTCTGGTTAGTCGACTATCCGGAAGTCGGCCGGACCAGTCAATACAAGCGCGTTACTAATCCGCCAGACGAACCGTAACTTCCGGCTTCCATGACTCGCTCGCAATCGGCGTCAAACGCCTTGGAAAACGTCTCCGATGAAGTCCTTAGGGCTCCTAAAGCCGTTGCCCCACTTTGCGTC
>Ga0210384_10000149_pt1 | contig 106657 bp, 88 predicted proteins | sample IncBWH2MmetaG_FD_160574 | JGI IMG/M metagenome (GOLD analysis project Ga0210384, IMG submission 160574) | Forest soil microbial communities from Barre Woods Harvard Forest LTER site, Petersham, Massachusetts, United States - Inc-BW-H-2-M | ecosystem: Environmental > Terrestrial > Soil >... | reverse complement strand
CTGGTGCCCGAGACCGAAGCCACAAAAGTAACGGTGACGCATGACGAGTGGGCCGAGGACGACCCCACTTACGCTGCCTGCGCCGATGGATGGCCGCGTATTCTTTCCCGCCTGAAGACGTTGCTTGAGACGGGGAAGACATTCAAACCGCATTGATACGAGGTGGGAATGGTCTGAGATTACACCACCTATGTTGGGCCCACCCCGCCGAGCCATTTATGAGACAGCCTTATAGTTATTTTTCCACCATGTCTGCGTTGAATTTAGCCACGGTGCTTTCCAAGGTTTTTTCCAGATCGGCCTGGAAGCCTTCTGCCTTTTCTTCCAGCTTGCTGGTCGCGGAAGCAAATTCACCTTCGAGTTGCAGCAGGCCTTCCTGCCCCAGGGCCTTCGCGGCAGCCACTAATTTTTCTGCGCTGTTGTTCAGATAGCCGCAGTCATAAGGGTCGGCGATCCAAACCTTGGCGTCTGATTTTCCGGAGCGGTATCCCAGCCAGTAGACCTTGTGCAGCAGAAAGCTGCGCAGTTGTTCATCCGATGCCACCGTAAAGACGATCTGGTTGGTTTTAAAGCTGAAGTGGCGGCTTGAGACCTCCACCGGCACCAGCTTGGGCGATTTCTTGAATTGCATCCTGCCGGCGTCTGCCGCCATGCGAGTTGCGTTAATCACAACGATTTCGGCATCGTGCGGCTCCAGCGAGGGCAGAGCTTCCACGATGGTGAGGGAAACATTGGCGGCAAATTCGGCATGCAGGGACAAGGCCGGGTCACTCAGCAGCCACACTTTGCCATGCAGAATATGGAAGTCTGCACCGGCAGTTGAGGCGTGAAACGGCCACGTCAGTTCAAAGCGCAATGGGAGACCGCCCAGGGTCACGAAGGCCATAGGGATGGGATTTTTGGAACGCAGTTGGTCCAGGTTCGACATAAAGGGTCAGTAAAGTTAAAAATATATTCGTTTCCAGTTTATCCGACACTCGGTCAATCTCAACGATGAAGAATGAACCGGCCTCGGAGATTAATTTCCGGTCGGAATGATACCGGCAGTTTCTACCATGAGAATCACTGTTCTTTGCGGCGCTCGCGGGCGATGAAGAACGCCTTTGGGGACCACGAATCCTTGTCTGGGGCCGAGCTCTACCGTGCGATCTTCCAGGTCAATCAGAAATTTCCCTTCCACCACGTAAAAAAATTCATCATCAGCATCGTGTTTGTGCCAGTGATACTCTCCTTCGACCACGCCCAGACGAACTACCGAATTGTTGACCTCGCACAGCGTCTGGTTATACCACTTGTGCGGACACGCATCGGCAAGCGCCTTTTCCTCGATGACCTCGAGCGGTTTGTAGAAAACATTGAGGCGCGTAACGTAGGGATATTCAGCCTGATTGCTCATCGCAGCTCCTCCTTGGAGATTGCCAGAATCGTGGAAAGCGCCGCGCATTATGCGCGGGATATTCATATGGACGTTTCGCAAGTCGTCCAGGTGCAATTTTTTCGAGTTGACTGGAAAGGGAGGAAAGCCCTGAAACAATAACTTCAGAACAGCGCCGACTGCTTGCGGCTCAGAGGAATGCCAAAGTGATCGTAGGCAAGCTTGGTGGCCACGCGTCCGCGCGGCGTGCGGTCTAAGAATCCAATCTGCATGAGGAAGGGCTCGTAAATCTCTTCAATGGCTTCGGCTTCTTCTGCCAGGGCTGCGGCCAACGTACTCAAGCCGACCGGGCCACCCTGGTATTTTTCAATGATGATCAGCAGCAGCTTGCGGTCAATTTCGTCAAAGCCGTGCTGGTCTACTTCCAGCATTTTGAGCGCGGCTTGGGCGGTGGGCAGATCAATTTTTCCGCCGCTACGCACCTGGGCGTAGTCACGCACGCGCCGCAGCAGGCGATTGGCGATGCGCGGAGTGCCGCGCGACCGCCCGGCAATTTCATTGGCGGCATCGCGTTCAATCGGGACATTTAAAATCTCAGCCGAGCGTTCTACCACGAAGCGCAATTCGTCGGTGATATAAAAATCCAGCCGCAGCAGCAAACCAAAGCGCGAGCGCAGGGGCGCAGAGAGCAATCCCGCGCGGGTGGTAGCGCCCACAAAGGTAAAGGGTTGCACCTCAATCGTATGGGTCCGTGCCGACGGCCCCTGCCCGATGATGATATCGAGCTGATAATCTTCCAGCGCAGAATACAGAATTTCTTCCAGCGCCGGTTGCAGCCGGTGCACTTCATCGAAGAACAGCACTTGCTTCTGGCGGACATTGGTGAGCACGGCGGTCAGGTCGCCTTTGATCTGCAGCGCCGGTCCCGAGGTCTGCTGATATCCCACGCCCAACTCGTTGGCGATGATGGTCGCCAGCGTGGTCTTGCCCAGTCCGGGGGGGCCGTAGAGCAGCACGTGGTCGAGCGCCTCGCCACGCGATTTGGCGGCCTCAATGGCCACGGCCAGGTTCTCTTTTACTTTGTTTTGACCCACGAACTCCCGCAGGAACTTGGGGCGAAGCTTGAGTTCAAAGGATGCGTCGTCCTCGACCGGAGCGGCCGAAACGATGCGTTGCTTCGGTTCGGGATCCGGCTTTGATGCGGATGAGTTGGAAGTTGAAGTTGCCACGTCTGCTGCGCAGTGTACCACCAAAATTCACGGTTTTTCCCTGGTGGCTCCCATTTCAGCCAGTATATTCCGCTGTACTTGTACTCCCTTCTCGTAAATGGCGTGGATGAGCCGCATGTGGTGAGTGTGGGTATTGGCCACGGCCGAAGCAAGTTCAAAATCTACAAACGCCGCAGACATTGTCCACTGCTTCCCGTGCAAGACCCAGATTTCGTATTGCTCCACACCCATAGGGACAACTTAACAGAACATCCCGGTGTAGAAAGGACAATAAAACGATAATTCCAATTTATTTTGTTTGTACGACGGGCCGGCCATTGGTGTTCTGAATGTTCCGGGCATTAGGGAACGGATAGTGTCTTTCGAATTGCTTAAGCTGCTCTGCGGAAAAGCGGACCGGGGTCTTCAATACATAGAACGTCACATTTTCACCGCACGCAGGAGTCGTAAGCGACCCTCCGTAACGGAAGTAATTGCGGTTTTCGGGGAAGCTGCCTGCGGGCAAAAGGTCGGCAGCGTTGATATCAACTCCGGCAGGGGAATTCTGAAGGCCATCGGGAGGAGGAAAATACTGGATCAGCTTATTGACCAGGGCCGCGGTTTTCGGGGCAGGGTTACCTTCTTCTACTAAAACAGAGATGGCCACAAATGCGGTTGCGTCAGCATTTGCGTGCACCAGGTGTATGACCATGGCAGTCCGATGGTTATTGATCGCCTCTTCACTGGGCCGATGGAAATGAAACTCCACCAGCTTGAACTGCTCCTTGCCAATCGTGATCGAACTCTCTCCCTTCTTGTAATCAACCTTTAAGGTGTGGACGTTTTCGCTGGTCACCAGTTTCGTGGCTTTGTATCCGGAAAAATTGATGCTGGGCAAAGAACCATCGATCTGTGCATCCTTGGTATTGATGTTGATAGGAGCCTGCAGCTTGCTGATCGCGAGGTTGCACGCGCCGCACCAATGGCTTTGTCCGAGCGGGCCGTTATCATAGGTGAATGGTTCCTTCGCGCAATCGGCGCCCGAGTTGCCGGCTGAAGAGGGCGATTGTGTGTCTGTTTGGGCATCCGAAACCGGAGAGCTCGATTGGCATGTAATGAGAGAAAAAGAAATGCTGAAAGCGAATAACAGACGCAGTATTCGGTTGCAGTTCATATCTCGTACCTTCCTTGGCTAGGCCCAACGGCTAAGGTCTAAAAATAAAAAAGGGCAAAGAGTAGCCTCGCAAGCAGCCCTTTGCCCGAGCAGAGGAGGGAGAGTACAAGAATCTCCTCATTCACCAACGCAGATGAAGGAAACCCCTGAGATACGGGGACTCGGAACCTTACATCTGAGCTATCCCTTGTAGCCCTAATAGTGGTGCAGTTACAAGAAAAATCTTTATCTAAATAATTTTTCATTCCTAAATTGGGAATACTGGCCCAAAATGGCAAGTCAGACTGGGGGCGCAAAATCAAATTAAAATCTCATAAATATTGCAACACTGTTTTGAATCGTCAAGAAACCTCTTATAATCAAAGCATTACAGGGTTATGAAGAAGCAGATTTATGCCGCATGTCCGCACGATTGTCCCGATGCCTGCGGGGTCTTGATCACGGTGGAAACCGGGGGGGCGGACTCTGGACGCGCGATCAAAATCCAAGGCGATCCTGGGCACCCCGTTACTAGAGGGTTTCTCTGCGCCAAAGTTGCCAAATATTTGGACCGTGTATATTCACCCGATCGCGTGCTGTATCCCATGCGTCGCAAAAATGTGCCCAAAGGTGGTGGGCGGGGCAATGCCGAAGATTTCGAGCGCATCACCTGGGCCTCGGCGCTGGATGAAATTTACGAACACTTCACTGCTATCAGCAGGGAATTTGGGCCCGAAGCGATACTGCCGTATTCCTATGGAGGCACGCTGGGTGTTTTGAATAACGCCTCCATGGACCACCGCTTTTTTCACCTTCTGGGGGCGTCGCAACTCAATCGCACCATTTGTGCCAGCGCTGGAGGCGACGCGCTCATCACGGTGATCGGAAAAAAGCTGGGAACCGAGCCTGAGGCATTTCGCCATTCCAAATTCATTCTGGCCTGGGGCGCAAACATCCACGGCACGAATGTTCACCTGTGGCCGTTTATTGAAGAGGCCCGCCGCAACGGCGCCCGGCTGGTGGTCATTGATCCTTACAAAACGCGGACCGCACGTTGTGCCGATTGGTATCTGCCCATCAACCCAGGCACAGACGTCGCCCTGGCGCTGGGCATGATGCACGTCATCATCAACGAGAATCTCTACGATGCCGATTATGTTGCCCGCTACACACTTGGCTTCGATCAACTCCGCGAACGGGTGCAAGAGTATCCCCCGGAAAAAGTCGCGCAGTGGACTGGAATTGGAGCGCAGGATATTCGCAAGCTGGCGCACGAATATGTGACTGCGCGGCCGGCAGTCGTCCGTGTCAACTATGGTGTACAGCGCTCGGAAAACGGAGGCTCGGCCGTCCGCGCCATCGCCATGCTGCCCTGTATTACCGGATCGTGGAAAGAAGCTGGCGGCGGATTGCAGCTTTCTACCTCTGGCTCGTGGGAGTTAAATAAAGATGGGCTTCTGCGTCCCGACCTGATGCTGCGCTCTCCGCTAGGGCGCATAGCGCGCACCATCAACATGTCAGAGTTAGGCCAGGCGCTTACACGCGTAGATAGTCCGCCGGTCAAAGCGGTGTTTGTTTATAACTCTAATCCGGCTGTAGTTGCGCCGAATCATAATGATGTGGTCCGCGGCTTCAAGCGTCCCGACCTGTTTACCGTGGTGCATGAGCAGTTCTTTACCGATACCGTTGACTACGCCGACTTGGTTCTTCCCGCGACTACGTTTTTCGAGCACAAAGAACTGCAAACTGCCTATGGGCACTACCACCTGCAAATCTCCCACCAGGCCATAGCTCCACTGGGCGAGTGCCGCAGCAACGTGGATATGTTCCGCGATCTGGCGCACCGCTTCGGTTTTGAGAAAGTTGATCCCTGCTTCAATGAAACCGCAGACCAGATGATAGATGTCGCGCTTCAGAGTGAAAACCCATGGCTGCAAGGGATTGACCGCGCGCGCCTCGAGCAGGAAGGCCACATCCGTCTCAAGCTGGGGGATGGGCCATTTCTTCCCTTTGCCCACGGAAATTTTCCTACAGCCAGCGGCAAGGCCGAACTTTATAGCGAATCCCTGGCCAAGACAGGCTTGGATCCAGTGGTGCGCTTCGTGCCGCCAACCGAATCGCGGCACACCGAGCACGCCAAGAAATATCCTTTGGAGCTGCTCTCGCGCAAAGCCGATAATTTTTTAAACACTACCTTCAGCAATCTGCCGTCGATTCAGGCCATGGAGCAGACCGAACTGCTGGAAATCCATGTGGAGGACGCCAAGGCGCGGGGCATCCGTGAGGGCGACAAGATAAGGGTATTCAATGACCGCGGTTCTGTGGTGTTGAAGGCACATGTAAACGGCCAGACCCAGCAGGGCGTGGTTGCCACCCGGCTGAATTGGGCCAAACTCTCTCCCAATGCCACGAGCATCAATGTGCTCACCTCCGAGCGGCTGACGGATATCGGTGGCGGCGCCACCTTCTACTCCACGCTGGTGGATGTTGAGCCGTTGAGCAGGAGTGAGCGTAGCGGGAGCCTGCTGGCGAAATCCTGAGTGAAGCGAGCCGAAAGTATCTGCGCTATACCTTTTTAAGTCTTGTTTAAGTCTTGCTGTATCTTGCTTTCTTCCATGTTCTCAAGTGCTGTAGGCGCGACGGAGAGTTTAGCCCAGCGCGAAGCGCTGGGGTAAGCCTTGGGTATCAAACTCTTTACGTTTGCATTAATAGCTCTTTGGCCACTTTTTAGCGTCTAACGATGGACAGGAACGGGGCTCCCGGTTACCAAAGTTGTAGCCCTAGGCTACCTATCTGCTTTATAATGACCGTTTCCTGATACCACGTCGAGGTCCTCATATTTCTGGCCTTCTTTTAAAAAGTCCTGTAATTGCTGCGGTTTGCAGAGCATGCCGCAAAAATTCGATTATGCGAAGAAATGGAATGGCACGGGCCGCAGCAGCATTGTTGTCCCTGGTGGCGCTGATCGGTCATATGGCCGGAGCGCAGGAAACCGGCTTGGTGCAGAGCATCCAGATTCACGGCCAGCGCCGCATTCCTATCGAGACCATTAAGGCCCGTCTGGCTACCCGTGAAGGTGACGTTTACGATGAAGGAACGCTGGAGCGTGACTTCAACTCCCTGTGGAACACGGGATATTTTGACGATGTCCGTTTCGAACGCGAGGAGAGCCCTAAAGGCTGGATCCTTCATATCTACGTAAGAGAAAAACCCACCATTCGCACCATTGAATACAAAGGCCTGAGCTCTGTTTCCCAAAGCGATGTGCTTGATCGCTTCAAGCAGGCCAAAGTAGGCCTTTCCGTGGAGAACCAGTATGACCCCACCAAGGTGAAAAAAGCGGAAGTCACTATCAAAGAGCTTCTGGCCGAGCACGGACATCAGTTCGCCACGATCCGCACCGAGGTGCATCCTATTCCGCCTTCGGCCGTAGGCGTGACCTTTGTGGTCAAAGAGGGCCCCAAGGTCAAAGTGGGGACCATTCGCTTTACCGGCAACAAGCACATCAAAGACCGCGAGCTGCGCGCTGCGATGAAGAATTTGAAGCCCATCGGCATTCCGCGCTCGATTATTTTGGAAAATCTTATGGCGCGCACCTTCGATTCCAGCAAGCTGGAAGAAGATGCCGAACGGGTCCGCCAGGCTTACCAGGTGAAGGGTTATTTCAAGGCTCTAGTGGGAGACCCGCAAACCAAAATGCGCGACACCAAAGGCGGCCTGTTGAACATACCTTTAATCAAGCACGGGCCGGGTAAGGCAGTGGATATCACCCTGCCCATTGAAGAGGGTGATCGCTATCGTCTGGGCAGTATTACTTTCACTGGCAATAAAGCGGTTACCAACACCAAGGCTCTGCGCGGTCTCTTCCCTATGCAAGATGGAGACATTTTTAATACAGAGAGCGTACATAAGGGAATCGAGAACATGCGCAAGGCTTATGGCGACCTGGGATACATCAACTTTACCCCGGTGCCGGATACAAAAATTGACGAGGACAAAAAACTTCTCTCTCTTATCATTGATATTGATGAAGGCAAGCAGTTCTATGTGCGCCGCATTGAATTCCAGGGCAACACCACCACGCGCGACAAAGTGATTCGCCGTGAGCTGCCCCTGGAAGAGGGTCAGGTTTACAACCAGCGGGCGTGGGAGTTCGGTATCCTGCGCCTGAACCAGCTTGGATACTTCGAGCAGATCAAGGCCGAGCAGGATGCCGAAATCAAAAAGAACGAAAAAGACGGCACCATTGATATCACGCTGAAGCTGAAAGAGAAAGGCAAAAACAGCATTGGATTGACCGGCGGCGTGAGCGGTCTGGCGGGCGGATTCGTTGGCGTGAACTACGAAACCAACAACCTTTTTGGATTGGGTGAAACCCTCTCCATATCGGCCAATATCGGCAACCGCGAACGTAATGTGCAGTTCGGTTTTACCCAACCTTATCTTTTCGACCGGCCGCTGCAGCTTAGCTTCAGCGTTTACTCGCAACGTTACCAGTTTGATCAGGCCAAGCAGACATCAATTCAACTCGGACAGCAGCTCAACCTGCCCACCACCGTCCTGAATACCCTGCAGAATTTCACTCAGTCCACAACCGGTTTCAGTACCTCGTTGAGCTATCCTTTGCGGCGCTCTTTGAAGCGCTTGGGCATCAGCTATACGCTCGAAAATTCCAGCATCCAAACATTCAGCGATGCCTCCAAGCAATACTTCGACTCGTTGGCATTCCGCAACATTTCAGGACCGGATGCGTTAAAAGGCGTGATCACCAGCAAGATCGTTCCTACGTTCTCGGTCAGCACGATTGACAATTACCAGCGGCCAAGCTCAGGCCATAGCATATTTGCCGGCCTGGAAGTTTCCGGATTGGGCGGCAACGTGCGCTCCGTGCGTCCGGTGATGGAATATAAGCGATTTGTTTCGGTCAACCATCATCGCAATGTGATCGGCTACCGCGTCCAGGCATCATTTATTAGCGGGTACGGCGGTCTTGTGGCGCCGCCGCTCGAGCGCTTCTACCTGGGCGGCGATACCGACCTTCGCGGCTTTGACGTCCGCGCAATTTCGCCGGTTGTATTCCTGCCCGACAAGGCGACCGTCGCGCTGACGAATCCCGATGGCACGCCGGTCCCGGTTGATCCCAGCAATCCTCTTCGTGGCAATGTGCTTATCACGGTTCCCATTCAGCGCATTACCTTTCCCGGAGGCGATACCAGCCTGGTAACCAATTTGGAATACCGCGTTCCCATCGTGGGTCCCGTGGCTATTGCCGCCTTTATGGATACAGGCGTTGATTTCATCGCCCGCCAATCGCAGTTGCGCCTCAGCACCAGCCAGCTCAATAATTTGAACACCACCGCTTTCGGCTGCGCTACCTTCGATGTCAACTTCAATTGCCAGGGCAGGGTCCTACCGTCGTTCTCTCCCGACCTGAAGCCGGTGTCAGGAACAAACTTCACGCCTCGCATGTCCACTGGATTGGAGCTGCAAGTGCTGATGCCCATCATCAATCAGCCCTTCCGCATTTACTACGCTATTAATCCGCTGGCGATGGATACCTTCACGCACACACCCAATCAGATTACTCGCGACATGTTCCCTCCCGGTGCGGCCGGCGATTTTACATATCTGAACTCTTTGGCGGCCTTTTCGCCCAATTACAAGTTGGCTGACCCGCGCAAGACCTTTCGCTTCACCGTCAGCACAACCTTCTAAGCAAGCCGGTCGTTGCTGCAGTTTTGTAGAGGGGGCACGACTTTCCTTCGGGGCCGGCTTGCACGCTTGATTGCCTCTTAAAAGTCTGCTTTCCCAGCACCGGGCGCCATTCGTCGGACACACTCTTTACAATAAAAAGGGGCCTGGTTGTAGTGACTGGGAAGCCGGAGAGTTGCTATAATCCTAATCTGCACAGCCCACCGCCGAGGACCGGCGTAGTGTGTGTGTGGTCGCGCACAGCCCGCGTGAAGGGGCACAGGGTGCATCCCCAGGATCGCTTTCCGGCCCCCGGTAACATCAAGATCAGAATTCCTAAGGAGTAGCAAACACCGAATGAAACGCACGTATCAAGCAGCATTTCTTATGCTGACCCTGTTGGCGTCAGCATCACTTTTCGCGCAGGGCGGCACTGCCGCGGCCCCTGGTGGTAGCAGCACCAAAATCGGCGTGATTGATATTCAAACCGCCATCCTGGCTACCAACGAAGGCCAGCGCGAATTCAACAATCTCACTACCAAATTCCAACCCAAGCAGACCGAGCTGCAAGGTTTGAGCAAAGAAGTGGATGATCTGCAGAAACAGTTCGATACCCAGGGCGAGAAGCTGAACGAAGATGCCCGCGCCAACCTGGCCAAGCAGCTCGATACCAAGAAGAAGAACCTGCAGCGTGTCTATGAAGATGCGCAAAGCGACTTCGAGTCGCAGAAGAACGATATCCTCAAAACCCTGGGCAACAAGGTCTATGCCACGCTCGATAAATATGCCAAGGACAACGGGTTCGGAGTGATTGTAGATGTATCCAGCCCTCAGACCCCGGTGCTGTGGGCGGCACAATCCACCAACATCACCAAGGCCATCGTGGATGCCTACAATGTCACCTCGGGTGTACCGGCTCCTCCTGCGCCGAAGCCGGCCTCCGCTACGGCTCCGACAACCAAGCCACCCTCTACCTCTCACTAAGAGGTTCTCAAGTTCGCAAACTTCAGGCCGCCACGTGCGGCCTGAAGTTTTTGTGTGCTGATGTTGAAAATTGAATCAGTTTGTCTACTCTCAAAACTGACACCGATCAGCATCTTTTTGTTCCACCTTTATTTTTCTTGAGCCGCCCTCCACGGCCTTCCTCTCTGGTGTCAATACCACGCAAGGAGAGAAAGCCATGTTTGAAGACAGTCTCATAGAATCAACCCACCATCTCGCAAAACGGCGGGGATGGACAACCCTGGTTTCCACCAGTATTCAGATCGTCCTGATGGCGTTTCTGATTGTTCTGCCGTTGCTGCGCACAAATGCAATTTCGGCACGGCTGCTGCAAACGCCTGTGCTGCTACCACCTTTTAGTGGCGCACCGACGTCTACCGGTGGTCATCCGCCATCTGGGAATGCAGATTCTGGAAGAGTGGCCCCTGTAATTCAGGTCAACCAATCTAGCGGATTTTCGCATAAACTAAACCGTGACCCTGATATCGAGGGCACTCCAAACATCTGCACGCTGGGTTGTGGAAATGGCCCGGGCCCGGGTGTTCCCGATGCTGTATTTGGCGGAGGGGCTCCATCAGAGGTAATCTTGGCCAAGCCTCCGAAGCCACTGCCCATTTCACACATCGACCCAGGACAGATTATCCGCCGTGTAGAACCTCTCTACCCACCTATAGCTCACACGGCACGCATACAAGGATCGGTGGTTTTGCATGCCATCATCAGCCGCCAGGGCACCATCGAAAAATTACAGGTGGTCTCCGGGCATCCCCTGCTTGATAAGGCCGCTCTCGACGCTGTGAGCCAGTGGCTCTTTCGCCCCTACATACTCAATGGCCAGCCGATTGAGGTAGAAACAGAGATCACCGTCAATTTCATCTTGGATCGGTAGGCATGTGCACGAAATGAGACTGACAGGAAGCCCTAACCCTAATAGGGCTTCCGTAAACCAAAGGCCCCCTGCAAGTTAGGTCTATGAAACCAGCGGGCAGGGGGCAAAAATCGGGGTCTGATTTATCCAAAGCTCTGTGGAAAAGCCTGTGGAATTCCGCATGTAAAGAAAATTAAGGCAGTGTTAATTCAGCGACTTACCTGTGTTGCATCAACTTTGTAGCATCTTGTAAACAACTCTGGCTTAATGACTTAAAAGCGAAAGCCGAGATTTCGGCCAATGTACTAAAAACACTCTACAAGGCGCTGAAAACCGTTGAAGTTTTGCACATTTTGGACATAGGCTCCCTCGGAATATCCGTTAGGTCCGAACACAAAAAATAGTCTCAACACTAATAAATTAGCCGGTCTAGTTCCAAAATGGCACTTTCAGAAATGGGAATTTGCTCTCTGAAAAGAGCTATTTTTCGGGATTTTAGCAGGAATTCTAACCTCAGGCTTCTGGCTTCGGACTTGCTACTCTCCGGCGCAACTGACTGAGCAATTCAGAGCGTGTAATCCACAGTCCGGCGGCAACGGTTCCAGCCCAGGTAAGGGAAACTAAGGCGAGCGCCTTAATATCGGCCATGCGGCTTCCATTCAAATTAATGGTCCGGCTTACAAAATAACTGGCTGCTCCGGCGATCGCTGAAACCAGCAGGGCTTTACTCATCTCACGCCACTTCATATCGCTCAAGCTGACCAGATTCTTGCGGTGCAGCAGTATCGCCAGCGCAGCAGTATTAGCGAAGATGCCGATATCAGAGGCGATGGTCAGCCCAGTTGCAAGATGGGCATGGAAGAGGGCCGAATACATGGGCAACGAAGCCGCAGTAATAATGGTTCCAGCCAGCATGGGTGTAAAGGTGTCGCCTGCGGCGTAGAAGGCGCGGGCATAGAGCGCCTGCGCCGACCACAGCGCCAGCGAGAGCGCGAACCAGAAAAAAAAGATTGCAGTCTGCTGTGAATCAGCCCAGTTGAATTTGCCCCGGCGGTAAACCAGGTCTACCAGGGGCAGTGCTGCTGCCATCATCCAGGAGCTGGCCAGCAGTGACGCCGCGGCCACGCGATGTACCGAGTTATTCACAATGCCGGCGAACTCGATCATTTTTTTCTCGCCGAACAGGCGCGCAAAAAACGGCAGCGAGGCTTGTCCCGAGGCCTGGCCAAGCACGGCAATGGGAACAGCGAACAGGCGCTTGGCATAGTTGAGGCGGGTGATGTCACCGGCAAGGCCGGAGGCAAAGTAGCGCATGATCCACTCATCGGCGGCGACCAGCGAGACCCCCAGCATGAGCGGAATCGAAAGCCGCACCCACTCGCGGAACCCGGGGTTGCTGATCTCAAACGACGGCTGATAACGCATGCCCACGCGTCTGGCCCCAATTGCATTGATTAAGAAAGGACCAACAATGCCTCCGGCCAGAGCCCCGTAAGCCAGTGAAGCGATCCCAAAGCGGGAAGCGAGCAGCACTCCACCCAGGATGATAAATACGTTATAAAAAATACCCCCGAGTGCCGGTAGCAGAAACATGCGGCGTGAAAGCAGGACCGCTGATACCACGCCGCCTACGTAGAAAAAAACCTGGGTCGGCAGCAGGATCCGCGTCAGATAAGTGCATAAGGCAAGCTGTTGCGGCGTGAACTTGTCAAAATAAAGATGCAGGACCTGCGGCGTAAAGATTTCGGTCAAAGCGATGCCTATGCCCAGCACCGCCGTCATTACTGTGATAACTACCGAAAATGCCTTTTGCGCATCGGCTTCCCGCTTCTCGGAGACATAGCGGCTGAATATTGAGATAAATGTGATGGAGGCCGTTCCGCCGGCCACCAAATAGTTAAGCCAATCTGGAATGGTGAACGCGGCGACGTAGGCATCGGTCTGCGGGCCGGCGCCAAAGGCGTAGGCAATATAGGCTTCGCGCAGATAACCGATGATTCGCGAAAGCATCACCGCCGCCATCAGCAGCAGCGTGGCCGAGAACGCCGTATGCTCATGCGAAGGACGCAGCCAGCGCAGGGCAGTACTGAAGGAAAACCTGGGTGGAGCAGGCGTGGTTGCCATCTTGCCGGATTGTACACAAAATCAATAAGAGAACGTTTTAGTAGCGCCGGCGTCTCGCCGGCTGTCGAGTGGGCATCTTGCCCACTCATTCTCTCCAAGGATAACTTTTGCCCCAATCGCACCCCAAAACGGGTCTAGAATCATTGTTATGTTCGAGCGTTATACGGAAAAAGCTCGCCGCACGATCTACTTCGCCCGCCACGAGGCCAGCAAGTTCGGATCGCCGTACATCGAAACCGAACATCTGCTGCTTGGGCTCATGCAGGAAGACAAGACTCTTATATATGCCTTGCTTACCCCGGAGGATGCAGTAAACATTCGCTCGGCAATTGAATCGCATAGTAAAAGCGAGAAAAAAGTTTCTACGAGCATAGATTTACCGTTAAGCCCGGAATGCAAGAAAATACTAAGCTACGCAGCTAAACAGGCCGACCAGCTTTCCGACCAGCACATCGGCACCGAACATCTACTATTGGGTTTGTTGTCGCAAACATCTTCAGTGGCGGCTGAGCTACTGACCCAGCGTGGAATAACCTCCGAGCGCATATTGCAAGCCCTGAAGAAGCCGCCTTCAACTGTACGCCCCAAGCCTCGCCGTTCCAGCCTGCCACCGCCGCCCTGGAGCTGGCCGGATGCGACCTAAAACCAGAGTTAAGCGGCTATTCCGCAGCCCCAGACCAGCCATGACTCCCGTTGGTCCCCTGATGTAACTATTGTTACTAGCGGCAAGACTCATTTTTAGGTAACCTGTCTCGCATGCGAATCCACAAATTTTTATTGCTTTTCTGCCTCGCCTTGCCGGCCTGGGGGCAGCATCTGGTCAAACAGGATGTCTTTAATGCCATCGCCAACGAGTACTCCGGCGAGGCCGCGCAGGAGAACGTGCGCAACATCGTTCAGTACCACCGCATCCAGGCCAGTCCCATGATGGAGAGCGTCGCCAAGGACGTCGTCCTGCCCAAGCTGAAGGCCGCAGGCCTCGAGGCCAGCATCGAGCAATTGCCCTCGGACGGCAAGACCAAGTACGGCACCTTTACCTCGCCCATGGGCTGGGAGATCCACTCTGGCGAGCTTTGGGTAGAAAGCGCCGCCGGAGCAAAGAATTTCACACCGATCCGGCTGTGCCGCTTCAGCGATGTGCCTATGTGCGTTTCCACCTACTCCAAAGGCGGCGACTGGAAGGGCGAGCTGGTGGATGTAGGCGCCGGCACCAAGGATTCCGACTATTCCGGCAAAGACGTAAAGGGCAAAGTTGCCTTGGCTTATGGATACGCCGCCAACGTCGTCCGCCAGGCTGTGCTCAAGCATGGCGCCGTGGGCGCGGTGATTTATCCCGCGGCCGACGACCGCCCGGACCATCCCGACATGGTGCGCTACAACGGCCTGTGGACCCAGGCCGATGAGCTCGACCGCACCCGCGGCAGCTTCCAGATTTCGCGCAACCAGTACGACACGCTCAAGCAACTCATGCAAGAAGGCGCGGTAGTTGTGCACGGCAAGATTGATGCCTCGCTGGGCTCGGGTAAGCTCACGCTGGTGCATGCCTACATCCGGGGAACGCAGCGCGACCGTGAAATATTGGTTACGGCGCACCTCGACCATCCTAAGTGGAGCGCCAACGACAACGCCTCTGGCGACGGAGCCATGATGGAGATGGCCCGCACCCTCAACACCTTGATCGCCAGCGGGAAGGTTCCCACGCCCACTAATACCGTTCATTTCATGTGGGTGCCGGAGTATTACGGCACGCTGGCCTATGTTGCCAGCCATCCTGAGGCACGCCGCTGCGGCCCCTGGGATGACCCCCGCGCCAAGGGCAAATCCGATCCCTCCAAAGGACCCTGTGTGATCGCCAACCTGAATATGGATATGGTCGGCGAAGACACCGTCAAAACCAACTCACGCTTTTACATCACCCGCACGCCCGATTCGGTTTCGTCTTTCTTGAATGCCCTCATGACGGATGTGATGCAGCAAACCCGCGAGGCCAATCTCTACGCGCCCACCGGCACGCACAACTATTGGCTGCCGGAGATGGTCAACTACGTCCAGGGGAGCGACCACGATGTATTTCTGGGACTTGGCATACCTTCGACCATGCTGGGACACGATCCTGACTGGACCCACCACACCAGCGAAGACACCATTGATAAAACCGATGCCAGCGAGCTGCTTCGCGTGGGTACGCTGGCCTCTGCCGCAGCCTGGTGGATTGGCGATGGCGGAGAGGAAAAATCCGCCCGCGTGCTCGATAGCTGGTTCCAGGTCGAGGGCGACAGCACCGTGCAGAAGCTCAACTTTTACCGCGACTTGGGGGCCTTTACCCATACTTCAGCCTCGGGCAAGCGCAAACCACAGCGCGGCGGCGGAGCCGGCCCGCACCGGCTGGCGTTGCTGCCCCTGGATAAATCTGTCTTCAGCGCTCTCGAAGGCGACGATAAGAAGTGGGTCGAAGCACAGGAGGCGCGCTTCCCCGATGCCTCCGAGGGCCTGCCTACCAAGCCGACCTTCGAGCTGCTGGCCTTTGAAACCGTGAACCTGATGGATGGCCACCGCGCCACCAGCGAAATCGCCGACATGCTCAGCGCCGAATTCCTAACCGATATTGACCAAGATTGGGTGGATAAGCTGGTGGGAATCCTGGCCATACAAAAAGTAGTGGCTACGAAGTAAATTGGCCACGGATGAACATGGATCAATATCAATATTCACCACGGAGACACAGAGAAAAACAAAATCTGTCTTGATCCATATCCATCATTCATCCATGGCTCAAAACGATGCGCTTGTTGCATGCTTTTTACATCTGCAATCGGGACACTATATATTGTGGTAAGTTATGAGCGATTACTTTAGACAGCATCCGTTACGAAAGTACAAGCTTGGTCTCACCAAAAAGTGTTCCGCGAGGAACACTTTTAGTTAACTGCCCTACCTGCATTTATCCGTGCCAATTACGAGACTAGCCCTTTTGCCAATCTGCGTTCATCTGCGTAAATCTATTCTTTGTTTTTTCCTTTGTGCCCTTTGTGGTCAAGCTTTTTAATCCGTGTTCATCCGCGAAAATCCGTGGCTAAAATCTTTCCTGCAGCATCCCGACCCTCGCGGATGCAATCTGGCACTCCAACTCCGCGATAAGCATTGCCGATGAGGTAAAGCCCAGGTAGGATTCCGCGCAGAACTTCAATGCGAGCGACGCGCTCCAGGTGCCCGACGTCATACTGCGGCATGGAATACGACCAGCGGAACACACGGGCAAAGGCGGGCCGGCTGTGAATACCGAGAATCTCTGCAAACTCGCGCTGAACCAGAGCCACAGCTTCCTGGTCAGAGAGCGCCAGCGCCGCTTCGTCACGCGCGCCACCCAAAACCCCGCGCAGCACAACAAGATCATCGGCAACGCGGTGATTAAATTTGTTGCCCACAAAAGTACAGGCGAGCAGGCGGCTCTTCTCTGAGGCGGGAACGAGAAATCCAAAACCTTCGGGGCGGATCCCCTGTTTTTCTAATTCCCATTTTGGGAATGCAAGAGTAACGATCAATGACGACGAATAAGAAATCTTAAGCAGCTCCTGCGCCAGCTCCGGGCAGCAATCCTGCAGGAACCGAGCGGCCGAGTGCGCGGGAAGGGCGAAGATCAGAACGTCAAATTCTTCAGAGAGAGTTGCGCTTCGCAAGTTCCACTTGCATTCGTTCCCTTTTTGGGATTGAGTCACATCGCTTATCGTGCATTGCGTGTGAACCGCAGCCGAATCGAGCTGGGCGCTCATCGCATCGAGCAACTGCTGCATGCCGTTTTTCAGCGTAGTAAAGATGGGCTGCGAACTCTGTTTTTTGGCGGAGGATTGCCCCGTCAACTGCAAAGCCCGGATCAGGCTGCCGTGCTCTTCTTCCATCTGCAGGAAGCGCGGCATGATGGTGCGCATGCTGAGCGTGGCCGCGCGGCCTCCGTAAACCCCGGCGAGCATGGGGGCAGCGAGCCGCTCGACGACTTCTTCGCCGAAATGGCGGCCGACAAACGATGCCACACTCTCATCACCGTTATTCTTTCTCGGTTGTAGGTTTACTTCTTGGGCGATGATGCGCTTGCCCTCTTCCGAGAACAGCTCAGAACTCATCACGTGATCGAGCGAGGTGGGGACGATAAATTGCAACCCCTCGGGCAGTGGCACCAGCTTGCCCCCCAGCAGCACAAAGGTTTTGCGCAGGGCGTCGTTCGAGCCGATGAGCTGGCTTTCCAGGCCCAGCTCGCGGCAGAGCTCAAAGGCCCAGGGCTTTTCCGAGAGAAAAGAGTCGGCCCCGGTTTCAATCACGCAGCCGCTGAGATATTCGCTGCCCACAATGCCGCCCAGCCGGGATTTTTCTTCAAAGAGACGCCACTCGAGTCGGGCCCCGTTGCGGCGGGCCTTTTCAAGGTAGTAGGCCGCGCTCAAACCTGAAATGCCCCCGCCGATGATGGCGATTCTCTTCAAACTGCTATGTCCTTTCAATCCCTTGTTCGTTTTAGTCCGTGTTCATCGTGTCAATCCGTGGCGAAAATTCCTTGTTTTTCCCTTTGTGCCCTTTGTGGTTAACTTTTAACTCGGCTCAGCGAAGATGCCGTTTGCGCCAGCGCCTTGCGGGCCAAGTCGGCGAGGGCCGCAGCGAAGGTGGGCGAGGCGTTTAGCGATTCGGTGCGCTCCAGCTTGATGCCCTGCTCATGGGCAAACTGCTGGAAGCCGATATCAATGTCATACAGCACTTCCACATGGTCGCAGACAAAGCCCACCGGCTGAATCAGCATGGCGCGGTGGCCGCCAGCCTCGAGTTCCAGCATGGTATCAATGACCGTGGGGCCGATCCACTCCCCGCCCGACATACCCTGGCTCTGGAAGGCAAATTTCCATGGTTTGATCTCGGGAAGGCGCGCGGCGACCAGTGCAGCGGTCTTTTTGGCCTGGGCCTCGTAAGGATCGCCGGCCTCGATGGTGCGCCGCGGAACGCTGTGCGCCGTGAAGATCACCGGGACTTTGCTGTGCGTGTACTCCCACATATGCTCCCAGGCGGGTTCCAGCTTTTCCACAAAGGCCTGGATGAGCAAGGGATGATCATGCCACGACTCCACGAACTCGAGCTTGATCTTGTCTCCGGCTTCGGCAAAGGCGCTCTTCTTGTAGAGTCCCACGCTGGTGCGCGAGTTGTGGGGGGCAAGGCAGATGGCGGCGGCGCGGGTGACGCCATCGCGCAGCATCTGCTGCACCGCTTCCGCTATATAAGGATGCCAGTTGCGCATCCCAACATAAACCGGCAGGCCAAGTTCGCGCTGCAGACCCTGGGCCTGGGCGCGAGTGTGATCGAGCAGCGGTGAGCGGCCAATCAGGTCATAGCGATGCGCGACTTCCTGCATGGTTTCAGGCGAAACCGGACGCCCGCCGGTGATGTTCATCATAAAGGCGGGCACGTCTTCGGCCTTTTCGGGGCTGCCGTGAGCGAGGAGCAGGACAGCTTCTTTTTCAGGCATGGGTGTCTCCTAAAAAGTTTAACCACAAAAGTTTAACCACAAAGGACACAAAGGGAAAAACAAGGAGATTTGTCACGGATTTTGCCGGGTTTAGTTCCCGCTGCTGGTCACGAATTAACACTAACTCCCCGCTTTTCCTTCGTGTCCTTTGTGGTTAAACTTCCTTCGCCGAGTGCTCATGCACAAACTCAACAGGGCCCGCACATTTTCCACCGGCGTTTCCGGCAGAATGCCGTGGCCTAAATTAAAGATGTGCCCGGCGCGCCCGTTCGCCCGCCGCAGGATATCTTCCGCGCCTTCGCGCACCGTTTTCCAATCAGCAAACAGCGTGACCGGATCCAAATTTCCCTGCACCGCGCTCGGATGGCCCAGCTTCTGCCAGCCTTCATCTAATGGGATGCGCCAGTCGAGGCCGATGACGTCGGCCCCGGTCTCCTGCATGGCTTCAAGCAGCGTGGTTGTGTCGGTGCCGAAATAAATTACCGGCACGCCCGTACGCCGCAAATTCTGCACCAGAATTTTAGTCTGCGGCAGCACAAACTTGCGGTAATCCTGCGGCGACAGGCATCCCACCCAACTGTCAAAGACCTGCAGCGCGTCAGCCCCGGCCCTGGCCTGCTCGGCGGCGTATTCGCTCAGCACCGCCACCAGCTTGCGCATGAGCTCACTCCACGCCGCGGGCGAAGAGTACATCATCTTCTTAGTATGGATATAGTGCCGCGACCCGCCGCCCTCAATCATGTAGCTGGCGAGAGTGAAAGGAGCGCCGCAGAATCCGATGACCGGCAACCGCGCTCCGAAGTGCGTGGCCACGCCCCGCACCGCATCGGCGACATAACCCAGGTCAGCCGCCCGGTCGGTGCGCAGTTGCGCGATGGCCTCAGCGCTGCGCAAGGGCTGGGAAATCACTGGACCTTCGCCTGCGCTGAAGTGAAAATCGAGCCCCATGACCTCAAGCGGCAGCAGCAGATCGGCAAAGATGATCGCGGCGTCAACTCCGAGTTTTTCCGCAGCGGTGATGGTAACCTCGGCCGCCAGCGCCGGGTCCTTGCAGATCTCAAGCAGCGAGTGCCGCTTGCGCACCGCACGGTACTCAGCCATGTAGCGCCCCGCCTGCCGCATCAGCCAGATGGGGGTTGCATCCACAGAGAGCTGCTTGCAGGCACGTAGAAAGCGGGAGTCAGGGGCAGACATAGTTGGTCCAGGCGAGTGGCGCGACCGATAAGTTTAGCAAAAGCGGGGGTAAACGTTTTGCGACTTAGTTTGTCATGCTGAGCGGCCTTTCTTGGAGCTGGGAACTGGGAGCTTGGAGCTGTCTTTTAACCCGCCATGGACTACTCGAAGTAATGGGGGGCAGGGGGGAGTGCCTTTCGGCTGCATAGAACTTGTACGGTGTGGTTCAAGTAATCTTGTCCTCTTTCCAACCCAGGTGCTAAGCTCCTCGCACATGAATTCTGCACCCGAGGCGGCGGGCGACGCGCGTCAGATTGGGCCGAGCGACCGCGAGACCTTTAATAAGGCGCAAAAGCGCAACCGCACCGCTACGTGGCGGATGTCGGTTTTGTGTTTCGTGGCGGCCCTGATCATGGGTATCCCGCTCACGCTGGTGCTGACCCCCCTGTTCTACGCCGTCACTCTAATCATTGCTGACATCATTAATAACTACTTCTCGCCGCTTCCCCCGGCATTCTGGGCCAATATGAATGGCCTGGCTCATCTGGTTTTTAACGTCGCTGATTACTTCATCAACCACCGCGGAACCCTGGACCAGCAATCCCTGGCCATCGGCCTGGTGGTGATGCTGGCGCCGGGGATGATCATCACCTTTGTGCTGTGGCTGGGAGTGCAGGCGCTCTTTCGTCGCGGCGGTGTGGGTGGCACGCTGGCCAGCCTCAAGGCGCGCGAGCCCAACGCCAACGACCTCAAAGAGGTGCAGATGGTCAACGTAGTGGAAGAGATGTCCATTGCCGCCGGCCTGCCTACACCGCACGTGATGCTTGTGGATTCGGCCGGAGCCAACGCTGCCGCCTTCGGCACCTCACCCCAGGATGCGCAGATCGTGGTCTCGCGGCGGCTGCTCGATGACCTGAGCCGCGACGAGCTGGAAGCTCTGCTGGCGCATCTTATTGGTTCCATCGGTAACGGCGACTTGCGCATCGCCTTCACCGTGACCAGCGTCTTTGAAACCTGCGGACTGCTGGTGACGCTGATCAACGCTCCTTTTGGACGGCAGTCGCGGGGAACGCTGTGGCGAATCCTGCGCTATGGATTCATCAGGTCCTCGAACGATACGGCCAGAGTTGCCGAGGCAGAAGCTGTGGCCGCGCTGCTTACCGGAAGCCTGGACACCGGTTCGCACAACATTGATCGTTTCTTCGACAGACTGCAAAACAAGAAGTCGGTGTTGCGCAGCATCCTGAGCTTCGTTTTCCTCCCCGTTTTTTTTACCAATGCCGCGGTCGAGATTACGTTGTGGTTTTTTCTCACGGTGCTGCTGGGCCCGTGCATGGCCATGCTGTGGCGTACGCGAAGATATCTTGCCGACGCCAGCGCCGTGGCGCTGATGCGCAATCCCGATGCCCTGGCGCGCGCCCTGCAGTGCTTGAGCCAGGATACGACGGCAGTCCCAGGAGGCGCCTGGGCGACGCATCTATTTGCAGTTGAACCCAAGGGCGATACCAGCCTCGCGACAGCACAACCCGGGCCGGAGGCGATGAAAGTAGCCGCTCGCGCATGGACGGAAAGCGGCGATGCAGCCTCGGCCGGCACCGCTCCGGCTGACTACGAGCGGTTACGCACAGAAGTAGAAGCTACACGCCGCGCCGCGATGCGCGGTGACACGCTGGCCATGGGCCGGCTGGTCACCTTCGGACGCGCCATGGCCATGGCGAGAGGCGGACAGGTGACCGCCAACATGCCAGATGTCGCCGATATTGCCGCAGCGCGCCAGGGTGATAAGGCCGCCATCGCGCGATTGCGGGTGCTCAACGCCCAGGAAAGTGAAGTGCAGCGCAATGAAACCAAACATGGGACAAGCGGCCTGCAGGCGCAAAGCTTCTTGTCGTTTCATCCGCCGCTGAAGCGCCGCTTGAAACGCCTGGAGCGCATGGGAGCGGGCTACAGCCCCGAGGCCCACGTCAAAACATCGAAAACTGCGATCACCGTAATGGTCGTGTTATGGCTGATTGTTGGACCTCTGTTGCTGGCCGCAGCAGCGATGATGCTGGTGGTCATCGCCATGATGGTCGGGCTGAACCTGGTTTTGGTTGCGCTCTGGCTGGCCGCGATCCATTGGCTTCTTTGGCATGGATGATGAGAGCATTCAGCTCGTAGGAGCGAACTCAAAGCGTTGGGGGAACACAGAGATCGGCTATCTAATTCTTGTCTTCGCTGTTCTGGATGCGGCGCTGGTGTTGTTTGTCCCAATCATCGTCTACAACCGCCTGGTGAGAATGCGCAACCGGGTGCAGAATGCCTGGTCAGATATTGGTATTCAGCTCAAGCGCCGTCACGATCTGGTTCCCAATCTGGTCGAGGCAGTGCGCGGCTACATGCAGCATGAGCGCGAGACCCTTGAAGATGTGACCCGCGCCCGCTCTCAAGTTATGGCTTCGGGCACAGATCCCGGCGCGCGCATCCCCGCCGAAATGTTGCTGACCAGTGCTATCGGCAATCTGCTGGTTCGCAGCGAGAAATATCCTGACTTGCGTGCGGCACAGAACTTCCAATTGCTGCAGGAGCAACTCAGCTCAACCGAGAACCGCATCGCCTATGCTCGGCAGTTCTACAACGAGTCGGTGCGGCAGTACAACACAGCGCAGGCAACATTCCCCAGCAGGCTGCTGGCGGGACCTTTAGGCTTCTCTCCCGCTAGCATGTTCACGGCAGAGGCGAGTGAGCGCGCAGTACCAGAAGCACGAACGTAAAATGTGCGACCTTTGCTGGTTATGTCGTTGCTCCTGACGCTTTTTCCCCTGAATGTGATTGCATGACGCAAGTTCGGTCGGGCAGATCGGCGATGCGGTAAAGAGCCAGTATTTTGTCGGGATATGTGCCATCCGGGCGCGGTCCATCGGCGAGAGTGAGCAAGGGAGCGGGAAAGCTAAAGGGCGCGATATCCAGATTCAATGGCCGCCAGCCTCCTGTGGGGGCGTCATCATTGCCGCCGTGAGCGGTAAACGTAGTGATCAGAAGATAGTTCGAGGCACTTTGCCGAATCGTGCACAGCGCCACAGCGATATCGGCAAAAGATAAGTGGACGATGCCGTCGCGGCACAGGATCAAATCCACCTTGGGCAGAGGCCCGCGAATCATATCGAGTTGAATGAAGCTGCGGCCCGGTCGCGCATGCAATGAATTATTCATGCTTATCAAATCGGGAACAATGTCGGCACCGATGTATTCAACCGAAGACAGCTCCGTCAGGCGCATCCAGTTGAAATCACCGCAGGGCACATCCAACAGCGAGCGTATTCCCAATTTGTGCACCAGTTCGGTCAGCCGAGGGCGCAACAGACGAGTACGAAAGACAGTAGATCCCGGTCCGGAGCGGGATTCAGCATCACGCCAGGCATTCGTGCGATAGATCTGGGTGAAGATCTCCTCAGTTTCTGAAGCTGCCATGGAGAACTACTTCCCGACAGATGCAGCTTGTGCGGCCATGCCCTGGTAGAACTGCTGCAGCACGTAGAACGCTTTCTTGCGCTGGCCGCTGTCGGAGATAAGCCCTTTGCGGTTGTATCCGTCCTGCAAGACCGGCAGTTGGCGGTTCGGCGAGCGGAAGTCCTTGAGCACCCACGGCGTCATGCCACGCAGAAACGGAATCTTTTGCAGCGCGGTGATCTGGTGCTTATAAATTTCTTCCTGGTTCTCCTCTGCCCAGCGTTGGTCAATCGGGCCGTGCATGCTTTGCTTGGCTTCGCCGCCAAATTCGCTGACGATCATAGGCTTGTTGTCAGGCACAGACCATTTCATGGTGTCGAGGTCTGCAGGCACACCGTAATACCAGCCAACATACTCATTGATGCCCCAGACATCGAGATCGTCAACGATAGGATCGTTCAGCACGAGGGTGTGGGGATCGGGCCGGGTGAATTGATTCGTGGCGGCAGTGACCAGCCGAGTGGAATCGAGCGAACGCGCGGTCTTAATTAGTTCGCGGACAAAGGCATTGCGCTCGGGCGTTGCCCGCGATTCATTGGTCACCGACCACATGATCACGGCGCCGCGGTTGCGGTCGCGGGTAATTAGCTCGGTGAGCTGTTGTTTGGCTTTATTGAGGACGGCGGGGGTGCTCCAATCAATGGTCTGGTAGACCGGGACCTCTTCCCACAGCATAAATCCGAGGCGATCGGCCATGCGGATGATGTGCTCGTCGTAGGGGTAGTGTGCCAGACGCACAAAGTTGCAGCCCAGGTCGCGCACCCAACCCAGCATGATTTGCGCGTCGTCATCGCCGTGGGCGCGGCCGGATCGGTTCGGCGCTTCTTCGTGTGTATCAATGCCGCGCAGAAATATGGGATGGCCGTTGAGCAGAATCTCGGTGCCGCGAACTTCGATACTGCGGAAGCCGATCTCGTCACTGACGCGGTCGGCATCAGAGGCAATCTCAACTTTGTAGAGCTTCGGGTTCTCGGGAGACCAAAGCTGCAGTTTGGGAGCATCGAAGGCGAGGTGCGCGATACCGTCATCGCCTGCAGTTGCAGTTTGTGTTAGGTCCAATTCGGGAATGCGGACCGTAATTTTCTGCGATGCCGGCGCACCTGCAATGCGGACCCATCCTGCGATGTGGTTTGTGCTGCCGCGCTCCAACTGGACTGCATAGTCGGTAATGAACGTCTGCGGCACTTCGACCAGCATCACATCACGGGTGATGCCGCCATAATTCCACCAGTCGGGAGCCAGCGCCGGGACATCATCGGTATGGCGGGTATCGTTGACCGAGATGATCGCGACATTCTCACCGTCTTTGAGCAACGGCGTGGCATCGCAATTAAAGGGAGTGAAGCCGCCTTCGTGTTCACAAAGAGATTGGCCGTTGATCCAGACGTGGGCGCGATAGTTGGCCGCGCCGATATAGAGCAACGTGCTGCGATTAGGCTGGGGATGGTAAACAAAAGATTTTTCATACCACACCGTGCCCTCGTACAAGAGCAGCTCGGGGTGTTGCGAATTCCAGTCGCCGGGGACTTGCAAAGTCGGGGAAACAGCGAAATCGTATTCCACCACAGCGGTAGATGTTCCGGGTCGGGCGTTGAGATAGTAGTGCCGGCCTACACCTATATCGTGCGAATCAACGATGTAGTGCCAGTCGCCGTTCAGCGAGACGGTGTTGCGATGAAAGATGTTTTGAACAAGCGGCGCCGGACTTTGCGCCCAGCTTACGATAGAAAACATAATAACGCAGAGCAATGTGCGGAAATTGGGTATCATGGCTTGCGAATCTTAACACCATAAAGATTACAGGGCAAAAGAGCGCGCGAAGGTTTTGTTTCGCAACGCGAAATACCATTGGCTCTGCGCAGTTCGGTTGATCAGAAAGCACCATGCATGGATTCGGTTGCTCAGCGTAAAATAAGCACCCATGGTTACTCCCATCAGCGACAGCCCGCTGGCCATCCTCACTTTCATTGCAGCTCCGGCGGTGTTTACCAACGCGGCTTCGGTGCTTGCGTTGGGTACTGGTAATCGTCTGGCGCGTGTGGTTGACCGCACCCGGCAGCTCGCCGACGAGTTGCGTAAAGATTCCACCGACACACCCTTGAACGAGATGTATTTGCGCCAGTTGGGCCGCCTGGAAAAGCGGGCCGACAGGCTGGTGCGTGGCATGACATTCTTTTATATGGCAGTGGGCGCATTTGCCGCTGCGAGTCTGGTTGCAGTTTTTGGTGCAAGCCTGGCTTCGACGAGTCACGGCCTTCCTTTTCAGTTGATTGCTTTCTTCAGTTTGGGCGCAGGCATCGTTGGATTCGTTGGATTATCCACAGGCTCAGTCTTGCTGGTGCAGGAGACCCGGCTTGCGGTTGTTACCCTTCGGGAAGAAGCCCGCATCGTGAAAGAAGAGATATCACCTGCTCTTCGGAAATCCGATTCTGCATCAGAGTCGCAGTAAAGGTTTGGAGACAAAGATTATTGTTTACCACAATGGGAAATTCCTAAACCGGTCCAGCTCTAGAATCCAATAATTTGGGTAATTTTTTGGTGTGCTTGACATGGCGTGGTCTTGGACATAAACTGCGTCCACTCTTTTCTCGTTTTCCATAAGTTTTCGTAGTCTCGGACTTGGGAGTCAAAGGCCCAAGCCGGGCAGCTAGACCAGAATTGGCGAGGCCCGTGCCCCGTCATCATGACAAGGGTTCTCCTCATGATCTGCCTGCGAATTACGAAATTGCTTCTCCTGTTGGGGCTGGCAGGATGTCTTCTCCCGCTTTGCGCCGCAGATACTTCAACGGCAGGAGAGTGCTTTCAAAATTTTTCCACGGAATTCGAAAATGCCAAAGCCCTGCTTCCGCAGAAGTTCGGAGATGGGTGGACGGTTGACAATTTGCCTCCGGAAATAGGGGAGGAACTCAGGGCCTTGACCAAGCAGTCGGAGGAGCTGAGCGACGAGAGCAGCAAGCTCGATTCCCGCGCCGTGGCGCTTCAAGGAGACGAAGATCTGCTCTCCCATTCGGAGAATTGGCTAAAAACCCGCCAGGATACTCTCGAGGGTAAATACAAAGATCTGAACGAAGAGAACGAAAGCCTGCAAAAGCAAATTGTGGATTTCAACGAGCGATTTGGGAGGCACCAGGCAAACCAATGTGTTTATCCCCCGGATAACCCTGGCGTCTGCGCGGCTTACAATGCTGAGAAGAACCAACTGGATGCAGAAGCGCGCCAGCTCGAAGAACGTCAGAACAAAATAGAAAAACGATACAAGGAGCTGGATGAAGAAAAATCCGCTCTTGATGATGAAGTAGGTCCACTGGCTTCCCGGCGCACAGTGCTGGAAGAAACAAGAACCAATCTGGAGCAGGACCAGGCAACTTTTACCAGCAAATGTGAAGAAGCGGCTACGCGCGCGAAGGTTTTAGCACAAATCATTCCTGTCAGCGGAACAAAACCCGGGCCAGGGAACCAGCAAGACCCAAACAAGGCATTCAAAGGTCTGGGGCAGGAATTTGCCGCCGGCGCCTTCAAGAAATTCGTCGTCAGCACAGAAGCTCCCGGCATCGCCATGACGGCGGCCGACGTTATCACTGCGGGCGTGGATGAGCGCACCAAAGAGATCAGCCGCAACATTCTTTTAATCGGGGATTACGCGCTTGCGCTGAAGCGGCTCAAGGAACAGGGCCACCTCCAACCCGGAGATCCTTCCTACGACGCCTTGCGGCACATGGAGCAGGAGACCGGGAATGACATGCCTATAGGACAGGCCGAGTTCACATGGCAAGCGGTGAGCAGCGAGAACACGCTGCTGGAGGGACTGGCCGCTACCGCGGGGCATTACGCCTCGCAAAAAGTGGAGCACATTGCAGGCGACATCATGCGCCATCTTTCAGTCGCAGATAAACAGACCATCGGTAAGGCCGGTTACCAGGTTTTCAAGAAGGCCATCTCCATTGATATTGAAGCGGGAGCAAACAAAGGCACGGAACTGCTGCTTAAAGGAAGCGCAGAAGGCGTCCAGGAGCAGAGAAAAAAAGCCCTGGACAGAAAGGCGGAAAGCCACTGACCATGGCCTCTGCTGCTCCAGATCTCACGCCGCCGCCGCCGGAAATCGCAAAGCCCCTCCGCCTGCTGATGAAAATTTCTGCCTGGAGCATCGGCATCGCGATCGTAGTGGGAGGGACCACCTGGCTGGTCTGGAGCCACAATCAGCAGCAGCAGAAAAATTACGGAGAGGAGGCATCATTTACCACTGCTCCCGGAGTCACGGTCGCTGTTTACCCCTGGAGCGGCAGCCTGCCTTCAACGGAGATCCAGGATTTTGATGTTTCCCGGGATGGGAACATAGTGGTTCGCACTGGCAACGCGCTCTACGATCCCAGCAACGGCGAAAAACTGGCTGACGATGTACAGTCTTTCACTTTCGTGAAAGGGGCCCTGGCCGTGCAGACAACGGAAGGGCACCTGGCCTTTTGGGCCGATGACACCCTTCACGATGTGGGCCCTCTGCCTGTGCCAGTCAGCAGGATTTTGCCCAGCGAAGACGAGGAGCAGCTTTTACTGACGAGCAATGGAGAGAGCAGCCTTTACTCCCTCGTCCCTGAAGAAGGAACGCTGGAGCCACTGCTCGGTCCTACCGAGGGCGTAGAGACGGCGGCCGGCAGCCCGCAAAGGCATTTCTTCGCTGTGGATAGTTCATTGTTTCTCCAGGCGGGAGCCGCGCGTCCTCTCATGCTGCTCGATCTTCCCGAAGCCAATGACCGGATTGTTGGTCTTGCCACCCAGGGAGATGACACTTTCTTTGCGTCACAGAACATGGTCTATCAGCTGCGCGGGGGAGTGGCTTTCCCCCTGGTGATTGGCCTGGGCGGAACGCTGCGGATGGCACCAGACGGACTGTTGGTGCTTGACCAAAAAACAGGACATCTTTACCGAATCTCCTGGGCAAAAAATCAAGCGTGATAAAACTTTTCACAGGACGACAGACAATGGCCAATCCTTACTCTTTGCGCAATCCTTCGGCTTTGCTTGGGCCGCAAGCTTTTCAAAGCGGCTGGAGTACCTTCAAGGTCTTGTTAGCGATCTGGTGTCCGTTTGAGATCATCATCTCATTTACGGAAGCCGCTCCAGCCATCAGCACGATCGGCCTTTTCTTTGCGGCGCTGGCACTTTGGTTCTATTTTGTTCCACGAGAAATTCGCAAAGCCCAAGTGGCGAATGCTTCGACTGCTGGCCTGACTGCGAAAGCCTTTTTGTGCCACCTGCTCCCCGCCCTCTGGACAGCTATCACTGTTGTAGCTCCCGCCGCTTCACTCAGCTTTTTTATCGCCATGAAAATGATTATGCCGGAGATGGAGATGCCGGAATCTGACGTTACCCGCGCACTTCTCATTGTAGTGATATGGCTGGGAGCAGGGTCATTGCTGAACCTGCTGGTGTATGGACTGCGCGCTGGCTGGCGCGTCAGCCTGATTAACGCAGGCGGCTTGATGATTGGAGTGCTGGCCTCGCTGCTGTCGCTTTTCGTTTCAGGAGCGGCCCACATGCCTGATGACATCCGCTTCCGCCTGGCAACTTTCATTGCATCGCAATTTACGGTGCTTCCCATGGGCGTTGTCCTCCTGGGCTGGGCCATCTACGCCACCGTTGAGCGGGCTCGAGCGAAAGCGGCGGCTTCCGCGCCGGCGCAATCCTCCTGATTCCCCTGAGTACGCTTCAATGAAATCACGGTTCATTATTGTTAGCGTTCTGTTAATTTTTTTTCTTGACAAAGAAAAAATCTGAGGGATACTTATGCCCACATTAAAACGTTTCAATTAAACGTTTTACTAAATGAAACGTTCCAGAGAATGTGAAATCGCAATCAGAAGTGAAATTCGGAAAAGACTAAGGAGCTTCGAATGCACTCAGCCTCTCGACGTATACTTGCGGCGCTGCTCACGGTCAGCGCCATTACTGTGGTTCTCTTCGTTTCGTCCGCGCTAGCGGCCAACAAAAAAGCAAAAGCCATCCCTTCAAAGGGACCTTTCACCTTGGATTTATTGACGTGGTACTCCCAGGTTGATAACTCTCCTCCGGGCAGAGCGATTGCTCATCCGGTAATCCACTCTGGCGCAGGCGGAAAGGGTACATTTCAAGATCCAATCACCTTCGCCGTAGCTCCGCAGGTGCAGAACGTGATGAAGCCGGGAAAGAAAATCTACATTCCCGCTCCGATCCAGGATTACTTCATTATGGAAGATGACTGCACCAGTTCAGGTCCAGGCGGCATTCCCGTTCAGGGAGTGGGCTGCGACGGCGAGCTGAAGGCCGGAATCAACGAGTTTGATGGATGGATGGAAGGACCCAAGAGCGGCGCCGGCGGCAAAGTAACCGCTTGCGAAGATAAGCTGACGCTGACCAATGTCCACATTATCGTTGACCCTCCTGCGGGTTTGCCGGTCAACACTTCGCGGATCTTTACAACGGGCAACAAGTGCAACCGGTAGTGTCACTGGAGTTGTAGCGCATCCGAGGTGGGTGATCACGTTGTACCGCGCGCCTCCTTAGTTTTTCAGGGTTCGTGGAGTAAGGAACCCTGGCGGCTCGTTTTCACCCACTTGGTTTTCGGCTTCTATTGGAGGGCTCCGCAGCCAAAGGAGGGCTGCTGTGCCCTCGCGAAAAGTTCGCGCAGCACGGCGCTCACTTTTTACTCACCCGTTTCTCTGAGGGCTCCGCCGACATCAGGCTTCTATGCCCGCGCGCCGGGGCCGTGGCCGACGGCCCCGGGCGTTTTTTTAGAACCAACGATTCAAGAAACTTGCGGGATGTGATCTCTGTGGTGAATTTTGAAAAACTTCAGGTGCTAAAGTCCGCATTTTTAAAGGCTCTAAATGGCACTCTTCGCTTCGCTCACCCATGGCTAAAGCCATAGGCTAGCAGCCGTGCCCTTCCGAAAACTGTTTATGGAACTAGCTGTGCAATTTAAATGTGATTTTCTTCAGTCAAAACAGGGCTGCTACGTCCTCTTTACTGCATCAAACCAACACCGGGATTGCTGCGGACTCCGACTCGCGAGGCTAAAATAATAGAGATTCAATACCCGATCATGAAACTTAGATTATTTTTTTATCTTTCATTACTGTCGCTTGCGCTGCCCTATTCACTCGCACAGAGCGCGGATCCGCCCAAAAAGGCGGTCGTGACTGGCCGGGTACTGAACGCGACCACGGGCGAGCCCGTTAAGAAGGCCCACGTGGCGCTGAGCAAGGCGGAGGCCAGTGAAACCGACGAAGACGCCGCACCATCTTTTGTTGCCAACACCGATGCGGATGGCCATTTCTCATTCGATGCCGTCGCACCCGGCAACTATCGTTTAGCAGTACAACGGAGTGGATTTGCTTACACACAATATGGAGCGCCGGGGGCCAGCGGGCTCGGCACCGTCTTTAGCCTGGCGAGCGAGCAAAAGCTCGACCTCACGGTGAAAGTGGTTCCGTTGGGTGTGATCGCAGGCCGGGTACTCGACGCTGATGGCGATGCCGTGCCGGATGCGATTGTCTCTGCCATTCGCTCGTTCTTCTCGAACGGTAAGCGCGAAATTGAAAGACTCGGCAAGATAAAGACCAATGATTTGGGCGAGTACCGGCTCTACGACCTGCCGGCAGGGCGATACTACATTGCCGCCACGATCCCCAGTTTCATGCCGGCAGGCACGCAGCCAACGGACGAAGATTCTGGGTTGATTTATTACCAGGATGCAACCGACCTGGGCAACGCCACGCCTCTGGAACTGACCGCGGGCAGCACGCTCAGCAATATTGATATTATGGCTACCAAGGCGCGCCGGGTCACCATCAGTGGAACCATCCTGAATCCACCTGCTGGCAATTCCGTCAGGGTCTCGCTGGTGCCGCGTGATTCCACTCTTCCGCTCAAGTTTATCCGGCAGGATGCGGAGTACCATGACGAAACCGGCAAATTTGAAATCCACGGCGTCGCTCCGGGCACATACGTACTGGCGGCCAGCGCTTTTGGCGGGTCCCGGCCGCTTTCCGCGAGGCAGCAACTTGCCGTGACCGGTGCCGGAGTGCCGGATATTGCGCTGGCACTCAGCCCAGGAGTGGACCTGTATGGCCACGTGCGCGTAGACGGGCAGAGTGCGTTGGACCTCTCCCACATAGGCGTGGCTCTGCAGTCGCATGATGAAGGTGGGGCAGAGGCCAGCCCGGTAGGCAGGGACGGCGCATTCTCAATCACCAACGTCGTACCGAACACTTACGTGCTCTCCGTGAGCGGCCTGCCCCGGAACAGCTACGTGAAATCGGTGCGCGTCGGCGAACAGGAGTTTTTTCCATCGGAAATTGACCTTACCCGTGGTGCTGGCGGTGCATTTAGCATTCTCGTGAGCACCGCAGCCGCGCAGGTTTCGGGTGTAGTCGTGAACGATAAGCAACTGCCCAGCGGCGGCGCCCTGGTTGTGCTGGTTCCGGCACAGCGCCAGCGAGGCGATCTTTACAAGAGCACAACCACAAATTCAGCGGGCGGCTTCAGCCTGGAAGGCATTACTCCGGGAGACTACAAACTGTTTGCCTGGCAAGGAATAGATACCGGTGCATATCAGGACCCGGAGTTCCTGAAACGCTTCGAAGACCAGGGGGAGCTGGTGAGCCTGGAGGAGAATAGCAGCCGGAGTATTCAACTTAAGATTATTCCAGCGGCATCTTTCTAAGGGCTCCGCGGCAAGCCGCTGCGCCCTCGCGAAAAGTTCGCGCTGTACGGCGCTCACTTTTCGCTCACCCGTTTCTAAGGACTCCGCAACGCTGTTCCTTGGTTTGCGCTCAGGGCTTCGCTACTCGGCTCTCGCGTTTATTGCTTATGCGTTCTGCGCTCACAGAGGGTCACGATCTTCGTGGGATCAATGGCCTCGCTGTCCACTTGCATTTCAATGACTTTGCCTTGTTTGTCAATCACGTAATTTACGCGGCGCGCAGCTTTGTATTTGGGGTTATAGACACCATACTTGCGAACGGTTTCTCCTCCCCAATCACTCAATAGCGGAAAAGTTATTTTGATCTGGTCTGCCCACGCCTTATTGCTGAAAGGGCTATCCATGCTCACACCCAAGACTTGGGTGTCTGCAGCTTCCAGCTTTTCGAGGTTCTGCTGGAAGTTCTGCATCTGTTTGGTTCAACCACCGGTGAAGGCGAAGATGTAAAACGCGAGCGCAACGTTCTTCTTGCCGCGAAAGCTGCTGAGCGTGATCTTGTTACCGTTCTGATCGACCAAGGTAAAATCGGGAGCTTCATCCCCGACCTTGATTGACGGTTCCGGAACGTCTTTCTTGTCAGCTTGTGCCGACAGCCGGCCGACTGGCAAAGCGGCGAGCACCAGCATCCACAGTGCGAGGAGAGCAGTTCTTCGATTCATGGATCGTATCCTCTTGCGAAATTATCGCACCTGTAGCCTACTCCTAACAAAAGATTCAGGTAGAAATTTTCTTCGCTGGTCGCCCCGCGCCGCGCCGGCAGATTTTACTGCATTCCGCCAAACGAGTAGCATTACTGGTTTCACATACTTGGAGACTCTGGAACGTGTGAGTCAGACAGACCACCTGGAGAAAATATGAGAAACCGCTATTTCGGGGCCGTTCTGCTTTTGTGCGCGTCCCTCGCCGCCGGGCAGAACACGATCACTGAACGCCTGAAGGTTGATGCCACGGACGCTCCGCGCAACATTCTGCATTCCACCATAACCATCCCGGTCAATGCCGGAGACGTAACGTTGGTCTATCCCAAATGGATTCCCGGGAACCACCGCCCAACCGGGCCCATCCAGAACCTGATGGGACTTCACATCAAGGCGAAAGGTCAGGAATTGGAATGGCAGCGCGATCTGGTGGATATGTATGCCTTCCATCTGCAGGTGCCTGCCGGTGTCCGCGAAGTGGAAGCTGCGTACGACACCGTGACTTACAACGGCAAGAACTCAGCGGCTTCCTCCAAGGTGCTTGACCTGCTCTGGAATCAGGTGGTGCTGTATCCGCAGGGAGCAGCTACCGATGACGTTCAGGTGGCAGCCTCAATTCTGCTGCCCGATGGCTGGAAGTTCGGCACTGCGCTCACGCCGCTTGAGCAGTCTGGCAGTTCCGTGGATTTTCTGCAGGTTTCACTCACCCGGTTGGTGGATTCTCCGCTGATCGCGGGAGCGATTTACCGCCAGGTTCAGCTCAGCAAGCCGGGTGAAACGCCTCTGCACGTGATTGATATGGTGGGCGAGAGCGAAGCCTCGGTCGAGATCACGGACAAAGACCTGGCCAGCTACAAGCAACTGGTGGCAGAGACCGCGAAACTTTTTGGCGCACGCCATTACGAGAAATACCACTTTCTGCTGACGCTCAGCGACCAGACCGCGCATCATGGATTGGAGCACCACGAATCCAGCGACAACGGCGCTTCGGAAGAAAACTTCAGCGATCCAGACCGGCACAACCTTGAAGCCGATCTGCTTCCGCACGAATTTGTGCACTCGTGGAACGGCAAGTATCGCCGCCCGGCCGGGCTGGTCACTCCCAACTACCAGGAGCCGATGAAAGGCGACCTGCTGTGGGTTTACGAGGGGCTTACGGATTACCTTGGGGACATTCTGTCAGCGCGCATCGGATTACGCTCGCCGGAACAATGGCGGGAGAGCGCAGCCTACACCGCGGCCATGCTGGATCATCGCGCTGGGCGCACGTGGCGTCCTTTGCAGGATACGGCGACATCCGTGCAAATTCTGTATGGCTCTGTGCCTGAATGGCAGAATTGGCGGCGCTCTGCCGACTACTATCCTGAGGGTTTCCTGATCTGGCTGGAAGTGGATACGCTCATCCGCCAGCAGACGCACTCGCAGAAATCACTCAATGATTTCTGCCGCCTCTTCTACGGTGGCCAAAGCGGCCCGCCCACTGTCGTACCGTACAAGTTCGAGGATGTTGTGGCTGCGCTCAATCAGGTGACTCCCTATGACTGGGCGGGATTTCTGCGCCAGCGGCTGGATTCAAAGTCTGCTTATGCGCCGCTGGGCGGCATCGAGAATGGGGGCTGGAAGCTGGTCTATACGGAAGAAAAAAATACGACCATGGAAGCCCGCCAAAAAGTCAGCGAAAACCTTGACCTGAGCTTCTCTCTAGGAATGATTATTTCCAAAGAGGGCGAACTGCTGGATGTGATTCCAGGGTCTCCAGCTTATGCCGCGGGCGTGGGCGCGGGAATGAAGCTGCTAGGAGTGAATGGGCGCAAGTATTCCAAGGACGTGATGCGCACCGCCCTACGCCGTTCCGTCAACAGCCAGCAGCCGATTGCCCTGCTGGTGGAAAATGGGGAATATTACAGCACGTTTCAGGTGAACTATCATGATGGCATTCGCTATCCTCACCTGGTTCGGAACGACGCACAACCGAATTTGCTGGATGAGATCATTAAGCCTATTGCGCCTACTCCATAGCGGAGCCCAGCAAACAGGGAGACGGATACGAAATCCTCGGAGTACGCTTCGGCGCAGCGGACGCTTTTATTCCCCCTATTTTGTAAAGAGCGCTTTGGGCATCATGACGTGTACACCCTTGTTGCCATCAACCAATTCGGTGATGTCAACGTCACCTGCCACACTGGTCAGCATGTAAGCATCATCGTGACTGAGATGTTTTTCAGCCATCAGAAAATCAATCATCTCGCGCACGGCGATGCGGGTAGCTTCGTATAGCTCCTGGTGGAACCCCATGCTGATGTAATGCGTAGGCGTTTCTGCGCGCGGATATTTCTGGTTGGTCCCCTTGTGCACGATGAACTGCAGCGTGCCTACGAGCGACGTCTCCATGGCTGTGATATCCACTTCGCCGTTGCCCTGTCCCGCGTGGCCATCGCCTACTTCAAACAGCGCCCCGCGCGCGTGCACAGGGAGGTAAAGCGTGGTCCCTGCCACCAGTTCTTTGTTGTCCATGTTGCCGGCGTGGACTCCCGGCGGAGCGCTGTCAATGCGTCCGAAGGATTCCGGCGGAGCCACGCCCATGCTGCCGAAAAAGGGATGCAGCGGGATCTCGATTCCCGGAGCGAATGTCGCTACCATGCGCTCCTTGTCCAAAGGAATGATCTTTATCTTGCGATAGGGAAAATCTTCCGGCAGAAATCCGCGATTAGGGCCGAATCCGTTGTAGGCATATGGAATGGCCAACTCGATCTTCTGGATGCGTACCTCCAGGGTATCGCCCGGTTCGGCTTCTTCAACGTAAACCGGACCGTTGAGAATGTGTCCGCCCGGTCCTTTGTTGGTGACCTCTTTATAAATATCGCGCAGGTTCTGCTGTACTTGTTCTGGGGGCACTCCTGCCCGCTCCAGCCCGGTTGGGCTGTTGGTGAGGAGTGTGTCAAACACCACGGTGTCGCCCGAGTGGATATGCAGCACCGGCGGGGCCGCAGCGTCGTAGTATCCCCAGGCGACAGTTTTGGGAGTGGCTGACAGCTTGAAGGTTTGCGGAGTACCGGAAGGAGTGCTGGAAGAAGATGCCGGCGGTTGCGACTGCGCAAACAAGAAAACCGAAGATGCCAGCAGAAAAGCGAGAAGGATAGTTTGACGCATGTGCCTCCCAAATTTTTTAGGGTTAAAAATGTTGTGGAACCGTCTTCCGATAAGACTTCATTCGGCAAGACCTCGATCAACTTTTACTTCGCCGGATTTGGCAAAAACTTCTTATTGATTTTGGCCACGACAACGTAGTTGGGATCAACCATCTCGTTCAGGTGGATCTCGGCAACTTTTGACAGCAGCTCGTAAGCATCCATCTCAGAGAGCCCGTAGTCTTTGTGGATCCAACCGACCAGCTCGGTAAAAGCGATACGCAAAGCATCGTCCAGCGGACGGTAGGCACCGACGGTCATGATGTAGTCGTCATTCTCAAAGCGCGGCCAATTGATAGTCTGGCCTTTGATCACGCGCACCTGCACGCGCGAGCGCAGCGGCACTTCAATGGCCGTGCCCGCGACCTCGCCGTCGCCCATGGCGGCATGACCGTCGCCCAGAAACAACATTGCTCCGGAGACGTTCACAGGAAAGTAGACGGTGTTGCCCACGCTGGCTTCGGGGGAATCCATGTTGCCGCCAAAAGCTTCGGGAACCACGGAGCTGCGGGCTTCGCCTCCCGCAGGAGCCACGCCAATGCAGCCGAAGAAAGGATGCAGCGGAATCTTCACCGTGTACTTGGAATCCAGCGCCTGAAAGGTTGCGGTGTTGCCGGCGTGGTCGATGGGATAGAACCAGATCTTTTCTTTGATCGGAGGATTCAGCATGGGCGTGTAGTTGGTGGAGTTGATGGCGCCAAAGCCAGGCGCCAGCGCGCCGACTCCCTGATTGCCGTCCACTTCAAGAGAGAGGATCTTGATGGCCAGAGTGTCTCCCGGCTCTGCGCCCTCAATAAAAAAAGGACCGGTGAGCGGATTATCTCCCTTAGCCATGCTCAACGTGTCTCCCGGCTTCTGGATAGCATTGCCGAAGCAATCCACGGTATTAGTTTCCAGAATGTCGCCGGATTTCAGCCGCGCGACTGGAGCATACGACGCCGCATAGGTATATTTAAGCTCGCTGGGTTTGAGCTGGTAACGCACCACCCGGGGCTCGCCGGTTACGGACTGCGCGCAGGCAATGGCAGGAAAGAGAAGGATTGCGATGATGGATTTCATCAAGTCTGGTTTCCTTGAGGCAGGATTATAGAACAAGGGGACAGGTGGTCGTGCACGCTTCTGTTATGCGCGCCTGCTGTTATGCACGTTTAATGATGAATGCGGTCTTGTCGTCAATCCGATCGGCTTCGCCGATTTTCTGCAGGTATTGGTCTTTCTTCAAGGCATAATCCAGGATTGCTCTGCAAATATCTTTTGCCGGTTGCTGTTTGCGGTCTCGGATGATCTGTTCTATTTCCTGCCTGTCCTGCTCATCGCTGCCGTCATAAACACCGTCGGTGTAGAGAAACAGGATGTCTCCCGGGCCCATGAGCGTAATCTCTGCCAAATCGGATGCGGCGATCTGTCTTTTCCGGAGCTTTATAGAGACGTACTTGCTTCTGTCGGGATTATCCTCGGGAATTTCGAGGCCCAGGGCGAAGAATCGCACCATACGGTCCCTATCGATTTCCATGAACCGGCCGTATTCGGCGGAGAAGACCAGCGGCGGTGGGTGCCCGAAATTGACAAAACGGAAATCTCCGTCCGGTCCTATCTCGCCGTACAGCATGGTCGCGATCTCGCGTGAAGCGTCGGGGCTTCCTCCCAGGGCGTTTCTTGCGGTGACCGATTGCGCCAGCCTCAGGTTGATCTTCTCAATTAAGTCAGTTGTGGTTTTCCCGTTGCGATCGAGCTCGGTAAGCATCAGAGCGTGGAAGGTGTCATGTACTGTTGAGGCGATCTTAGCTGCGATCACTCCATGTCCTTGTGCGTCCACCAGCAGAACTCCGGCAGTCGTGTAAAGCTCATGCAGGTTCTCGGCAATTCGCATCTGCTCTGAGCACTTCGCCTTTCTGTACTGCATCGTGTCTTCTGGGGTGCAGCCAGGCTTTGATTCCATCCACTGCACGTGCAGGTCAACTTCATTGCGTGGGCTCGCGCCATCGGGTAGAGGCTCCAGGTACTCCTTCGACAGCTTCTGCGTACGCGCGATGCGGGCGTCTATGTTGTAGCGCTGCTGAAAGTTGATGTACTCAAAAAGGTCGCCACCCACTTGCCCTGCTGGAATGGAATTGCCGTACATTTCAATTCCAGGCAGGTGGGGGATCGCGCCCTCGACCGGCATCAATCTTTTTCGCAGGTACTCGTCAATGGTGGGAGCTAACCCTGAGGGCATCATAAGGACTCTTTACGAAAAGAATTCTCGCGCATGCTCGAATTCATAGCGAGCATATGACCAAACTATACGGCAATGCGGATGTTTTGGGCCACAAGAGTAACCTCTTATCAGCCCTTCGCCCCGTTTACCGGCTTGCGACCGGCTGAAGGCCCGCGTTTGATCTGCTCTTTCAGCGCGTCCCAGTTGCGATTGTTAGCCAATACAAGAAGTTCGATCTGCCACGCTCTCCAGCGTGACTCTATTTCCTGGCAGATCTGCTTGGCTAACTGCTGGTCATCCATCGTTGAGAATCTGACGTCAAACATTGCGTTCGGCTCCGAGTGAAAGTTGTTCAAGCTGCCGAACGCAAAGGATACACGCCCCTGCTCCGATGCTGTGACCAAAGAGAGAGTGACAATTATCTAAGCTCCGGGTCTCCAAGTATTTGAGGACTTTTGAAGAATCTCCAAGCATTTAAAACTCCAAGGGGGCAAAATTAAAGGGGGACAAAAAGGAGGGGGTTTGCGGTTACTTTCTCACGACCAGATACGTCTGACAAGTTACCGTAGTAACCACGATTCCTTTTACGTCTGCGTACGCCCGTTCGGGCCAACGAATTCTGGAGCAAGCTCAACCCGAAAGAGACGGAACTATAGTTATTGTAAGTTATTGTGCTGCCGATGGGCTGGCGGTGCTATCAAAAGTATTGATTCTAAATGGTTTAATAGCGCCCGATGGGCAGATAATCAGGACCGCATGGGGTGACTGGGGGGTGACAATGGATGTTACTAGAGTAACCTTGCGTTTTATCGTATATTAAATCTATGCTATCAACGTAGACCCAGACTCGCGTAATTAGAAAGTCTGGCCCCCAGTTGTTCCCCCCGGAATTACCCCCAAAAAAATCTACGGATGACTAGCTTCCGGGAAAGAAGTTGCAACATGACCACACAACCTTCCGTTTTACAGGCCGCCACCGAGTTCGATGACCCGTCTGGTTTGGAGCCCGCTATGATAGCGAGCGTGCCAGATCTGATTTTGCGGGAAGCTCTCCCCATGCAAATGGCTGCAACTTCTTCAAGCAGCGAGCCGAGCGAGCCAGCCGCTGTGCCCACGATCCAAACCCCGGGCCTCTCGGAGGTCTACGCACAAGCCGGCGTTAGCGTGCCCAAACATGGATTTTCTATCTTGAAGATTGCGGAGATGCTGGGCTCCGTGCACATTCGTGATCTTGCACCCGAAGCTAAACGTGCGGCTGTGATGATGGCGCTGGAAGTGAGCAATGTGCAGCTCAATGATGTCATCGAAGACGCTGCCAGGCGCGAGCACGCGCTGAATGATTTCGAAACTCGCCAGCAGCAGGCATTCCAAAGTTATAAAGCTGCAAAGCAACAGCACAATCAGGAAACCCAGGCTGAAATTGATCGCCTCATCGAAAAGCTCCGGCTGCGAATAGAAACCAATGACAAAGAGCTTGTCAGCGAAAAGGTACGCTTGGACGAATGGCGTGGCAAAAAGCGTGAGGAAGAACGGCGTATTCGGAATGCCGTCTCTCACTTTGGTGGAAGCAGTGAGACGAACTCAGGACCTGCCTCAGCGCAGCGCCCATCATCACACACCGAGGTATCAGATCGCTCCTCGGCAACAAGTCCCTCAACAGAGAATAGCGCCGGGCGGGGGGCCGCAACGCGCCCATCTCTGGGGAAGCGTTAGGGGTCTGAACCATGGTACGGAAAACACAAGGAATTGTCGCGACTCACGGTGTGAATCAGGGTGTGAATAGCGTGTCCTCAAGACAGAAATTCACGATAGCTCCTATTGAGGGGGACCACAATCTTGAGGAACTCACCAAGCCATTCGCCATTTTCCCCGGCACGTCCGTCGAATCGGTGAAAGACAAATTTTCAAAAACAAGTTTCGATCTTTGGCAGCGTTATGTTGCAGAGGACGAACGTTCCAAGCTCGCTGACATGTCTTTTGCGCTCGTCCACGCATTCAAATCGGAACAGGTAGCTGAAAAGAGCGAACTCGAGTCGCAGGATTTGGTCCAACAAGTGTTTGTGTGCTTACGAATCATCCGTCCGACCCGGGCCCGGTTTGTGGCCATCCAATACGAGCTGCAAGAAGACGGCAAGCCCTATGTTCTTCGATTCACGCATCCAGATGTAAGCATGATCAATGTGCCGGAATCGGAGGTCCTGAATCGCGTGCGCATGCGCGACTTAACGGAATTGCGAAGGGTGATGCCGGCATTCACAAGGATGTATAAGAGCGGCCCGCCCAGCATACGCCGTGCCATCAGGTACTACGAGGCCGGCTACTCGGAAGTGCGGGACCCAATTTTGCAGTTCCTGGTTTGGATGATGGGTATCCAGGCAGCGTTTCAAGGAGACCGGATTCCAACTCAAAGCCAGGAGAAACTCAAGAAAGAAATCGAAGCGGAGTATGGCGCTCGTGACATTTACGAAGACTCCACCGAGCGTGATCTATACGCCTCAGAACCCTTGCTCGTGGGTTCGCTTTTGGATGATATGTTCAGTTTGCACGATCAATTTGTTCATGGCGCCTGGATTCCCGACGACTTTCTCAACCCCAAGGTCAGACAATCTACTTCAGGTCAGAGTGTAAATCGCGCCGAAGTATTGCGTGAATGCGCCTCGTTCCTTTTGCGAACGCGCTTGCTCGCGGCCCTCGACCGCAGGTAGAGGTAAATTTAAAGAACTCATCACTCGGGCAGATGCCCCGCTTACTTAGGTTCCAAAAAAGGGACCGCAAGTAGGCCGATTCTCTCTCCTACAGAGACAATCACTTGTCACTGACGACTCATTACATCAAATAGGACAGCCGGGGTAGAATCCCTGCCGAAGCAAGCAGAATTTTCCAGGAGAGCACGGTCAGTTACTGGAGTCAGTACCGCCATTTGTGAATCTGGCAATCAATCATTAAAAAATACAGATGTAATGCTTTCCCAAAACCGACATTATACATAGAGGGGGGATCTTGTTGCCCGGCCTGTCTAAAGAGTCACAGGTGGGCCAAGATCCCCTTCTCGGCTACGTACGTGTTTCTTCAAAATCGCTGCTTGGTTTTAACTAAAGCTGCCGCTTGGGCGTGCTTGCTGCTATTGCGGGCAGAAGAAAGTCACCTCATAACTTGTGCTGGTTGTGGCCGGACAGCTACTGAGGCCGTTGGTATCGTCATAGGCATACGCGTACGTGTTATTACACTTGGCGTGAATCAGATTGGTGTAGTTGGTGGTTGCAGCCGGACCTGCCCTGCACACACCGGGTGTAATCGGGGGCGTGGGGCAAGCGTACATCTGCGCCTGTGGATCGGTGGGGCTGAATGTAGTGCCGGTGAAGGGCGGATTGGGAACGCTTTGCCATTGCCCCATCGTCAGCTTCGAAGAAGGCGAATAGCATCCCACAGTTTCCCCCGTAGTGGGATGCAGCCGCAGAAGACTCTCATTTCCCAGATTAGGAAACTGTCCGTTCGTGCTTAAGTTCTCATGTTGAGGGCAATCGCTGAAATGCAAGGTCGAGCAGTCGACGACGCCTCCGGCAGGCCCCCGGGATTTCCCGGCGGGCAGCTTCCATGCACTATGACTTTGACGGGGAGGGTGTAACCATCAACCATACTGGCGTCCCAAAAATCAGCCCGAGGTAGCGGGGTAGGCGGATTGGACGAGGGATTGGCTTGGCACTGCGATAACGGCATGGAAGACACGCAGCCAAACGTGCCTTCGAACTTGGAATCGATGGGCGGAGCGCATCCGATGTTGGCGGGACAGGTAAACCCGTTGCTGACCGGGCCGCCGCTGGCGCCGATGTGGCAGTTGTTTCCGGTGTTGTCGCACTCCATTCCCGGCCAGAACCTGACGCCGGCGAGTCCCTTATCGGGAATATCGTATTCGATGAAATCGCCGACATTGGTCAGAAGTTTTTGATTCTGCGCATTAAGAGTTCCTCCATTGAATCCTGTCTGGAAGAAGATCCACATGGGCTTGCCGCAGCCGTTGATAATCTTCAGACGCTTCGAAGTGCAATTCGGTCCTACGCAACTGCTGCCGGCCTGGACTGCCAAGGTCACCGCGCCGGAATGCGACAGATTACCGCTCGTAGCGGTAATCGTCAGAGTAGTACTGGCCGCGGGAGTTGAGGTTGCCGTGGAAATGGTCAGGGTCGAGGCGCCTGAGCCGTTGATCGAAACCGGAGTGAACGCCCCGCTCGTGCCCGTGGGCAAGCCGCTGATACTAAGGGCAACTGTACCCGTAAATCCATTGAGTGGCGTTACAGTCGCCGTATAGCTCGTACCGTTGCCAGCCGTCACCGTTTGTGAGTTCGGTGAAACAGCCAGCGAGAAGTCCGGTGTCGAGTGACTATTGACCACCAAGGTCACAGTTGTGCTGTGATTGAGGCTTCCGCTGGTTCCCATCGTCGTCAATGTGTAAGTACCAGCCGGAGTTGAAGTGGCCGTGGTCACGGTCAAGGTCGAGGATCCCGAGCCGTTGATCGAAGCCGGGCTGAAGCCTGCAGCCGCTCCCGCTGGGAGCCCGCTCATACTGAGCCCCACACTGCCGCTGAATCCGTTCACGGCGCTCACGTTCGTCGTGTAGTTTGCGTTGCTTCCGGCGGTCACTGTTACCGTACTCGGGGTTGCTGCTATGGCAAAGTTAGGAGCGGCGGTGACCAGCGTGAAGTTGCATACTCTCACCGAACCCGACAAGGCGAAGGTTCCCCAATTGTTCAGTTGCGTCACCCTGTTCTGCTCGGTACGGAAGGCAAAGTTCGAACCTACTGTCTGCTCCGCGCCGCCGGGTGCTGTCACAAAGATCGAATACGTGTGTGCCGGAACGTTGATAACCTCGCGGAAGTGATAGGCCACTCCCCCGGTGTAGGGAATGACCGAGGCCGCTGTGAACGTTCCGCCATTGCGTGCCTGGATGCCATTGGCGTTAAACGCCACCAGGGTGGCAAAACCCGTGAAGGCGGTCTGTGCTCCATTGGAAAGCGCGATCACGCTATTGATAGGCGATGTGGCCGAAGAGCGCGAAGGCGTGGCATCGAAGGTGACCGTAAAGCTCCCGGTCTCGACCGGCAGCGTCGTGTTCTGCCAGGTGGTCCCTGAGGTCAGACACTGGCCTTGTACTGGATTGACAATCAGTGTCACCATCGCCGTATGCGTCAGGCTACCGCTAGTTCCCGTGATGGTCAGCGTGAAACTGCCCGCTGGAGTCGTGCTGCTGGTGGAAACTGCAAGCGTGGATGAGCCCGAACCGTTCACCGAAGCCGGAGTAAAGCTGGCGGTTGCACCCGTAGGCAGGCCACTGGCTGTGAGAGCCACGCTGCTGCTGAAGCCGTTAAGCGCGCCAACCGTGATTGTGTAACTGGCGCTACTCCCGGCGGTCACACTTTGCGATGCCGGCGCTGCCGACAACGAGAAATCTGCGCTACTGGTACCACCGGAGCCGATCGTCGTAGTGCCGAACTCGCTTCGCATACTTCCCGGAGGAACGGAGAGACTGGCTCCGTCAGAGAAGTTCACCGTGATCGCGCTTGTTCCAGGATTAAATGCGGCATGGGTGACTGCGCCGGTGGCGGGGTTCTTGAACACGTGATAGAGCGGCGTATTGGCGGTTACCGCTTCATCCGATTGGCCCAGCTTTTGCAATTGAGTGATCCAGTAGTATTCGTGGGCCTTACTTTCGCCATCGAAGACAAACGAAGTGTTATTGAACTCGCTAAGCGCTGTATTTGGATCAGACAGAGCTTGATATTCTTCGATCAGATCGGGCCAATTTACGCTGCCTGCAGCAAAGGCATTCGGATCAAGGTTTTTGATTTCCGCTAAATTCCTTTGGATGTAAGCTGGGTCGCGGCCCAGATAGAGCGAGCCCCCGTGAAATGGCAGAAACTCGATTCCATGTTCCAGTTCGATTTGCCCGCTAAAAAATGTTCCCGTGTCTGATTTACCGTCAAATACATTGGCGATTTCCGTCCGGGTGAATCCCGGAGGGAACGTGGACACCGGACCGTCATTGAACCAATAATCGAAGATGCCGTTGGTTTCTTGCGTGTACATCCAGATGGCAGCATCCCGAAGCTGGGTGTTGCCGGTTTCGGTCGCAAACAAGATCAAGCCGGTCCAGGCATTCATGGCTTCAGAACTGGATTCTTGATTGAGTCCATCGCCGAAAGGCGCCTGGCCCGAAGCCCACGAATGCCCGCCGTAGACATCGAAGTGGCGCAGGAACGGAAACATGGCGTCATTGCGCACAGGCGTAGCGATATCACGGCCCAGCAGGTTGACCATTCCACCCCAATTGTTCGATTGAATCCAGGTAGGGTTCAGCAAACCAACGATGGCTGCGGAGTGAATCCAGTATCCGTAATGAAAATGGTGGTCGTTCAATGCCACGTCGCTCCCGAAGGCGCCGGGATATCCGATGAGAGTTCCCCAGTTGCCGTCGTAGTAGAACACGCTGGTGTTCTGATGATTGGCGGCGCCGTTGAACCAGTTCTGCAATTCGTTTTGCAGACTGGTCTGCAAACTACTGGCAGCGTTAGTATCGCCGGCAACCTTGGCAATGGGGAGCAGGTGGGCGACCCGGGCCAGGTCTTTGCCAATGTCGTAGGTATTGGTGCCGCCTCCGCTTTGGCTGACGGTAAAGTGGTTGGGTTCGTTAGCAACCGTGTCAACCAACGAAGTAAGCGTAGCATCGCTGAAATTTCCCGTATTGGGCAAGAAGGGCAGAATGCCGTGGAAGATATCCGTCGTGGTAAACGCGGTGCCCTGCAGAACCTTGAGCGTGCCCCGGCTTGAAGGATACGTAAAGCTGGTATTAATGGCGCTGCCCTGCAACGCAGTGTACTGATGCGGATATAGAGCCATGAGGAAACCAGTCTGGCCCCCCTCTTTTGCTTGCGTACTTACTGTGTAAGTGGTGCTTACCTGGCTGGTGTTCGGGTTATAGTTCCAGGCCACTTGAGTATTTACCGGGAAGGAAAATGCAAACTGAGAATATGTGCTCAGAGCGCCGGCATTGGGCAAAAGTGCCAGGGAAAAATAATTGTGTCCGCCCGGGAGATTGCAGGTGAGCACGGTGCCGCCGATTCCGCTCCAGCTTCCACCGCTCGGACAAAAAAGACCGTAGTTGTTATTGGCTATGCTGACGCCCAGGATGTTGCCATTATTCGCAAATACGGTAGGCTGCCCGGCAAATGTGATCGTGGGATTGCTGCCGTTGGTCGTAACGTAAACAAACGGCATACCGCGTCCGACTCGCGTTGTCATCGGACCGAAATTGAAATCTACCGTCCAATCGCTGTAGCCACTTACGTTGACGCTGCCGGCATTTAAGCCGGTTACCCCAAGAGTGAGGTCGCCTTCAAAGGGCTGGAAAAAGAACGTGCCTCCATTTGTGACGGTGGCGTCGAAACCCAGCAATAATCCCGTGGGTGTGGTCTGCATACCCAACGGTTGCGGAAACATGACGAAGGGACCGCCTCCGCCTCCGCCGAAGGTAACACCGCCGTTGATGATGTTATCGGCATACCAGTTTTTTGCCGTCCAAAACCTGTGCGTGGGCTTGGGGCCGGCAACACTGCTGAAGATCTGGTTCGAGGGAGCGGTTGCGCCGGCAGGTAAGGCTGTGGTGTAACTTCCCGCACCGACCTGCACCGTCTGGGCGCAAAGAGATACCGAAAACAACAAGAGATTCATGCAGAGGAAATATCGAAACGTGCCCTGCAATCTGAAACGAACAGGTGATCCCATGGCCAATCTCCTAAGATTGAGTTTGCTTAAATGCTGGGCATCTTGCGCCGGGCACTTGCTGTCAAATCTGGTAAGGCTTAGCAAAACCGACTACATTATCGATTTTGTAGAGGCGTTTGCAAAACGGCGATATTTAGCCACGGTTGAGGAACGATGTCAAGAGAATATTGATCTGTCGGCAAGAAACTGTGAGGGTGCAGTATTCCATGCGCGACGAGGAATGGCGGCAAAAGTCCCAATTTGAGAACGGGTTACCACCAAACTTGAGCGGTCTAAAGAGCTCAACGCTGCTCTCCTTTGCGTTGTTTCAGCTCCTGTTCGATTTTCACCATGAAAGAATCGTCGAGCTTGTAAAACAGAACAGCGGCTGCAGAGAGAAAACCAGCCACCGCAGGGATGAAGCTCATCATGGAGCGAATCCCGGTTTGCACCTGGTTGGTTTGGATTACGTTAGCGTGGAACCCAAAATAGGCCAGCAGCCACCCGGCCAGGGTGCCGCCGATCACCCAACCGAGTTTTTGGGAGAATGATGCTGCCGAGAATACCAATCCGGTGGCTCTTCGGCCTGTCTTCCACTCCGAGTGGTCGGCAGTGTCTGCGTAAAAAGCCCAGAGCAAGGGCGAGGTCGGCGCGAACAATGTCGAAATCAGCAAATGAACTACAAAGATCAGGATGATCTGCTCTCGGGGAATGAAATAAAACAGGGCGGTGAGAACACTCGCGGTGGTCATGAGGAGAATGTAAGCCCGTCTCTTGCCGCCCAAGAGCTGCGCTAGAGGACGAGCCATGGCCGCGCCCGAGATGACGCCCACCGTCCCCAGAGCCATAAAGAGGGAAGCCATGCTTCCACTGTCGAATCTATAGTTGAAGGAGTGACCCGCGACGCGGTGCTCGAAATGATAGCTGCCAACGTAGTACTTAAAGTAGTAAAGGATCGCGCCCATGCGAATGGAGAAATAACAAACGGCAAACAGGCCAATAAAGCAGACCATAATCCATGGCAAGTTCCGCATCAGGTCCTTGAGGTCGTCTTTCATGGCGCTGGTCTTTTGCTGGACCGGCTGCACGCGCTCGCGAGTGGTGGCGAAGGTAACCAGGAAGAGGGCACCCGCCAGGATGCCATAGACCACCATGGCCATCTGAAATCCCCTTTGATCATTGCCGCGACCGAAGAACTTCACCATAGGCAGGGTGAGCCCCTGCACCAGGAACAGCCCGCCATAGGCGAGCACAAAGCGATAGCTGGAGACGCTGGTGCGCTCCAGCGAGTTGGGTGAAATCACACCCATCAGCGCCGAGTACGGTATGTTGATGAAGCTGTAAGCCACCATGATGAGACTGTAGGTGACGTAGGCGTAAATGAGCTTGCCATGCGCGCTCAGATTCGGAGTGGTGAACAAGAGCACGCCGATAACGGCCAAGGGCAGCGCCCCCCAGAGCAGGTAGGGGCGATAGTGGCCCCAGCGCGTGTGTGTACGATCGGCCATCACCCCCATGAGCGGGTCAATTCCCGTGTCCCAGGTTCGAACCACAAGAAACATTGTTCCCGCCGCCGCTGCCGTGATCCCGAAGATGTCAGTGTAAAAGAACAGGAGGAAATTCAGAAACATCTGCCAGTAGAAGTTCGAAGCCGTATCGCCCAGCCCGTATCCGACTTTTTCCCTAAACGAGATTTTCTCGACTGCCGGTTGCTCCTTCGTGAATGAGATTGTGTTAACCGCTGTGCTCATGCACCCCTCCGTTTTGCTACCGGAATATTGAGCTTGAACGAACCGGGTGATTATGGCCTATAAATCCATTTTTGTATAAGAAGACTTTAGCCGGAACGAGGAGTTGCTTTAGCGGTCGATTCGCGCACAATCAGCGATGGTTCAATAGCAATCTGGTCAGGATAGTCTTTGCGGCCTTCGATCCGTTCCACCAGCGTTTGTGCCGCAATCTCTCCCATCTTGCGAAGAGGCTGGCGAACCGTGGTAAGGCTGGGGAGATGGTAGGCAGCGTCGCGGATATCGTCAAAACCCACTACAGAAATATCTTCAGGCACACGCAGCCCTGCCTCGCGAATGGCGCGGATAGCGCCGATAGCGGAGGTATCGTTGTAAGCGAACAGGGCGGTGAATTTATGTCCTCGCGAGAGCAAGTCCTTGATGAGCCGATACCCAACCTGCGGAGACGGTTCGCCAGAGTCAAGCTGCGCTGCCAGTGCCGGCCGAATTTTGATTTTCAGCTCCTGCGCGACATCGCAAATGGAGCGCCAGCGGTCTTCCGAGTCCGAGCTGAAGGATTGCCCACGAAGAAAGGCAATGTCGCGATGTCCTAGCTCCACCAGATGATTCAGCGCCAGGTGTGCCGCTTGCGCGTGGTCCAGAACGATGTTGGTAACTCCTTTCACGCGGCGATGTCCAGCGACGGCAACCGCAGGTATGGGCAAGGTTTCCTTGAGGCTTGTGTCTACGGTGATAAGACCTTCCACACCCCGGGCCAGCAGAATACCCAAATACTGCTGCAGCCAGTGAGGATCGTGGCGGTGGGCTACCGTTAAGAAAAAATATTTGTGCTGGCTGAGAAAGGCTTCGATACCGCTGATGACCATGCCGCCATAGGCGTCGCCAATTTCCTCAGTAATCACGCCGATGGTGAACGTCCGCCCGCTGCGCAAAGTGCGGGCAAAAAAATTAGGCCGGTAGTTCAGCTCTTGGGCGGCAGCGAAAATCCGCTGCTTGGTGCGCTGGGGAATTGTCCTGGCCGACGGTGAGTCATTGAGAACGGCAGATATCGTTCCTTTGGTCAAACCCACATGCTCTGCCAAGTCTTGAAGTGAAACCACTCCATTTGCAAGGCGGTTCTTTTTGGTCTTCTTCATATGTGGGCTCTGGGCCGGCTCTGCATGAAAGCAGAGTTGGAACTTAGCAAGCTGCCTTTCTGAATAGAAGTGGTGACTCTACATCATTTCATGGGGGGATTCAAACTTGAGCCGCTTGCAAGCGTGAGCGGAGCGGGAGCCTGCAGGCGAAATCCCGAGCGCAAGCGAGGGACCTCTCACAACAAAGACTTGTAAGGGAATCTGGCGGAGAGGGGGGGATTCGAACCCCCGATACAGCTTTTGACCGTATAACGGTTTAGCAAACCGCCGCCTTCAGCCACTCGGCCACCTCTCCGCAATCTGGCGGGACAAGCTGAGCCTTCATTATAGCGGAATGCTGCCGTACCGGGCGGCGTTACACTCAGTTTTTAACTCAGTTGGTGGATGAGTTTACCGGTCTCTCCATTAAGAAGACAAGATCGTTATGGTAGGTACCGACAGCCTCGACACGCCAAACCCGCCATCCCTCTTTCCCATCGTCGCTAAGTATACGATCCATATCTTTGGCGTTCTTGTTCATGTGCTCGACCTTGTACGCATACGCGACAGGAGCATGAGTAACCGTTTGTGCCTTCGACCGCGTGGAGAAGGCCAGAGCGAGTACGACAATTGCGATCACGAGTGAGCCCATGAAACTCAACAGCTTCCAGTTCATATGTCCTCCTTGGACGGTAATTTAAGACCAACACACACGTACCAACATCGCCGCAACTCCTCAACGGATTAGTGAAATAGCCTAATCATCTTTGCGTTGCAAAGACGTGATAACCGTGGTCATGGCCGCCCTCAACAGGGAAGAAACAATTCGCGGCCAAGTCAGAACGGCCCCCGTGGGTAGGGATTCCCAACACAATCGGCGTGTTGTGCTTATCCCACCTCTTCGGGCACTTTGAATCGAGGTGTACAGTTAGATGCCGGACTGCCGCGGAGGTTTGCTGGCGTGGCCAGTTTGTTTACGAACAGGGGGCTTTGTCTGAAACCCCACGCCTTTGTCGAAAAAGAAGATAGCCCAGGCCGATAATGAAGATGGAGCTGGAAACAACCGACTCCACGCTGTGGTGCTTGTAAGCCCCCACCAGCGCGAAGAGTGCTACTGCAATCTGCCCTCCGAAAGCGAAGGTGCGCAGGCTACCGAGTGCGATATCACCGCTTTTGGCAACGCGCCGAAAGAAATACCATGCCAGCACGCCAAAGTACGCAACATAGAGCACCATCGGTATCTTGGCTGCAGCCAGCAAGGTCGGAACCAGGATCACGGCCAGCCACAAGCAAAAACCCCCGATGGCTGGTGTGAGCGAGTGAGGTTCCTCAGGAACTATGTTTCCCATTTTGGAGCATCGTCTTGCAAGCAGGTACAGCATCGCCGAGACTGCAGCCATTGCAAGATATTGCCCGGGCGTTCCTGCAATTCCTGCTCCATGGTCGCCTTTGCCGAAAAACACAAGGCCGCTGATCAATAGCGTGATGGCAGCCAGTACTGCGAGCACTGTTCCATTCAGCCAGCGCTCTTCTCTTTCGCGCGGATAAAGACTGTACACAATCACAATCGGAAACAGGAATGCGAAGAAGGCATGCCACGTAGTGATGGAGATGGCCCAGGCCGTCTCTACTCCGCCGTACAGCCCATAGCCATCGAACTTGTTGATGGGTACTCCGTGCACGCGCAGAAAAGTCTTCGCGATGAGCCCTTCGTTATACATCCCATAAATCAACCCCAGCAGAACCATGCTGGCCGCGCCTGCTTTCATCCTGATCGCGAGTTCGCGCAACACCAATACTGCGAAACCATAACCAATGGTCAACATCGCCAGCAGCACCTTCGGGTGCAGCATGGTGGTAATGCTCACGTTGGTCGTGAGCACCTCCGTTAGGAACGGAGTGATCAGCATGAGAGTGATTACGGGCTTGAGGTGCTTCAGGTGCATTCGGTTTTAAAGCTTTTTACGCGCGCTGCACGCGTGGTGGGAGCCTCGGAATCCGGGAATAGGAACATTCGTCATGCTCCGAAGATTGGATAATGACTTGCCGCCGCCATGAAAAACAACATCGGAAAAGTGAGAACAAAATTGGTCCGCGAGACCAAAAAGCTGAGGCGTGCCAGCTTCGCGGCTTCGGCCGGCATGGCGGTTTGATTGGCAATGCTCTCGTTGGTCCAGCGGATGATCTTCTTCTGGGCCCGCCACAGCAGCCCCCAGACGTTGAGCAACATGAACCAGCCAATTCCGCCGCCGATTCCGATGGAGAGCAGATGGTTACTCTCCCACCCATGAGAGTTCAGCGCCAGATAAAGATACGCTGCTGCCGTCACCGTAACGCCAACGATTGTGCCCAACACCGGGCCTTTCTTCAGGGCCTCGACCGGGGCCATGAGTACCCCCATTTCAATGGCGAAGGCTACAGTCCAGATTGTGAAGAATGTTCCAATGGCCGGCCCGCCGCTGGTGTGGGCATTACGCGCATCGGCGCCGACGATCATCATCCAATACCAGATCCCGGCGAGAACGGTCACCACCGAAGCCCAGCGGAACCACCACAGCGCCCGCGGCATCAACGTAGGCACGACCTTGGATCGGGTCGGGCCGTCAATCTCTTTCATGAATGGAATGTTGACCAGGTTGAAGAAGTAGAGCAATCCCACCCAGGTGATGCCGGCGATCAGATGGATCCAGCGCAGCAAGATCTGCAGGCTGGGAGTGAAACCTTCAGGCAAAACGATTCGCGGTGAATGCAACAGGGCCAGGGTAAAAAAATGCATGCAGCAGTCTATCAAATTCGATCAGCCGACTGCCGGCGTCTTCTTTCCTTTTTTGGAACCAGCCTCGGCTTGAGGCATCTCCACCGGCGCCGTCCGTCCGCTTGCCGATCGCACTGGTTTCTTGGCTTCGGCAATGCTCATCTTGAGTGCCTCTAAAATATCCACCACCGGCGCCAGGTGTTGCGGGGCGGGAGCTTCAACGGTTTCCTTGCCGGCGACCTTGGCGGCAATCAGGCCTTTCAGATTTTCGCGGTAGGTGTCCTTGTATTTCTCCGGCTCAAAACTTGCGGTGAGTGAATCAATGAGCGAAGTAGCCAGTTCGAGCTCTTTGTCTTTCACCAGCGAAATGTCGGTGCGGAACTCTTCCGTCTGCCGCACTTCATCTTTGTAATACATGGTGTGCATCAGGATCCCGTATTTTCCCGGTCTCAGCATGACGATGTGCTCGCGGTTGTGCATGGCAATCTTGGCCAGGGCTATGTAACCGGAGCGGCGCAGCGCTTCAAACAACAGGGCGTAAGGCTTCTCGCCGGCTTCATCGGGCGCGAGGTAATAAGAGCTCTCGAAGAAGACAGGATCGACCTCTTGTTCTTTGACGAATTCCAGGATCTCCATGGTCTTGGCGGTCTTCGGAGCAACCTTCTTGATATCTTCTTCGTCAATGACCACGTACTTGTCTTTCTCGTACTCGTAGCCCTTCACCAATTCGGTGCGCGGTACAGGCTTGTCTTCCACCTGGCAATACAGGACCTGTTTGACGCGGGAGTGGTCGCTTTTGTGGAGCTGGTTAAAACTTACGGTTTCACTGCGGGCAGCGCTGTACAATTTTACGGGAAGCGACACCAGCCCGAAGGTAAGGTGTCCTTTCCATACCGTGGATGCCATGTTGTAAAACCTCCTAAATCAGGGCCTTCAGGGCGGGGGATAAATAGGCTACATCAGTTAATAGATGCATTTCAATCGCATGACACTAGATGAATACCGTCGAAAACGGTCCTTTGAAAAGACCCCGGAGCCCCCGCCTAAACCAGCCGCATCCCAGGGGGCGCGGTTCTTTATTCAGCGCCACAGCGCCCGGCGGCTCCACTATGACTTGCGCCTCGAAGCCGGTGGAGCGCTGAAGTCCTGGGCGGTGCCGAAAGGGCCTACGCTCGACCCCGGTGAAAAGCGCCTGGCTGTGCTGGTGGAAGACCACCCCATAGACTACGGCAACTTTGAGGGCACAATCCCCGAGGGCAACTATGGCGCGGGCAGCGTAACTGTCTGGGACCGTGGGACTTACGAGCTGGTCGGCGACGAATCTTTCGAACAGCAAATGGAGCGCGGAGACCTTAAGTTCCAGCTCCACGGCCACAAGCTTATGGGCTTGTTTGGGCTTGTCCGCATGAAAAACCGGGGCAAGGGCAACGAATGGCTGCTGCTCAAGAAAAAAGACTTTGCCGCCAAACCCGGATGGAACGCCGAAGACGACATCAGCAGCGTGGTAGCCGCAACCATAGACCCGGCGGCGATCCCCGGAGCGGCGAGCTCCGAAATGCCGGATGAAATTATTCCTATGCTGGCTACCCCAGAGACCCATTTGCCGCAGGGGCCAGACTGGCTTTTTGAGCTTAAGTGGGATGGGGTCCGCGCCGTAGCTTTTCTCACCCCTGACGCCGTTCGAATGACCTCGCGAAAAAGTACCAGCATCGAAAGGCAATATCCTGAACTCGCGGGAATGCAGAAGCACGTTGCCGCCCAGACCGCGATTCTCGATGGCGAAGTCGTCGCGCTCGATAGCCAGGGGCATCCCAGCTTTGCCCTGCTGCAGCCGCGCATCGGCTCGGTCGCCAGCGCGGTCGCTCAACTGGCCAAGAGCCGGCCGGTCAATTACTTTGTCTTCGACCTGCTCTATTTCAACGGATACGACCTGCGCAACTCGCCGCTCGCCGAACGCAAGCGCATCCTGCAGACCATCATTCGTCCCAACGCGACCGTGCGCTACTCCGAGCACTATGCCGGCAACGGCAAACCTCTGTTGCAATTCGCCCGGGAGCATGAGCTGGAAGGTATTGTCGCCAAGCACGCCGCCAGCCGCTATGAATCCAAACGCAGCAACACCTGGCTCAAAATCAAACTCGTCACCCAACAGGATTTTGTCATCTGCGGCATGACCAGCGGAGAGCGCGAGTACTTTGGCTCGCTCGCGCTCGGAGTCTATGACAAAAACAAGCTGGTTTACGTGGGCAATGCCGGCTCCGGGTTTGACCAGCAGCTTCTCAAGCAGACCTATGAGCTGCTGCAGCCGCTCATCATCAAATCATGCCCATTTGGGGAAGAACCGAAGATCATCGGCGAAACCACGTGGGTCTCGCCCGAACTGGTCTGCGCCGTGCGCTTCGGCTCATGGACCAACGACGGCCGGCTGCGCGCGCCGGTTTTTGTCGGCCTGCGCAACGATATTGATCCTCGCGACTGCGTTCGCGAGCAGGAACCCCAAGCCATTGCTGGTGACGACTCCGTTACAGCTCCAGTGCAGCGCAGGCTCTTGCCGCCCAAGGTCGCCGAAGTCATGCTTAACATCGAAGGCAAGAGCCTCAAGTTCACCAACCTGAACAAAGTCTTCTATCCCAAAGAGGGATACACCAAGCGCGACGTGATTAATTACTACGACGCCGTCGCAGACCTTATTCTTCCGCATCTGCACGACCGGGCGCTCTCATTGAAGCGCTATCCCAATGGGATCGAGGGAAAATATTTCTTCCAGAAAGACGCTCCCCCCAGCTTTCCTTCCTGGCTGCTGACCGTGCCCATATCGTCAGAGCCTGATTCTGACCCCATAAACTATGTAGTCGCCAACGACCGGCGAAGCCTGCTCTACCTCGCCAATCTGGGCTGCATCGACCAGAACCCATTCATGAGCCGGATTACTTCACTCGACAACCCCGATTTCATGCTGATTGATCTTGACCCCGTCCATTGCGGCTTCGACCGCATCGTTGAAGCCGCGCTCCTGGTACGGCAGAAGCTCGATATTTTTGGCCTGCAAGGTTTCCCCAAGACCACCGGCGGAGACGGTCTGCACATCTACGTCCCGCTTGAGCCGCGCTATACCTACGACCAGGTGCGGACCTTCGCCGAGATCCTCGCCCGCCTGGTGGCGCATGAGAGGACAGACCTGTTCACCACGCCAAGGACGGTCTCCAAGCGCGAGAGAGGCAAGGTGTACTTTGACTATCTTCAGATCTCATCGTGGAAGAACATCGCGGCACCCTATGTGCTGCGCGCCTATCCCGGCGCTCCAGTAGCCACGCCGCTGGCCTGGACGGAACTCACCAGAGACCTCACGCCCGCTCAATTCCATATCGGAAACGCCATCGAGCGTTTTTCGCGGGTAGGCGACCTCTTTGCCCCGGTGCTCACCCTGAAGCAAGGACTCGAAGATGCGCTGGCTAAGCTCGAACCTGTGCTGCGGACGCAGGGAAGAAGTTAGATTTGGTTTGGCCTTGTTGCCTTTCTGGTAATATTTGGCCCGCGTTGTAATTCGTGCCCCCCTCCCCCACTACTTAGAGTAGTCCATGCCGTGTTAAGTCATTGCAAGCAAACGACATAAACTGCCACTGACCACCACTAGCAATAATGTGCTCAGTAGTCCAAAATAGGTACTCATTAGTTAATGGTTTGGCAGCGAGAACAAGGGATATCTGCGTCATTCTCGGGCGGAATATTCAGTTTTCAAAGACAGGGGTCTCCCCCAGCATTCTTGAATGCCAGGAGAATGATAGGCCACAACTCCAGGGAAATCGAGAGTTTGATATCACAGTGGTACCATCGGCGCAGCTCCAAGTTCTCCACGGCAAGCCGGGTCGGGACAGCTCCAGGCGCGTGTATGGGTTTTGATTTCACATGGCTTACTGCTGCCTTGCTGAGAAGTGATATCAAAGGGGTATCAAACCGTTCGTTTTCGAGGAATTGACGGCTATCATAGGTAAGCGCTGAGGCGCGCGAAGAGCAGAGCGGTTACCGCGAAGCCCTTAGAACAAATCCGTTCTTTGAAAATTCGTTGCCCGGTGGATGCACTTGCGGATGAAACCGACTGATTTCGCACTGCTTTTTCTGGCAATTGACTATTGAACTACCTGCTAGTGTGATTGTATTTCGTTGCATTTCATTTACTTTCAATGGCTTAACATTGAAACGGGACTACTCAGCAAGTACCCCCTACGTGAGATACAGATCAATCGAAAACCAATTCCTTGCTGCCGCAGGCCAACGCGCAGCGCCAGCGGAGCGCTTCGAGAGAATGCCTTTCGGCTGCATGGGCGACCCACATACCCTCGGGGTCCTTCGACTTCGCCGCGAAGCGCGGCTCCGCTCAGGATGACACGCCTAAAGAGGATGGACGAGCCCTAAAGACGACACGCTAAAAAAGAAATGACAGCAGGTCTTAGCTCTTATACTGCGCCAGCAGCTCTTCAGCGTAGAGCGCGCCGTCGGGGGTCTCTTCATGTTTGAAGTACACGAAGACGTCGCGGTTTTTTCCCAGGTGCCGGCTGAATTGCTCGGACTGCTTCTCGCGTTCTTTTTTGGAGTATTCGCCCTTGCGCAGGCGGTAATAGCAGAAATCGGCGGTGGCAACGTCGGGGGTTTCGAGTTTTTCGCTTTCTGCTATGCACAGGGCGGCGTTAAATTTTTGCAGCAAGGTGTAGATCGGGTCGGCGAACCAGGAAGCGTGGCGGAACTCGAAGCTGAGGCGTCCCGATTTGGGCAGGCCGGTCAGAAACTCTTCCAGCAGTCCGGCGTCGGCTTTCAGAAACGGCGGGAGCTGAAACAGGACCATACCCACTCTGCCGGCTTCGGTCAGCGGTTGCAACGAGTTTAAAAAGCCCTGTGCGAGTTCGGTGGCGTCACGCAGGCGTTTGAGGTGGGTTATGTTCTGGTGGGCTTTGATGGAAAACTTGAATTCTGGCGGGATGACACTGAGCCAGTTGTTCTGGGTCTTTTCACTGGCATAGTGACGGAAGGTGTAATTGACTTCGACGGTGTTGAGGCGGGTTGCGTAGTACTGAAGAAATTTTGCGGCGGCCAGTTTGGCGGGATAGAACTTCGGCTTCCAGCTAGGGTACGTCCATCCTGAGGTGCCTGCGTAAAGTTTCCCAGCCATATGGATCGCAGCCGCCCCGGTTGTTGTTTCCTAAGCCTGCCAGCGTTTGGCTGGTTGCTTCAAGGTGTTGCCTGCGCGGGCCGGCGATTTCTTGGCGGCAGTCACGCAATCACTGGTGGCTATGTCAGGGTGGCATTCGGCACAGACGGTCATGCCGCACGTCGGACAATACTCTCCCGGCGCATTACACACGATTGCTTTTTCCCCGGTTGCGTCCCCCATGGCGCGGTAACATTCGCATCGGTTTTCCATTTTGGGCTCCAGAGGAAGATTATCGTATCACAGGTGGAATGAGCTTCGGAGTGACAATGTTAGGTCGGAGTACCGTGGAGAGCACGCTTTGGGAGGTTGCGGAAATGAAGATGTGAGCGCACTCGTAAGAATGCCTTGACACCACATGGTGAGTGATAGATTCTCGGGGTCCTTCGACTCCTTCCTCGCTCCTACGTCGCTCGGACTCCGCTCAGGATGACACTCATAAGGCGGGGATCATCGTGTCCTGATCGTCTTACACCACCGCGAGTTTTTTTTGCAGACCTCAGTGCTCCGGCTGATGCGCGTAATAGCCTTTGCGGGCGAAGACGCGATAGCCGTGGTCCTGGGCGGTGATCTGTATCTTGCGGAATTTCCCGTCCTTGGTGGGGTTGGCCGGGTAGTAGCCCAGGCTGTATTGCTGGTGCAGCTCTTGCGCGATTTCGTCGAGCGCGGTTTCCAACTTATCAATGCCGTGCACTTCGAGCATGCGTCCGCCGGTGGCTTCGGCCAGCTTCTTCAGCATGTAATCTCCGTACTTGTCTTTCTCGTAGGTATGGCGCACGTCGCAGTGATCAAAGCGGCTGGATTCGCGCGGCGGATCATAAATCTGCAGCACGTAGGCAATCACGTCGTTTTGCAGCAATCTTTCCAGTGCTTCTTCGAGCGTGGTTTCGCTCTTGGAATCATCGGAGAGCGCCACGATGACTACGGCCTTGCGTCCAACTTCTCTCGCCAGGAAGCGGTTGGTCGAGGCATAGATGGCATCGTAGAGGTGGGCTTCGCGGCGCTCATCGTAGCGCTGTCCCAGGGGGCCGGTAGGATTGGGCAACGGCATCGACGGAGGCGGCGTTTCATCGGGGATTCCGACCGCGCTGCCCTCGCGGCGGATGTCGTTAATTTTTTCCTGCAGTAACGCAGTGTCGGAGGTTGGCAACTGGATGGTATCTACCCGCGCGTGGTAGCTCACCACGAATCCCAGGTCATTCGGCCTGACCACACGCTTCAGGAACATGGTAGAAGCGTCGGCTTCTTCGTTCAGCATCCATGCCATGTTGGTTCCGGTATCGAGCAGCATGCCGACGTTGAGCACGACATCGCTGTGGTTGGCAAAGAACTTGATGGGCTGCTCCCGGCCGTCTTCAAACACGCGGAAGTGATCTTGCCCAAGCTCGCCGGCCAGATGCTTCTTCTCATCGCGAACCGTGAAGTAAACGGAAACCAGGTCAACCTGACTGTGAAGGGTGGTGTCTTTGTCTTGGGTGTTATCGCTCTGGGGAGAAGCTGCCCCAGGCAAGCTGGGGTTGGCTAATGCCAATGCCACGATGACCGAGGTGATCGCCATCTTGCGCATAGTCCGCCTCCTGCCCTGATTTTTGAAGTGAGAAATTAGATGCCGGAGTGCCTGCGAGGGTTGGTTATTCATAGGCGGTCAGGCTTCATTTCGGGGTTAGAGCGGTTAGTTTTTGTCTTGATGATTCAATTGTCATTCCGAGGAGCGCAGCGACGAGGAATCCCTATAGTCTTCAAGAGTTTAAGAGAGCAGAGCTTAAAGGTTTTCGGCGCAATAGGGATTCCTCCGCTCCGCGTCGGAATGACAAGAAAACCGAGCGGCTTAGGTTTACGGCCGCCGCAGCACGCTCTGGTATGGATCAACCAGCACGTGGGTGACATCCGCCGGGGCTTCGAAGCGGAAGTTGCTTTCCTCGCCATCGGCGAAGACGCGTCCCAGGAAAACCGGCTCCTGATTGGCGGCGGCGAAGGCGCCATAGATCGGCACCGAGGTCACGAAGTCCTTCGGGGTCTCGCTCTGCAACAGCGTTCCGGTCACCACAACGCCGCTGCCATTGGCTTTGCGCGTTATGCGGACCTCTGTCGCCTCTAATTTGGGAATGGCTGTACCGTTGACCCAGTTGGAAAAGAACCAGTCGAGCGATTTTTTGTTCTCGTAAGAGAGATTGTCGGGCATTACTTTTTCAAAGCCGCTCTGAAGGTCCTGGGTGGAAAACCTGGAGCTGGCATATTGCTGTTGAAGATTGCGCATAACCTGGAAGAAGAGTTCATCGCCGGTGGCAGCAGAAGAGGCTGCGCCTGCTTTGGTCCGTCCGGGCTGGCGCGCGGCAGACTCGCGCAGCATCATGCGCAACATGTGAATGAGCCAGGTGCCGCGTCCGTAGAGCACTTTATCGTAGCCATCGGGAAATTTGGACGACGCCAGCCGAACGCCCAGAGTTACCGCTCCGGCATCTTTGTATTCCATTCCTTCTTTGTTTTTTTCCAGCAGCATACGGCGGTAGGCTTCCATCGCGACTTTAAATTTTTCCGGACTGGTTGACTGCAGCTCCAGCAGGGCGAAATAGTTGGCGAGGGCTTCCATCATCCATTCATCGCGGTAGGTTTCCCAGAGAACTTTGTCGCCCCACCATTGATGCGCGATTTCATGGGCGGGCATTAATTTGTCGTACATGATGTGATTGAATTCGCTGGAGCGCGCCAGAGATTGGTCCCACACGGCAGGACCCAGAAATGCATAGCTGGAAAGATAAACCAATCCCGGCCAGCCCTGGCTGCTGCTCCCCGGCACCTGGGTCAGCGCGAGGGATGGGAATGGAAAGGGACCAAGGCGCGAAGAGATGAAATTGATGGTCTCGGCGGCACGCTCGGTCAGGGGTTTGACCTGCTCCGAAGGGTTGAGAATTGGAATTGAAGTCAAAGATTCGACGACAATTTTTTTGGTGCGGGGATCTACGTGCTCCACATCCTGGTGCGTGGTAAGCGCGTGCTGCAGACGCTCCTCCACGCCACGGGCCGCATAGGTTTCCACCAGAGTTGCCCCCACGTGAGTTGAGCTGCTCACAAACTGGCCAAGATTGAAGCCCGCGAGGGGCACAGGCCGGTCCGATACCCATTGCGATACCTGCTCGCCGCCGACGTTCTGCTGCGATGTGCGATGGCCGCTGGCAACCAGGGTCCAGGAAGTTGGATAGCGGAACTCCATATCGTAAGTAGCCATGGCCGGCCCCTGATTGGGATACCAGATGCCGCGCGCCCCCAGATACATCAATCCGCCGCCGGCCTCAGAGAGCACCGAACCGCTGTAAACAAACTTCAGTTCGGCATCTTCGCCCGCGTGCAAGGCGTGGGGCAGCAGGACCACAAATATATCGTTGCCCCGGCGCGCAAGCTGCGACCCGGGAACGGCTTCATTTTGGATAAATTCAGCGGCGGCTCCATTCAGCTCTACCGACTTGAGCTGCAAGAATCGCGAGAGTTCAAAGGGAAGTGCGCGCAATCCCTCGCGGTTGGAATGCAATTGCAAGCTGGCCTCGGACTCGAGCTCATGCGTAGGCAGAATATGCGTCTTGATCTTATAGTGGGGAGTGTCAAAGAACCCATGCAGGTCTTCTTTGTGCCCTTCTTCAGCTTCTTTACGGGCCGAACGCATGGGGAACGCGGTCCACAAATCGTAATAGCGGGTCCCGTCTTCCGAATCGCTGGTCTGGGCCACATTAATCTGCTCGATAAAGCTGGTATCCAGGTTCACATCAAACGTGCCCATCCTCAAGCCCGCCACCCGAGCATGAAAGATCCGGGCAGACTTGGTATTCGTCATCGCCAGGAGCAAGCGCAAGGCGTCGGCATCAGCCATGCTTTGCGCCAGGGAATCCCATCGGGTGAGGAAGTCCTGCATCTCCTCGGCCGGAATAGGGCGCAGGCCGCTGCGCAATTCGTCATAAGTAGCATCGTTGAAGCGGAAATACGCAGTAGAAAATTTTTCTTCCAGAACAGCGGCATGGGTAAACAAGGCGAGCGAGGCGCGCTCTGCCTGGCTAGGTGGAACCAGCAGCATCTCGCCCTCGCCCTCAAAAAACGCCCCGGTCACGTGGCCATCCACCTCCTGGGTGAAGGCAATAGTGCCTTCGGTCAGGGAGATATGAATATCTTCACGGTCCAGGTCAGCATCGCGAATATGAAAGACTTTTTTGCCATCTAGGGCGACACTACGCAACTGGCGGTAGAGGGCCATCTCGGGCGAAGTAGAAGTAGTATTGGCCGGCTGGGGCACGGCTTGGGATGTGGTTTCGAATGCAATCTGGGGCACAGACGCTGTCTGTGCGGCTGCCATGGCCGCCATAAGCACAGCCGCCCAGCCGAATCTAGCGATAGTACCAACCCTGGTCATGACCATTGGTTATAGGCCCCGAGGAGTGTATTTTGCTAAAATTTGTATGCGTGCTCAATAAGAAAGTCATTGTAACCGCCTTTTGCTGCGTCGCGTGGATGAGCGCGCAGGCCGATACCATCCACCTTAAGAATGGACGTTCCATTTTTGCCGATAGCACCCACGAAAAAAACGGCAAGGTGGAATACCAGGTCGGCGACGATACCTATGCTATCCCCAAAACCTGGGTAGCCCGCATTGATTCTGGCGGCGCCCCCATACACTCAAGCCACTCGACGAAAGAGGACATTACGATCGCGGCCCCGGTTGAAGATATCAGCCGCTCCGGTGAAGTCCAAACCAAGCTTTTTCGCGACGGCCATATTGATCCGGTGGCCCTCAACGAGATCGAATCCAATGGAAATGTCGAGCTGGTCGCTGCCGCTTTCTATGTGGCTGGCCGCTTTGAATACAATAACGGCAATCGCGACTTGGCGCTCGGTTATCTGCTGCGCGGCTTGCATTACGCTCCTGATAACCCGGCCATGCTGCATCTTTATGTGGCTACACTGCTTTCCCTGAACCGCGGGCAGGAGGCCATTCAGTATGCCGAGCGCGCCACACGGCTTGAGCCCAACTCTGCCGATGCCTGGAACCTGCTGGGAGCGGCTTATTTCAAGACCGACCACACTGAAGAAGCCATTCGCGCCTGGCAGCGCTCATTGAAGCTGCGGCCCGATCCCAACGTGCAGGCCATGTTGGATAAGGCGCAGCGCGAGAAAAATGCAGAAAGTGATTTTTCTGAAGCCGATAGCGGCCACTTCGCGCTGCACTACGAGGGCAAACAAACTACCGACGTGTTGCGCAGAGAGATTCTGGATACGCTCGAATCCCATTACAAAGACCTGGTAGGAGAGCTGGGAGTTGCGCCCCGCCAGACCATCTCGGTTTCGCTCTATACCACCCAGTCGTTTTTTGACGTGACCCAGTCGCCCGGCTGGTCGGGGGCGGTGTACGACGGCAAACTGCGTATCCCCGTGGATGGACTTACCGGCGTCACCTCAGAGCTTTCCCGCGTGCTGAAACACGAACTGACGCACGCCTTCATCAACCAGATTACCCACGGACGCTGCCCGCAATGGCTCAACGAAGGCATTGCCCAGGCGCTCGAGCCGAAGAGCGCTTCTTCCGTGGGCGGGCAGCTCACGCATGTCTATGCGGAACACCGCCAGATTCCGCTCAGCGAGCTGGAAGGCTCATGGATGGACTTCTCCAGCGGCCAGGCGTACATGGCCTATTACGAGGGGTTGGCCGCAGTGGAGTACATCCGCGATACCTACGGGATGAGCGATATCCAGCGCATCTTGCAGCGCCTGGGCGACGGCTCTTCCACCGAAGCTGCCATGCGCAGCACCATTCATGGCGGCTATTCCGATGTGGAAGAAGGCCTCACTGACTACCTGAAGAAGCACTATGGAAATTAGGTTGCGATCCATAGCTGTGGGAGGTGACAGACCGCCGGCAGCCCGCAAGTCATTGAAAACATGCAGAAAAAGCGGGAACCAGCAGCCCCCGGTAAAAAGCGCTTCAGCCAACAATCACAGGTAAAAGTCAATTCAACAAAATTTCACAGATTTGTCCCAAAATTAGGGATTGATTTTCCCTCCAGTTGTGCTATTTTTTAGATCTTCCTCCCGTCCCCCGAAATTTATGAAGCTGCCTTTTCGCCAAGTTGTTATGCAGAGGTCTCTTCGCAGGCCAGAGGCCACCCAGGCACCGACCCTGCAAACTGCCAGTGTGGCCGCGCTTTATCGGGGCGCGCGGGTCGGGGGAGACTTTTTCGATTTCCAGGCCGTCCACGGACGCGTGGTCTTCTTCCTGCTCGATATTGCCGGTAAACGCGAGGAGGCCCTGGATATCGCCGCCAGTTTGCAGCAGATCTTTCGCACGGAAGGCATCAAGCTCTTTGAAGGTTCGCCCCTGAATGAGGCTGACGCCCTCAGCGATCTCACTATCCTGTTGAACCGTAATCTCATACAGCTCGCCAATGGCGTACGCTATGCGCCGGCATTTCTTGGCTGCTATGAAGAGGACCTGGGTACTCTCTTTTACATCAATGCAGGACACACCCCTGGGCTTCTGAAAGACCGCGAGGGCATCACGCCGCTCGGGGCCAGCGGATTGCCGCTAGGCCTGTTTTCGCACTCCACCCATGATGCGCAAATGTCAGTGCTGGAGCCTTCTGCCGCCCTGCTGGTGGTAAGCAAAGGGCTGGTGGAGAGCCGTAACGGCCAAAAAGAGTTCGGAGTAGAGCGCCTCCGCCAGAGTCTTGCAGCCGCGCAATTTAATAACGCCAACGAATTGTGCAACGGCGTTCTCAACACCGTGCAGGAGTTCACCAAAAACACTCCTGGGCAAAATGACATTACGGCCCTCTCCATCATGCGCTCGGCTGAGTCAGCGCTGGCGGCAACCAACGGTAGCAGCAATTGACAGGTACGGTGGTAACGTTGCTCGCGCTTGCCTCGAGTGATAGCATGGGCTCAAATCCAGTTCTAAAGTAAGCGCTTTTGCGGCAGCGAGCGCAATTCGGTGTTGGCCATGAAAAAGCACAAGGGCCTGGTGATTACCGGGGCAGTTCTTCTCGGTATCGTAATTCCGATCTTAATCTTTCCTTATTTATTCAACGTCAACCAGTTTCGCCCCACCATCGAAGAACACTTGCAGTCAAGTTTAGGACGCCGGGTGGTCATCGGCGACTTGGAGCTTTCCCTGATCGCCGGCGGCATCAGCGCCAAAGACATCAGCATTGCTGATGACCCCAACTACAGCCTGCAGCCGTTTCTTAAAGCCAAATCGCTGGATGTAGGAGTTGAACTCTTGCCGCTGATCTTCTCGCACTCCCTGCACGCCAACTCGGTTACCTTGCGTGAACCCGAACTGCATCTGGTGCGCGGCAGCGGAGGCAAATGGAATTTCTCCAGCCTGGGCGCAAGCCCGCCAAAGGCAGAGTCGCGTAACCAGCGGGGGCACGCTCGCAAAGACGCACCACCGTTTGAATCCCCTACTCCAGAGGCCGCGGCAGGAAGTCTTTCCATTGCTACACTGCGCATCTCTGACGGGCGGGTTGTTGTCTCCAGTGTCGCTAATCCGTCGCGGCAGCACGTTTACGACAGCGTGGAATTAAAGGCTTCCAACATCGGCTACGACAACACCATTCCATTCAGCTTTAGCGCCAACACGCCGGGCGGCGGCAAGCTGCAGATGGATGGCACCGCCGGTCCACTAAGCCGCATTGACATGGCCGAGACCCCGCTCGAGCTCAATCTACTGGTAACCCACATGGATCTGGCCTCAACCGGTTTCGTGGGCAGCTCTTCGGGATTGGCCGGAACTCTGGATTATCAGGGTACGGTGCACTCCGATGGGAAGACGGTCAAGACCGAAGGCAAGGCCAGGGGAGAGAAACTGCGTTTGGTGCGCAGTGGCGGCCCGGCGCGCCAGCCGGTCACATTCGATTACACCAGCCAGTACGACCTGAAGCGGCAATTCGGTACGCTGACCCGCGGCGATATCCATACGGGCAATACCGCAATGAAACTCGCCGGCAACTACCAGACCCAGGGCGACAGCACGATTGTGCACATGAAGCTGAACGGCAGTAACATGCCTCTGCCGCAGGTCCAGGGCATGCTGCCCGCTTTCGGCGTCAACCTGCCGGCAGGATCGTCGTTGCAGGGAGGCACGATCAGCGCAAATCTATCCATGGATGGGCCGCTGGACCATCTGGTGACCACCGGGCCGCTCAATATCGCCAATGCACGCCTGGCGGGATTCAGCATGGCGTCAGGCATCGCGAGCACACTGAACGGAGCCAGCGGTGGCCGTGACACAATCATTCAAACCTTCAGCTCCAATCTGCGCGTAGCCCCAGACGGAATTCAGGCTGATAACGTGCAGCTCATTCTGCCGCAGTTTGGGACCATCACCGGCAATGGCGTCATTAGTCCTAACAATGCCCTGGACTTCCACATGCTGGCCAAAACCAATGACGGGTCCGGCTTCATGGGCGGCCTGTTCCGCACGAAAGGACAAATCCCCTTCCTGGTCCAGGGGACAACCTCGCAGCCGGTTTTCCTTCCCGATATGGGAAAGAGCCTGGGGAATATGATTACCAATCCCGCCAAAGGCGTAGGAGGATTGTTCCAGGGGCTCTTCGGCGGCAAGAAAAAGCAGCAGTAGCCCGAGATTTTTCGCCGCGGATGAACGCGGATTTGCGCGGATCGGTTTCTAGTCTGTCATCCTGGGCCGAGGCGAAGGATCCCGGAGGATGTGTAAGACTCCCAAGCAGTTTCATTTCGGTCCATGCCAATTGTGAAAATCCCACCCTCACCGAGTCAAATCCTGAAACTCCGGGTTAAACACCACTAGCTAGATGTTAGGTTCCTCGAAGGAGAGTTGCTGAAGCAAGGTTCGGTAACCTCTACCGCATTTCGAGAGGCTTCTTTTTCATCTCTGTTTAACAAACATTCCACGGAGGAAAAAATGAAACGCACCCCCCAGGGTTTATTTCTCTTACTCGTACTCACCTGGCTTGGAACCATGCTTGCGCAGGCCCAGAGTATTCAGTTCCCCAATCCGATTAAGCACGTGGTCGTGATATTCCAGGAGAATCGCACGCCCGACAATCTTTTTCAGGGTTTGTGCAGCCCACCTTTTGGTACAGCCAGCTCATGCAACACAACCCCAAGCGCAACCCAATACAACATCGAGACGAGCAACTGGCTCGACAAGCATTCAACTACCGGTGTGACGCAGCCGGGGCCGGTTGCGCTGGGAAATACTTATGATCTCAGCCACGCCCACACTGCCTTCATTAAAATGTACGACGGTGGCAAGATGGATGGCGCCGGCGATATTCCCTGCTCCGGCACCTGCCCCGCCAAGCCGCAGTTTAAGTTTGTTGATAACTCGACCGGCATTTTGAATCCTTACCTGGAGTTGGCCACCCAATACGGTTGGGCGAACTATATGTTCCAAACCAACCAGGGACCCAGCTTCCCCGCCCATCAATTTCTCTTCGGCGGGACCTCTGCTCCGAAGGCCTCCGATGACCCCGCCGGTATCTATGCTTCAGAGAACATGAGCGGAACAAAAGGGCCGGCAGGATGCATAGCACTCGCCGGCACAACCGTCGAACTGATCACGCCCAGCGGCGAGAACCAGAAAATCTATCCATGTTTCGAGCACCAGACCATGGCAGACCTGCTGGATACAGCCGGAGTCTCCTGGAAATACTACGCCCCCGGAGCAGGCTCCATTTGGACGGCCCCCGATGCAATCAATCACATCTGCCAACCCAATATGCCTACGGGAGGAACTTGTACGGGTCCAGATTGGATCAAGAACGTAGACCTCACACCAGCCCATGTTCTAAGCGACATCACCGGCTGCAAGCTTCCCCAGGTGAGCTGGGTCATCCCCATCGGACAGAATTCCGATCATCCCGGAAGCCCCAACACGGTCGGAGGCCCTTCGTGGGTGGCTTCTATCGTCAATGCCATTGGGACTGATACCACATGCGAACAGGGAAAAGGTTATTGGTCCGATACAGCCATTGTGATTTCCTGGGACGACTGGGGCGGATGGTATGACCATCAAAAACCTCAGATCCTGGCGGGCAATCCGGGCGATTACCAGTACGGTTTCCGCGTGCCGTTGATCGTGGTCTCAACCTATACACCGAAAGGGTACATCAATAACGTTAACCCGCACGACTTCGGCAGCATTCTGAAATTTATCCAGGGGGTCTTCAACATCCGCGAAGGCGCGCTGGGTTTTGCCGACTCACGCGCCAACGGCGATCTTTCGGGCTTTTTTAACTTCAGCCAGACGCCGCGGCCTTTTAATAAGATCGCGGCGCCCTTGGGGCCCAGTTTCTTCCTGAATGATAAGAGACCGCCTGAGCCGCCTGATAACGATTAGCCGGAAACGATGTTCACACGTAGAGACGTAGCTTGCTACGTCTCTACGTCTTTTTTCGATTCAAATCACAGGTATTCCATCAATCCCGCCACTTCCCGAAAAATGAACTAGTGAGTGTTTCTATGCCGTCGACGGTTTCAGCCTTGATTATTTCATACCGTTCTTCTTCAAGAACCTGAATCACCCAATGTATTTAATGACTCAATGACCCGATCACACTCTGACCCTGGCACCAGGGTGGTATCAAACCCTTCAACTCCCGAGGCTTCTAGGGCATCATTAGTCCTGGCATTCAAGAATGCCCGGGGCTTTGGCCTCTGGGTCTTTGAAGATTCGCAACAACAGTCCCCAGTGCCAGTTCTCGGTTTCACCAGTTCTTGTGCCTGGAAAAGGCGCTGAGAGGGATCGGGGATACCGGGAGTTAAGGCAAAGTACATATCAGACACACTACTCCGCCTCGTCCGTATGTAATTGAATCGTATAGACTTATCATGGTATGAACTACTCCGAGTAATGGGGGGAGGGTACTACTTGTTCGGCGAGCAAGGGGCGCGTTTTTATGGGGTGTCTTTTCGGCCCGCCTTTGAGAGGATTTATCTATCCATCCACTCGAACTGGCAACTGAGAACTGGAAACTGCTCTTTAGCGGTACAATATCCAAAACCATATCTGCCTAAATTCAGGCTAAATGATTGGGTCTTTCATGAAACTACGTTTTCTCGCATTTGCTTCTATTGTCACCTTACTGGCCGCCGTGCCGCTGATTGCCGATACGGTGATTCAGGAGGTTGTTGCCCGCGTTAACGACGAAATCATCACCCGCTCTGAATTCCAGCGCAGCCATACCCAGGTCCAGAATGAATTCAAAGACAAGTATGGGGCGCAGGCCGAGCAGATGCTGGCCGCGAAGGAGAAAGACGTCTTGCGCGACCTGATTGATCAGGCCCTTCTGGTGCAAAAAGGGAAAGACCTGGGGATTACCGCCGATACCGATGTGATCAAGCGCCTGGATGAAATGCGCAAGCAGATGCACCTGGAAACGATTGAAGACCTGCAGAAGGCCGCTGAGCAGCAAGGCGTGGATTGGGAAGATTTCAAGCAGAACATGCGCAACCAGATCGTTACCCAACAGGTGATTGGCCACGAGGTCGGTTCCAGGGTCCAGATCACCGAGACCGAAATCAAGCAGTTCTACACCGACCATCAGAAAGACTTTGATCAACCCGAGCAGGTCCGCCTGAGCGAGATCCTGGTTGCCCCCACACCCCATGTGAGCGCCGACGATACAAAGAAGCAGGAGGAAATTCCTCCTACCCCCGACCAGTTGACCGCTGCCGAACAAAAAGCCAACGACCTGCTGGCCCAAATCAAGGGTGGAGCAAAGTTTGATGAGGTGGCACAGAAATCTTCTAACGGTCCCACTGCCGCCCAGGGCGGTGACCTGGGCTACTTCAAGCGCGGCATGCTGGCGCCGGAGCTCGAGAACAAGACCTTCGCCATGAATGCCGGAGATATGACTGACGTCATCCGTACCAAGCAGGGCTTCATCATCCTGAAAGTCACCGAGCATACCCAGGCTGGCGTGGTGCCTCTCAAGGATGCGGCGCCGGATATTCAGGAGACACTTTACCTGCAAAAAATCCAGCCCGCTTTGCGCGCCTATCTGACCAAGCTGCGTGAAGAGGCTTACATTGATATCAAGCAAGGCTATGTGGATTCGGGCGCCAGCCCTAACCAAACCAAGCCCATCTATACCGCCCCTGTTGCCGAGACGGCAAAGGCGCCGAAGAAGAAGAAAAAAATGGGGATCTTCTAAGAACTGAACGCTAAGCAGCTCTTCCGGTTACGGGTAACCCGGAACCGGGAGCTGCTTTTCGTGATACCCTCATCCACAGTTCCTTCCAATCACCCTTTTGTGTGTTTTCGTATGAAAGATTTTTACATTCGCGATTGCGCTGCCCACGAGAACCAGAACATTACGTCTTCGTTCATCGTCACTGCCAAACAGGTCAAGGCCAAGAAAAACGGAGAGCCTTACCTTGCGCTCTCGCTGGCTGACCGCAGCGGATCGCTTGAAGCCAAGGCCTGGGACAACGTCGCCGACATGATCAATGCCTTCGATCAGGACAATGTCGTTAAAGTCAAAGGCCTACTCAACAAATACAACAACCGCTGGCAGCTCACCATTCACAAGCTGCGTCGCATGGAAGAGTCGGAGATTGACTTCACCGATTACCTCCCTAAAACCACCAAGGATGTCGAAGAGTTATGGCGCACGCTGGGCGCATTTGTCGCCAGCATGAGCAATCCGCTCTTGAAGGCGCTGCTCGAAGCTTTCATGGGTGATGCGGAAATTGCAACCGCTTACAAAAACGCACCCGCGGCAAAAACGCTGCATCATGCTTTTATCGGCGGGCTGCTCGACCACGTGGTCTCACTGTTTACGGTATGCGACTTGGCGGTTCGCAACTATCCAAACGTTGACCGCGACCTGCTGTTGACGGGGGCGTTTCTGCACGACATCGGCAAGATTCACGAGATTTCCTACGGCCGCTCTTTCGCCTACACCACGCGCGGGCAGTTGCTGGGGCACATGATTATCGAGCTTGAGATGCTGCACGCAAAAATCGCCATCGTGGGCCAGCAGATGTCATCGCCATTTCCCGAAGAACTCAAGACTTTGCTCGAGCACCTGATCATCAGCCATCATGGGCAATACGAGTTCGGTTCACCCAAGCTGCCCATGTTTCCCGAGGCGCTCATGCTGCATTACCTGGATGATCTGGATTCCAAAATGGAATCCATGCGCGCGCACTTTGAGCGCGAACCGGAGAGCGAATGGACGGGATACAACGGCTCCCTGCAGCGGCCGCTGCTCAACTCACAGAAAATCCTGCAAAAGACAGCACCCAAGCCGGTCGCCGCAGCCGCTACCGAAAAAGTTTAGTGGGCAGTTTCATTGCAATCGAAGAAGGTGAAATCTGCGATAAAATCCATTTTGTACTGGCAACTGGTAACCGGCAACTGACATCTGCTTCTCGGGCATTGCCTCAAAGCTTTAATTTTGATACAACGCCTTCATACAGGAGGATTTTCTATGCGTCTGCGATATGCGGCTCTTCTGCTGCTGATGGCGGTGCTGGCCATCATTGTGGGTTGTGGTAAGCCCCCCTCAGAAGATTCCACCAGCAACACCGATACCAGCAGCAAGAGTTCCAGTAGCAGCGGCGGCTTATTCAGCCGCTCCACGACCGTGACTGTTCCCGAAGGCACTTCGATTGTCGTACGGCTTGACTCGGCAATCAGCAGCAAAGCCAATCATGCCGGCGATACTTTCACCGCTACTGTGGCCCAGCCGGTTTCGGTAGGCGACAAAGTCGTGATTCCCGAGGGCTCGACCGCGACCGGTACCGTCGTCGATGCCAAGGCGCGCGGACGCTTTAAGGGCGCTGCCCTCCTCAAAATTGTGCTGAACTCGGTCACCATTCGCAACACCAACTACGACGTTGAGACCAGCGCAGACACGCGTTATATGAAGGGCAAGGGAAAACGCACGGCCGTTGTGATTGGCGGCGGCGCCGGGCTGGGCGCGCTGATTGGCGGTCTGGCGGGCGGGGGCAAAGGCGCGCTCATTGGGGCCGGCGCCGGAGCTGCCGCGGGCACAGCAGGCGCAGCTTTTACCGGCAACAAAGATATCGTGCTGGGGGCCGAGCAAGCCGTGACCTTCCGTTTGCTAAAAGCCCTTGATGTGAAAATGTAGTGAAGATGTGAAAATGTAGTTTGCAAAATTTCTGCTGCAAGAAGCCCGGGACGGTTCCCGGGCTTTTTTGTTGTAGTATGAGACGCGTTGCAGAACCGCTATGAACCTGAATTCTTTTGAGTGCCTGACCTTTGACTGCTACGGAACCATGATTGATTGGGAGAGCGGCATTCTGGCCGCTCTTCAGCCAGTCCTGGAGGCGCATGATATCTCTCTCAGCGATGGAGAGCTGCTCGAGCTCTACGGCGAATTTGAAGTAGCCGAGGAAAGGCGCAGCTACAGGCGGTATCGCGAAGTTTTGCAGGGAGTGGTTGTAGCTTTAGGAGACCGGCTGAACTTTCGTCCATCGCTGGAGCAGATCAACAGCCTTCCGGAGTCGCTGCCCAATTGGCCGCCCTTCGCGGACACAGTCGCCGCGCTCGCCCGGTTGAAGCAGAAATACAAGCTAGCGGTTATCTCGAATACTGACGATGATCTTTTTGCTCAAACGGCCGCGAAGTTACAAGTCCCTTTTGACTGGGTCATTACCGCGCAACAAGTGAAGAGCTATAAACCTTCCCACAAAAATTTTGAAACTGCGGTGCAGAGAATCGGTCTGCCTAAAGAAAAGATACTGCATGTGGCCCAGAGCTTGTACCACGATATTATTCCCACCCAGGAGTTGGGATGGGCCAACGTCTGGGTCAACCGCCGTGTGGGCAAGCGAGGCCCGGGCGCAACCAAGACTGCCAGTGCCATGCCTGATTTGCAGGTTCCCGATTTGAAAACGCTGGCCGAGCTTGCGTTCAAAGCCTAGGGCTACTGATGAACGGGGATCTTGATAATTTTTTTCTGGATCGCGTAGGTCACAAGCTGGGCTTTATTGTGAATATCGAGCTTGCGCATGAGGTTAAACTTGTGGGCTTCTACGGTCTTCACGCTCAACCCCAGCAGCACGGCAATTTCCTTGACCGAATTGCCTTCGGCCAGCAGCTTCAGAATTTCGCGTTCGCGGGCGGTCAACGTGGACATGCGCGGACGCATCTTCTGGTCGCGCACGCGGGAGCGAAAATCTTCCACCAGCTTGCCCAGCACCTGCGAACTTAAATACTTGCCGCCTTTGTATACGTCACGCACGGCGCTCACCAGTTGCGGCGCAGGTGTGTCTTTGAGGGCGTAGCCCGAGGCCCCTACTTCGAGGCATTGCACCAGGTAGTCTTCATCTTCGTACATGGTAAGGAACAGAACTTTGGTTTCGGGCCGGTTCTTCTTGATGTGCCGCGTGGCTTCAAAGGAAGAGAGCCCGGTCATGCCGATATCCATCAGCACGATGTCGGGCCGCAGTTCGCGGGCCTTCTCCACAGCATCACCGGCGTTGGGCGACTCGCCCACAACTTCAAAATCCGATTCGCTCTCCAGCAGGCGGCGCACGCCGTGGCGAAACAGCGTATGGTCATCAACAAGCAAGCATCTGATCTTTGGCATTTTTCAAAATCTACCTTAACTGCAAACTAATGGACGCGCGAACCCAGGGGAGTTACTGCTACGGTGGCTGTGGCTTCAACCGCCGTCGCCGCGAACGATGGCACGCTGACCTCGAGCCGCGTCCCTTTGCCCTTGGCTGATTGCACGCGCACCACTCCCTTCATGGACTTCACTCTTTCTTTGATTCCAGCCAGGCCAAAAGAGTGGCCTCGCGAATTATTGGATTTTGCCGGCATACCCACGCCGTCGTCTTCGACCGTGAGCTTCACCGTCTCCTCTTCGCGCGACAACTGGATATTCACCGAGTGCGCCTGGGCGTGCTTGGCCACATTATGCAGGGCCTCCTGCACGATGCGGTATAGGGCGATTTCGGTCTCCGCATCCAGACGGCCCACATTCTCGGCCACATTGACCCGCACTCGCACCCCGGCATTTTTGAGGAGGTCTTTCGCCTCTTTACGAATCGCAGCCACCAACCCCAGCTCTTGCAGAACGAGGGGTGAGAGCCTGCCGATAATACGGCGGATGCCCTCAATGGTGCGGTCCACGACGGCTACGGTCTCGCGGATTCTTGCGCGCGGTGTGCGCTGCGGCACGGTCTGCTCCAGCATGCCCAGGTAGAGCCGGATCACCATCAGCGCCTGCCCGGTTTCGTCGTGCAACTCGCGGCTGATGCGCTGGCGTTCTTCTTCCTGCGCGCGCAGCAGGTGTCCACTGAGTTCAGCGATGCGGGCCTCGCGTTCACGCAGAGTCTCGGCAATGTGGGCGCGGTCAATGGCCAGAGCGGAGCGGTCGGCGATGGCGCGCATCAGTTCGCGCTCCGTAGGCAGCCATTCATAAGGACGATCAAAGCCGAGCAGCAGGACTCCGATCACAGTGCTATCGGTTTTCTTGAGCGGCATGCCCCATAAAGTTTTCGCTTTGCGGCGCCAGGCAGGATTCAAACTGGGATCATCATGACCGGCGTCGAGTGAAAGTGCAGGCTCGCCGCTCTGGGCGATAGCGCCTGAAAATCCCTGGCCGGTCTGGACCGCGAAGTCCTCCTGGAATTCGCCTTCTTCATCGAGTCCGGCAGAAGCCTTCACACGCAACAGGTCAGAATCAATTTCGCGCAGCAGAACCACCCCCATGCGTGCTTTAAATATCGTGGTGGAAATGCGCAAAACGCGCTCCAGCAAAACCGTGACGGTTGGAGCTGCCAGCTCGGCATCGAGAATGGAAAGCAGCGCGCTGGATTCGTTGGTTTTGGTGTCAAAGTATGCGCCGCATACGGTGACGAAGGTCGCCGAGTTCAACGTCTCCAGCGCGGCAATGGCTTCGGCGCGGCGCTCGCCAAACAAACTTCCCAAATAGGGCTCGCATCTTGATTGATAAATATCGAGCGAGAAAGCTACCAGGCGTGTATCCACTTTGAGCTTGGCCAGTCGCGTGCCGGTGTAAACCAGGTTTTCAATGAAGCCCTGCAGATCTCCATGACAGAGGTAAGAACACGCGGTTGCGATCTTAATGCGCTCCAGCGCGGCAACGGCGCGCGCTTCAAAGTGAAATTCTTCGGTAATTTTTTCACGCCACGCTGCTGTGATATCGGGAAAATAGGGATCTAGAGCACGAGCTACTTCCACGATCAGCTCACGCGAGCTTTCTTTCAACGGCAATACTGCGGACACTGCCAAAAAACTCCTACGGCCAGAGGGAGGTCTCACGGAAGAGACAAAATAAAATTTGCAGATTACTTTCTGGTTATCTCAAAAATACCAGAATCTACAGTATTTTAACCATTTTTTCACAGGATTGTCACTGAATCGGCAGTAGTGTTTACTTTTTTCTCATAGGGGAAACCCCCGGTCGAAGAAAAGGGGAATCAGATTTTTCGCCGGCAATCCTCAAAGATTTCCACAGAGAGCGGCAAGAACGCCGGTGGCTAAAAATGTGGGGTTAATTGATAATAATTTGATTTGACCAATCAAAGTAATTTGGTTATGATCTCCCTCCAGTGAAAGATCAGGCAGTTCGGCGGCTTCTCGAGTCCTATCCGAAGATTTTTTTCGCCTGTCACGTGCGCCACGTACGCGACCCTGAAACTCGCAAAGAACTGAGCGCGCATCAGGCGAGCATCCTCGATCACCTCGACGATAAGGAGCCAACTAGCCTGATGACGCTGGCCAAACACATGGGGGTAACGGCTTCAACCATGTCACTGACCGTGGACCGCCTGGTTCGCAGCGGCCACGTCGTGCGCGAAAAGGATCCGGGGGACGCCAGGCGCGTCTGCCTGCGGCTTACACCCGCCGGGCTGCGCATCAAGACCATGGAAAAGGTGCTGGATCCCGAACGCGTGCATGACCTGCTGGCGCGTTTGCCTGCCGAGGACCGCGAAGCGGGGCTGCGGGGATTGGAACTGCTGGCGTCTGCGGCTGTGCAGCAAATCCATTCGAAACAAATCAAGCCTGAAGGAAGTGGCTCATGAAATGGGTTCTCATCGTAGTAATCTCGCTGGTTGCGCTGGTCCTGGCCGTTTGGGTGATCGGGTCACTGCTTCCCAAAGGGCACACCGTGGCGCGCACACTTCGTTTGAAGCAATCGCCGGAAGCTGTGTGGGCGGCAATCACGGACTCTCAAGCCATGCCGGCGTGGCGTCCCAACGTGGTCAAGGTGGAGCGGCTGGCTGATCAGAACGGACATGCCGTCTGGCGCGAGACTTACAAAGATGGTCAATCGCTGCCGCTGGAAATGGTGGAATTGCAGCCGCCAAAGCGGCTGGTCGCACGTATCGCCGACCCTACGCTTCCCTTTGGCGGCGCCTGGACTTACGAAATCACGCCCGCCGAAGGCGGTTGCACGATAACAATTACCGAGCGCGGCGAGGTCTACAACCCTGTATTCCGGCTGGTCTCGCGTTTTATGAACCAGGCAGGCACAATCGAAACCTACCTCACTGACTTGGCGCGCAAGTTCAGGGAAGAACCGCAGTTCAAGCAGTAGGCAGTCCGGGCTTTGCCGCAGGCTTGTTATACTTTTCGGACGCCCTATGCGCAAGACAGTCGTTTTCTCCACCGTCCTATTGTTCTCATTTCTTTTCATATTTCTTCTGGCTCTTTCTGCCCAGGAAACAAACGAGACAAACAAATTCCTTATCCATGTGGGATCCAGATTGACCGGCACAGAGGAATACACAATCACCAAGAGCGCTGAAGGCGTTCGCCTGACGGGCAAGTCACAGCTCGAGGCGGGTGGACAGCCGATGGACTTCACCGAGGAGCAGACACTGGCGCCCGATTTGAGCCTGCTGCGCTATCGCCTGGACGTCAGCAGGGCAACTGGAGTGCAGTCGGTTGAGGCCTGGCGCGATGGGCAGACGATCCAGATGAAGGCCAGCGCTGGCGGACAGGAGAGAACCGGCACCGTGCCATTTGACCCGAACGTGATTGTTCTCGACAACCTGATCACCGCGCACTTCCAGATGGTGCTGAACAGCATAGGCGGCAAACCGCCTGGCAACTCTCCCTGGACGTTCCTGGTGCCGCAGGTGCTTAAAACAGCTTCCGGCAAGGTTGCGATGGAAGGCGAAGAACAGGGCACGCTTACGGGCAAGCCCATCGTTGTAAAGAAGTACACGATCGAGCTTCCCGGTGTGCTGGAGGAGTTGTGGGCCGAAGCAGGGACGAACCGGCTCATGCGAGTCAGTGTCCCATTGCAGAATGTTGAACTGGTGCGTGAGGGGTTCGCTCTCGCACCCAAGGCTGAGCCCAAAAAAGACGCTGCATTCGTCGAGCGTACGCTGGAGTTTCCCAGCGGCTCGCTGAAGTTCCCGGCAACGCTTTGCCTGCCGGCAAACGCTACGGGGAAGAAGTTGCCGATCGTCATCCTGGTGCACGGCTCTGGACCGCAAGACCGCGACGAAACTATTGGACCAAACAAACCCTTTCGTGATTTGGCACAAGGGCTGGCGGCGGCCGGCATCGCCACACTGCGCTACGACAAGCGGACCTTTGCCTTCAAGAGCCAGCTTGACCTCAAGACGATGACCATCGAAGACGAGACCCTCGCCGACGCGGTTGCCGCACTCGAGTTTGCACGCACGCTGCCCGAGGCCGACGCAAAGCGGGTGTTCGTGCTTGGCCACAGCCAGGGGGCGATGTTTGCGCCGGCGATCGCCCAGCGGGCACAGGCCACCGGCGCCATCATGATGGCTGCTGCGGAGCGTCCTCTGGACCAGATCATCGAGGAGCAGATTACCTTTCAACTCAAGCAGGCGGGACAGTCAGAGCAGGAGATCGCCACCGAAACGGACAAGTTAAAAAAACAATTTGAGCGGGTGCGTTCCGGCGAGGCCGGCGACGGGGAGATTGTTTTCTACGCACCTGTGCACTATTGGCGCGACTTGTTCAGCCGCGACCCGCTTGCCGACCTGAAGAAGCTGCAGGCTCCGGTACTCCTTCTGCAGGGAGGAAAAGATATCCAGGTGCGCAAGACCGATTACGACCTGGCTGTGCAGGCACTCGGGAGCAAGCCCCCGGAGTTGAGTGAAGTCCACTGGTTTCCGAACCTCAACCACCTGTTCCTGCCGGTCGAAGGAGATTCCACGGGCGCAGAATATGGCCGCCAGGGGAACATTCCGTCTGAGGTCATTCAGATCATCTCCGTGTGGGTGAACAAGCAAGGTGCGGGGAAGTGACTTCTTACTAAAGGATGAGAGTTGCATTATCCACAGACCCAGATCGTTCCCTGATCGTTAATTGTCGCTTGTCTCGGGTTAAAATCCCTTCTCCGAGTCCAACAGAATAGTCACCGGACCATCGTTCACCAGTTCAACCTGCATCATCGCCTGGAAGACGCCAGTTTGGCAGGAAATGCCCAAAGCGCGCAGGCGCTCGATCATGTATTCGTAAAGCTTACGCGCCTGCTCCGGAGGCGCGGCTGCGTCGAAAGATGGCCGCTTGCCTCGCCGCACATCGCCATAGAGAGTAAATTGCGAGACCAGCAGCATCGATCCTTTTATCTCGGCAAGTGAAAGGTTCATCTTGCCGGCTGAGTCCTCAAAAATACGCAACCCGGCAATCTTTTCGGCTAAATAATCAGCGCCGGATTCGGTGTCGCTGCGGGAGACACCCAGCAGCACCAGCAATCCCTGGCCAATCTGGCCCACAATCTTGCCATCTACGCTGACACTGGCGCGGCTAACACGTTGGATAACGGCACGCATGAAGTATTTGCAATTTTAAGATGTAATGCAGCGGTCAGAGTAAAACAAAAAAGCGGCAAACAATATTTAAAAACAAAGAGCGGTAACAAATCTAATGTTACCGCTCGTCTTAACTTCTAACTTCTGTTTCTAACTTGTGTTGCTTCTAAAGGCTTGACCTAGTGGCTGCTGATAATTTTGAAGCTGAGCACACTTTCCGCCGGCACTGTGACCTGCTGTTTGCCAGTGGCCAGGGCGAGTCCTGTGCCGGCCGCTGCGCCCGCGCCGGCTCCGATAAGAGCGCCCTTACCGCCGCCCGCCAGAGCGCCAATCAGAGCGCCTGCGCCCGCGCCTCCGCCAATCTTGGTGGCGTTGCTGGTGGTGTGGCCTTTACCTTTGAACGAACGCGTGCTGCTGCTCACAGAGATGCCGTTAACCGAAGTCAGACGCAGGCTCAAAATACCTGGGTTGTGCAGCCGTCCGCTGTCTTTGGCGTAGGAAATAATGCCCTTGACCGGGTCCCCAGCATGGGCCACGGTCTGGTTACCGTTTACGACCAGGTCATTGACCAGCGTGCCTGACCAGCCCTGGCCGCTGTGGTTTGTCCCCGATTTCAGCGTGCTGTAAGTGCGCACGGTAACAAACGTCCCTGCGGGAATCGTGCCAGCCATGGCTACGGCGGCGAGCGCCAGCAATACTATTAAGACCTGTAAAATGCGAGTTGCTTTCATACAATGCTCCTCTCGGTATCGAAACGTTTCCGTTAAACTGCTATTAGAACCCGGAACGATAGCGTTATCACTTTAAATTTTGAGATGTTGAACCCTAGTACTAACACAGCACGCAATGTACCAAATTATCCCAATAAAATGTTGGACTTAGCGGGGCTGCGTGCGCTTCCAGCCCAATTTTACATACCCGACCCTAGAGAAATTGCACCGCAATTGCTGGGCAAGGTGCTCCTGCGGAAAAGAGGGCGCTCACTGCGTGCCGGACGTATTGTTGAGTTGGAAGCCTATTTGGGAACGGGTGATCGCGCTGCTCACGCCGCCGCGGGTCTTACCCGGCGAACTTCTGTAATCTTCGGTCCGCCCGGACGTGCTTACGTTTATTTGAATTATGGGCTTCATTATTGCCTGAATATTTCCTGCATGCCGGAAGGGCAAGCGGGATGCCTACTCGTCCGCGCACTGGAGCCACTCACCGGCCTGGCTGCCATGGCAAGAACTCGCGGCATGACCGCTGCCGGAACAGCATATGATGCTCACCTGCTCTGCAGCGGCCCGGCGCGTCTATGTCAGGCGCTGGAGATCACCCGCGAGCGCGACAACGATCTCGATATGACCTCGCCCGATTCCGGTCTCTGGATCGCCGATGACGGATACAAAGTGAAAGAAACAGTCATCACGCCGCGCATTGGCATCACCAAATCTGCCGGTCTTCCTTTGCGCTACTACATTGCGGGGAACCTGTTTGTTTCTGCGCTGAAAAAAAATAATCCTGCCTCTTGACATGCAACCATTTGGTTGCATATTATTCCTTCCGTGGATGCGGTGTTCAAAGCGCTCGCTGACCCCAGCCGCAGACAGTTACTTGACCAGCTTCGCGAAAAAAATGGGCAAATCTTGGGGGAGCTGTGTGAACACCTCGACATGACCCGCCAAGCGGTCACCAAGCACCTGGCGCTGCTGGAAAAGGCGAATCTCGTCGCCACCGTTTGGCGTGGGCGCGAGAAGCTGCACTACCTCAATCCCATGCCGATTCACGAGATCTATGAGCGTTGGATTGGAAAATACGAACGTCAGCGCCTGCGTGCGCTGCACGACCTCAAGAAAGGATTGGAAGCAGATCATGAGCAATAAACCGCAATTTGTATACGTGACTTACATTGCCACCACACCAGAAAAACTTTGGCACGCATTAATTGACGCTGAGGTCACCAAGAAATATTGGTGGAATCATCGGAACGCCTCTGACTGGAAGGTGGGTTCGGCGTGGAAACATCAGGACTACGACGACCCGGCTCGCGTTGATATCGTGGGCAAGGTAGTCGAGAGCAAGCCGCCACGTCGCTTAGTCCTTACGTGGGCGTACCCCGCCGATGCCGCCAATGAGGCGAAGCACTCCCGGGTTACCTTCGAGCTTGAGCCGCTTGCTGACTGCGTTCGCCTTACCGTGACTCACGATGAGTTAGAGCCGGGCTCTGAGATGCTCATTGGTATTACACGAGGCTGGCCTGGCGTTCTCTCGAACCTGAAGACCCTGCTCGAGACCGGGAAAGTACTAGCAATTCCGCCAGGCGGAAGGAGCAAGTCCTAACAGGAGACTGTTGCCAGAAGTTTCCATTATGGGAAACCCTATGTGACAAGGAAAGGAGTTATCGAAAATGCCCGATATCTTGCACCGGGTTGGAATTAAGGCGTCACCTGACAAAGTCTATGAGGCGCTCACAGAGCAGGAAGGCCTGGCTGGCTGGTGGACCAGAAATACCAAGGCCTCTCCTGCGGTGGGGGCTGTCAATCAGTTTCGCTTCGGCGACAAAGGATTTAATGACATGAAGGTCGTGGAACTCGCGCCCGGCCAACGCGTCAAATGGCAGTGTGTCAATGGCGCCAAGGAATGGATCGGCACCGAGCTGACCTTTGACTTGAAACAGGAGGGCGGTCTCACCATCGTTCTCTTTGCCCAACGTGGCTGGAAAGAACAGGTGGAATTCATGCACTTCTGCAGCACCAAATGGGCAACTTATCTTCTCGGCCTGAAATCGTTGTGCGAAACAGGCACAGGAACTCCGTATCCGGATGATGTTGACATTGGCTGATGAGCTCTCCGATGATTGCGTTAGGGTTAAACGAACCAGACGCTATCTCATAAATGATTTTGAAGGGGCACGGCTTCTGCCAAAGTTCACTTTCAGCTCTGGCTTCGGGGTCTCTTGGGTTGGTGGCGCAGGCTATGACGCTGCACCAGGTTGAAGAGCTCTTCGGCAAGGTTCTTGGTGTGGTCTCCTGCGCGCTCCAATGCCTGCGCGATGAGGAGAATGCTTATGACATCGGCGCCGTTGCGCTGCTGTTCCAAATGACGTTGAAACAGAGATTGCCGCAATTGGTCGAGCTTGCTATCCATGCTGAGCACATCGCTTGCCATCCCCAGGTCCCGCGCCATAAAACCTTCATGCACCTTTTCCAGCATCTTCTGCAGGACCAGGGCCATCTCTGCCATGGGCTGCGTGTCTTTCTTATGTAAACCCTGCAACACCTGCACGCGCTGCGCCACATAGTAGAGAAGATCCCCGATGCGTTCCAAGTCGGTGATGAACTTAAGACATGCCAAGAGTTCGCGGGCCATATCTTCTGATACCTGCGTGATGGCCTGCGGCAGCCTCTCATCAATCTGCCGTTCAATCTGGTCCAGCTCTTTTTCGCAGTCTTTGACCGCCAGTGCGGCTATCGCTGACCGGGTTGTGATCAGGTCGCTGATGTTGTAAGCAGCGTCTTTCGCAATGAGGCAGCCCTTGACTGCCAACGCAGTCAGCTCGTGAGGCTTTCTTGTCTTGCTCTTTGGGCGGTTCATGGAGGAGCGAGGTTTTTACTATCCTGCAGTCAAACTTAAGATAGCACCCTAAGGATAGCAGGGTCTTACAACACAATGTTATCAATCAGCCGCGTAGTCCCCACAAACGCCGCCACTGCCACCAGCGCACCTTGAGAAACATCGCTGACAGGATCAAGCGTTTCTTGATTCACAATTTCCACGTAGTCCAGCCGCACTCCAGGCTCTTCCCGAAAAATATCCTGGGCCGCTTCTATCAGTTTGCGGGAGTTGCGCTCGCCTTTGTCAGCCAATGTCTGCACACGGCAGAGTGCCCGATACAAAACCAACGCCTGCTTGCGTTCGCTGGGAGTCAAGTAGGCGTTGCGTGAACTCAGGGCCAGGCCATCGGGCTCGCGGACGATGGGCACGACCGCAATTTCCAGCGCAAACGCCAGATCGCGCACCATCTTGCGGATGATGGCGACCTGGGCAGCATCTTTTTGTCCGAAGTAGGCAACGTCGGGTTCAACGATGTGGAACAGTTTGGAGACCACGGTGGCAACTCCGCGGAAGTGGCCGGGGCGCGTACCTCCGCAAAGCCTCTCGCTTAAGCCTTCTACCGTTACAAAGGTGCTGGCGCCTTTGGGATAAATCTCTTCCACCGTCGGGGTGAACAATAGCGAAACTCCCTCCGCCTCCAGCATCTTCTGATCGCGCTCCAGGGTGCGTGGATACTTGGCGAAGTCCTCGTTGGGGCCGAACTGAGTAGGGTTCACAAAGATGGAAACCGCCGTCGTCTTGCACTGTGCCAGCGAGGTACGCACCAGGGCAAGATGTCCCGCGTGCAGCGCGCCCATGGTGGGCACAAATCCGAGCCGCTGTCCGTTGCTTTTGGCAGCACGGCAGAGGGCGCGCATCTCCTCGATAGAGTGGACGATTTTCATTGTGGGAATGAAGAAAACCCGGGAGCGGCAGCTCCCCGGTCACTTCCGCAATGCACGCTTCCGCTCGCAGATGCTCTCCAGCGCCAGCCGTGTTTCCGCAGGAAGATGATACGATTCCCCGTCGCTGGGAAATGCTCGCGCTTCCACGTCGGCTTTGTAGCTCTCGAGCGCGCGGCGTATGGTTGCCGCAACATCGGCATAGTGCCGCACAAATTTGGCTTGTGGAGCAAAGGTCAGGTTCAGGATGTCATGCAGCACCAGCACCTGGCCGTCGCACTCCGGGCCGGCGCCGATTCCGATGGTGGGCACACGCACTTCAGCGGTGATCATGGCTGCGACCTCACGCGGTATTCCTTCCAGGACGATGCAAAAAACGCCGGCCCGCTCCAGCGCCAAAGCATCGCGCATGAGCTGCTCAACATCAGCCAGGTTCTTTCCCTGCACTTTGTAGCCGCCCATGAGCAGCAACGACTGCGGAGTCAGGCCAATGTGGCCCATCACGGGAATTTCGGCATCGCGCAGGCGCGAGATCAATCCCACGCGCTTCTCGCCGCCTTCAATCTTCACCGCTTCGGCTCCTGACTCTTTGATAAAGCGTGCGGCATTGTGCAGCGCTTCTTCTGCGCCCAGTTGATACGAGCCATACGGCATATCGGCAATCACCAGCCCACTGTGTACAGCGCGGCGCACGGCGCGGGTGTGGTGCAACATCTCATCCACGGTGATGGCGAGAGTGTTCTCTTGCCCCAGCACCACCATGCTGAGCGAATCGCCGACTAAGATCATGTCAATGCCGGCCTCATCCACCAGCCGTGCGCTGGGATAGTCGTAGGCAGTCAGGCAGGTAATCCGCTGCTTGCCTTTTTTCTCTTGAATGGATTGGATTGTGACTTTAGGACGAGAAGAGCTTTCTTGCTGCTCATGCGAAGAAGTGAAACTCATATTGCCTCCAGTGCAGTTCCGCCTTAACGGATACCGTCTGAAAATGCAGTTGCCAGTAGTCGGTGCCAGACAACTGCTCAAGTATTTGACTATTGTAGAGCCAAAACGACTCCAAAGAAAACAAGCATTTTAGTTACTTGATACCCCACAATTTCCTGATGACGGGCAGCTGGCGACCGGGAACCGGCAACTGCTTCACGCGCTGGCCGCCTCCGAGCCCAGCGGCAGGAAATATTGCGTCCCATGGATGGGTTCGCTCAGCCGCCGCAACAGCTCCTGCAAATCTTCGTTGCGGTCCACAAAGTCAATGTCGGAAGTATTCACGACCAGCAAGTCCGAAGCCGTGTAGTGAAAGAAAAAATGCTCGTAGGCCTTGGCGACTTCCTCGATGTAATCATCGCTGATGGCGCCTTCGCCGGGAGCATTCTTTTTGCGCAGGCGTTTCTTCAACACTTCCGGGGAAGCTTGCAAATAAATCACCAGATCCGGCGTGGGGACCTGCTCGCGGAAAATGTGATAGTAGCGGTTATAAATCGCCAGCTCATGATCGTTGAGATTGATGCAGGCGAAGATCTTGTCTTTCTCGAAGATGTAATCGGCCACGATGGTCTTGCGCGCCTCGGGGCCGGCCTCGAGTGCCCGCAACTGCTCGTAGCGCTGGATGAGAAAGGTGAATTGTGTCTGGAAGGCCGCGCCGCGTTCGCCCTCATAGAAACCGGTGAGAAAAGGATTATCTTCCGGTTCAATGACTCGTTGTGCGTTCATCCGTTCTGATAAAATACGGGCAAGCGTACTCTTACCGACTCGGATGGGCCCTTCCACTGCGATGTAACGGGGAGGCTCGAAAAGTTTCGCCATGGGTTCGACTGATGCATGGAGAATAACCTGCCTTGGCAAGAGACGCAATTGCAGAAAGAGTAAACGTAAAAATTTCTGTGAACCCTCCACGGAAGTCGTTGATTCGTTTACAATAAACGCTTATATGTTAGGTTGGCTCACTGGTGCTGCCCTTTTGGGCGGCGCGGGGGCATATAGTTATGCAGCCATTGCCCCTCAGTCGCAGCTTTTCGGCGCGAGCTTCGCTCGCGGTGCTGATCCGCGGCAACTCGCCCTGACCTATGACGATGGCCCCAACGACTCCTGCACGCAGAGTCTATTGGATGTGCTCTCCAAGTACGGTGTAAAGGCCACTTTCTTTCTCATCGGCCGTCATGTGCGCTCGCGTCCTGATATTGCCCGCCAGATTGCCGAAGCCGGACACGCTATCGGGAACCATACCTACTCCCACCCCAATCTCATTTTTACTTCTTTGCGGAAGCTGCGGCGCGAGTTGGAAATTTGCGAACGCGTGCTGACGGAAAGCATCGGCGAGCACGCACGGCTGTTCCGTCCGCCTTTTGGAGCCAAGCGTCCGGCGGTCATGCGCACCATTCACAGCATGGGATTCAAACCCATCAAGTGGAGCGTGACCTGCTACGACTGGAAGCCTACGACTGCCGACCGGGTTGAGCAGCACGCCGTACGGCAGATTCGCGGAGGCGATTTGATCCTGATGCACGATGGCGATCACAACCACATGGGCGCCGACCGCAGCCACACCGTCGAAGCCACCGACCGCCTCATTCGCCGCTACCACGATCAAGGCTATGAATTTGTTACCATCCCCGAAATGATGAAGGGAAAAGAAGAGCAAGACCGCGACAAAGACGCAGCCCCAAATGTAGCTACGTAAGTTCTCCCCCACCCCCGGCGTTTCCAGCGATCATTTATGATGTTTTTTAACCACGGCGATCAGCACAGCATTCTATTTGTGTGGGAGAAGATCCGCATTCTGTTTCTGGTTCCGGCAGGGTTTATCGTGTTAATGCGAGCCAACCCACTCCCACAAGGGTAATCAGAGCGTACCAGCCAAAGACCACACCAATCGCGGTTGATTTTTTCACCTTGCTCACGCACGAAAAGCCGATGCCGGTGAGCACGATGACCCAGATAGAAAATATGTCAAACGCAGAGGCCAGACTGTACAAAGCGGGATGAGCGCTGGCATCCACGAAGAAACCCAAGTTACTCGCTATCGGGTTTTGAATATTAAAGCTTTCAGGGTCAGCTCCTGCGAAAAGAGAAATAATGATCAACAGAGCCTTGATAATCTCCGGCAATCTTGCATAGATGACGATTGCAAGGGACGTGCCGAAAGGCACCTCTCCTCCCATACCGAAATTGAAGGTCGCCATTAGAACGGCGGCTACGATCACATAAATCACCAGCGCAATTACAGGAACGGCAAAGGTGATCGCTCTCGTGATGGTTACACTGAGTTGCATAGCAGCCTGACGCTGCTCGGCAGGCATCTGGGCTATACGGTCCTGCGCTTTGGGGTTCATGCGCATGGCATTTTCTGTAATCTGCCGGAAGCCAACCTTCTGTGCTACGACGCCGATAAACGCCACACTGGCAATCACTAGCAAAAGCCAGGGAACAAACCAGCTCGCCTTGCGTTTTAAATCCGTGAAGGTCTTAGAAGGCGCGATGAAAACATTAATAAGCCGTTCGCCTTCGGAAAGCCCAGGCGCAGCCTCAGCCGTCGAGCCGGGCATAGGATTAGGAGAGGATGTAACGGGTGTGCTCATGGGGGATTTTCTCCAGGTTGGAATTCTAACCGATGGCGTCACTTCCTGAAAAATTTCTAGTAGCGGTCAGTTTGAAGTAGAGACGGCGTCTCGCCGGGTGTCGTGTGGACATCTTGAGCCGTTTTGCAGGGCGTCGGGTGGGCTTTTGAAAAGCGTTGTTGCGCGCGCGAATTCCCCAAGCCTCAGCGCTCCTCCGCGTCCTCTGCGGTTTAATTCCCCCATGTAGCGCCAGCACCAAGGACTAAGGACTGCGGACGAGCTAGCTTCTTGGCATCCTTGCGCGGTTTCTCGCTGCTGCCGCTCTTGCCGGGCCGGAACTGGAAGGCGGTTTGCGCATCCCGTGCAGCAAGTCACGCAGCACAACCGCGTTGTTGTGGGCTTCGTCGTGCGAGGCATAAACCAGGGTCACAATTTTTTCCTTGCCTGCCATTTTGTAAAGCTGCTCCAAAGCCTGCAAGGCAGTGGGATCAGCCATCTCTTTCAGGTAACGCTTGCGAAAGACCTGGAAATATTCAGGACGTTCGTGGAACCAGCGCCGCAATTCATGAGAAGGAGCCAGTTCTTTAAGCCACACATGAATGCGGGCCTTGGCTTTGGTGAGGCCGCGCGGCCACAACCGGTCCACGAGAACGCGCGCGCCATCGGCGGCTGACGGTGGTTCATAAACGCGTTTGATCGTGACCGACATTTGCACTTGCCTTGGGAGCTGCCTTTGCCAAATCTACCGCACTCCAACATAATAAATATTTGTTGCGATTACGAAAATCCCGTCTGTGGCTCGGCAGCCTGGGTGCGGTCTTTGTCTGGGGAATCGTATTGCTTATGAGTATCGGATGCAACTCCCCATCGGGTTCTGCCAATCGTCCATTGACCCCGCAGGAAGAGCGTGGCCGGCGCATCTTTGAAGCGCGCTGCGCGGTCTGCCACGATGCCTATTCCACCAATGGGCGCCAGGGACCGGGATTGCAGGGGCTCTTCCGCAAGCAATATCTCCCCAGCGGTGCCCCGGCCAACGACGACCGCGCCCGTGATGCAATTCTGTTTGGTCGCCGCAATATGCCGGGATTGCAAAATGTTTTGGACGACCAGCAGCTCAACGATCTGCTGGCATATTTGCATACCCTCTAAATGCAACACTTCAGCCGATAGCGACCCCTTGGGATCAGCGTTGATCCGCGTCCACCCGCGGCGAAAAATCCATGTAAAATAAAGTTTCATGGCCAGCGCAGTCGAACTCGTCCAGATTGACCTCTCTCCTCGCGTTCCCCGCCCCAAACCGGAGTGGCTCAAGGCTCGGGCCCCGGTGGGCGACAACTATCATGCGCTCAAGAAGCTGGCGCGCGGGCTTGATCTCCACACGGTTTGCGAATCGGCGCAGTGCCCTAATATTGGCGAGTGCTGGCACCACAAGACCGCGACCTTTATGCTGCTCGGCAATCTGTGCACGCGCCGCTGCGGTTTCTGTGCGGTGCCTAAAGGCAAGCCGCTGCCCATTGATTACGATGAGCCCCGCCGCGTGGCCGAAGCCGTAAAAACTCTGGGACTCAAATTTGCCGTCGTCACCAGCGTCAATCGCGATGACGATAATTTTGGCAGCGCCCGCGTCTTTGCCGAAACCATCCGGCAAATCCGTGAGCAGGTTCCAGGATGCAGCGTGGAAGTCCTGATCCCCGATTTTCAGGGCATTGATGAGTGCTTGCAGATCGTGCTCGACGCTAAGCCCGATATCCTGAACCACAACACCGAATCGGTGCCTCGGCTGTATCGTGCTGTACGCTCCGGTGCGCGCTACGAACGCACGCTGCAACTGCTGGCCAACGTGAAGCAGTTTTCGCCGGAAACGGTAAGCAAGACCGGCGTCATGGTGGGCCTGGGCGAAGAAACGGATGAGCTGCTGGCGGTCTTTCAAGACCTGGCGGCACGCAAGGTGGATATCCTGACCATTGGCCAGTATCTGCGTCCTTCCAAAGACCATCTGCCCATGACGCGCTACTACACTCCCGATGAATTTGCTTATCTGAAAAGCGAAGCTCTCAAAATGGGCTTCCGCCACGTCGAGTCCGGACCTCTGGTGCGCTCCAGCTATCACGCTCACGAACAGGCAGAGTCGGTCAGTTCAATCGCGTAAACGCCGTATCTGCGCACAGAAAATTTCTCATGTTGGTCATTCCGAGGAGCGAAGAGACGAGGAATCCCTTTCAGCTTCGAAGCTTTCTGCTGTAACGCAGCATGCATTGTCTGTACGATAGGGGTTCCTCCACTTCCCCTTCGCTTTACGCTCAGGGTTCGTGTTCAGAATGACAAGAGTAGGCTTGTATTCTCTGAAGCCGTCGGTAATGCTCTCACTACAAAACAAAAAGGCACAGCCACTTCGGCTGTGCCTTTTGTAATTCAATTACAACCTCACCAAACGTGGCAGGCGTTCTCGCTGACCATGGCATCACCCTTCTTGCAGTTATAAGCTTTTTGGAACTCAGGCATATTGATTACGACGCCATTCACGCGGAACCTGCCGGGAGAGTGCGGATCGGTCAGTGCCCGTTGCCGCGCGGTCTCCGGTTTCATTTTCATGCACCAGACCTGTCCCCATCCCAGGAAGAGGCGTTGCTCAGGCGTGAAGCCGTCAATCTTGGGCAGCGATTTGCCGGCGAGCGTATCTTCGAGCGCCATATAGGCAATGCGCAAGCCGCCGTTGTCAGCGGTGTTTTCGCCCAGGGTGAGCTTGCCGTTGAGATGAACGTCATTCTTCGGGTCCTTGTCATCTTTCAAGCTGACGAAGTTGCTGTATTCATCCACCAGGCACTGCGAGCGTTCCTTGAAAGCCTTCTGGTCTTCCGCGGTCCACCAGTCGCGCAGGTTGCCCTGAGCATCGAATTGGCGGCCCTCGTCGTCAAAGCCATGGGTAAGTTCGTGTCCAATGACGGCGCCGATGCCGCCGAAGTTCACAGCATCGTCCAGTTTGTTGTCGTAGAACGGAGGCTGCAGAATTCCGGCAGGGAAGTTGATGTTGTTTTCCAGCGGATTGTAGTAAGCGTTGACCGTGGGTGGAGTCATCCCCCACTCCGTCTTGTCCACGTCTTTGCCGATCTTGCTGAGTTGACGCCGGAATTCAAAGGCATCAGCGCGCTGCTGGTTCCCGAGAGCGTCCTCACGGACAATTTTGACCAGGCTGTAGTCACGGTACTTGTCGGGATAGCCAATCTTATTGGCGATTGCTTCCAGCTTGACCAGCGCTGCCTGCTTGGTGGTGTCCGTCATCCAGGGTGAACCCTTGATGTCGTTTTGCAGGGCATTTTCCAGCGCATGGATCATCTTCAGAGTACGCTCTTTACCCTGCGCGCCAAAAGTTTCGTCCACGTACTTTTGCCCAAGGGCTTCACCCAGGGCGCCATCGGTGAAGCGTACGCAACGCTTCCAACGGGCTTCCTGCTCTTCCTGCCCACGCAGCTTGCGGCCATAGAAGTCGAAATTTTCATCGTCAAATTTGCTGGGCAGCAGGGGGGCGTTGGAATGGACAAGGTGCCAGCGCAGATACGTTTTCCAATTCGCAAGGGGCTGTTTTTCAATTAGCGCCTGCATGTTTTTTACAAAATCCGGCACAGCCACATTCAGTTCCTTGAAGTCCGGAGCGTCAATGGATGTGATGTATTCATTCCAATTAAAGCCTGGGCTCAGTTTGGCTAACTCTGCCGTGGTCATCTTGTGGTAAATGTTGCTGGGCTCGCGCCGGTCCACACGCTTCATAGAGGCATTTGCCAGGTCGGTTTCAATTTCGAAGACCGTCTGCGCTTCTTTGGCGGCGTCTTCCGGCTTATCGCCCAGCAGTTGGAACATGTTCTGCACATGCTGCTTGTATTGTTCGCGCTGTTTCTGGGAGGTAGGATCATCTTTAAAGTAATAATCACGGTCAGGAAGCCCAATTCCGCCCTGGTCGGTGGCGGCGATCACCTTGCTGGCATTCTTAAAATCAGGATCCGATCCGAAATTGAAGAGCACATCTACACCGATATTGTGCAGGTGCGCAATTTCGGCGGCCAGTTGAGATTTGTCGGTCAAGCCGGCAATCCGGTCAAGCTCTGCCTGAATGGGCTTCAGGCCTTTTTCGTCAATGGCTTTCACGTTCAGGCATGAAGCGTAATAATCGCCAATCTTCTGCTCCACTGGGGTGCGCTTGGGATCATTCGCAGCGGTCTTTTCCAGAATGTCATGCAGCACTGCGCGATTGCGCTCATCCAGCTCGTTGAAGCGGCCCCACGTGGATTTATCAGCAGGGATTGGGCTCTCCTTCATCCATGTACCGCACGCGTACTGGTAAAAATCGTTACAGGGGTCGGCGGTTACGTCCATGGCGTGAATGCTGAAACCCAGGGACAGGTTGGGTACCTGGTCCGGGGGGAAGTTTTTTGAAGACTTAGGCTCTTGCGCCGCAGCCAGTGTGGCTGTCAGTAACGCAAAGCCGAGTAATTTCATCAGACGCATAAGTGGAACTCCTCAGGATTTGAATGAATTTAAACGGGGAAGAAAGAAATATCTCATTAAGGCAGAATCATCAAAGCCAAACAGGCCACTGAATGATAATTCATTATAGACGCCAACCAGTGTACTTGGTTAGCAGTAACCCATGCAATTTGCGGTAAGCAGTCTCCCCTTGGAGCTTGCAGCTTGGAACTTTAGAACTGCTTTTTATCCCCACGCAGCGGCGCTGGTCTCTCGATTGTTCGTACAGGCCCAGATAAGGATCACAATCCACGCAATTATCGTCCATCCCAGGAAAAAATTAGTGACTAGGATTGCGGTACGGTTCCTGTGCCTCCAGTGGTATGCCAGCAACGATGGAAGCCAGTAGAGTACGAACGCTATGGCCAGTGTGATCATTTATGCCTCCAGTTATCGAAGAGCCGATCCCTACTCCTTGCTGTTTCTAGCTGCTTTGAGCTACATTGTTTCTGCTTTACCCCGCATCTGGATATAGACCAATCCGATGTGCGATCCCTTCCCCTGGGGTTCGACTGCCACCATATGCTGGCTCGACCCTTCGCCGGCTTTCAGCGTCGTGCTTTTGCCGTCGCCACCTTTCTCGTCGCAGGTCAGCTTCAGCGACATGTCGTCGTCTTTCTCCTTAGACGCTCCTGCGTTATAGCTCGATCCCTTGCACTCAAGTACTTTCCCATAGCGGGCCATGTCTTTTTTGTAGAACTCAATAATCTTGTCAGGCGCGTCATCCGATTCGTACTTGGCGGCGATGACCTTCAATGCAAAGAACGGTGTGGAAATGTTCACATTGGCGCCCGTGTCTTTGTCATCCTTGGAGTTTTCATCATCGGGAATCACTTTCGCATTGGGATAGGGTGTTAGGCCAAGCGCCTTAAGATCAACCTCTTTGCGCACCTTGAGGTCACCGACGGGAGTCCTGATCTCCACATTTTTCCCCGACTTATCGGAATCATTGGACTTTACGTCGATGCCAGCGCACCCTGCGAGCACCAAGAGCAGAGTTGCCGCGGAACAAACCGCAGCTAGAGAAGCGAATTTATTTTCCTTGCGCATGCTGCAATAAACCTCCTTCGACTGGGGGCACAGGAGCAACCACGGCGGGTTTTTCAATACCCGCGCCCCGCTGAGCTATGTTGGGAATAGTAACCGGCAGGTGGCCGTGGATAGGAATCTCGCCAAAGAGCGCCTTCACTGCGCTGAACTCCGAGATGCTGGCGGCTGAAAACGTGCATAAATAAGTTTGTATCTCGGGAAATTCAGCAGCGACGTAGGGTGTTCCTACAGCGACCACCACTGTGCGCGGCCCGGCATTTGCCAGGATTTGCCGCAACAGATCGGCGGGTGCATCCGCCAGGCCAATCGCATTCTGTACCGTACCCTGCACTCGTACAGCTTTGCCGGCAGTTGGAATCAAATAGACGGCAGCAATAACACTCTGGGCCTCATTCACGGCCTGCATCACCTGGGGTGTCATACCTGCTGCAATCCTGGGGTCAACATAAATGATGTTCGCATCCGGAATGCGTGCCCGCAGCTCCCGCTCCAGCGTGCGTCCTGAATCCGTCCGCACATCGTCGGAAAATATCACTGCCAGCACCCGCTTTCCGGCCTCCTGTTCTGCTTGATACGAAAGTGCAGGCCCGGAAGTTCCGTTCGCTGGAGCAGGCTTTTTGAGCGGTAACACCTGGCCGTTATCGCGCACCAGGGTAATCGCAGAGTCGGCCACAAGCTGGCCGAAGGCCACGTGTTCAGGGGTGGCAATCAGGCTGGGCAGGGCATCAATATTCACAAGACGCGCTTTGGCCAGGCCCAACGTGGCCTTGGTCACCAGGATTTTGCGGACAGATTCGTCAATGCGCGTCTCAGGAATCTCTCCGCTGCGCACGGCATTGAGAAGACCGTTATAGGCAGCGTCCAAGTCGGCCGGGATCAGGATCATGTCGTTGCCGGCCTTCACGGCCTCGACTGCGGCGCGGGCGCTGGGGTTGGCATCGTGTCCAACAAACAGCCGCATGAGCGCGTTCATATCCATGGCATCAGGCACAACCAGCCCTTTGAAGCCAAGCTGGCCTTTCAGCAGGGTTTCGATAACCAGGGGCGAGGTCGAGGCCACGCGTCCCGGATCAGGGTCCAGGGTTGGCACGGTTACATGTGCCACCATCACCGAATCAACTCCGGCTGCAATGGCCTGCTCGAAGGGCGGCAGCTCGATGTTCTGCAGGTGCTGCAGGTCGCCCCCTACCCGCGCCAGTTGCAGGTGCGAATCCGATTCGGTATCGCCGTGGCCGGGAAAATGTTTGGCTGTGGTCATCATGCCGGCATCGCGTGCTGCCCGGATATAGGCTGTAACCATCTCTGAAACCATTTTGGGGTCTTCGCCGAAGGAGCGCGTGTTGATAATGGGATTGGCCGGGTTGGAGTTCACATCCGCAATCGGATAGAAGTTCCATTGCACCCCAATGGCGCGGGCCTCCTGGGCAACAATCTGGGCAAAGCCTTCAACGTAAGCCGGATTTCCCGTTGCACCGAAGGCCATGGCGTGGGGAAACACGGTAGCGCCGTTCAGCCGGGTGCAGAGACCGCGCTCAAAATCGGCGGCAAAGATGAGGGGCAGACGTGACTCGCCCTGCAAACGGTTGGTAAAGGTAGCTGCTTCAAAGGGCTGATTGCGAAGCAGGAAAGGTCCGTCGGTGCGCACCGTCAGCACCACACCGCCAATGTGGTAGCGATGGATCTGGTCGCGAAGCTGCAGATAGTCGGGACTGGTGACGTTCAGAAACTCCGCCCGGCCGCGCATCAGGAACATCTGCCCGATTTTTTCTTCCAGGCTGAGCTTGCGCAAGGTCTTATCGGCCCACTTTTGGGCGTCCGCCGTGGTTTGAATCGGCCCAGGTTTTTGAAAGTCTTTTGCGAGGCAGGAGATGGCCAGCAGCACGACGAGAAGCAGGCGCTTGTACATGATGGCGACAATAGCAGAATTACTGCATGTTCGTCATCGGGGAATTTTTGGCTGTTCCGTAGCGCCGGCGTCTCGCCGGCTGTCGTGTTGTGGGCATCTTGCCCACACACATCTCATGGCTGGATAAGCGGCGTTTTTTACGCCTGCGGTTCTTCGGGATGCAATTGCCGCTCGACCAACGAATCAATGCGCTCAATGAAAGAGAGTCCTCGGGCAAGCTCGCCTTCGGCAAGCTCCTGGGCGCCCTGGTGCAGCAAGCGCAGGGCTTCGGTGGTGCGTTGCACCCGGTACACCTCTAAAGGATAGTCCTTATTATTGGCCAACTGGTCTGACAAGGTGTCCATATAAGTGCGCAAGATCTGACGCAAATGGTCCACCACCACCTTCAGGTCGGTAAGCAATGTGAGATCAAGCAGCGAGTTCACCATCTGCAAGTGCTCTTCTTTTCCCATGGGGCTGGATTTTAGAGGATTGGAAGCGGAAACTTGATAAAGATCTTCTTGAATAACTCGCAGCTCTTCAGTGACGCGTCGCAACCGGCTGGTAAGTTCAGTCGGGTCCGAAATGGCGGTGGCGGGGAGTTCCATCGAGGCAACCTCATACATATGAGATTACCGCTGTTCCATGTTGGTTGCACAAAGCTCAGATTACGAAAGGGCTACGACCTGGCTATTTCTCACCTACTTTTCCACAAACTTTTCCACAAAAGCCACGGCTTCGTCCTGCACCTGGGCATCATCTCCAAAATTTTTGAACCAGTGGACCTCCGCTTCGCGCCGGAACCAGGTCATCTGCCGCTTGGCGTAGTTGCGGTGGGCCTGCTGCGCCGCCACCAGGGTCTGCTCACCGCCTATTTCGCCGCGAAGGAATTGCATGGCTTGCTTATATCCCAGGGAGGCCAGCGGTGCTGCAGTCTCGCCGTATTGTTCGTGCAAGCGGCGAGTTTCTTCGATTAACCCTGCTGCGAACATCCGGCGGGCGCGCTCATTGATGCGTTCATAGAGCGCATTGCGTTCAGGATCAAGACCCAGGCGCAGCACGCGAAATCCGGTGAGCGGATCGCGTCCGCGCTGCCACAATTCGCTCATGCGCTGCTGCGCCGCGAGGCACACTTCAACCGCGCGCACCAGCTTGGCGGCATCATTAGGATGAATCTTCGCCGCCGCAGCCGGGTCAAGCCTTCGCAGAATGCGATGCAGATATGCCCCGCCTTTTTCTTCTGCGCGCCGCCGCAGCCGCTCCCGCAATTCTTCCGAGCGTGGCGGGCCGGCGAACAGCCCCTCCAGCAGCGCACGCAAATAGAGTCCGGTGCCTCCCACCACGATGGGCAAGCTTCCGCGTTGCCTGATCTGGTGCAATGCTGTGCGTGCACAGCGTGAATAATCGCCCGCGGTAAACGGCTCCGTAGGCGAGATGATGTCGAGCAGATGATGGGGAACGAGTGCGCGTTCTGCCTTGGTAGGTTTGGCAGTTCCGATTTCAAATTCGCGGTAGACCGCCACCGAATCGCAATTGACAATTTCTCGATGAAATCGCTGTGCCAGCGCGAGCGAAAGCGCGGTCTTGCCCGAAGCTGTCGGCCCCAGGATCACGACCAGCAGGGGAAGCGGCTTTTGCGGCAAAGCCTGATGCGCAGCTTCGCTCTCTGCCATCAGTGATTGTTCCAGTGGATCGCCCTCCAGAATCGCGCCAGGGTAAACAGGAGTATGAGCAGTGCAATCAGAATCAATCCGAGCGTGTTCTGGCGTTTAGCGGCGGGCATAAGTGAGTTTCCTTGGAGCTTGCAGCTTGGAACTTGTAACTGTTTCTAACGAAGGTCGCTCTTCTGCGGATTGTAAAAGAAGTGGATACGTAATGCGAGGTACTGTCCGTGAAATTCCTGCGGCAAAGGCTCGAATGGATTCGAGCCGGTAATTCCGCCCCAGGCGGCGCGATCGAGCGCCACATCGCCGGAGGGTGAAACCAGGTGCATGCCGGCGACCGAGCCATTTTTGGTGATGGCAAATTCAATCGAGACCTTGCCCGATTTCATCAGCGGCGGGCGCGCCTCTTCTGGGATCAGTTCATACCAATTCTGGCGGAGGCTATCTAATACGCGCTTGAGGTATGGACCAAAATCCACCCCCATGGTGTCGCTGAGCACGTCTACATCGTTACGCAGTTTTGTAGGTTGCGCCGACGGACCTATTCCGTAGTCACCGGTCGTGCCGCTGAAGGTGTGCCGCTCCGCCGAAGCCCGCGCCGCCTGCTCAATTACAGATCCCGCTGAAGCCGCCGTTGCAAACGGATTGTTGGCGTTGTTGCGCGCAATCGTTTGCGGTTGCTCCAGGTGCGCCATGGTGTTATCCGATTGCTGCTGCGTGGGCTGCTGAGGTTGCTGCGCCTGAGCCTGCTGGTTTTGTTGTGCCTGCTGTCCTGCTGGCGGGCTTTGTGCAGCGGGCGCCTGCATGGCTTGCGGAGCGCCTGCCCGTCTTGCATCCTCCAGCTCGCGCAATTGCTGCAGGTCAGGGTGACGCAACGCCGCACGCCGGTCCTGGTCAGATATTTTGTTGTTGTCTAACGGCTTTTGGGTTGGAGTGGGCGGCATCTCCAGAAACGTTATTTGATGGTCTTGCAGCAGTTGCGCCAAAGCGCTGGGTGTCGGCTGGTGTCCCGCTAAAAGCTTGGGGAACAACCATACGACGATAGCCAGCATGATGCCATGCACCAGCAGCGAGATCCAGAAGGCCTCGCGCAGCTTCGAGCGCTCCAGTTGCAACTCCAGATCGTCTTCCAGCAAGCCAAAAGGTGTTTTGTGCAGGCGATCATCAAAGGCTGGCGGAGGGGGAAAGAGCGATGCCTGCGCGCCGGAATCACGGCCTTCGCCATTCGCAGAAGTGCCCTGCGCCTTGCGCATCTCCTCAAGCAGCGGAATTTGGATAATGCTTGGCATCTTCTGGAAACTGCGATTGCTGGTGGTGGCGCTAGGACGTTAGATGTCTATTAGATGCTTATAATTGCCACCCGTTACTATTTTCGCATTGTTTTTAATACTTCGCGCACTCAGAAAAACACTCTGAACAAAACTTTACATACGACTTTACATAACAGGTATTCCAGCGACTAACCCTAAGAACGGCAGAAAGTCTCGAACTTGCAGCGGCTTTCACCAAACTGAGGACTGACAACTGAGGACTGCTTTTACAACAGCTTATCCAATTTGACGTTGCGTGAGTGCTCCCGGATTACTTCCAGGATCTCCAGCGCAACCGCCAGGGCGCGCCGGCCATCTTCGAGCGAAACCACCGGCGCGCTGCGCGTGCGTACCGAGTCGAGAAACGAACATAGCTCAGTGCGCAGCGGCTCTTCCCGAACGACTTCAGGTTTGGTGATCTTGATCTGCGGACTGGACGGATGGTCTTGTTCCTCATCCATGCCTGCCAAAAGCGATGACACCACGCTGGGAGAGCCATCGCCAGAAACCGTGAACGCCACGACGTCCTGGCGGGTGTAGTCGAGTGAAATATACTGCTGCGGCTGAAAGAAGCGCAGCTTGCGTATGCGCTCGGTGCTTACCCGGCTGGCGGTGAAGTTGGCCACGCAGCCCGACTCGAACTCCATGCGTACGTTGGCGATGTCTACTTTAGCGCTCAGGATGGGCAGGCCCACGGCGCGGATCTCTTTCACCGGTGACTTCACGAACGACAACACCACGTCAATATCATGGATCATCAGGTCGAGCACCACATCCACATCGAGCGACCGTGGCGTGAAGACGCTCAGCCGGTGCACCTCGAAGAACATGGGCTTGGTGATCAAGGGCACCGTAGCCCGCACCGCAGGATTGAAGCGCTCAAGCTGCCCCACCTGGGCAATGCGGCTATGCTGCTGCGCCAGAGCGAGCATCTCATCGGCATCGGCCAGCGTGCCGGCCACCGGCTTTTCAATCAGCACGTCAACTCCGTTCTGCATGAGCTCACGCACAACCTGCAGATGGGCTTGCGTAGGCACGGCAACCGAAGCCGCCTGCGGCTTGCTGCGTTGCAGCAATTCATTAATCGAACCGAAAGTTTGCGTGCCGAACTCGCCGGCAATCTGGGCAGCGTGCGCAGGGTTGGAATCGACAACCCCAACGAATTCCACAGCATTTTCCTTGGCCAGATCGTGATACACGCGGGCATGGTTGCGCCCAAATGCGCCCACCCCGATGACAGCTACGCGAAGCTTCTCAGAAGATGGCAGCTTAAAGTCTCCTTCTCATTAAAGACAAAGTTTGATTTTCGCAGATGCAACCGCAACTCTCAAACTGTGGCAGCGATGAAATTACTGTCAGGTAGGAGGGGGGACGCGAATGAATGCTGATGTTTCATAGCAAAGATTTATCTCGTAATCGGCAACTGCTTTTAGGTCTGTCATCCTGAGCGAGGGCGCACGCCCGAGTCGAAAGACCCCGAGAATATCTCGGTTGTCCATACTGCTGCGAGGCATTCTCTGAAGAATCTATTCAGAATTCAGCTTGCGGCTCGATTCCTGCCCTGGGCGAAGCCGAAAGCCAGTGCGCAGCATAGCGGAGCATAGATAGAACCCGCAGCAACTTCATATTATCTCTGGCCATGACCAGAAAACAGACCTTACAATTTATGTCAATTTGTCGGAGGCATAACACCAAATGAAAAACGACGCAGAATGGGAAAGAATAAACTCCCTGGGAGGCGGCGGTCAGAGCGATGTATTTTTAGTTAGAAGCCCTGCAAGAAGCTACGAGCGTACGCATTGTCTCGAGATAATTCGCACCGCTTTAGACGAGGACAAGAGAGCGGAGCTAGCCACAGCAATGTGGTCATATGCGCGTCCGGATAATGCTTCCGAACTGGGTGCGCTCAAGGTTTTCAAGATTCCCCCAGAAGACTCAAGCAACATGCCTCCTATCCCAAAGTCTCCCGAATACGAAGCAATTGAGCGTTTAAAAAATGAAATCTCCGCGCTCAGCAAGGATACACCAGGCCTTCCTAAGCTTCTGGATTCGAATGTAGAAAAACGCTGGATAGTGACAGAGTTTTTTTCGGAGGGCACGCTAGAAAACAATCTCTCTCGCTATAAAGGCCGCGCCATTCTTGCCCTTAAGGCTTTTCGATCACTCGTAAAGACAGTGGCGGGGTTGCATGGGGAGGGCTACGTACATCGGGATATCAAGCCGGCTAATGTTTTTGTTCGAAGTGACGAGGAACTCGTGTTAGGTGACTTTGGGATTGTTTACTTACCAAACGCTGGCGATAGGGTCACATTAACAAAAGAGCGGGTGGGCCCGCGCGACTACATGCCTCAGTGGGCAAACCTGGGGGGGCGGCATGAAAAAGTAGAACCTTGTTTCGACGTCTATATGCTTGGAAAGCTGTTGTGGTGCATGGTCGATGGCCGGGCAGTGCTGCCGAGGGAATATCATAAACGCCCCGATTTTGATCTGACAAAAACGTTTCCAAACGACCCGCATATGCACGTTATTAACAAAATTCTCGATAAATGTGTGGTCGAGGAGTCGCATGATTGCCTTTCATCTGCCGACGATTTGCTATTAGTTGTCGACGCATTCCTTGCTGTTATGCAGAGCGGTGGGCAGGTATTGTCACCCGGTATCCCAAGACCTTGTCGCATTTGTGGCCAAGGATTTTATAAGCCCGAAGTCCTACTTGATGGTAAATCGGCCGGAGCTATCAGGTTTTGGATTTCCGGATCCGATACTGCCAACCTGATGGTTCAAACGTTCATCTGCGACAACTGTGGTCATGTTGAATTATTTAGAACGAGCCCGGGCCAAGTCCCCCTCATCTGAGCTGCAAGGGAAGGCTAGCGCGGAGAGAAGGCGGGAAGAGAAACGAATCGGACCGAAAGACCAGTCAGTTCCGCACAGGTACACTGGACAGAGCACAAGTACCCTCTATGCGCATCTCATAGGGTGAGGTATGACTGAACTGAGGTTTCCTTGTACCGACAAATAGCACGTGCAAAATTGTTCCTTGCAACCTAAGTTCGAGCTTGCGCACATCTGCAACACATGCGCTGAGTTTCAATTGCGCTACCGCATTTATCCAGGTGATTTCAAGAAACCTGTCTGGATTACTTCCAAATTGTTGAAATAACTGAGGGAACGTAGATTTTTCTACCTGTACTAAGGTACCTTGACCTCTCAGAACGACCTCCCGCATTATTGCATTGATGTCTGTTGTCTCAGTTGCCGGATTTTCATTCAGCAAGAGACGCCGAGCGCGCATTTCGGCAAGTCGGTCAGAGCTTGTACTTGAGAATCCCACTTCAACCGCCGGGGTAAAATCCGATCTCGTAATCTTCAACTTTAAGCTAAAATGTTCCACGAATTTACCTTCGGATGTTTGCTTGTGGAAGGAATTCTGCAACACTTCGCATGCGGCTACTTTGTAACTATACGCAACAATCAATTCCAGCCCCGGGCGTATGGTCTGCAAGAGAGAAAAATCGGCGTCGTCTTCTGGATATAGCGAAAAAGATATTTGTTCCGACATCTCCTCTGCTACCCAATATGCTTCCAAGACGGGAAGATAAAGCACCATATTGGCTTGCATTAAAAGAAGCAGCGAATACTTAGAAGAAGCTTTGTAATTCGTATTCTGTTCTGGAGTCATTGGATCAACATTGGTTCCTTAGCGACGAAACCGACGACGCACGGCCAACAGAAATAAAGCAGCCTGGCCCGGTATTATTACAAGTTCCAGTGAAGCGAGGCGCCTGCCCCATTTACTTGCCGGTTCAACAGTCGGTTTCTTCTGGAAAGTTGCAACATCAAGAGTCACCCAGAGACCGGCACCTACAACTTTTACATAATCACGGTAGTTATGTCCCGCTGCCCCCCAATAAAAGGCATTGGTAGCGCAATCGTCTGTGTTTATTGCAGAAGTGCTCGCAGTACCGGTAACGCTCGTTCTAGAATCCTTCATGCACAGACCAAGGAACGGATAGGCTATAGTAAAAAGACACACAAAAAGTACTAACACCATAATTGCACGCAAATAGCTGGAGCCGTAATGATTAAGAACTCTGTAGAGATTTACGACAGAGAAAGATTCCCCAAACTTTCTAGCCCAGGTATGTTTGCGGTAAAATTCCTCAACGCGCCGGAATCGTCCCAGGGCGAAATGATTAGGCGCGAGCCTCTTCATTTCCATAGCACCACAGAAGCAGTCTTCCGACAGGTCATATTGGCGCCAGCTATCGAAGTTTCTGATTAACTTTTTGTAAGTACTGGCCACCAAGTCATGGGATCGATCGGGCTGTCGCAGATCGGATGTAATATCGAGTTCATCTTGCAATACGATTCTGCGGCCCAATCGCTTCCATCTGACTTCTTCAAATCTAACCTGCTCAATTCCGGAACAATTCGCCAATCTGATCGATAATCCGTCGAGTGACGCTGAATTTATTCCAAAGAAGTTTACGTGGTTAGGTTGCTGAAAGACTACATTGCTAAGATCGACAGTTGCGAAAGCAGCTTGAGCATCACCGCTCGTAGGTAGCATACCTGGTTCGACGTACCGTCCCACAACCATGGAGGAAAAGTCTACTCTCTGCGAAAATGTTGCTGAAAAGTAGGTTACTGACTTAGTGAATCTGGAAGTTTGAAAGTTTGCATCCCCATTAAATTGCGAGGCGCCGAACTCGCTTTCATCATAGAACTTGCAGAAAGCAAAGAACGCATCTTCCTTAAAAAGTGTGCCAAAGAAAACCGCTTTCTTGTGGAAAGCTGTCGTGGAAAAAGCCGCTTTTGAAGAAAAAACAGCACTGGTGAAATCAACATCTTGACTAAATAGCACCTGATCGAACTGCGCTTCCCCATGAAACATTGCGCTTTTCATTGTTAGTTTGCCCTTGAACGTCGAAGCGGAGAAAACGGCGCTGGCACGAAATTCACACCTGGTAAAATCCGCATCCTTAGCAAAAGAACTCCGTTCGAAATGGGCGTGTGAAGTAAAAACAGCTCCCGCGAACTCAAGTTTCTTCTGAAACGTTGTTTCTGAAAAATCAACTATCGGGAAGACAAACCGCGAGAAGTCGTAGAAATTGTTGGCAACACCATATTTCGAAGTCCCAGCAATTATTGCTTTGATTTCATTATTGAACTGGGCACCTGGTTTGGATTGATCAATTGAATGCATCACGCAAACTGGTAACGGGTCATCTGTGCTTTTATGTATTGGCCGGCCACACGGATTACCGCTCATGATTACGGGACACGAGTATTGACTGGCCAGTTTCATGATTGCACAAGATAGTGAAAGAAAGGCTACTCTGCCTCGCTAGTGCCGTCAAACAGTTGTAAATAGCTGTCGGAAAAAACTTCTCGATTCTGCCTTAACCTCGTTGGGCGGCTAGCACAGACAACTAGGGCAGCCGCGTAGTGGTTGAAATTCGGTTTTTCTCCGCTCCTCCGCCTCTCCGCGGTGAATTAAACCCCGATTCTGAGAACCGAGAACTGAGAACCAAAAACTGGTATCAAACTGGCCCCATACCGTTAATTTCTACCAATTCTGCGTCATCATGATCCTCAGGTGTCCCTAAAAGGGATACCGGAAAGGATATCTATGAAAATCGCACAGCTTTTTGGAGTAAAAACCAACCCCAGCCAGCAACCCCGTTGCTGCCACAAACGTAATGATGGAACCGAGTGCAACGCCCATCCCCGGAAGGGCAGGCAATATTGCTTCCTTCACGATCCCGAGTCCCAAAAGAAAAGCACGGCGGCACGCCGCGCCGGCGGAGTCATCCGCGGCTACAAGGCCCAGGAGGTTTTGAAACTCCCTCCCAACCTTCCCGCCCTGCCGCTTCGGGATACCGCCGACGTTGTCGAGATGTTCAGAGTGACGGTCAACCACTTCCGCCAGGGCGAGATGGATCTCCGCTCCGCCAACTGCATCCGAAACTTCGGCCTCGCCATGCTCCGCGGCTTTGAGTTCGAAATGCGCGCCCAGCGCGAGGCTACCGGCAAAGCCACTCGCCCTGCCAAAAAACAGCCCATAGAAGGCTTAAACCTCGTATTTAGGGATATCACCGGGGCCCAGATCTATCCTCGCGAGACCGCAGCCACTTCGGCCCCGAACCCCCTCTCCTCGCACAGCCAGCCAGACCCAAACCCAAAACCAGACACCGCAAGACTAGACAAAAGAGAAGATAAACCAGAACAAGGGATGCAAGACAGCCTCAGCCCCGCATCCGCAGCCTGCGCCCAAAACCAGACAAAAGCTCAGCAACAGACTGAACAAAACGAACCAAAACCGAACGACCAAAATAAATCACAGCAGAACGGCCAAAACAAACCCCAGCCAAACGGCGACTCTGCCGTGAGCCCGGCCCCGTCTTCCGCGCAGCCCGTCTCCCCTGCGCCGAAAGAACATCAATCCGTGCAGTACCCTCCCGGCCTTGGGCCTCGTTATCTCGCCTTGGCCACACCCGAAATGCCGTGGTGGCGAAGACCGCAATACAACAACCCCGGCTTCGTGACCGGCACGGTTCCCAAGGCAGCAGCCAGGTCGGCCGCGCGCTTCCGGGGCACGAGGCGGTAGCCGGGCAGTAAGAGTTCGTAAAGCATCCCAGGAAGCGGGGCTTACTTGGAGTAATGCCCTTAGAGGTCTTTGAAAATTCGTTGTCGGTCGGTATTGCCGAACCCTTAGAACGGGTGAGCGCGAAGCGAGCGCCGTAGGCGCGAACAGAGGTAAGCCACCGCGCAGCGGTGGGTGAAAAGTGTCTCTTCCGCTCTGCCGAAGGCATGCGCGCATCCCGCAAAGTGGGAGGAGCGCTCAGAACAAAAGCGCCCTGAGGACTGAGGACTAACGACTGAGGACTGCTCAGCAAGTCCCCACCCTGAAATCAATTTTCCCCAGCAAATATGCGGCGATCAGCGCTGTTTTTAGGTCTCCCAGACACTTGCAGCAAGTACCCACCCCCCACCGCTTGGAAGACAAAAAATCTGCAGCCTGCGGAACTGCGTACCAGGCAAGCCCCAATCTGAATTCGGCCCTCGCCCAGCGGTAATCTTGACTTTCCAGCCTCTCTGGATTTGAATTAAGAATTACCTCCCTTAAAAACCACTTCCGTTGATGATGGCCACTAGTCGAAGTATTGGGTCTTAGGAGGACTGCATGTGCTGTTTCCCAAATTTGCGCAATTCACGCGCGCTGCTGGTTTTGATCCTGCTGCTGGCTGCTTCGCCAATTTGGGCGCAGAGGGTAGCTGGGCCGCCCACTCTGCAGCAACTACAGCCGGAGGACAACGAGCCAATCCAGGACGATCCCTGGGGCCGGCGCATCTGGATGCGCGAGCGCTTCAGTGGCGAGCCACTGGACTACAAAGACATGATGCTGCGCGAGACGCAGCGGCAAAACCAGCTTTATCCGCAGTTGGCGCCGGGCATCGTGCCCTTGTCCCCTATTCCAACCTGGGTTTCCATCGGACCAACCAACGCAACTTTTGAAACCAACGGCGTTACTCTAAACGTAGTAGACAGTGGACGCGCGCGCACCATTCTGCCTGACCCGGTTGACGTCAATACTGTGTATTTACTCACTTCGGGCGGCGGATTGTGGAAGACCACGAACTTTCTGCAAGTCAATCCAACCTGGGTGCCAAAAACCGATGCCCTCCCTACGACGGGAGGCGGTTCAGTAGCCTTCGGCAGAACGTCGAATGTTCTCTATCTTGGGCTGGGAGACCCCTTTGATGATTTTCCTCTGGCGGGCGGATTTGTGACCAAATCCACCAATGGAGGCGACACCTGGGGCCCGGTCATCAATCTTGCGAACGCTACTTCGGTAAGAGACATCAAGGTTGATATCAGCGGCGGGAACGATATCGTTATGGTGGCAACCGATGCAGGATTTTTCCGCTCGGCCGACGGAGGAGCAACCTACGACGCCTCACCGAATCCCTCCATCGGTGCAAGGGTGCTTTGGAGCCTGGCGAATACCAGCGCAGGGTGGCTGGTTTCGGCGGCGGACGGCACGCTTTGGCTTTCTACCGATAAGGGCGCTACCTGGAGCCAAACCGGCACCCCTGGATTTACTGGAGCGGGACGCTCGACACTGGGGATTGGCCTCCCTGGGGATGTGGTTGTTTATGCCTTCGCAGGAAACCCTGGCGGGACCGATCAGCTTGACCTGTTCCGCTCGCCCGATGGCGGCCTGACCTGGACGGCACTAGGTCTTGGCAGCAAAGCACCATCTAACCCCAACGCCGACAATTCAAACATGGACATCATGCACGGCCAGGCTTTTTACAACCAGATGATCCTGGTGGATCCTACGGATGCCACTCGCAGTACCGTCTACATTGGTGGGAACCTGTGCACTGCGAGGACGACAGACGGCGGCGCTACCTGGACTTTGATTACCGACTGGCTCCCGCGTAGCGGCGCAAATTTGCCGTATGCCCATGCCGACTTCCATGCAGCAGCCATCAGCACGCTCACCAGCCCGGCGAAACTTTTTTTCGGCTCTGACGGCGGCCTATTTGTGAGCAACGATACTGGGGCCAGTTGGGATTACAGGAAGAACATCGGCATTGTAAGCCACCTGATCTATGCCCTGACTACGAATCCAAATTCGCTCAGCACCACCATTATCGGATTGCAAGACAATGGCACGCGGGTTCGCGAGGGCAGCACAACCATATATGACCAGACGCGAGGCGGTGATGGCTTTGGAGTGGGCACGAGCCAGGCAAACACCACCTGGACGCTGAGCACGTACATCCATGGCGCGGTGGACAACAGCACGGATCTGGGGGCACATTGGTCGGTCGCTACCACTGGCATCAACACCGGTGACACACCCTTTGCCACGGCGATTACCAATCCTTTGGCGTCGGCCGATCCCGCAGGTACAGTCTTTTTTACGGTTGGCCTTCATGACGTTTACGAAACCTCAAACGGCGCAAGCAGTTGGACGTCTATTGGCTCCTTTGGAGCGCCAGGAACAGCACAAACGATTCGTGCGCTCGTGCACGTCGTGGGAGTAAGCCCAGTTGATACGAGCCATATTGCTGTTGCCGGCACCAGTGGAAATCTTCTGCTGACGACCAATGGCGGTGCAAGTTGGACGCAGGTTCCACTGAATACCGCTGTTCCCGGTTACAACAGCAGCAACACCAATATCGCTTGGGTGAATAACAGCATCCTTTATGTGTGTTCAGAGGCGTTCAACTCCGGCGCAATTCGCGTGGTCAAGAGCATCAATGGCGGCTCGACCTGGACGGCAGCCAGCAACGGGCTTCCCGACGCCAGCGTCAGCAAGCTGCAGATTGATCCCAGCGACAACACAGGGAACACAGTGTATGCGGGTACTTTTGTAGGGGTCTATCAGACCACCGATGGCGGCGCGAGTTGGCACAAGTTCGGCGCCGGCTTGCCGAACGTTCATGTGACAGATATCTTCATGCCTCCTAATGGCAGCTTTATCCGCATTTCCACCTATGGCCGGGGCGTGTGGGAGATCAATCCGCTTGTCCGCACGATCACGCACTTTTCTGTAACGGCTCCGGGAAGCGTAAACGCGGGCAGCGCGTTCAGCGTGACTGTCACCGCGCAAGATATCAACAATTCAACTGTAACTGACTACACCGGCACGGTGCACTTCACCAGCAGCGATGGGCAGGCGGTGCTGCCGGTTGACTACACCTTTGTCGCAGGCGATAACGGAGTGCACGTTTTTAATAATGTCATTTTGGGAACACTGGGCAGCCAGACCGTGACTGCAACTGATGCGGCCGCCTCGCTTACCGGAACCTCGGCGGGAATTACAGTAAATCCAGGGGCGGCCACTCATTTCAACGTGACCGGCGCACCTGCAAACATCATTGCTGGAAATGCTTTTAGCATCACCGTGACCGCGAAGGATTCATTCAATAACACGGCTACGGGTTACGCCGGCACAGTGCGCTTCACCAGCGGAGACCCACAGGCAGTCCTGCCGGGTAATAGCACCCTGGCCAGCGGTGTGGGGACGTTCCCCTCAGTTACGCTGAAAACAGCCGGTCCGCGAACCGTCATAGCGACCGACACCGTCACCGGCAGCATCACGGGAGCCAGCAGCGTAATCAATGTGAGCAACGCTGCCGCCAGCAAATACAGCATGACTTCACCACCGACGGCGACTGTAGGAGCACCTTTCACGGTACGGCTTGTGGCGCAGGACCAATTCAATAACACGGCGAAGAACTACACGGGGACGGTGCACTTTACGACAACCGACGCCGCGGGCGGGGTTATAGTACCGGGAGACTATATCTTCCTGGCGGGAGATAACGGACAGAAGATGTTTACCAATGCTTTCAAGCTGCAAACCGCCGGAGCGCAAAGCATCACCGCGAAAGATACAGTTACCAGCAGCATCACAGCAACTAACCCCATCACC
>Ga0210384_10000148_pt1 | contig 107314 bp, 85 predicted proteins | sample IncBWH2MmetaG_FD_160574 | JGI IMG/M metagenome (GOLD analysis project Ga0210384, IMG submission 160574) | Forest soil microbial communities from Barre Woods Harvard Forest LTER site, Petersham, Massachusetts, United States - Inc-BW-H-2-M | ecosystem: Environmental > Terrestrial > Soil >... | reverse complement strand
GATTCGCCGACGATCGGACTATTCTTGTGAGGGCCCTCAACCACGGCCACCCTCAAGCTCGGGAAGCGCATCCGAAGGTAGGCGGCCGCAAGCTGGCCCGTTGCTCCGCCCCCCATAACTAACACATCGCTCGTCATGAGCCACCAGGTTCCAAGTCTGCAAGTTTGTTGCCTTCAAGTAGCATGGTAAATAGCGCGAGACGCGGTTTTCAGAATACATCATACGAAGAAGTTCACTCGGAAAGGATGAAGAAAAGAACCTGGTCACTTTGTGCGCGAATTGTCACCAAGCAGCTCATCCTCGGTAGTTCAAGACTTGTCTACCAAAAATGGTTTCCAATGATTAATCGACTTCGAATACTATTCAGCTATCCATTGTTTGCTCCTGTGGGAGGAACGGCCTGTTGGCGTTATGAGACCTCATGCCCTCGCGTTTGATTCTCCTCTGGCCGAGCAGTTGCGGACATCCCAACCCACGAGGTGGGCTGGGGTCAGCATCGACACCGGATTGTCAGTATGCGGAAGCTCCTTCCTTCCCTAGACCCAGAAATGGTCAGCCGGTTGGTGACGCAAATGCGCCAGGAGTTTCGCCCCTGCGGATGGGAGATAGCTGCTAAGTAAGAGAGCGCCGAGATGATAAATGGAAAGCGCATCGCGGTCGTTATGCCAGCCTACAACGCGGCGAAGACCCTAGAGAAAACTGTCCAAGAGGTCCCCGAAACGGTGGACTTGAAGATTCTGGTGGATGATCACAGCACAGATGAGACAACTCAAATCGCAGAAAGGCTGGGTTTGCAGGTCTTCGTTCATGAGAAAAACTATGGATATGGCAGAAACCAGCAGACCTGTTACCGAGAAGCCTTGGGTGCTGGCGCAGACATCGTGGTGATGGTCCACCCTGACTATCAGTACACACCGCTTCTCGTGACGGCGATGGCCGGCATGATCGCGTATGGGGTCTACGATGTCGTGTTGGGCTCTCGAATCATCGGTGGTGGTGCACTCAAAGGCGGCATGCCCGTTTACAAATATGTGGCCAATCGTTTCCTGACCGCTTTTCAGAATGTTTTCACGGGGGCTAAATTGTCTGAGTATCATACCGGCTTCCGAGCCTTCAGCAAGGATGTCTTAATGAATTTGCCGCTCCTCGAGAACTCGGACGATTTTGTGTTCGACAATGAAATACTGGCCCAGACTATTTACTTCGGCTTCCGCATTGGTGAAGTATCCTGCCCAACCAAGTATTGTGAAGAGTCTTCCTCGATCAATTTCGCTCGAAGCGTGAAGTATGGATTGGGGGTGCTGGCCACCACGCTGAAGTACCGGCTCCGGAAGTTGGGGATCGCCCGATTTCGACTGTTCAATCTCGCGGGCAGAAAATTGCTCCTCGACTACTACTCCTCCGCCAAATTGAGCGGGCCGGAGAAAGTGCCTCGGTAGGACGGAAATAATTGGATACTTTGCGAGAAACAGCCATTTACAGAGAATCCTGAATGCATGCCTCTTACGCAAGCGTTTCTCTGTTTCCACCTTGCAACGGTCAATGGGAGGCGGGAGAGTGCGGGGCCGGCTTTGATTCCTGGAAAGAAGAACTCCGACGCCGTTAAGAGTGGCTTAGCGCTGAAGAAGGAGGGTAAGCCTATGAAAGGCGTGGTACTTGCCGGTGGGACGGGCAGCCGTCTCCATCCACTTACCAAGGTGACGAATAAACACCTGCTCCCCGTCTACGACAAGCCCATGATTTACTTTCCCATCCAGACACTCGTGAATGCGGGAATTACCGACATCCTCTTGGTAGCGGGCGGCAAGAATGCCGGTGAGTTTCTACGTCTGCTCGGCAACGGTCAGGATTTCGGACTGAAGCATCTGAACTATGCGTATCAAGAAGGCGAAGGAGGCATTGCCCAGGCGTTGTCATTGGCGGAGCATTTCGCCGGTGGGGCTTCAGTTTGCGTCATCCTTGGCGACAACCTGATTGAGTACAACATCTGTGCCGCAACGAAGAGCTTTGAGAAAGAGGGAAAGGGAGCCAAGATCATCCTGAAAGCAGTGTCGGACGCGGCGCGCTTCGGAGTCGCTGAGGTGAAGGGTAATCGCGTGATCCGAATCGAGGAAAAACCAAAAACACCAAAGTCAGACAATGCAGTGATCGGCATTTACTTTTACGACAGCACAGTGTTCGAGAAGATTCGGCGTCTAAAACCTTCCGCGAGAGGTGAATTGGAAATCACTGACGTCAATAATCTCTACATTGAAAAAGGTGTGCTTACCTATGAAGTTCTCGAAGGTTGGTGGACGGATGCCGGCACGTTTGACTCTCTGTTGCGTGCGAACAACCTAGTGGCGCGAACTGGCGCAAATAAGATGACGCCCAATCCAGTTTCGAGTAACCTCATGCCCCACCAGGGATGAGGCCATGAAGATCTTAGTGACTGGTGGCGCTGGGTTTATCGGATCGAACTTCATTCAATTCATCCTCGCGCTCAGGCAAGACTATCATGTGGTGAACTACGATAAGCTGACCTACGCTGGGAACCTGACCAACTTGGGTTCCGTTGCAAACGACCCTCGGTATAAGTTTGTGATGGGAGATGTCTCGGATCCCTCAGGGGTCGCCGAAGCCATGCAGGGCTGTGAGATCGTCGTTCATTTCGCCGCGGAAACACACGTCGACCGCAGCATCTATGAACCATCTTCCGCTATCGAGACCAACATCATTGGCACTTTTGCCCTTCTCCAAGCCGCACGGAAATTGAAGATCCAGCGGTTCGTTCACATTTCTACGGATGAAGTTTACGGGGATTTGTTGTCCGAGGCCCGGGCAGAAGAGAGTTTCCTCCTGAACCCAAGCAGCCCTTATTCGGCCTCCAAGGCGAGCGCAGACCTATTGGTTCGATCTCATGTCCGGACCTACGGGCTTCCCGCCATGATCATTCGCGCATCCAACAATTACGGCCCCTATCAGTTCCCCGAAAAACTCCTCCCGCTGGTGATCACAAATGCCTTGGAGAACAAGCCTTTACCCATTTATGGTGACGGGCGACAGGAACGCAATTGGCTGCACGTCGAGGATTGCTGTCGGGGCATTCTTGCGGTCCTTGAGTGCGGCCGTACAGGCGAGGTCTACAATGTCGGTGGTCGAGACGTCTTGAAAAATATCGACCTGGTTCAGCAGATCCTCCACGTCATGGACAAGCCAGAATCACTCATCCAATATGTATCCGACCGGCCGGGACACGATCGTCGATACGCCCTCAATTCTAGGAAGATCACTGCAGAACTCGGCTGGCGACCGCTCATTTCCCTCGACGAAGGCCTTGCGCGAACCATCGCATGGTATCGTTCGAATGCGGATTGGATTGCGCGGGTTCGCGACCGGGCCTATCGGGCCTACTATGAGAAATACTACCAAAATCGTGATTCCACTTTGCAGGGCATCACCTCCCTCCCTGACCCACGCTCGACATAAGCTCGTGCTGTCCGCCAGCGCACGGTCCCAATTGATCATTCGTCGCCGCAGCAATTAGGTGCCGGGAGGAAACATCATGGGGCACGGAAGCAGATTCAAGGTGATGGAGACCCGCTTGGCAGGAGTGCGAATCGTCCGACCCGTAGTTTTTGAAGACGCGCGAGGTTTCTTCTTGGAGAGCTATAACCAAGACAAGTTCGCTGAACTGGGCATCATGGACCACTTTGTGCAAGATAACCATTCGCGTTCCATCAAAGGCGTACTCAGGGGACTCCATTATCAATTGCGGCATCCGCAGGCTAAACTGTGCCGGGTGATCGAGGGCAAGGTAATGGACGTCGTCGTTGACATCCAGCAGGGATCCCCCCATTTCGGGAATTGGATAAGCGTGGAGTTATCAGCTGAAAACCGCCATCAACTCTTTGTCCCGAAGGGATTCGCTCATGGTTTCCTTGTGCTCTCTGAAGTCGCTCAATTCCTTTACAAGTGCTCCGATTTCTATGATTCAACAGACGAGGCAGGAGTCGTTTGGAACGACCCCGATTTGAACATCACATGGGGAATTGATGATCCGGTGCTCTCGGCTAAGGACAGAGAGTATAAGCGATTGAAAGAGATTCCACTCGAGCGTTTGCCGCGATATGAACCGAAATGAATTCAGGATACTGCTGACCGGCAAGAATGGACAATTAGGCGCCGAACTCGCAGCTTGCCTGCCGTGCCTGGGTGAGGTCATCGCCCGCGATCGCCACGAACTTGACATCTCGGATGCGGGGGCGATACGCCGCACGATCCGGGAAGTACGCCCTGCCTTGATCGTAAACGCGGCCGCCTACACCGCCGTGGACCAGGCAGAGTCAGACGCCGCAGCCGCTCAAGCCGTCAATAGTGAAGGTCCGGCAATAATCGCGCAGGAGGCTAAAAGAATCGGCGCTGCATTGGTGCATTACTCTACCGACCATGTATTCGACGGTGAAAAAAGTGCCCCATACGAAGAAGTCGACGAGGTAAACCCCATAAACGTCTATGGAAAGACCAAACTGGCTGGCGAGCAAGCGATCGAGCGGGCGGGATTGCCCTATTTGATTTTTCGGACGAGTTGGGTGTATGGCACCAGAGGTCGCAATTTTCTTCTTAGCATTCTCCAACTAGCGGCAATGAAGCAAGAACTACGGGTCGTCAGCGATCAGGTGGGCGCTCCCACCTGGAGTCGCGCCATCGCTGTTGCGTCTGTTCAAATCTTGGCGGGACTTCTTGGCGGCAGGCCGAGAATCCCAAACCTGCAGAAACTTAGCGGTATCTACCATCTTACGGCTGCAGGTGAGACCAGTCGGTACGGTTTTGCCCGTGCCATCTTGGAGGAGTGTTCTGACACCACTCCACTGGGCGCATGGTTTCAAGCGGCAACAGGCGGACGACAACTCATGGCTCAGCGTCTAATCCCCATTTCCATCCGAGATTATCCTTCGAGCGTGCGCCGCCCAGCATACTCGGTGCTCTCCAATGCCAAATTACTACAGGCGTTTGCGCTGAGCATGCTCCCCTGGCGCAAACAGCTTCATCTCGCTATCCGCGAGGCCGACGCAACCGGGCTCCAATCGCCTTCTTTGCCCTAATGAAAATGCGCTCCTGCAGGGATCGAGTAGAAGATGAATCGTTAGTCCGTCATGCGAAGAAGTTTCGGCCGCTGGCCAGCCCGATCACTAGCGGCAAACCCAATCGGCACCTTAGTGCCCGGGCGCGGTAGACTCCGCTTCGTGGCCTTAAACTGGTTGAAATTCTTGCGAACTTCTTCAAGTGCTTCCAGCCTCGTATTCCCATATACCGATATTGCAGGCCAGTTGATTATGGAGGCGGTCCATGGAATTGGTTTCAGTCGGGATGATCGTTGAGCCTCAGATGCTGGCTGAAACGAAGTTCGAATCGGGTAGTCGTCAATCGTCCATTCATCTTTGAATGCCGAAGCGAGACGAATCCAGACGGCTCGGGCTTGCAACACAATGTCTATAAGTTTAGCCACGAGTTTCTTATACCCTGGTCCGGATAGTGCCTGGTAAGCCAGATTATTCGTCCGTCTGCCTCCGACAAAGCGGACGGCTCTACCGCCTACCTTACGTTTCCGATATGAAAGCCTCACGTGACACAGGCCTCGAAAGGTTTCCCTGTTGTCCCATCCCAGAGTGAGAGAATAGTATTTGTCCGGTGAACCGGCCGCTGCTTCCGACAACAATAGCTGATGCCCGGCGCCCGGCGATATAGTAACCGGCATGGAGTTTCAAACCGACTTCCACAACATCTGCACGTTTCGGAATGGTTTTTTTCACACGAATGATGGTTGGGCAATTCGCGTGTGGTCTGAAAGACCCCTATGAATTCGACCACTGGTGCTTCCCGATCTTGCCTTCTTTGCGGTGCGGAACTGCGACCCTATCTCAAGCAAGTGAACGATCACATCAGTGGAGAGAATTTTAGTGTTTTGAAGTGTGTGGGCTGCGGACTAGGTATCACGGAGAATGCGCCGGAGCATCTTTCGCCCTACTACCGAGATTACTATTGTGGGCGGCACGGTTTTACGGCTAAGTTTCGCGCCTGGCAGCGGCTGTCGCTAGTTCGCAAGAAAATGAAGATGAAGGTTGAACAAAGCCTGTTGGATGTGGGATGTGGCGAAGGGACCTTTCTGTTGGCGGCGCGCAAAGATGGCTGGACTGTGGCGGGCACGGAAATGAATCCCGCGCTGGCACGGGAGCAGGGATTGGAAGTGGTTGAGGATCTTGCAGCGTTTGGTGGCAAGCGGGAATTTGATTGCGTCACGATGTGGCATAGCCTGGAGCACATGCGCGATCCGATGGCGGTGGTTCGCGCGGTGCATCCACTGCTTAAGCGCGAAGGGTGGCTGTTCGTGGCCGTGCCCGATGCAGGTGGTTGGCAAGCTAGATTCTCCGGTGAGGACTGGCTGCACCTGGATGTACCTAGACATCTTTATCATTTCGGTCGTGAGTCGTTAAGATTGCTTCACGAGAAATGCGGCTTTCAGGTGCGTGAGGAACACCATCAGGAATTCGAGTATGACGTTTTGGGATGGTCGCAGAGTGCGTTGAACAAGATATTTCCTACGCGCAATCTGTTTTTCCGCCAGCTAACCGGTAAGGCGCATGGCACCCCGGGGTGGGAGCGCGCGGCGAACTGGGTGGCCGGACCGGCAGTTTCCGCGGTGGCGTTACCGACGATGTGGTGTAACACAGTTTTCCGGCACGGGGGGACATTGATTTTTGCCTCGAAAAAAGCTGCAGTGCCCTCACAAAAACGATGAAGGGTAGTCAGTAACGTCCGCTGCGATCGCAGTATGGTACAGTTCTGTGCCTGTCAGTTCGAAGACAGCCTGTCAATCTCGGCGGAATGACGTTGATGAGTATAGGGCGTGAGATTCGCTGCTACGTCTGCGTGAACCCTTCCAACGAGCAGGTACGTCTGCAGGACCATGGTATAAACTCTCTCGTTTACCGCGTTGCAATTACTCGGTCTGGTCACGCCCGCTGAAACGCAGCCACCAAACTTCCCAAACTCCCGTACCGTTTCGGAATGGAGATTCACAGTTTGCTAACTCCCGGTAGGTCGGATTACCGAACATTTGAAGTAGCACTTTTTTGTCCGGTTTATCAGGCAATGGGTGCGTTAGCTGCGGGAGGTCTTGTTCGTGACATTTTTTGGAAGCGTGGGTCATGAAGGCCTTTCGAATTTCCGGAGCGCGTATATGCATACTTCTGTCATATTTAATTCCACGGTTGCAACACTTTACGTCAGTCCTTCCGAATGTTAAGTTGCCAGAATGGGTACCCTTCTAAGAGACATGCTGCGAGAAGTTCCTGGAGCAGGAGCATTGTTCGGTATTTGGAAGAGACAGCACAGCAAGTCATCGCGGGACTTTTTACTGAACAGGATGCCGCGTGGGTCGGCGTGCGCGGAAATAGGCGTTCACACGGGTGACTTTTCTAAACGCATTCTAAGAGTGGTTAATCCGCGTAGACTGCGCCTAATCGACCCCTGGCGGTACAGTGACGATGCAACGTACAAGCACTCCTTATACGGCGGGGTTGTGGGCAGAAACCAGGAAACAATGGATGAACGGTATGAGAGTGTGAAGCGGCGCTTGAGATCAGAGACTTCGAGGGGGCGCGTGACTATTCATCGCGCGAATTCCAGCGACGCGGTCGCCATATTCCCCGGATGGATATTTCGATTGGATCTATATCGACGGCAACCATCTTTATGAATTCGTAAGAAATGATCTGGGGATATATTGCGACAAGTTGAAGGAAGGTGGCCTGATAGCCGGCGACGACTACGGTAAGGAGGGTTGGTGGGCCGGAGGCGTAAAGCGGGCCGTTGACGAATTTGTGGATGAAGGATTTGCAGAGATCGTTCTGATCCGCGCTAACCAGTTCATGTTGAGACGGCGTCCCAGATAGCCACGTTGAGCATTTCTCACGGCATCGCAGGCTAATCGGTCATGTCCGGTAAGCGTTTATCGGGAGTTAAAGCTATCCGCGGCAAGTTGTCGTTCACAAGTCGGAAAGTCACAAACGCAGATGTGACCAAGTTTGACACGACCGCCGGTTTTATTTTCGGGGTCATAATCAATGTCTTCGACGATAAAATCACCGTCCGCAAACTCATGCCCACCTGGTCCTTCTTGGGACGGACACTACTGCCTGTGTTCTTTGGTTCACTCGAGAACGATGAAGAGGAAAACCTCATCACTTTGTACGAGCCCAGGAGTTGCCAAGCAAGTATGGCAACGGCCCCCAGCTCTATTCGCGCCAGTGCCACCAGACCCCACTTACTCGCACCGCCTTCTCAGAATGGTGACAGACATCGGACCCGACCTCAACACCTCAACCGGCTGTGTACCTGTCAACTCACGCGCCGCATCCGGATAGTCGCTCCAGACGGCGACCCACTCTCCGCATGATGCCGGCGGCGTCAGCAGTCGACTACTGCCTAGGCGCGAGTATACGAGCAGGCGTTGATAATTTAACGGCTTCAGGTCGTCCACTTTAAGGCTGAGCTGTGCTTGTCGCAAACCTTCTTCTCCACCTGTTTGAAGGGCTTTTTCAAAATAGTGCGTCGCCGTATCCTCGGGAATCGGCTTTGCCAATACGAGCACTCGTTCCTGTCCCTGTACTGCACTATCCAGGTATTTCGCCAATCCATAGGAAAGTTGGAAGCCAGGTTGGGATGTTTCATTACGCGCGATCATTATGGCACCGGCAAGCCCTAGCACTGCGCTTATCGCTACGATGGCAGTTGTCCATCGGGGCCACTGGGCAAGACCAAGCGTTGCGAGGAGGAGGACGAAGTAAATCGGAATATGCGCTTCCCGTGACGTAACATAGCGCTCGGGATCCGGCGGTACGCCATGTGCCGAAAACGGGATTGCCAGGAGGAACAAGATCACGAAAGCGATCTGCACTTGCAGACGCCAATCAATCAGCGAACGATTTTTGTACAGCCGGAATGCGCCGACGGCTGCCAGCAACACCACAGTGATTTGTGTAGTTCGGACCGTGACCCAGGCGAGGTAGGGGTAACGCAGCAAACGCACGATCGAGAAGGACCGTTCCACGACGAAGTGTCCGGGTGAGGTTAGGGCGCCTCGGTTTATAAGGATCCAGACTACAGGCATCCAACCGAATAGAAGTGCCGCTTTTATCCACCCAGTCGGAGATCGATCTTTACGAAGGATGTAAGCTACCGTGAGCACCGGACATACCGCCCATGCTTCGTAACGGGTCAAACAAGCGATGGCCAGGCAAAGACTTGCCGCTATCCAGTTCTCCGTGTAGAAGAAATGGAAGGCGAAAACCAAGCCTCCCAACATGAGAATCTCTTGATACGGTACGGTGGATAGTGCCAGGAAGAATGGATTGGTCATGAAAAATACAGCACCCGCCACGGCCCATTGATCGCCAAACAGGTCTCGGATCATCCAATAGAATCCCAAAGTCGCAGCGGCGCCGATGAGCGCGACCAGATAACGCACGAGCAGCGGGTCTGAAGAAATCTTCGAGACCCCGGAAATCAGTATTTGCAGCATCGGCAGTTGATGACCCATCATGAGGTCGTCGCGATGCAGCAGTCTCATAATCGTGTCGCCTCCGAAGATGATCGGATCGATCACGATAACCACCACGTGCGATGCGAATGCGAGGAGGAATATCGCCAGACTTTTCACTGCGCCCGCCTGCGGTAGAGGGTGAATGTGGGGTGGGTGTATTTCCAGTCGTGTGGTGCGCCGGCCTCTCCCAGCGTGGCCCAAGCGAAGATGCGGCGGCTTTCAATGTGCACGATCTCATCGTAGCCGGAGCGAAGCAGCGAGACCGTGGAGGGCAGAGGTGGTGGGTCAGGCAGACTCGTGGTTAAAACCCACTTCGGAGGGTCCTGTGAAAGGTCGTCTAGCAGGAAATTCAGGCCCATCGGATAGAATTTTTGATCCAGAGGTGGTTCTTCCGGACCCAACCGTGAAATGGCGGTTCCCGGGGGTACAACCTCGAGGATTCGGTGAAGTGCGAGATTCGCCGGTGCGGGTGACCGCATGTATTCAACCTGAGCGATAGATCCTGCCAGAGGCATTGCCAGGGCTGCCACGGCAACCGGGTAGGCCCAGTATTGGGGCAACTTTTGCAAAGCTGCCCCGGCACACAACCCCAACAGCATCGTGAGCGGCAGATCGTACCGTATTAACGGCCAGTGCAGCGGGACCAGAATTGCCACGTAGCTCGCCACGGCTGCTAGAATCATCCAGTCAGAAGGCAAGCGCCGGCGGACCATCCAGATTATTCCAACGAGAGCCAGCAGGAATGCCGGAATGCCCATGGAGAAGCGGATCAGATTCGCGACATGCAACTCAAGTAACCTTCCCACCGGCACGTGAAACCTTTCAGGAACAGGGCGGTGAACAAACACGTAGCTGTGGATCGTTGAAAGGAACGACAACGGCTTGATTAACAAGTAGGGAGAGCCGGCCAAGAATCCGGTCAGCGTCCCCCCGCCCACGGCCACAACACCACGCTCAGGGAACCCGCATAGTCCTAGTGCGACTAGAGCGATTGCTGCAACGGGCGCGACCGCCGAATACTTCCCTGCCATCGCCAATCCGGCGGCGATCCCCAGAAAGAAGAAATGCCGCGGCTCTCCACTCTTCTGTGCCCGCACTCCTGCGAGTAGCGTCAGGACCAAAAGGGCGGTCATGGTAACGTCAACACGCACTTGGTCGGACTGCAACATGTGCGAAGGAGAGACAGCAACCAGCATCGCCGCAAACGCACCCGCCCATGTCTCTTGGAAGAGGAACAGCAACCATATAGTCAAGAGAGCCGTGGCGACAGCGACCAATCGACCAACCACGTAAACCCGCGTGAAGTCGGGTTCCTGCAGGTTGTAATAAGCCGTGCGCCATGGAGAATTGAAGGCGCCCGCGGCCTGAGCACCGTCAAGTGCGAGAAGCACTAATTCCAGATGCAGCGTTCCCCAATGGTAATCGTGCGGATCAAAATCCAGGCGCCTGACGTCGGCCTTGGCGACGCCATTCAGAATCTTGTCCTCATCGAAGGCGTACGAACCGCGGAAACCAGAAGCCACAACTTCAGGCGTGTCTGGTGGCAGGCCCCAAGCGATGCCGGGGAGCCGCAAAAGCAGCGCAACGAACATTGTTGCTGCCAAGCAAGACGATTTAACCCAGCTATGCATTCTCATTCCCAGGAGGTTGGAAGCTCACATTGGGATGACTGTTAGCTCCGCAGCGAGTCGACTTGCGCAAATATCGACAGGGATCGACTCCATTATCGCGTGCCCCGTCCTCACGGTTGGTGAGTGCTCAAGTCTCCGTTCCTCACGCCATCTTCATCCTGACCAATAACCCCGGCATGCGCAGTAATGTACTCGGCAACGGCATGGGCAGCGATTTCATTTCCGCGCGGACTGAGGTGGACCCAATCGAAATAGACTGGCTCCTGGACTGTATCAAATAAATTCCCTAGGAAGACGAACTCGGCTGCGCTTGCGGCACGCCGTTGCGCCTCCTCATACACGGGAATCATCGCTTGAAAAGGAGTGGTGGGGTCGGAGCTGGCATCCACTAAGAGTCTTTCCGACAAGGCGAGCGGTTTGTGGCCGTACACCACCACGGGTTGCCAGAAGGCATAGACGCGAAATCCGCGAGACTTTCCCAAAGCCCTCGCAATATTCAAATTCTGCTCGTAGTTTTCAACCGTGGCTATGGCTTTTGCGCCGATGGCTGCGTCAGCGGGTACGGGACGCAACCTTCGGTGAAACAATTTTAAGATCGGGGCTGTGGCCAACTGTGCTGCGCAGGAACGTCGAAGAAAATCTAGCCGGGCGATCACACTTCCTTCTAGACGTGCCTTAATAGTGGAGTAGCCGATGTGGACCCCGGGGATTCCAGGGTCAACAGTTCCGACAAGACCATCGTTAAAGCCGTCGTAAAAGATAACAGTGTCGGGCTGGTGACCGGCTTTGAGCTCGCTCTCGAGGACGATCATCTCCTGATCGTTCACGTACCCTTCCACACCGAAGTTTGTAAGCTCGACACAATGGTTCGCGTTCAGCTCGCGCGACAAGTAAGACGGCAGCGTCAGCGAGTCGGGGACGCCGGTTCCATACAACGCCGAGCCGCCAAAAATCCAGATGTTTGCCTTGGGCAGTCTTTCGCATCCCGGACGGCGAAGATTGATGGTTCTGCGTACCACCCCGAATTCCGTGGCGTCATTATTCATGAAGTTCCCGTGCCATTCGGTTAGACCCCAGATCCGGAAGGGCACGTAGTTCCGGGATTGCGCGGCTAGTCGCAATTTTTGTTCCCGATGGAGTTCTGGCGCCCAGGAGTACTTAGAAAAGACCGGGTTGTTCGTGATCGAGTCACGCTCAGAATCGGGATGGATCCTACGGTAAGCGGAAGAAGTCGCGCAGGCCAAGAGCTCGAGTAGTGCTGCAGTAGCAAGCAAAGAGAAGGCGGCGTATCCGACATAAGCAAAGAATCGGGGAAAGGGTCTGTTAATGGTCATGCCGTTACAGGTGACGTGCGGAAAGTTTGTGTGGGATTGGAATGGGGCTGGAGGAATAGCTTTTCAATCACAAGGCTGCGGGATAAAAGCAGGCCGAGAGGTGTTCCTTTCGTAGTGTGCACGAATCAAATGATCCAGGATCCGCTGGGCGGCATGGCCGTCCCAATGCTTCGGGTTGCTGTTGTAGCATTTTCGCATTCTTTGTCCTCTGATGGCGGCCTTGATTCCCTCTTTCCTGATCCCTCCAACTATATTAGTCCCGCTCTCTACGGTAACTGGCCTTTCCGTATTTTCTCTGACAGTGACGCAAGGAATCCTCAAGCAAGTGGTTTCCTCCTGAATACCGCCTGAATCGGTCACCACGATCGCTGCGTGTTTCATTAAGCAGAGAAAGTCCAAGTAACCTAAAGGGCTGGTCAAAATTACTCCAGGGCCAAGGTTTCCGGAGTTTGATGCATGGTCATCGATTCTCCCAGCCTTCGCCTTAATGTGAAGTTCTGAACCGAACTCCTTAATCCGCTGTTGCGTTCGGGGATGAACTACAAACACAATCGGCCATTCAGCAGCCAATTCTTCCAACCCCTCCAGAATATTCAAGAACGCGTCCCGATCGTCAACGTTCGACGGTCGATGTAGAGTCAACAGGGCATAGCGGCCAATAGCGGTGGTTGTGCCATCTTTCTCTACATCTGCCCGGAGCCCTAAATCCTCCAAAATTGTTGACGCGTCAGCTTTCTCAGTGAAGGTGAGGAGGGAGTCGATCATTGTATTGCCAACGAAATGGATCTTGTCGGGTGAAACTCCTTCGTTGCGCAGATTCTGAGAGCCGCTCTCCTCGGTCACAAAAAAGAGGTCAGAGACATGATCGGTAAGAATCCGATTAACCTCTTCCGGCATCGACCGATCAAAAGATCGCAAGCCAGCTTCTACGTGGGCGATCAACGGCCGGGACCCAATGGAATCAAACGAGATTTTGCCAGCAGCTAGGGCGCAAGCGAAAGTCGAATTTACATCCCCGACCACAATAACAACATCGGGTTTTTCTCGCAGCAGGACATCTTCGAATTTCTCCAGTATCTGTGCAGTCTGTCTCGCATGGGATCCAGAACCCACACCGAGATATACGTCTGGTTCCGGCAAACCAAGATCAGCGAAGAACCGATCCGACATGAGTTCATCGTAGTGCTGTCCCGTGTGCACAAGCAGGTGATCAATCTGTGGGGCTTTTTGTTTTGCATTGTGCTCGCGGAATGCGCGAATGATCGGCGCGGCTTTCATAAAATTTGGGCGCGCACCAACGATGGTGACAATTTTGACTTGTCCAGGTGTAAACAAGACCCGCACCTCGGGGGTTTATCTTTCCACTCGCCGATTTCGAAATTCGTACGGTTCCGGAAATTTACAAACTGTGTCGTATTCAAGGAGAGCCAACATCGGATCATTGCCTCTGTGATTTAACTAAGGCGCGATTTGGTGCTATTCTCTCCATTTTCCAGAAACAAATTATTGGAGATCGCGAACGCTAACAGGCGTCATGGCATTGGCGCTATGAACAGGCAATCGGACATGCTTCCAAACTTCTTTATCGTCGGGGCAATGAAGGCAGGTACCACCTCCCTCTACAACTACTTGGACCAACACCCGCAGGTTTATATGAGTCCCTTAAAAGAACCTTGCTATTTTTCATCGGAGACTCGTCCCGAGAACATGGAGCCGGAGTTCCAGGAGCAAGCGCATCGCGGCATACTGGATATCCGCGAATATATTCGCGGCCCCATGAGTCAAAAACGCATCGCCGGCTTAGTGGTGGAATGGGAAGACTACATGGGCCTGTTTCGGGATGTGGAACAAGAGACCGCCATTGGTGAGGCAAGTATCCGTTATCTCTGGTCCAAAATGGCACCTGAGAATATTCGGTCACGTATTCCGACGGCTAAAATCGTCATTGTTTTGAGAGACCCTGCTGAGAGAGCTTTTTCTGAGTATCTCCAAGCAGTGGCGAATGGTGTGGTCCGCTGGTCCTTTGGCGAACACATCGACCGAGCTCTTCACTTGAAAAGCGACAAGTTGGGCCTCCTCTACCCGTTCCTTGAGTATGGTCTGTACTACGAGCAGGTTAAACGGTATCTGCATTTTTTCCCACGGGACAATGTCCGGGTCTATCTTTATGAAGACTACACCGCTCAATTCCCGCGGCTCTGGCGGGATGTGCTTGGCTTTCTCCAAGTCGATGCCAGCTTTTCCCCGGACACGACGGTGAAACACATGGAACCGCGTGTACCTCGGCTCGTGGCAGCGAGTCATGTCCTTAAGATGTACGGAATTTGGCCTCGCCTAACAAAACTGACCCCGAGAGCCGTTCGACCGGCGCTGCGCAATATGGCGTTCAGGCGACGAAACAGTCTGGTGATGAACTCGAATGATCGGCAGCGCCTTATTACTTTTTATCAAGAGGACGTTCGAAAGTTATCGGCACTTATAGATCGCGACCTCAGCGCCTGGCTCGTTTGAGATTGTTGCCTGGCCCGTGTGACTATGAGTGTCTCTTGGGAATAGGCGACATATTCACGCACGAACATTCCGGGACGAAGTTATTCACTCCGCGCTCTTTACTGGCACCTGTGCCCGATATAGCGCAGGAAGTCCGATTGCCCGTCCGCAATCACTTGCGAAGAGGATGGCCTTTGAATTTAATTCCCAGGCTGGTGAGGAGCAGTTGCAATTCCCGCCCGTAAGGGGCTCCGCCCTTCCATCCGCAACATTCTTCAGCCAGATCTGCTTTGGGCCGCCCTGAGTCGACACGTAGGCGACCCACTTCCCGTCTGGAGAAACGATCGAATCAGTTTCGTCGTTCGCGACTGGCATTGATCCTGCCGCAACTCCCTGAGTGGAGGGATCAAACGCCATAAGCGTCGACGTGCCGTGCGCTACCAACTCAAAGTAAATGGGCCCTTCCGCTGCTGCCGCTACTGGATGAAAAGCATGGCCCTCGAAGGATAGCTCATCGATTTGACCATCGTGGGACCAGTGCAATACATATCGATCATAGTTCTTTGCAATCGATTGATAAAAGATCCCATGCCGAGAAACAGCGGGCGACGACGAAAAAAGCGCCCCTTTTTCAACGGCGACGCGCTCGAAACGCTGTCCAGGTTCGTCAGCATAGCTCAACATATGTCGTCGCGCATCCACATACGCAATCAGCGTAGCAAAGACCACTGCCGCGACGATGAACTTTGGCCGCATGAATTCCCAATATTCTCGTCCCAAATAGATAAATACGGTAAGCATAAGCAATACCTTTGGGAAAAACCGCGCAGGTCCGAGAGGAGCAGCTAAAAGAATGTAGCACACGATCAGGAAGATGCTCTCCTCCAGCGACGCTTCATCCAATAACAGAACCACAGGCAGCAACATAAGAATGAAGGTATAAGGAGCTGTGCTTGTAGAAAGCAGTAGAACTGCGACCATGAACCAGGCGAAGTCCCGGGGTTCCGTAGCGGATCGCGTCGAAGACAGCCCTAGCAAAGTGAATGCGATTATTACCAACGTCACGAGTGGACGTAGGAAAAAGAAAAGCCAGGGCGCATTCCAGAGGGGGGTTGGGTTGAGTTCCGGCTCCGGTACAAATAAATGCTGCAACAGGGCCGAATACGTTGGAACACCGGGGTTATATGGATCAATGGATCCTCCTTCGAGTGTTCGAGGAAGAATCTGCGTTGCGTAGTAAGCGATATCCGCCCACCCGAAAATTGCGATCGACACGGCTCCGAGACAGAGAATCGCCGCAATCATGCCGGCTACTGCCTTCCAATTGCGCTTGGCCGCGAAGTACAACAAAAAAGGACCGCCGTACAGCTTCAATCCAAATGCAACTCCGGCGAGAAGGCCGCTCGCCAATGAATTTCCGCGACGCAGACAATAATAGGAAAGAGTCAGAAGAAAGAGCAGGAAGACATAGTACTGACCATACAAGAAATTGAGATACAGCGAGTAGTATCCGGAGAATGCCAGAAGTGCAATCTGCTCCAAGCGCAAACTCGTCACTCGAGACAATAGCCAAATTGTTGCCGCGAGAAAACAAAGGTTGATCGCAAGCCAGATCTGCTTCGCGGTTTGTACCGGGTAGGCGGTGAGTCCCACCATGGGCAACATGGTCAGTGGGGTCTGCGGGGTATATGCGCCGAGCTGCCTCTCAATGCCGGCATAATTCATTTGCCGCTGAAACCATGTCCAATCATAGTAGTTCTGCAGAGGCTGACCTTTGCGCACTAAGCTCGCGGCGGTGTAGTAGTTCGGGAAGTCAGTTTCCGCGCGGGTCCAACCTGCCCAAAACGCGGTTACCAGAAACAATGTGAATGCCAGAAGCGCCAAAAATCGCGTCGTCACGAGGGCCCCGGGTAATGGTCGCTGGTTCCTTGCGGACACACCAAGTAGAGTCTCGCTCATTCCAGTCACTTTTCGGGAAAGACGTGACCCTCGACCATCTCCCACACGTCAGAATAGGACCCTAAGAAGTTTGCTCAGCGAGTGAAACAAAGAAAACTGTTGCTATAAACTCTTGACCTTTCTAAGATTCACTCACGCGTTTTTTTATCATGAGTTATACTTCGCCCAGATGTTTTTTCCTGTGCTGAAATCGCCTTGGCAGTGCCAATAAAAAGCAGATGGTTTGTTTCTGTCACGGGTATTCCACACGATCGGTGATGCGATGGCTCGCTCACTCAGTCAATCAGGATGCTGTTTGTGAGACTGGTTTCAAGAATGCGCCATGCGTTAACCAAGGCCTGGAGACTCATTCATGCAGCCACAACAGGTGACGCTGTGAAGGTTGGCAGGGAAAATCGCACTCTAACGCGCCGCGAACTGCTTCGTGCAAGTGGAGCAGCCGCAGGTTTGGCAATCGCAGGCGAATCACTACTGGGTCTCACAGGGTGCAGCAACCCCCCCGGGGCGCCAACCGATTTCTTTACACTCAATGTTGGATACTCTCGGCGAATGCTCGGCGACGTAAACGTCCGGACGCGAACATACAACGGCGGTATCCCCGGTCCCGTGATGGTCACCCGCCCTGGCCACAATCTGCAGATAAATGTGGTCAATCAATTGCCACCGAACCCACCCGAGATTTGTCCCCCAGACCTGAATCCTGAGAACAATCCGCACGGATTCAATACTACGAATCTTCATGTGCACGGATTGCAGGTGGTACCACACCTTTTCAAACCGCTGGGAACGACGGACAGCAATGCGCCCATGATCATGATCGAGCCAGGGGAGCAGTTTCTGTATGAATTCGCGCTTCCTGCGAATCATCCCTCGGGTCTCCACTGGTACCACCCGCATAACCACGGCTCCACAAATGTCCAAGTGGCAAGCGGGATGGCTGGCGCGATCCTGGTAAAAGGCCCCATCGACGAAGTTCCCGAGATTGCCGCGGCTCGCGACGAGCTGATGCTCATTCAACTCGTAAAACTCAATCCCGACCTGACAGAGCCGAACCTTTGGACTTGGGAGCCAAAACCCTACGCGTTCACCACGCATCCGCCTTCAAACCAGGGAGGTTTTAGCTTTAACACGCAGCTCGAATTCATCACGGTAAACGGGCAAGCCATTCAGAAGCTCGACTATTCACACTCTCCTCGTCCGGTCAGGACCCAGTTGTCCGTCCCCATTTACAACATGCAACCGGGTGAGGTGATCCGGCTCCGAATCTTGAATGGCGTCGACGAATTCCTGTTGCCGATCACACTGCCGGGCTTCGAAATGTACATCATTGGCCAAGATGGAATAAATTTGCTGGCCCCGGAATTGGTTGGAGGAGATGATCTGACTGCATTAAGGATGGCGCCTGCCAATCGTGCTGAAGTCTTGATCCGCGCCCCCATGCAACCGACCACCGGTACTCTGATCTCTCTCGAAATGACGGAAGGCTTTGAAATGAATCCGCAATTCATACTGGCAAATTTCGTGGTTTCGGGAATGCCGAAGCCTATGGAGATTCCCCATTCGTTGCCTGTCCCGGAGCGCGAATACCCGTCGATCAATCAAAACGAAATTGTACAGAGGCGGACAATAGTTTTTAACGAAACCTTCGATTCCTCGAACATCTTCAAAATCGGCTACACGCTCAACGGTCAGACCTATAACGAATTCATCGTACAGCCCGGGCCTGCAGTGGTCGGAACTGCCGAAGAATGGGTTCTTGTCAACGCCACCGACGAGGGCCATCCATTCCACATACACACCAACTCATTCGAAGTAATCGGGCTGCCATTCGATCCTAACTATCGCCGAGTGCACGACACAATCTGGATTCCGCCCGCCATGAATAATGTGCCCTCCACAATCACGATCCGGATGCGTTTCCAGACCTTTGCAGGCAAGGAGGTTTACCATTGCCACATACTGCCTCATGAAGACCAGGGCATGATGTCTAATTTCGTAATCAAAGGTCCAGAAAGCGCCACGCTAGTAAGAAAAAATGAGTTTGACCTGTCTGCCTTCAAGTTGCCTGTCACTCACTGCATGCGGGAGCATTACAAGAAATCAATGGCGAATAAGGGCTGATGTCGTCATTCTCGCAGGAAATTCTCTGATGTGGAATTCCGGTTCGTGAAAGATGTGATCCCTCGACCTTCTGAGTCGCATCCATCCCCTACAAGCCAATACCGGCACGCGATCGTCTGAACAACGGAAAAGAATCCTTATCCAGTAACACTCGAAAGAGGAACGCAGCGGCCAGGGCCACACCGGCTGTGGCCGCAAGCACAGCGGGATAACCAAACAACGCCAATGACGCTCCTGCCACTGCCGCGGCAATCGCCTGCGCCCCAAAAACAACGAGGAAATTCAACGCCGATGCGCCGCTCTGTTCTGCAGCGGTCATGTGGTTCATAAGGAATCCATAAATCCCAGGTTCGACCATCCATTGAAAACTCGTATACGCTGCGTATGCGAGGGGCACGGCCATTGCCGAAGGACCAAGGGCGAGCCATCCGAGACAAATTGCAGTTGCGAGTTGAGCGTACATAATGCCACTCGCTAGCCCAAACCTTCGAAATACTGCCGGCGCGAGCAACATTGCGAACATCATCGAAACCTGAGAACCAGAAAAAATTGCCCCGATTCGCTCAACGGGCATGCGCAGATGATGCGAAAAATAGGCATTAAAAAATGGGGAGAACGCCCCAGTTACCAGACTCCACACTCCGATGGCAATCAAGAAGCGGAACAAGAACGGACTGTGAGGAAAAAGCATGTTCATGCGAGCTGGCACTGGGTTGAATCTAAGTCGAAAAGCTGGGAGTGCAGCCAGCGCAATGATCACACATGCAATCAGTAAAGCTAGTTGTTTGGCGGGAGCCCCAGGGGCTACAGAACCGATGTGTGACAACCAGCCCGGCAACTGCCCTCCGAGTAGGCCACCCAGGATTCCCATCGCGATACCAGAGGAAAAAACTAGGCTGAAGCCAAGGGGGCGGCTTTTCTCGCTTGTCAACTGTGCAATTGCCGGAGGAAGCGATACCGCCCAGATCGAGGTAGCTGCGCCGGCTAGAAATCCGAGGCCGAGAAGCGGTGCTTCCGAAACAACCAATGCGCGCAGCGCCGAAACAATCGCGACCAGAGCAACGCACCCTACCAGTGTCTTCCGCAACCCGAAACGACGGGCCAGTAATCCAGCGGGGATAGTCCCTGCGATACCCCCAATCCCCAAGGCGCTTGTCACAAGTCCAAGAAAGTTTTCTTTGTATCCTCGATCCAGGAGATAAAGATTGTAGAGGAGAAAGTAAATATACATCCCAAGCGTATAAAGAAATGAGGTGGCGAGGAAGTTGAAGAACCCCCTGCCTAGATCCTTGGTCGCCCATCGCAAACGGATGCCATGCCAAAGAGTTGGCGGGAGAGCGCGCACGTGATAGTCCACCCGAGAAAGCATGTAGGCGAGATGCCGGGTGTGTACTTGCAGGGGAGAGCGCTCGAGTTCGCCCGGAATCGCACGCTGAACCCAATGGGCTCTAACGGGAGGGATGCGCACCGGAAAGAGGTGCTGGCGAAGGGCAGCTCGTTTGTCCCGAAAGGATTGGAGAAGGCTTAGGTGTAACCAGAGCGCCTTCTTGTTGGGGGAGAAGAATAACTCAACGTGAGAATCAGCGCATTCATCGCACCATCGACTGACATTTGCGGGCAGGAGTTCGATCTCTTTCTCTACAGCATCTGGCAAGCGACAGGCGAACAAGTCTCTAGCCAAGCGGAAACAGATTGCTTCGAGACATCGCAGGGATTCATCGTGTAACTCTCGCCAGTTTTCCCAAAGTGGTTCATTCTCGGCATTCTTGTGCAGAAACCACGCGAGTTCATACACTTGGTGCGCGTGCATCCCGCCGTACAGCAAATGTCTAAACATGTGCAGCGCGGAGTACCCCAGGCCGTCCACATGATACAGGGCCGGAAAACTGAAATCGTCCAAACGACCCTCGATGCGCCGCGACCAAAATTGATCCAGCCCTTTCACAGCAAAATGGGTGCCTGTTTCATCCCAGAAGCGAAAGTGAAGTTCTATCGAGACCGGCATTTCAGGGTCGTACGAGTTTCCGCGCCATTCCCAGTCGGTCTTCCGAACTAATGGAGGGAGATGGTCGCTCGAAACATGCTCGAGCCCCTCGAGTGATTTGTAACCGAGCGCTGATACGGCGTCGCGCGCCTTAAATACCGATTGCGGATGGCAGAAGACGTCAATGTCGGACTGCATGCGCAACCGAGGATCCTCTGCGAAATCCGGCCACTGCGCAAAACCTTTAAGGACTATATGGTCCACATCAACATCACGTAAGGCGCCGGCTACCTGCGAATAGACTGCCTTAATTCGCTCGAATCGCTCTGCATTGTCGGAAAGATTTTGATTGATTCGTGATCGAACCGAATCGGGGAGATCTTCCGGACATGCGCGCCCGAGGGGTATCGTCAAGTGCATCCGATCACAAAACAAAAGAAGCTCCGTCCACTCAGAATCTTGGAGTTTTCGCAAAGCCCGCCGGTCGCCATTGCAGAATTTGAGCGCCGATACAACCGCTGGAAAACTGTGGGGAATGTTTGTCATTATTTGACCCACCCAGGCTATGCAGAACTCCCTCGGTGCTCAGGCCCCCGTCCGCACCATAGTCTCTAGCCTACTTGCAGCCGCTTCCAGGTCACTGTAGGACAGCTCAAAAACTTCCGCCTTGAGAAGGTCGCTGAGCGACTCTTTTTTTGCAGCTCGAACCGACTGATTCGAGAAAAAGTTGGTTTGCTCGAACCACTCCAGTGCTTTCTCCCTAGAATAAGCCACCACGCGCGCTGGACCCGATTCGCGTCGGTTGAGAAATACGATGTAATCAATGGAACACTGCGGTGCGGTCACTATTGCTGGCATACTTGCCGTGGCAACTTCGATTGCCATCTCTCCAGAGGCTCGAGGGGCAATTCGCTGGTGTTGCAATTCCGGAAAAAGCTTGATGGCCGACTCGCGAAAGTATATTTGGTGTGGGCTGCCAACCGCCAGCCGACCGCTGAGCTTTCGAACAATTCGAGTGGTGTCATCGGAGACAAAAGTCCATCCTCTACGAGCACAAGCGAAAGCAAATGACGACTTGCCCGAGTGAGAATTTCCGCACAGCAGTACCCCGTGTCCTTCCCAGGCAACGCAGGCCGCATGGATGGAGGTCAGGTACAAATAATCCAGCAGTGCCAAGACCGTTCCATCAAATAAGTGATAGCGGAGATAAGGCCTGTTTTCAGCGACAGCTTTCGTCAACCAGCCAAAAGCAAATCCTTCCTTCAGATCGATGACAAAAAAGTTTTCAGCGTCCGTGACCATGGCAACCAGGTTACGCTGTCCCCGTACAACGGGAGGGGAAGGACAGTCATTGCGTCCGCCCTCGACAACCCCGATCCGCAACTGTACCGGAGGCTCCGAAAAGCATTGTTGAAATCGCCCCCAGCTCTCTTGGGCCGCTAGAAGCACGGCGCTGGAGTTCGTTGCCACCTCGAGGGCAAAACCCAACGGGTAGTAAACGGCCTTCAAGGGTAGATCGATTTCACACTGCAGTGGGTCAGGAAGGAAAGTAGCAATGCCATTTGCCAGCTCTGGAACTTCACTCTTAGTCATCGCTCCTGCTTTCTCATGGAGTTAATATGTTATGGATTTGTGTCAAAGCCCCGGGTTAAATCGAGCGAAGACACGCACTCAAAAGCTATACTTCAGGGCGAATTGAACAATTCGCGGATTGGAAGCTGTTGACGAAATCAATCCAAAGGCAGGCCCTGTAGCAAAATCATTGACGGGCAGGCCAAATTTGGGAGTGTTGGTGAAATTAAAGAATTCAGCCCGGAATTGCAGCGCACTCCTCTCGGTAAGTGTAAAATTCCTCTGAATACCCAAGTCCAAGTTGCGCTGATCCGGACCCCGTAAGATGCCCACCCCGCAGTTTCCAAAGCCGGTTCCATCGCCAATGACGGGCGGTGGAGCGAAGGCGGCAGTATTGAAATAGCCCTTGAGGCGATGTGTTAGCGACCCAGAGGAGGCAGGATTTGCACCAGTGCACTCGGCCCGCGAGAAACCAGGCAGGTTTCCATATACCGAGCCGGCGGAGCTATCTACAACGGTGATTGGCTGGCCTGACTGGAGTAGAGCTATGCCGGAGAACTGCCAGTAGGAAAGCACGTGCCGCACTACAGTTGGCCCCATCTCAAATTTGGGAGGTGCGTAGACGAAGCTCAGGACGAACCGATGCGTTCGGTCGAAGTCGTTCAGACCACGAGCCTGGCGCGGGTTGGTTTGGTCGTTGGTCAAGAAATCTAAATCAAAATTCGTAGCATTCCCTCCTCCGCTGGTGAAATCCAGATTCTTAGACCAGGTGTAGCTCCCCAGCAAATCCAGGCCGTGACTGAATCGCTTGGTCAGGCTGGTCTGCAACGAATTGTAACTGGCACTGAAAGTTGTGCCACAAATGTAAGATCCTCCAGCGATGCCGGCGAAAGGAAGTCTCTGGGTAAGGTTTTCCAGCGTGGTTGTGGTTTCTCCATTTACGGGGTTCTGGGGTGTGGCAATGAGCGCCTGATTGAATTCTGTGCATCCGCTCAAGTGTGTGGTTTTTGAACCGACGTATCCCACCTGCCACACCAAATCTCGCGCAATTTCGTATTGAACGTTGAGGTTGTACTGCTGCGTATAAGGACTTCTCACGTGTCTAGACACGGCTGCAAGAGAGAGCCCCCCACCGGGAACGCGAGGGAGAAAGACAGGGAAGCTTGAACTCGGCGGTAGTGGCGGATTGTACGGCTGTTGGAAAGTGGCAGCAGTGTTCTGTGCCCCCGAGAACCGCTGCGTGAATGAAAAAGGAGGTTGACCGGCAATCTGCAGAGGGAGTTGCCCGGTAAGTCTTTCGTAATAGATCCCATACCCTCCCCGAAGCACAACGGTTGGCTTGTCAAACACTCGAAGGGCGAAACCCAGACGGGGACTGAAATCTTTATAATCAGGACTCCATAGCCCGGAGTATTTACTCTTTACCACGCCAGCCGGGAGCGGCCCGGAATAATTGGCCGGGAGAACAAACCCACTGAATGATCCCCCAGCCGGCACTTGCGAAGTTGCGATGGTGGGGTCAAAAGTCGGCAGCCGACCGTGAATGTCGCTGGGCGCGCCGAAGAACTCATAGCGCAGACCTGCGTTCACCGTCAGTCGAGAGGTCAGCTTGATGTCATCTTGGATAAAGCCCGCGAAGTCCGTGTAGCGCTCGTCTTTTCGGAAAGAACCTGAAGCGCCAACGCTACTAAAAATATTGCTAGAACCGCTCCCGTTCTGCGCTCCACTCTGTCCCAACAAAAAGTCCGGAAAACTCAGGAAGAACAAGAAACCATCTTCAACGAACGGCTCGCTGATGTCCAATTGATACCGCTTCACCTCGCCTCCCATTCGGAAGTTGTGCTTACCACGCGTGAGAGAAACGGTATCCTGCCAAACAAACGTGTTGGTGTTTTGAAATATAGAGGGCGCACTGGCGGTGCCGATGGTGAAAAGCCCGTTAACCGCGATGGCTGGGGTTTCTGGAAGGTTCGACGGAGTCGCCATGCCTACATCCGCGGCGTTAATCGGTTGACTGGTGGCGGACAACCCGCCAAATCGGATGAATCCAAAGCGGGCCACATTGACCAGATTCGAAGTGAAGATATGCGTGTCAGACAAGACAAACATATCATTCCTGTCTGTCTCGTTTGTTCCCCAGCCAGGGAGGTTCGGCCCGAAGGTTGGAAATGGATTAGTGTATGGATCACGCGAGTAGAAGAACCTGCCCGAAAGCTGGTTTTGCTGAGAAAAGCTGTGATCGAGATTCACAGTGAACTGGTCTTCACGATACCGGGCTGGGATCGAGAATGTTGACTCTCCGAGGGCGGGGGAAAGAATCGTTTGTGGAGTGGGAATCGCAAAGGCTCCGTTTGGTAACTTGAAGTTTAGGAAGGCGAGTGCAACGGGATTGATATTGGAACCATCCGCTGCCACGGCGACGCCTCCCAAGGCGCCAGATTGTCCTCCAAAGAGGATTCCCAGAGCCTGCTTCGATCGGTCGTCGGTCAGTGGTGGGAGAAGGGCCGTTTGCTTTGCGACGCCAGCGACTCCATTGTGCTGGATGAAACCCTGGTAGGATGTAAAGAAAAATGTCTTGTTTTTTCGAATTGGACCACCAATCGTGAAGCCGAATTGGTTTTGCTTCAGCTCGGGTCGCCGCTGACCATTTTCCTTCAAGAAAAAATCATTCGCGTTCAAGGCATCATTGCGGAAGAACTCCCATAGACTGCCATGAAATGCGTTGGTTCCAGCCTTGCTCACCAGGTCTATATTGGCTCCTGCGCTTCTGCCATAGCCCGCGTCGTACATCCCTGTTTGCACTTTGAATTGTGCAATCACATCTGGAGCTGGGACAGCAATGCCGACTTCTGGCCCAAATCCTGTGAAGGAGCCTTCGGAGAGGTTGTTCGCATCAATGCCATTGAACTGGAAATTGTTGGCCGTGGTCTTAGCGCCATTTGCGGAAATGTCCTGATTATTCCTGCCCAATGCCCCAGCATCGGGAATAGCCCCGACGATGCCCGGGTTGAGGCCCAGGATTTGGGAAAAGTTGCGAGTTGCCAAGGGCAACCCGACGATCATCTCTTCGTCCGTCACACGACCCAGTGCTACGCTTTCGGTCTGCGCCAATTCCGGAGTCGCCTTCACCTGCACTTCCGTGTTCGTGGAACCTATTTCTAGCTTCACATCCACTACCGTGATTTCAGAGACCAGCACAGGCGTGGAGCGGACTATTTTCCGGTTAAATCCGGACGCTTCGATCACCAGAGTATAATTTTCACATGCGAGTAGCGACACTCTGAACGTGCCTTCGGATGAGGTTGTCACTTCCCGCGACAAGTTTGTTTCCTCGCTAGTTACCGAAACATGCGCGTGCGGTACGGCTGCACCAGATGGATCGGTAACCGAACCCGCGATAGCGCCAGTGCCTGGATCTTGCGCTTCCACGAGGCCTGACGTAAGAAGTACCAAGATCGCACTCAGAAAAAAGTACTGCCATCGCACAACGCTCCTGCACACCATTGGATGGTGCGCCCAAGCCCCGGCCAAAACGGGGCACCTGAAATCGTTTACCGCCGTGCCCCTATCACAAGGAGATGAAAGGGGGTCGTCTTCCTTTATCGTCGATGGAATTTCGTACGTCTGTGGGCTTGTACCCTTGAGCTGGAACATGTATGACCTCCTATGCTTCGTTACGAGAGCTGACAATCCTCAAGGAAAGCAATTCTGGCGATATCAGGAACATGACGCGCTCGATGCATTTCATCCACTTAGACGCGGTCGATTTGCTAGATACCGAACTTCTGACAAATAAGAAGCTAAGCGGAGGCTGCGCTCGCCGCATCAGGCTTATCGACCTCCTGGCTGGATGCTCGGAGCTTGGCTTGGTTCATCCCGCACTGCAGGGCCTCAAAAAGATTTGCGCGGAAGACTGAGTTCAGATGATTTAGATCCACGAATAGAAGTCTTTCCGGGTGCGAGCTAAAAAGTGAGAATTGGCCCCAATTGCAACCTGTGTTGGTCACCAATTGCAAATGGATTTCCCAGACCGGTTCGCTCGTCTCAAACCTCGCCCAGGAAAAACGGAATTCACCGCCCGGCACAGGGCATAACGGAGCCAAAAGGGCTTCGGACAGGTTGTCGACGGACGAGTTCTTGAATTGGAAGCCGTCAAACCCAATCGGACGCAGACTGTCCTCCAGGATCGAGCAGAGACCAGGAAAATCCTTGCAGTCCTTCAGCGCCTCGGTAGCACGCGAGATGTTCCGATTATTCGCGAGGATACGTTTCCTTTGCATCGTTCCGGCGAGCAGATCCTGGAATGTTGTGAATTCGACATAGTGCAACTGATAGATTCCATACCAGACTCCGATCCCAACAGCAGCCAAAACCATGGCTATCGCTTGCCTGCCTCGAAGCAGGGTGAGACCCAAGAATCCGAAGGCCGCTGTGACGGCGTACAGAATCAGTACTGCTTCACGCTGTGAAAAACCCAGTTTGACCAGTTTGTGGTGGATGTGATCGTTGTCACGACCGAACAAGGGCTTTCCTGCAAGAAACCGGCGTATCACAGCAAGTGCGACATCGAGTATGGGTAGCCCCAAAGCGACCACGGGGATGGCTACTGCCACCATAGTGGGCGCCTTCTCAGATGATCCGACCAGAGCGAGAACACTGAGCATGAATCCAATGAACAGGCTCCCAGAGTCGCCCAGAAAGATCGTTGCGGGGTAAAAGTTAAAACGCAAAAATCCAAGTATGGCCCCAGCGAGTACAAGCGTGAGAAATGTGAGTGTCGGGTTGGGATTAAAGAGCGAAACTACGAAAACCATTCCCGTGGAGAACAGTGCCGATCCAGCTGCCAATCCGTCAAGCCCGTCGATCAGGTTGAAGGCATTGGTAATCACCAATACCCACAGGATTGTCAACGGGAGACTGATAGAGGGCCGCAGAACGTATTCACCACGGAACAGATGCACCTCATGAATACCGTAGCCACCCATGTAAAGCAAAAGCCCAACGATAATTTGGACGCCAAATTTCCAGTATGGGCCTATGGAGAGTAAATCGTCATACAGGCCCAGCAGAAAAACGATCAGCGCAGGCCCCAGGATGCCAAGGGCCATCCCCGCCGTGAGGGGCGACCCAGTCCAGCTAGGAAACAGGAAGGAAGCCATGGCCAAACACATGAAGGAAATGCAGATCGCCACGCCGCCTAATCTTGGAACCGGTCTTGTGTCAACTTGCCCATCCCGTCCTGGCGTGCCAACCAGTCCGTGGGCGACCGCAAAATTGCGCACCCCGCGCGTGAGAAATAGAGACAACGCGATACTAATCAAAAAGGAGATTAGATAACTGCTTGGAATCACGGCCGCCTCTGCTCACGGTCTTTCGCAAGGGCGAAGACCAGTGGTTTCCTAAGTTCTAAAATGCGTCAGACCTATCGGCGAGTTCACCAAATTGAATTCATAGATCGGCAAGCACTGACTGTTTCTGGATATCACTTCGAGCAATTAGCTGTGCCTCGTGAAGGTGATCAAAAATTTGATTTACCGCGTGCTCAACTGAAAAGGACTTTTCCAATAAGCGGCGAGCGTTACTTCCCATTTTGACTCTCAAGCGGGAGTCATCTGCAAGCCGTAACGCTGCCGAAACCAAATTTTCATCATCTCCGTTTACAGAGCAGTACCCTGCCCCACTATCATGAAGTAGCTCAAGAAGGTCATTTCCCCGATTGACGCTTGCGAGGACCGGCTTTCCCCAGTACAGATAGCTGAGCAGTTTACCGGGATAATTGTGGCTCGCTAGTCGTGCATCAAGGGAGATCAATCCCAGATCGAACTCTGAAACCATAGAAAGATATTCACTTTGGGCAACGCTAGGAAGGATTTGGATGTTCCAGAGGCGGTTCACATCAATGAACTTCTTCAATCGTCGAACTTCACTTCCGTCACCCACCAATAAGAAATGAATATCCGAGCGGGACGAGAGGCGGGTCGCCAAGCGAATTAAATTGTCCATATCCTGAGCAACGCCGATGTTTCCTCCATAAAGAAATACGATCTTGCTTTCTAAGCCGAGCCGAGCGCGGTAGTCCGTTCGAGGGAGATGCATCTCATGGAGAGCGGTCCAATTAAACAGGACCTTCAGCCGGGACTCTTTCTGTGGAAATGCATGAACGAAATATTTCCTATTTGCCGGCGACTGGACAGCAATCACATCTGCGGCTTCGTATTGTTCAAGAGCCGCACTTTGGAAGAAATTGTAAACAACGCCCTTCCTGAGAACGCCCGCATCCACGGCCCACTCCGGGAAAATATCTCTCAATATCAGATAAGCTGGACAATTCCACAGCTGCTTCAATTTTCGAACTAGGGGGCCAAAGAAAATGGTCGGCGAGTAGAAGAGAATCAAATCGCATGGGGTCTCGCGCAGAAAATCTTGCGCTCTACGCCACAAGTTCCCTGACAATCGCGCTTCGTTCACGGCGCGTTGTAGCTTGTTTACTCCTTTGATTTGCCCTGACTTAACGCGAACAACCAAAACGCCATCTTCTGCAGTGGTCCTGACTTTTGAAGGAATTGTTTCGTTTGGAGTTAACACGATTGCCTGATGCCCTTGACGATAGAGTTCAACCGCCAAATCATGGATCAGTTTTGCGCTAGATTTCGTGCTGGGATAATAGCAATCCACAAGAATCAGAATGCGCAAGTGAGGATCCTCAGCTTTAAGGGCACACGTACTTTAACCGCCTGTTGAGGCAGCACTCTTTCCAATGAGAATTGGGGCGCGAGCGACTCCAAGTGCCTCTTTCCGCAAAGGTTCAATCGATTTCCGGTAAACCTCTTTCATCCAGTCAATCGTAATGGGAAGCCCTTGATCGAGAGTCACGGTTGGCCGATGAGAGAAGTAAGTTTGAGCCAGAAGATTGCTCGGCCTTTTCGACACCACGTTGGCCTTTTCCGCTTCCAGATAAGTAATGGTGGAGCTGACGTTGTGCTCCCCCAGAATCGTCACAATTTTATTTTTTAGTTCTTCTACCGACAAATACTCTTCTCCACCGATGTTGAATACTGGAACCTTTTCGGGATTGGTCACGAACTTCTCCGCTGCATTTGCGACCGTCTTCGCCCAATCACCGACCCACATGAAGACTCGACTGTAATTCTTATAGATCGTTATCGGGAGTCCATGTATGAGGCGGTAACAAAACAGACAGACCACCGATCGATAGGGGCTGTAATGTTCGCCTGGGCCGTAAGCATTGAAAAATCGGAGTATCATCGCCTGCAGCCCACGATGACGAGCTGCGATACGAATCTGCCGTTCATTTGTCCACTTTGTTAGAGCGTATTCATTGTGAAAATCTGGAGCGAACTCGTCGAGCCACCCTTCTTGGTAGGATTCAGATTCAGCGGGAGCGTATTCGTCGGCTGCGCCATATGCTTCAGAAGAAGACGCGAAGATAATCTTCGCTTCATTATTGATGCACGCCTCGATCACGTTTCTCGTCCCGAGGCAGTTCGTTTTCCATAACTGTTCGTAATAATTTTCTCCATTCAGTCGTCCAAACTCGGCTGCAAGGTGGTACACAACCTCGGGGTGAACGGCACCGATTTCCCTATTGATTTGCCGGAATTCGGAAATATCGGCACGAAAGATTCCAGGATCTTCTGAGTGGTGCAAGTCACAACCATACACTTCATGACCACGCGTTCGAAGCTCTTCGAGCAGAACTCTTCCAAGCGTCCCATTAACACCTGTAATAAACATTCGCATATGCTCTCCCTTTTAAACTTGAACCTCTTCGACCCCTAATTTGAAAAATCTAGCCGGGTGCGGATGCCTTGCTACGCACAGCTCAGGATTAAATCCCATGTGGTTCGTCCTGCTTGGCTCCAGTCGTAGAGCAGAGAACGTTGCCTCGCTTTGTGGGACAGTTCTGTCATTCGGACTGGATCATCGATTATGGATAGCAGTTTGTCAGCTAATTGTTCGGGAGATGAGGGATCGAAGTAGATGGCGGCATCGCCTCCAAATTCCGGCATTGGCGGCCTACACGAAGACAAAAGAGGACGACTGGACGCCAAGGCTTCCAGCAATATGTTGGGGCAGTTCTCGCATTCGGACGCGAAGACATTGATCAACGCATGGCGATAGAGCGAGGGCAAGATTTCGTATGCGACAGATCCAGTCAATATGACATCGTTTTCGAGACCCAGTCGTGCGATTTCGTCTCGAACGTCTTGCGCATAGCGTGAGCGTGCTGGTCCGGTCAGAATCAGTCTCTCCGACGTCTGCCGCCTTTTCTTCAGCAACGCAAACGCGCGAACGACCTCAAGCTGGGCCTTATACACATCCACGAGCGATACGTACAGAATGTAGTCGCCAGCAGGAAGCCATTTTGGTCGGGGCTCGTGGTTGCTTCGGAAGATCGGGTTGATTCCGTGAGGGATCACTGTTGTCTTGCCCGAAAGCTCGGGGACTCTCCGTTCGATCAACTGGCGTGCAAATTCAGATATGCAAATCACAGAATCTGCCTTGGCCATGCTTCGCATCATCAAGCGTGCCAACAGCCAATTGCGCACCCGCATATATCCGAGCGGGTATTTCCGCCTCTGAGCTCGATCGAAAGGGATCATATTTCGAAACATGGTCACGCTTTTGCAGCCCAGAGGAACCTTTGCGCCGATGATTCCCCCGGGGCAAAATAGCACCTCCGCCTTGAGCTCGCGCACCAACTTTGGCAGATAAATCCTTTCCCATACGGCACGAGTGAGTGGATTTTCGAAAAGTCTATTGAGTTGGATCCTTCGAATATTTTCCCGATTTTGAGGAATCTTCAGTGAGCCCGCCACGAGCACAGATATTTCCAAAGAAACCTCCTCAGGTACGCAATTCAACAGGTTGATCAAATAGGTCTGACCACCACCAAGTCTTGCTGATAACGCGTTAATGAGTACTCGTATGGGCCGAGAGCAATGTGTTGCCACGATGTTAAACCGGCGATGTCACTCCCGCATTTTGTTGCGAGAGACGGCGAGAAAAATCTGTGAATACCAAGGCAGCCCATAGCAGCGGATGAACGTTTCGTCCACCGGAGTTGTGCATTTCAAAAAGCTTCAGCAAATGGGAACGCTGCAGGCAATTTGTTCCACTTGACCCTTTGGTGTGGATATGCTCGGATGCCCAATTTTTGAGCGGCCCGCGAAGCCAAGCCGCGATCGGTACTTCAAACCCCTGTTTTGGGCGGTCCATGATCTCTCGCGGAATATAACGGGAGACGAGCTTGCGAAGGAGGTATTTGCCCTTGCGCCCTCGTAACTTCCACTTGAAGGGCAATTTCATTGCCCACTCAACGAGGTCTTGATCCAGCAGTGGTTCGCGCGATTCCAGAGAGAATGCCATGCTCGCTACATCCACTTTCTGCAAATAGTCATCCGGAAGTGTGTAGCAGGCATCCAGCCGCATGCCCTGCTCAGCAACAGTCAGCCCAGTGGGAAATATCTTGGATGCGTCCGAAAACAAGTCGCGCATACTCATCGTGCGCTGCAGGAGTTTCGGTGAGAGCAGTGCTTCGAAATCTTTTGCAATGCTACGCGCAAAGGAGAAGGCATCGAGAGCCGTCTTCTGTCGCATGGCTGCGGACATAAGCTTTGCGCGATGCTGCGGAAATGCCCCGACCATCGATGCGATAGCGTTCCGCAGACCATTCGGCATTCTATAGATTGGCCGCAATTGATGGACAAGCTTGTAATAGTGATAACCACCGAACAACTCGTCGCCGCCATCACCAGTTAGGACAACTCTGACATGACGCCTCGCGAATTTCGAGACCGCCATGGTGGGGAAAGCCGAGCTATCGAAGAATGGCTCATCATATTCTTCGGAAAATATGGGCATCAACTCTAGAAGATCATTCACTTTCAAGTGCTCACATTGGTGCCGCGTTCCAACACAATTAGAGACCGCTTGCGCATATCGGCTTTCGTCAAAGACTTTTTCTTCGAAACCGATGGTGAAGGTTTTCACCGGACTAGAACTATGTTTTGCCATCATCGCTACCACCAAGGAGCTATCAATCCCCCCCGAAAGAAATGCCCCCAGAGGGACATCGCTGATCATTCGCGAGCGAACAATGCGAGAGAGCAACGCATCAAGCTCATCCAGCAGATCGTCTTCTCTTCTTCCCTCCCAGGAGACTTCTGGAGTGATGTGGCGGAAGTCCCAATAGCGGTTGATGTGCAGCCCTCGTTGGTCGAATCGTAGCCAATGCGCAGGAGGCAGTTTGCGGATTTCGCGATAAATGCTGTAAGGCGCAGGCACGTAGCCGCTCTCCATATAAAAACGAAGCGCCTGTTCATCGAGCTCTTGCGATAGTCTTGGCTTTAGTGTCAGGAGCGCCCGCGGTCGCGATGCGAACGCAAAGCAATCTTCCGAATGATGATAATAGAAGGGCTTTTCGCCCATCCGGTCCCGCGCTGCAAAGAGTACTTTTCCGAGTTCGTCCCAGATTGCAAATGAAAACATACCGTGGAGCCGGTGCAGACACTCCGCTCCCCAAAGTTTGTATGCGGCAAGAATTACTTCCGTATCGCTTTGGCTCCGCCAGTGTGTATTGTTCACATCTAACTGTTGTCGCAGCTCTTGGAAATTGTAGATTTCCCCGTTGAAGACGATTACATACCGCCCATCTGCGCTGACCATGGGTTGGTGGCCTGATGCGGTCACATCGATGATGGAGAGCCGCTGATGTCCAAGCGCAACGCTCTCTGAAGTCCATACACCCATATCGTCTGGTCCACGCTTATAGAGAGTGGCCGCAGCGGCGCGAATCGAATCCGCGTCGGGGCCGCAGCGAAAATCAATGTGTCCAACGATTCCGCACATTGTGAGAATTTGAAACGATCCCTCGCAATCACCTTGGCAGTTAGAACCGGCACCTTCTGCCACCCTCGTATCACTATTGCGAGGCGGAAGAGCCCAAATTCCTGAATCTTGCAGTAGCACGCACAAGAAACTTGATACTGGCTATGGGTAGAAACGCGTAACTCTGCAAATATATTGGGTTGTATCGAAGACTGCTGACCAGATGCCGCACGGCTGCACCATCCCGACGCCGAAACATTTCAGCACGCGCAGCTCCGTAATGGAGCGAACTAAGAATACAACGTTTTTGCATTCCTGTTATCTCGGGGTCGGCCTCAAAGGCTCGTTCGACCACTTTGCGTTGGTTGCTGAAGAAATCTGGTGAGCTGGAAAGACAAGGAACGGTCTTATGCTGCGTGTATTCGACGAGGGGAAGCGGGATATGCACAATTGCGAACTTTCTTGAAATCCGTATCCACAGATCCCAATCCTCAGGGCCCCTGATCTCCTCCCTAAACATTCCGCAGTCGCTGAAACATTCCCGCCTAACTACTACGGTAGAGGTGGCGATGGGATTTGCTCCCAGAAGAGACCTGTAGGCATTTTGGGAAATATTCCGGCAACGAACCAAATTGCCAAATTGAAGATTCTCGTCGACGGCGATAAAGTCCGAGTAATAAACTCCGGCATCGGGGTGTTCACTAATCGCTTCCGCGACCTTTGCTAACTTGTCTGAATGCCAAGCATCATCAGAATCAAGAAAAGCAACATGGGTACCTCGGCATTTGAGAATTCCGTGATTACGGACAATCGCCGGAAAGCCAGTGTGCGAAAGTCGGAAGTAACGCACCCTGTCCCCATATGCTCGAATGATCTCTTCGGAGTTGTCCGTTGATCCATCGTCCACGACCAAGAGTTCAAGCGGAGATAAGCTCTGATTGAGCACGCTTTTAACCGCGCGTTCAAGCACGAGTGACGAATTAAATGTTGGGACGACTACTGAGAACCGCATAACTGAAACAGAGAAATAGCCCTTTCAGTCAATCCGCGGGCGGAGGCTGCGCGAGCTTACGTTTCGATTCACCCGCAAACTGTAGGTAGAGGGCACGGAGCACGATAAAGGGGACGATCATTTGAACTAAGACCATCAGTGTCTCATCGACTCCAACTGGGAACCTAAAATGAATCATCATGCTATACGAGAGAAACAAGAAAAGCCCCACAATGCCACCTCGGAATGCTATCCTCGCGAGCCACGTCACAATCCATGCGCCTATGGCCGCGGTCGCAAACACCCCAATCCACCCAAACTGCCAGTAGGCGATTCCAGAAGTACTCACGCTTCCATTGTTCCAGGGTTCGTCTCGATAGGCCATGACGAGATACCAAGGAAGACCCTCAACTGTTCCATCGCGGCTCAGGGGCAGGGGTTTACTGTGCCAAAGATAACGCGGGATTAGTCCGACGATGCTTCCGACGAACGGGCGAAAATAAGCATATTCGCCAGATTTTGCTGTCTCACTCGCTAAGATACCCCCATCCTGCACGGAGGCGAGGCGTACTAGAAAGGTGGAGGCCCACAAGACTATCCCGCCCTGGGACCCAGATTCATTACCCGATGATTGAAAAACGGCTCCTGCTCTTTGTAAAGGCGAAAGACTTCCATATAGCGTCGAATCGGATCGCAATGAAACGATTGGCGCGCTCAAAACGGCGAGGAGAACCCCGCCGACTATCAGATACGCAAGTGCTCGTTTTCGGTAGCCGCGTACGAGCATGCAGCCAACTACTGCCAGTAAGACGTCGACCAGCCGGCTACGAATCCCAGACGAAATCGCTTCTATAAGGACGAGACCAAAGCACAATCCGACCAGCAAGAACATCCACTTTGGCAAACGCTGTCGGGGAACATAGAAGAGCAGGACGCAAATCGCCGGGACGAGTATTCCCAAATAGATGGCTTGTTGGACTCCGCCGATGGTGAACATCTCGTTTGTTAATTCTTCTTTTACGTATAGTCCCACATCTCCGTACCCCCCAGTGGTCCATGGGCCCATGAGTAGTGCATACCCACAACCGGCAATAACAAGAATGAGGACGAGGAACTGCAAGGGATATGGCGTCCGCCTGAAGGCATCAGCGATACGGTCTGCCCGAATCTCAACGCGTCGGCGACTGTATACGAGTATGAACACGCTGAAGAAGACGACGTCCAGAAGAAGCCCCAACGACCAGACTTCTAGCTCGTAGCCGAAGTTGAATATGTCCAAGGAGTCTGTGAGCAGCGCCACATAAGCCGGGGTTAGCGCCCAAAAAAAGCTAGTGTAGAGCACAAATAAAAGAATGGAGTCTTCACGAACGTCCTCCCAGGAAAGCCAAACCCGCCGGGCCAAATAAAGACCCTGGAGAGTGAGCACGCCGACCAGCGTTATGAATATGAGGTAATCCACGAGTCAACTTTTAGCTACAGTCCGCCAGTTGCTGGTGAATGATCTTCCCGCAGCCGCCTTAGACGAAAGGGCACTCTACTCATTAATTCGCGCATTGTTTCAATCTAAAATGCCCAGAAGACCCCTCTGGCCCGACTTAAGCCTAAACAGGAGTCCCTTTTGACTACTACAGATTTTACCCGTACGACGACCCACACTTCCTCATCACAACCCGCATCCACGAATCAGGATCGTAAGTGATCGCGATGGTGACGCGATCTGACAACATCGCGCTGATGTTTCTAGACTTGACTCCAGGCGAAGAAACCGTTAGTTCACCGGCCTTCTCTTGAAAGTTCCACTGGTGCTCTCCCGTGTAGAGTTCGTTCCTTCCTTCGTTCACGGCGTGGCGAAGAAGAATGGTTCCTCCGGGCTTTGTTACAGCTACCATCTGTTCAATGCTTCGTGCGGGGTCGTATCCATGATCCAAGCAATTTTGCGCAAAGCTAAAGTCGAAGGTGTTTTGAGCAAAGTACTCAGTAAGTTGCTCAGTACAAGGGCCAGTCATGGTGGGAACTGCAGGCACGACGTTGTACTTACGTAGGATTCTCGCATATTCATCGCCCATCGGATCAATCGCTGTGATGTTAAGCCGCTTCCCATTCCATATCTTCCCCAAGACTGTGAGAGGACCGGCTCCGACGTCAAGGATCTTAGGGTCATCACAGGTTATGAGCCGTCCAATATCTTCACGCAAGAGAGTATTCGGATCAATGCGCTCACGGTAATCATCGGGCCAGTCAAGACCTTTCGTGGCAAACCACTGATCCCAAAAAGGCCCTTCGGACTTGAAATGCCGTTTGCTCCATAGCTTATAAGGCTGTGATGTGCCGGAGATTGAGTTAGACAGCCAGCGCTGAGCGGTAAAGAATAGCAGAGCACCCTTGCGGATGTGTGGGCGGATGAGCGGAATATGTGAAGCCTTTTTTAGAATCGAAAACATAAGAAAATAATCTAAGTGGTTTCCTTAGCTTCGAATTGCTTCAGCACTTGCAATCCTACTGCCTTAAGTTCGTGAATCGTGTGTGCATCAAATGCCCAGAAGCCGCTCATTCGCATCTTCAGCCCTGCACCACAAAATCCAACAAGTATCGATAGGTTTACAAATTGAGCGGAGAGCGACGCCGCAGCGAGGCTGTTGATACCGAAACGCACGTAGCCCGGAATTCCAAGCGCAAGCAGCACAACCAGCCCGGCGAGGTTGGAAGCAATCCCTATGCGTGAGTGTCCGGCGGCGCGCAAACCTTGCTCCAGCACCTGCTCCAGGCCCCAAAGAACCGTCGAGCCGATCAAAAGATAAGTCGTGGTCACCGCGCGTGCGAATTGCGCACCGAACATCAACTTAATCAGCCAGGGAGATATTGCGGCAGCCAGCACCCCCACGCCAATGACGGCGAGTTGCGCCAGACGGAAATGCCGCGCAAGAGTCTGCAACGCCTGCCGCGGCTCGATCTCTCCGGCTACTGCCGCAAATCCCACTTGAAGGAAAGGACTGACTGCACCAATCTGTCCCAGCGCGACAGCCTGTGCCACAGCGTACAGCCCGATGGCTTCGCTGGGCGCCAGACGAACAAGGATAAACATATCCGTCCGGGACAATACGAAACTGGCAATCGCCGGGAGATAGTACCCCAAGCCGCGCTTCAGTAGTCGTCGCGCCGTCGTCCAGTCCGGTAACGTGTGCGAGATGGCGCTCCAATCCATCTGCGTTCGCCATATGGCAACAATAACGGTTCCGGCAAGGACGCCGGCAGCAAAGACGGTTGGCGAGACATGCCCGCTGCCCCATGCTCCCAGGATGACAACCACATAAATGGCACCTGGAGCCGAGAGCAAAACACTGAATCGCCCGAACCGACCTCCTCCCTGATCACTTCCCATTAGCGTGGACATGATGTACGCGGCTGGGAGATAAACCATGAACCAGCGGGAAGCAGCAAGCAGGTACAATTTATCCGAAGGCAAATAGAATGGAAGGAGCGCTGCCAAGAAAATGGCTTGCAAGACTCCGAGCGCAAGGGCTAGCCAAAAGCTTGTGGCGATGACTCCGCGGGGAATTTCCTCTACGCGGCTGACTTCGTACGCAAGGCTGCGCGGTAACTCCAATTCTCCCAATGGTACCAGTAGCATCGGAAGGAGGATAATGACCGCCAATTCTCCGCGTCCCGCAGGACCAAGCAATCTCGCCGCCAGGACTCCGGAAACCACCCCGAAGCAACGGATAGCCACTGTTGCTGCAAACGTTTGCGCATATGCGCGGCGTTTTGAAAATCGTGCGGTAGGAGGAGCCGATTCTGCGGCTACAGGTTGATCCTCCGCGAATACAGGCGCGTTATTTGACGAAGCCACCATGCTCAATTCAAAATGGCCAGGAGATGGATTCGGACTTCTGCTCGATGTCCATTCTTGACATGTCATTCCGCTAATGACTAGGATTCCTGTCCGTGGGATTCTTCGATGCTAACAGGCGCGTGGCAAACAAAATCGAGACCTGGTATCTGCGGGATCTCAACATGGAGACTGCATTAAAACAAGCTGTCCAGAATCTCGTAAATCCAGATTCTCTTATCCTTGACGCCGGGGCCGGACAACGATCCTTCTATTCGCGCAGCAGGTTGCGCATCGTCGGTGCCGATTTACTTTCGAATGACCTAGTCAAGAATCCTGACATTGAGTGCGCGGTAGTTGCGAATCTCTCCAAGGACTTTCCATTTCGGCCCGAGACATTTGATGCCATCACGGCCTGCTATTTCATCGAACACCTGCCTGATTCTGAGGAATTCATTCGGAATGCTGCGAAGGTTTTGAAACCGGCTGGAAGAATCTTCCTGCTCTTCCCGTGCCGGTACGCCCCTTTTGCTGTAATCAACCGGATTATCCCAAACAAATGGACTGTTCGACTCCTGAATCATTTTCTTAGCAACTCGCACGGGGGATTTCCAGCCACTTACTCAAATTGCTCACCAAACAAGATGCGCAGAGTCCTCGAGCGAAATGGTTTTCGTATGGTTCACACTAAGGTCTGCCACTATCAAGCTTTTTATTATTCCGCTTTTCTCCCGCTCTATTTATTGAACCTCGCCTACGACGGCCTCACGAGAGCATTCAAGCTTGAATTCCTGGCCAGCTCGGGATTGATCGTGGCCGAAAAGGCTGGCCAAAATTCTTCGGAGCGAATCAACGGGGCGGGATGAGCCAACTCACATGCAGCAATTATGGGAAGTCACGATCATAGGTATTCACCTGAGTGGTTCAATGTCTGTTGAATCGACTTCAAGGGCAACCGATCGTCTGATGAGATTAATGGAAATAACAACTCGAAGATGATTTTTCCTTCGAATCAAAATGCCTTCACTGCCCTCGAGCGGTCCACGGACTACTCGGACACGCCGGCCGATGGTCAGGTAAGGATGTGGTTCGTAGGCCAGTTTCCGCGCAATACAGTCGCGAAGTGATTCAATTTCGGCATCCGGCAACGCAGCGGGCAGTCCGCCAAATCCAACAAGCCGCACGATGCTTGGAATCTCCAAGGCCCGCAACCGCTCCCACTGAACCAGCCGAACAAAGACGTAGCCATCGAATAGCGGTAGGTGTAGTCGGACTCGGCGATCCTTCCAGCGGCTGACCCTTTCGTAGAGCGGAAGAAAGTGGTCGATTCCTCTGTTCTCAAGCTGCTCAGCCACGCGCTTTTCATGCCGCGCTTGTGTCTGCGCCACATACCAGCGTGGTTCAACTGGCACGGCAAGGAGCGGCGAGCCCACGTTCGGGTCCACCTCGTTAACAGCGAGGGCTTCTATTCCTGCAATGATCATTGTGCTCATTCAGCTCGGAGCGAACCCCGCGCACAGCTTCGCCCCGTCACTTACAAATACAAATGCGCTCTAACAATAACCCTTTCAATTAGATACAGAAAATTCTCATCCGCCTTGCTTGCTGTTACCATCCTCAGATTGCTTCGGCAGATCTTTTGCGCGTCGGCTGAACCGGAAGCCATTCGGGGACAACCGCTCCAGGCGCGGTTTAAGTGTTCCAACGACTTCAAGGGCGAACGCCTTCCTTGGGTCTTTCTCATCGATCTCACGCCAACGAGCGGATCCAAGAATCCAGAGAACAGCGAAGATTATTGCGCACACAGTTCCAATCTTCATGATCAATAAGCGAGGCGGGAACGATTTGTGCTCCGGCACGTCGGCAGAATCTAAGACCTTCACCGTCGGAATTTCCTTTGCCTCCTGGACCTTGGCCAATTCATATTGCCGTGTGAGAGTCTCAAAGACGACTTCCTCAACCTTCAGGTGCCTGAATTTATCAGCATATGGCACGCCCAGAAGCGGCAGGCCGCGGAGCGTAGGGCCAAGATTGTCCGAGGTTGTCTCGCTGACGTTGGGTCCGCCGTCGGCGGACTTACCGACAAATTTTTGAAGTTGACTACGTAGTTCCGTGACCCGGGCCTGCGCCGACCGTACGCGCACATTGCTTTCGGTATAGATCTGTTTGAGTCCTTCGAGCTCCGATTGCGCAGCGATGAGTCGGCCTTCCAGTGTCGCAGCGAATCCGTACATCGCCTTTGTCTGCTCGTTAATCTCAATCGTTCCATTCTTGTTGGCAAACTGACTTAAATCCTTTTCAGCCGACTCGAGATCCTGTTTCACGGCACTCAGTCGCCCTTCTAGGAAAATGCGCTCGCGACGCGCGGACGAAGTGCTCAACTGCGCCATCAAAATATCGAGTTCCTCAACGTAAGCGCTGGCAATTCCCGCCGCGCGTTTCGGGTCACGGTCAGTGACGGTCAAGGTTATGATTCCGCTCTTCCGATCCTCCTCGATCAGAGTCTCCCTCAGCAGTTTTTCGCGAGCATCTCTTTGCAACTTCGTCCCAAATACTTTTTTAAGGCCAAAACGTGTCACAATGCGGTCCAGGACTGTCCGGCTACGCAGAACACCCACAAACAGCGCTCCAGTGCTCTTCATACCGAGCAGGTCTCCTGCAAATCCCCCGAGCCCTCCCGCTTGGCCGGGGAGCGCAGACAACATTGATAGGTTGCTGAGTGAGCGCGAATCTGGCGGCATTAACCGGGTCGTGGATTGATATCGCCAGGGAATTAGAAACGCATCCAAAGTGGCGAGAACCAACCCCAGGATGGCAGCCTTCAGAATAAATCCCCTCGCTTCCCACACTAGACGCAGGCGCGCGACGACGCGTTCACGCGCTGCAAGGTTATCCTCAACGGGCCTAAACTCCTCCTGGAGTTCGGGTGGGAGATCAATTTCTCGCTGAGGTTTGGCCCCAGTTTGAGTCACTCGCGAACCTCCTCGCAATCAGGAACGGTCGAATCCATTTATTTGCTCCATGAGGGTGGCCAGAACCCGATCTCAATCGATGTAGTCCAGTTTGATTGTGGGTTCGGTGCCAATATGGGCGCACGCCATTTTTCGTACTGAACGAATGCCTTCACGTTTAGGTCACGCCGAAGCCAACAGTCTAATTTGATCGAGCCATCGTTTACTGTTTCTCCTCCAGGAACGAAATCGCTGTCCACTCTTGCATGCCGGTATCCGAATTGGAGCGTGTTGCGAGATGTAAACCAATACGTGCTCCAGGCCTGTAGACCTGTGCCTTCTCTTCCAATCCAGCTCCCTATGATATTTTTATTGTTTGTATACAGATCGTGATAGAAGTGATCAAAGTAAACAAATTGGCCAAATTTGCTAGAATTGGGAGTATCGGTGTTCACGGCTTCAACCCGAAGATCCAGATTAGCTACTTTGGGTACGCGAGCCAGGTAGAAGCCCGAAACAATTGCAGATCGAGGCTGTGCTCCAGCCCCCAAGGGTGATGGATCATCAGGTGTATAAGCCTCGGTATATATTTTCAGCCAATTGCGCAGATACGGTACTCGATAGGAAAAGTCGAAGCCGCCCGACCGCTTTCCGGGATTGTCATTGGATCGGAAGAGGATCGATTCCCTGAAGCTTACGTAACTATTAAAAATGGCTGCCGGCGTAATCGCGCGACCCACCCCTCCGAATTCAGACGTGCGACTAAATCCCAATTCCAAATTTGGTGTTGGTTTGAAACTAATTTTCTCGCCATGGATCACCGGTCCAGCCGGAAAGTGATTGCCCGATAGTTTTCCAAAGAAATAGTCCTGCTTCATAGGCCCTAGCCAGTGAAAAATCCAAGGAAGCGTAATCGGAGCAATTCGGCTTGCACGGAACATGTAAATGGGCTCGGCATTGTCGCTAAACATCAACGCACTGCCGAACCCTGTGCCCCACCATAGGCTCTGTTTGCCGAATGACAAGTTCCAATTTGCCACATTGGCTGCGACGTAAGTGTCAAGTAGGCGAAATTGGTTCGCTTCTGAAATCGGTGAGGCCGGCTGAACAGGGTTCGAATCCATGACCGCAATCGCATTTCGAATCGCCTGGGAATAGGCGGGTGCCGAGGGTGCGTGCTGAAATTCTCCCCGAACATAGAGCACGAATCTGCCCTCTCTGCCCCAACCCGAAAATCCGCTGAAGGTACTAATCCCTTCTTCATAGGGCCGGCCGTAGTCATTCGTGATCGTCTGCCCGAAGTGATAGCTATCGTTCAACGGCTGCCCGCTGATTCCCATCACGCCCGAATAGACCGATTCCAACCGAAAGGTTCGTTCAGGCTCCCCCCCGCCCGTTCCTTCAACGTCATTATGGAACTCGCTGGCAAGCGCCCAGTAGAGGCGATCAGCCACGTTCGGGGTAGACTTCGCGATTTCGATCTTGCCCCCAGCTTCCTGCACTAACTGAGCGCACTCGATTCGCGTCCAGGGGCGGATGCCGAGGAAGTCTGTGTGGATGTAGCCCAGGGCCGCGAGCCGCTCGAGCGCGGGATAAACCCAGCTATCGAGTTCGAGGTAAGGTGATCCAATGCTATTCGGCTTGCGGCCGGGGCCTTCTTCGCGAGATTCCGTATAGGATTCCCAAGATTTCCCGCCGAGCTCCGGGTCATGGTGTGCGCGATACACATGTTGTCCGACAAACCAGCCAATAGCGCTGCCGATCAATACATCGGAAGGAAAATGCTCCTTAGCAGTTACGCGTGACATACTTACCGCTGTTGCAGCACCATACGCTAGAAAGGTTGTGAGTGGGCCGGGATACTCGTGTGCAATAACACTTGCGATGGACCAGGCCGCGGCGGCGTGCTCCGAGGGCATCGAGCTGCCCCCTTGCCGAAATTTTCCACGGAAATCATCCTGCTGCGGACGTTCGCGTCCAAAAGCGTACTTGAACGCGCTGGTCACGCCGTAACTGTCCATCGCTGCTTCACCCGCCAAGATACCCGTCTCTCTTTTGTGGTCATCGTGGGTAATCCGCCCCAAGAAGTAGAACCCTCCTCCCGCAGCAACCATTGCAGCAATGCCGTAATTCGAGAGGTCCCTGCTATATTTCAACCGAGTAGGGGAATTCGAGAGGTGCTTACTGAACTCCATGTCCGTGGCCAGCATTCCGCCGGCTATTAGCCCCAATGGTAACAGCCAGTCGGCATCGATAAGGCGCAGGTGGCCAGGACTCGTCCAGATGGCTCTCTGGTCCTCGGCCAGGTTATTTAGCAGATGCCATCCGACCGAGTTTGTGTGACTCGCGTCCCTCGCCGGTGGATCTATAGGACTACCGGGAAGCACGATATTCGAATCCGCCTGTTCAATCTCGTCGACACTTTCTGTCGCAGTCTCCCGGCGAGCACTCGGATCCTGTGCCCACACGAAGTCGCGCAGGCCAGGGACTTCGATAACCATGGCGAGGGAGCAAGTCATCATGAGTCTTGCCCATCTTCGAGACATTTTGAGAGCCTGCTAATAACGCAAAGCTATAAAGATCGCGCTCGAAATCGATGTTGCAAGCTGGGCTCCCGTGAACACGTTCTGCCAATTCACGCCCCCGCCAATCGCCTTCTCCGGCACGACCACCGAGTCACCCGGCTGCAGAACAGCATTCAAAGAATCTCCGCTCCACATGCTGCCGTTTGAACCGATCACTGACCCATCCGCTCGGATCACGAAAATCGCCTTTCTGTTGGCAAGCTGAGTGGGTCCCCCCGATTGGCTGAGATACCACTTCGCACTTTTTCCTGGCCGGTAGGAGACTGCTGCGGAATTGAAAACTTGGCCAGTGACCATCACATAGCTGGGTGTTTTCGGAACGACGAGCGTGTCACCTGCGCGTACTTCAATGTCAGCGGCTGTATTTTTCCAGCGATCCAAGCGCGAAGAGATCCGAATTTCGACTCGTCCCGCCGGAGGATTGGCGATTAACTGTTCGAGAGTCGTTTGATGTTGCTGGAGCGCCGTTTCCTTGGCTTGCTTTTGCTTTGGATCCGCATCCGGCATGAGTTGGAGATTCGCCTCCATGTCTTTCACTCGGAGAATCATTTGCTCTTGTGCTTTCGATTCGATCTCCCGTACCTGCACCCGTTGGAGAATGGCGCCGTACGCATAGGCATCAGGCTGGAAGCCACCCGCCCGTTCGAGAATCGAGCTGAGGCGCTCGCCCGGGCGAATCCCATAACTTCCTGGGTGTTTCACTTCGCCCTTCACCGCAATGGACGCACCAAGATCGTTCCAACCGGGCAGTTGCCGAATCGTGAGGACGTCACCATTGTGGAGCGAAACATTAGATCTTGGATCTCCAAGTAGTGCTTCGGGAATGGCAATCGTTTCATGCTGCCCGACCAATTTGGCATCGCCTTGCCACGAATAGTGTGTCAGGTCACCTGATTGCGTGTCCGCGCTGGATTTAAGTCCTCCGCCTACACGAATCAGATCCGCAACTGTCATGTTGGTTGTGAAAGGATATCGGCCCGGTTTACCGACTTCACCCAGGACGTGCACTGTCGCGGGTTCCACGGCATCCAAGCTCCGGTGGATTAACAGTCGATCACGCGGCTGCAGAAGTATGTTTTCGCTTGGGTTTCCCTCGATCGCTTGGCTAAGGCTCACGCTGAATATCTTAACTTTCCCGTCCGACATGTAGCGGAACACCTGCGCATCCTCCGTTGCGGCATCTGGAGCCAAACCTCCAGCCAGGTGAATTGCGTCGGTCAAACGGATTTGCCCCGAAGTCTGGAATGTCCCCGGCTTGCGGACATCTCCCCCCACTGAAACAGTTGGGGTATTCTCAAAGTCGAATCGGCTGAAAATTCGGACTGTATCCATCGGGCGAATTACCGGCGATCGGGCAGGATCGGCAAGAGCCTCATGCAGGTCGAAACTCTCAACACTTGGATGGAAATCGGGTGAGTTCAGGCGGATGATCTCCGCATATTGCATAGAAGGTTCGGGTAGAAGATCCTTGTAGGACGAAATCAAATCAGTCAGGTGCATGTCCACGTGGTAGGAGTACTGCCCAGGCCGGAGGACGTGCCCCTCGAGATAAACGGCATCCTGGTTAGACGGTGCGATGGGGAAAATGCGAATCCGATCGCCATCATGGACCTGAAAGGATTCCAATTTCTGTGTTATTTCCGAAGCGTGGTCCGCCTCGCCGACGTCCAGACTTAGCATCGTCTGTTTTTCGTTTGCTACAGTCCGCTGCACCTCGATGTGGCGCAGCGTGGCCACAGCCAGCAGTCCTCCTGCCAGCTCGAGGACGCTCGCGAGATTTTTCTCATCCTTTAGTTCGTACATTGCGGGACGACGCACCATTCCTTCGATGGTCACTTGTGGTCCGATCAAAGGCACCAGCACGGTGTCGCCATTCTCTAACCGCTCAATGTCTGCTTTTACCCCGTGAAGAAGTAGATCGTACAGATCAACAACTTGGACCAGTTGCTTGCCGCGGTAATGCTTCACGATCCGGAACGATCCTCGGATCGTAGGCCCGCCCGCGGCAAAAAGCGCGTTTAAAGGGGTGGATAGTGAACTGATGTCATAGGCGCCTGGCTTTGCAATGTCGCCCACTTCGTAAACGCGAATCGTTCGCAAACGGCCGAGCGATACATCAGCGGACACGTCCCGGAATTGAGTTCGCAGAATCCGCTGCATTTCCTCTTGCACGTTCGCCAAGCTCTTCCCGCTGACAAGCAAAGGACCTACTTCCGGGAGGCTGACGCGCCCTTCGCGATCGACAACGCGATAAAATCTTCGTGAGACCCCGCCCCACAGATCGATCGAAAGGCCGTCGCCAGGTCCGACCACATATTCCGGACCCACAGGCAGATCCATCGGAATCAACTGGGAATTGCGTGTTCCATTTTCGAAGACCTCTGAACCAAATCGCCTTGGAACGACGGGGCGGGGAACCGCCTGCAAATACATGTCATAGAGGGACGGAATGTCGTCGTATGGGGCCGGCTTGCGTGTCATTGACACTGGTTGAGTTTGGACGGCTGAGGATTTCCGTCGAGAGCTGCTCGTGCTTTTCGGCGGGGTGGCGTCCGGCCTATCGAACCACGCGGAGTCAAGCGCTGAGCCTTCCGTCGTTCCCAGCGCGACTCCCGAAGTCATGATTCCTCCGAATGCGTTCGGTTCCTCGAGATTTTTCATAATATTCCCGAGGGCGCCAATTTGCTCATTTGTGACCGACTCTTCTCCTTGCGACACAGTTCCGATTTCTTTTTCATCAAAGTTGATAGATGTGGTCGATTCACGGGAAGTGCGCGACGGATAGGGCTCGCTCGGCTCACGAGATCTTAAGCTCGGCTCCGTCCGCGGCGGCGGATCCTCTCCGGTGGGAGCCTGCGCGGGTGAATCGGGACAATCCGCTTCCGACCGCTGGTCGCAGGCACTTGCAACCGAAGTCGCATTCTGCATGTTGCGCGGGTCGCGCTGCTGTGTTTGCGTCAATTCCTCTTCTTGGTGTTTCGCCAGCCACTTTGCTCGTTCCTGGCGTACTAATTCGCGTTCCTTTCCAAGGTCTGAGTCCGGGTTCAGCTTCGGAAGGAGATAGCCATATCGTCGCAGAAGCGCTGTCGCAACCCCACGAAATGGAATGTCAACCACCAGCCGCTCAAACATGGCCTCGTTGGTGAGGTCTGAATCGCTGACAATTTGGCCATGCTCGGCTGCATCCTTCGCGGCCCAGCGTTTCAACTCAACCATCAGTCCTGGGTCTCGAAGCAGCACTACCTTTATTTCTACTGCGGAGGCTGCAACGCGGCTGAGATTCTCACGCTCGAGGTCGGAATTGGCACGCGCCACAGGGCCCTTGGTCTGTCCCGAGGTTCCGATGGTGCAACAGAAGAAAGCGATCGCGACACAAACTGAGCGAGCTCTGCTTTTCCAGTGTGGCCAGACTGTACCTACAGTTATCGTTGAATTTCCTTCTCTCATTGTTGTTGCCCCCCCCGAGTGGACTGCATCTCGGTGCGGAGGGCGCTCAGGACGCCCGCCTCAGACGATTCAATTTGGTTGGACTGAATATACAGAGATGCCCAATAAAACATGGAGCAATTCCGGTTCGCCGCAATCGCAATTACACGCATCCGTGGGTGATGTTCCAGTACGGACTGGCACACTTTGGGGAGGTGATTGAATTTGTCGAGCGCCACAATTATGAAATCTGGCTGCGCTCGCTCGACTGCCATGTCCAGCTCCGATTCCTGTTCGACTTCACCAACGATCTCGATGTCGGGCTGATCGGAAATCGTAGCCATCACCAATTCACGGATCAATCGGGGACGATTAGCGACCAATACGCGAATGGGTTTCATTGGGACACTCCCTTGAAGGGAAGTCTCTGAGGAGTCCAGACCTTACGCTAGGTTCAAAGTGGGTTCAAAGCAGGCGGGCAGTGACCGGCACTTTGACATAGACATCGAAGAAATACTGTACCGGGTACTTGGAAGCATGCGTACCTACTGCGTAAAGCCAGGCGGTACCTAAAATTCTGGACCTAGGATGCGAGAGTCCGTGTCTGGCAAGCTTCAAACACACTTAGTCGGTCACCGACACCCGTCTTACGCAAAATCCTGTGAACATGGTTCTTGATCGTCTGTTCCGATAGGTGTAACTGTGTGGCAATCTCTTTATTCGTCATACCCCGGGCGATCATTGGAAGCAACTGCTGTTCGCGGTTCGTCAGTCCTAGGCGCGCTCGCCTTCGGCTATTTGGTAAGTCCCCGGACAGCGATGCGACATATTTGAAGAGCCCACGCGTATATTGCGGAGGACACACCGCTTCACCGCGCCCCACCGTGCGAATCGCGGCCACCACGTCTGCTGCCGCCGCTTCCTGGAGAACATATCCCAACACACCGAGCCTGACAGCCATGAAAAAAGTCTTCTCGTCATCCTCCATAGCAACCAACACGCACTTGACCGCTCGCGTGAAACCGCACAAATCCGGGGAGTTGTTTGAATTCTCGAGAAGCAGCTGTAGGGAATCTAGAACCAACACATCAGGCTCGGAATTCAGCGCTTCATCGATTGTCGTTGCCGTGATCGCCTGAGCCCCAATGACGCGCAAATCAGGTTTCGTGTTGAGAATGCGTGCGATCGCTTCCCGAGCGAGGCGATTATTGCAGAGGATCTGGACACAAACCTTCCCGTCCATGGTGGCCTCAGTGAGCTTCTCGAATCATCCGTGCTTTTGGCCCTAAGAAAGTAGTGTGTGAGTATCATGTTTTTGATTCCGTTTACAAGCCCTAAACTGGGAGCTTACCCGTGCTGAGGCGCGCGTCTTGGTTGCGGCGTCAGGATTCTTTATTTTTCTTGAGCATCAACAATCAACATCCGCTGGCTGGGCGCTACAGCAAGAGGATTGAAGCAGGCCAACGAGACTCCAATCCTCCTCGCCACTCAACCGGACCAGTCAGTTTGGCGGTAGCAAACCTCCACGTGAACGCGGCAGTGGCGACTGCTGCAGCGATGCGGATCAAGGAAGCACCCACACACGAGTGCGGACCGGCGCCGAGTGAGAACTGGGTGACAGCATGCCGGCCGATATGAACGCGGTTGGGTTCGTCAAACTTTGCAGGATCACGGTTCGCTACAGCGACCAGGAGCGCAACGGCATCGCCACAGGCGATCTGTATATCGCCTAGGTGTACAGCGGCGGTAGCCTTCCGGAATAGAATCCTAACGAGCCCGGCATAGCGAAGCAATTCTTCAATTGCCTTTGGCATCAGATCAGGTTGGGCGTGGAGTCGTGCCAGTTCAGCGGGATGCTCCAGCAACGCGAGCCACCCATTGGCGAGAAAACAGGGCAAGGTATGCGATAAGGCAACGAAGGCCGGCGCTGCCATCGGCATACTTTTGCTCCCCAGTTTCTTCTCCAATTCAGTACTTGATGTCGCAACTCTGGATTCGAAATCGGCATCACGTGGCTTAACAGCTGCCGCTTCAATCGAAACTTGATATGCCAGAGCGGACAAGCTTTCGGCCTGGAGGTGGTCGGCACCGGTTGCCATCACCGCTAACTTGAGACACCACGGCCGTGCAAATTCCTCAACAACATCGACCGCGCGGTCGGCCGGCAGCGCAGTCACCATGTTATGCGCCAGCGGTTTGAGCTGTGCCTGCCAGTCGGTGAGTTTCGAAGCGGAGAGCGCGTCCAGGGTTTCCGCCCTTAGCGGCGTTTGCGCCACATGGTCGTCAGCTTTGGAATCGGCTACGCCCTTTGAGCCGCTGAGTCGCAGGCGCGGCTCGTAAAATGCGGTGAGTACGTCATCGTACCGGCTCAGGACCCAGGCTTGCAGCGCCGGATCGAAGTAAGGAGATCGAGGTTGCGCAGGCTCGCGAAACTCTGCTCCCTGGGAAAGGGCCGAAGATTCCGCATTCATCGCAGAACTATCCTTTCGCAAGTGACCATAAAAGCGTAGAACACGTCTTGGCCGCTGAAATTTCCATTTCGAGTTCCCGGACAGGCGGCATTGTACACATGGTAGCCCGCAATAGTGCCGATCTCAAACTGCCCACAGCCGCAAGCTTGTCGACGTCGTAGCTTTGGAGGCCTTGTCCGTAATAGTGCGCCAACGTCACGAACAAAAAACGCGAGAGCCATCGCAATCACCGCCTTTTTTCGAAAGAATTACGTTCAAATCCTGTAGACACCTGAGCGAACCGATGATACAAGTTGCGCTTAAATCAGCCAGCCGCGAAGTCAATTGTGTCTTCCAAATGGAGTTGACCAGACGGGTTTGGTAGGCGATGTCAGTTAAAATGGTTGGCAAAAATGAGGTAGTCGTCCGTTTCGGAATTGCCGTCGCGCTTTTACTCGGCGGTTTCCTGCTCACAGTCCTGCCGCATTCCAGGCCAAGTATTCCGTCGGACTGGCTTCACATCACCCTGGATGGGAGGACGGTTCACAACAGTCACTATTTCTCGATGAGGTTTCTGTACCAATTGCAAACCCTACTTGGAACAGAGCCATCGTCCCCGAAGGTGATGCAAAGCAAAATCGTTCGGCGGCAAGGCAAAGAACTCTACATTGACTTGACACAAGTGTCGCCAGAAAAGGCGGCCGTTCTCCGCCACATCGCTGGCCGGCAACAGCCTGCGAACGAGATTACTCGAAAAGAAATGGGCGCATACATGGAAGAGCACTATTACGAGCTTACCCATCCCTACCCGTCGCTCCAGGCGCTCCTTCGCGATTACCCGTACCGCGACAATCCGGACTGGCTCACCGTGCCCGTCGAGAGCGAAACGTTTCACAGATTGCGGATCTTGCGTATTGACAAAAACAAGGTGGCCGCTGCTCTCACTTCGTATTTCGATAATAATGACCGATTAATTTATCCCGGAGGGACACTGATTGCTGCGGAGTCCTTCGACAGAAAAGGGGCATTCGTTGAAGCAGAGGTTCTCCGCAAGCGCGGTGATGGCTTCTGGAATTTTTCTGTCTATGATCACAATGGCGTTCTAATACCTTCCTCCGTGGCTTTCAATGAGGAGGGCGAAGTCGCTCCGGGAGAGACCGGGTTCAAGCCCTCGCAGGATTGCGCCGCCTGCCATCGCATTGACCGCTTGGACCTTTCCGGGGATCCCGAAGCCCCCGCTCGTGTTCCGATCCGCGCATTTTTCCACAAGCTGCCGGCTCGGGTTCCTCAAATTCACCTCGGTCCTGAATATTACGACCACATGGCATTTACTGAACTGACTGAAGCCAACGCCAAGCAAAAGGATGGTGTCTTCGGAGTTTATGGCAGCTTGCTGCTCTCCGAACTGGCAGGCCGAAAGCGCCTTTCCACACTCACCGACCATGACAAAGTGAGATACGAAGTGCTACGGCCCTACTATCCAGAGCTCCTCACCCCTCTCGATCGAATCGATTCTCTTACCAATTCGATCGGAATGCGCTTGGTCCGAATCCCAACCCCAGAACATCCAGTAACGATCGGATCACGGATCTCGGATCCAGAACATCGAGCCGACGAACAGAGCCATATGCTTCAACTACGGCAGGGATTTTTCATGTCGATGTATAAGCAGACGAACGCCGATTTTCGACGGTTTCGCCACGAGCACCACGTTCTTCCTTATCGCGGACTTGAACTCGATGGCGATGACCAACCTGCAGTAAACGTCAGCTACGAGGATGCACAGGCATTTGTGGACTGGCTAAATAAGTTGCCGGCAGAGCGCGCAGCAGGCCGCAACTACCGGCTTCCAACTGAGGAAGAATGGGAATATGCCGCGCAAGGTGGCGATGGCCGACGTTTTCCGTGGGGCGATCAATGGCCACCTCCTGAAGGTTCTGGCAACTTCGCAGACGAAGCCAACGGCGCGCGGATGAAATGGGAGTACTTGCACGGTTACCATGACCCTTATCTAGGAACTTCCCCGGTGGGTAAATTTTTTCCGAACCCTTACTTCCTTTATGACATGGCAGGCAACGCTTACGAGTGGACCACAAGTCTCTATGAACCCTATCCAGGTGCACAGCCTAAGTTACCTTCCGACTTCAGACCCTATGGCCCCCAATGGAGGGTTCTCCGAGGGAGCAGTTGGGCGGACGAATTGCCGAAGGTTTTGCGATGTGCATTTCGCAATCCCTTTGATCCTGGCACGCGGTTACCGTTTATCGGATTTCGCGTGGTCGTCGAAATCCCATCGCTTTGGAAGTAGGGTGTTAAATCAAAGAGCAATTCGAGGGACACAAGAGCCGACTGCTACAAGAAGGTTAGAGGGCGCGTGAAGCGGCCTCAGGATTCAGGACCAACCCTCTCAAGATCTATTGCACTGACGCGACTTTCTCTCGGAACGAACCCTCCAAGGAATCAAAGATCGCATCTGCGACTGCCCGATCAGCGTCAGGAGTGAGGTGGCAATAATCAGTGAAAGCTTGAGGTGTCATGCGATCGAAGACCGAGGTCAAGTCGAGGAAATCATAGCCCTCTGTCTTCGCATCGGTGGCGATGTTCTTCGCCAACTCAGGATACAAAGCCTCGAAGCCGTAGACAAAAGTACCTTCAGTTTTTCGCCAGTAGTCCAGTAGCTGTTTCTCCACGCTCGTCAATTGCTTCCGCGATACGGCAAGATTCGGTTGCAAGAGAAAAGCGACATGAACTCCGTCCAATTGGGCCACGCGGTGTATTTGTCGTACGGTATGCGCAAAGTTGGGAAATTGGGCGGTGGCCGCTTGATATTGGCGCAGCTCGAGCGATGTTGGTCGCGGTGCTACCGGGCCAGAATCCGCTTCCCGCGCCTGTTCTTTGCGGCTGCGGATTTGATTTCGTAGTCTTAGGTGATCGCGAATGAATCGATACAACGCGCTCTTGTTGGCAAGCCAGGTGGATGACATCATTCTGAGCGACAAAGACGAGGGATCGGTCAACTCTTTGAACTCTTGGTTATATCCTGCGTCGCGGTATCCATCATAGCGCCCCGCAGATCGAATCGTGATGAACATATCGTTCACGCCGTCGAGCAGCAGGAGGTAATCAGGTTTGTAAGGCTGAACTGCGGAAAGAAAAATGGCCAAATCTTGATTCAGAAAAGTACCCTTCACGGCCGCATTGATTACTTCCCAATGCTTTCCCGGAAAGGTGGAATTTAGGCGTTGTTCGAGAAAATAGTCAATCGTCTGCTGGTTCCTTATCATCCAATGGTCGTCAATTTCAGGGAATAGGGTATCTCCCCCATAGGCAACGGATCCCCCGAGCAAAAAGATGCGAATAGTATCTCGCGGCTTGTCAAGCGAAACGCTGCGGTCGCGGCGAAATCCCTCTGCAGTAAGTTGGACCCCCTTGGCAGTGTAGGCGGGATTGTTCCGAAAAGCCGCCCAGCGATCGAGAATCAGCTCAGTTTGGTGGGCTGGGGATCCAAGTTGCCGGTATGCAACAGCCCGAGTGGTGTACTCTGCCAGCGCAAATACCGCACAAACGAAAACAATATTGTAGAGCACTAGCAATGGGGTTTTGAGCGCTGAGCGCATCAAAGGCCTCCCGTTCGGACTCGCATTTCTGATTTGGGTCGTCGCGTTGACTTCCCTGCGAGATCAATCACTGCGTATCGATCTCGCAGAAATCGGCGATATTGTCGACACAATGAGCTTCTTTGGGTTTGCTAATTTAATATATTTGAAGATGTTAGGGTAGTTCGGTTCACAATTTTGCCTATCTCAAGGTGGCTCGATCACGGTCCGAGCGCTGCCGCTTAATCATGGAATCTGGAATAATGCACCAGCGCGTCAACGTTAGTCCTGCAAATCGGGAGCAAGACCGTGTCGGTGCTCCGCAGCAGAACTACCATCTCATTAAGCGGGAACACAGCCCCGGGGATTTCGGCTAACCCACCGGGCAGATTCCTTGGCACCTGCCAGTGGGAGTCGACCTGGATTCCTTGCACCTTTCGAGGGAATTTGCTGAGCTGTCCGAGCACCAGGGCAATCTAGATCCGCGCCGCTTGACAATCCGGGTATGAGTGGGATTACACTCACGCGGCGAGTTCGGGGGCAAGGGTCGGCCAGGTCACAGGAAGCCTACATCGGGGTCGCTGACCCATTTCCAATGGAATCTAAGAGCCCGTCATAGCCCAGATCGATGGGATGTGGCACTATGCGCCGAATTCTCCGTAAGTTGATCCCGCAGGAATCGCGAGTTTTGAATCGTTCTGGGGGCCATGATGTTCCGCAAGAGTTGCTTCGTCTTTCGATTTTCCTCTAGTTGGCCTTTGAAGCAGTTGATCAGGACTTTCAAATGGGGACCTGGTTCTCCGCTTAGCCAACTCGATGTGTCGACGATGACGCATGATGGACGTATACGGGTCTTCTTCGGGGCACTGGTGATTGCCTCCTTATCTGCATCTGCTCCCGCTATTTTGCTGGCACAGACTCGCACAAATTCGCCTAATCGTGTTGAAAGTTATCAAACGGAGACAACTCAGGATTACAACCAGCGCCTGGAGCAGTTGCGGCATATGCTCGCTAAAACAGGCGAGGGGGCAGCGGCCAGCGACTATCGCATCGGGGCAAATGATTTACTTGAGATCAACATTTTCGAAGCGCCAGAACTCAACCGCTCACTCCGGGTTTCGGCCGGCGGCGAAATTACCATGCCGCTCCTGGGGACGGTGCAATCGGCAGGACTGACTGCGCGAGAGCTAGAAAAGGTTCTTGAGGACCGGCTGCGCAAGTACATGAAAGACCCACACGCGGGAGTGTTTGTCAGCTCCATCCAAAGCCACCCTGTTTCTGTTGCCGGGGCGGTGAAGAAACCCGGGGTGTTCCAAATTCAAGGCGCTAAGAGCTTACTTGAGATGCTGTCGATGGCAGAAGGGCTCGCGGACGATGCCGGAGACGAAGTGCTGGTAATGCGGGGAGCAGGCTTGCGAGTCGGCATGAGTCGATTGAGTGACACTCCAGACATGAATGCCGATCACCAGTCGACGCCAGGGGAGAGAGCGCCAGCGCCGCCTGCTTCTATGCAGGAGATTGCATCAAGCGAGAAGGAGACGGTCCGCATAAACCTGAAGAATCTACTGGAGACAGGAGACGAGAGATTCAACATTCCGGTCTATCCGGGCGATATCGTGAAGGTTACCCGGGCAGGGATTGTATACGTTGTCGGGGAGGTCAAGAAGCCGGGCGGGTTTGTTCTGAAGACCCATGAGCAAATGTCAGTTTTGAAGGCGATTGCGCTTGCTGAGGGATTGACCTCGACTTCTGCGAAGGGGCGGACACGGATCATTCGAACGGACGAAAACACCGGACAGAAAACAGAAGTGCCGGTGGATCTGGATAAAATCCTGGCGGGGAAAACTCCCGATCCACCGCTGAATTCAGCGGACATTGTGTTTGTTCCGAACAGTGCGGGGAAAGCCGCCCTGTACAAGGGAAGCGAAGCCGCTCTGGCGACTGTGAGCGGGTTAGTTATTTTTCACAGATAAAAATGGACCAAGAGACCAAAATCCAGCTGTTTGAGCCTTCCCCAAATGCTTTGGGCAAGGGCCGCTCGCGGGACCTTGCATTGTACGAAGCGGAGGATGTGCAGGAGGTTCCTGATCTGGTGGAGTATTGGAGGGCTATACAAAAGCGGCGCGCCACCATATTGACGATGGCTTTCATCGTCTTTGCGATCGGGTTATTCGCTACATTGAAACAAAAGCCGGTGTACAAAGCACGAGCCTTGATCGAAATTCAAAAGGAAAACCCTGACGTACCCACACTGCACGAACTTTTCCAGGTGGAGAATATTTCCGACACCTACCTCGAGACGCAGTACCGAATCTTGAAAAGCGAAAATCTGGCGCGCCGCGTGATTGCACAGCTCCGGCTCGAGCAGGTGGCGGAATTTGGGGCATCGGCGGGTAACTCCTCCCCAACCCAACCGCAGGAAGTATCCGTGCCTCATGGGGGTGCGAGAGATTCACAACGCACTCGTGACACAAACAGTGAGGTCTTGAAAAAATTTCAAGAGCGGCTGGACGTAGAGCCGTTAAAACGCAGCCGCCTGGTGGAAATCACGTTTGAATCACACGATTCGAAACTAGCCGCGCAGGTAGTGAACGCGCTCGCCTCCGCTTACATTCAGCAGAATCTGGATGCACGCTGGGAAGCATCGCAGAGGGCTTCGGAATGGCTCTCCCAGCAGTTGCTCGACATGAAGGCGCAGCTAGAAAAATCGGAGGACGAGCTCCAGAAGTACGCTCGAGAGAACGGCCTGCTTTTCCTGGAGACGGACAAAGGAACCACCGAGAATATTGTGGCGCAGAGGCTTCGGCAGTTGCAGGAAGAACTCACCAAAGCTCAAGCGGAAAGATACTCGAGAGAATCGCTTTATCGGCTGGTGCAGGAGGGTGACTTCGCATCACTCCCCGGCGTCTTTGACGATAAATTGATGCAGGATTTGACGGAAAAACTGGCCGAGCTCGAACGCGAACGCTCCAGACTGATTACAAATTTCAATTCGGAATATCCACGCGTGAAAGAGATTCAGAGCCAAATTGACGAGAGTGAGTCCGTACTCACCCGAGAGCGCGAGCGCGCCGCAGCCCGAATCACCAAAGAATATCGCGCCGCAGCTGACCGGGAGGGGATGCTTCAAAGAGCATTTGAAGAGCAGCAACGGCAGGCGAATCTTGTGGCTGAAAGGTCGGTTCAGTACCAGATTTTGAAACGAGAAGCAGATACGAACAAACAACTGTACGTAGGGTTGCTCGAGAAATTGAAGGAGACAGGCGTCTCGACCAGTCTCAAGGCTACGAACATCAGGGTGGTCGACCCCGCATATCCTCCTAAGAAACCCGACAGGCCCAGGATAGCGCTCAATCTGTCGCTCGCTCTCATTCTCGGGCTCGGGCTTGGAATTGGCGCAGCATTTCTGCAGGAGCACCTGGACAATACATTCAAGACCGCGGAGGAAGTGGAGCGATTCCTGCGGGTGCCGGCGCTCGCTTCCGTCCCCGCTGTCGATTCCAATGGCCGGCATGGTGTGCACGGTCTGGTTCAGCGCGCCCGGCTATTGGCCGATACGGATAAAGATCGCGCGAACCTGATTCCGCACTGGAATCGGATCGAAGGGAACGGGCAGAACATAGGTTTGACCGAAGCTTTCCATGGGCTGCGCACTTCGGTGCTGTTGTCCACCGCCAAACATCCTCCGAAGTCTTTACTTGTGACAAGCGCTCAAGGAGGAGAAGGAAAGACGACAGTAGCCGCAAACTTGGCGGTCTCACTGGCGCAACTGGGCGAGCGCGTTCTGTTGATCGATGCAGATCTCCGGCGCCCGAGTCTTCACAATTTCTTTGGGGACAAGGGATCTACCGGATTGGTCAATTTTCTGACCGGAGATGCCGACTGGCGAACCCTGATCTATCACGGTGCGCCAGCGGGGCTCGATCTACTTTTTTGCGGGCCAGTGCCACCAAATCCAGCCGATCTACTTTCATCGGAATACATGCCTGCTCTGATCAGCGAGGCATCGAAGGAATACAAGTTCGTGGTAGTTGATTCGCCACCGCTTCTGAATTTGGCTGACAGTCGCATTCTTTCGACGCTGGTGGATGGTGTCATCCTCGTAGTGGGTGGGGGTGTAACTCCGCGAGACATGGTGCATCGCGCTTTTCTATCGGCTCTCGATGCGGGGTCTCATGTGCTGGGGGCGACCATTAATTTCGCTGATACCAGAATGGGCTATTACTCCAGTTATTACCAGCAGGAGGAGCATCGAGAGCCGCCGCTGAAGGGCTAAACGGCCCGTTTCCGCAGGAATGAGTCTCGATGCATGCATGATGTCAAGATTGGTTGAGGTTTCCCTCATCCTCGGTGTCGGGTTCGCTGTCCTCGCGTTTGGCGGCACCGAAGCTCCCACTTTTGCTCTGGTACAAATTTTATTTTTTGGAGTGGCGGCGCTGGTCCTCGCTAGGGGCCCCGCAAGCTTCCTAAAGTTCACAACGCCGTGGGCATTAGCGATCCCAGCCATGCTAACAGTTGTAGTCCTCCTGCAGCTTTGCCCCCTGCCTAGTAGTTTGGTACAGCGATTAACGGGGCGGGAAGACTCGATCCCGTGGGCAAATTCGCATTTGAGCGTCGATCCCTTCAGCAGCCGGGTGCATACTCTAATTTTCCTGAGTTGCCTCGTAGCGTTTTACTTCGCCCAGATCGTCTGCAAAGGCCGAAATCGAACCAAACGTTTGATTGCTGCGTTCCTGATCCTCGGCACATTCGAAGCGTTGTATGGGTCAGTCCAATATCTCGGTGGCTGGCAGAAAATATTCTTTTACGCCAAACAATTTGATCTGGAGGAGGCCAGCGGCACTTATATCAACCGGAACCACTACGCCGGAATGCTAGAAATGATTCTTCCGTTCAGCGTGGCACTCCTATTCTTTGAGTACGGAAAGTTGCGCAGGACGGGATCGGCAACTGCCATAGTCATCAAGCAACTCCTGACTCGCCAGACACTGCAAAAGTTCGTTCTGTGTCTCTCGATCGCAGTCGTGCTGTTCGCAGGTCTTCTCTTCTCACGTTCGAGGATGGGCATCGTTGCGGGATCAGCTTCATTGCTGGTGATTTTCGCTCTCGCTGGAGTGTCCCGCTTTCAGGGAAGAATGGGAATCCTTCTTTCCGTCCTCTTTGTTGCAATCAGCATTTGTCTCGCGATATGGATCGGTCCGGGACCAATCGTGGAGCGATTTGCGGATGTCCAACAGGAGTTCAGCAAAAGCGAGCAAAGCCGGCTATCCATCTGGCGCGACGCTCGGATACTTGTCAGGCAGGCTCCCATTTTCGGCACAGGCTTAGGCACCTTCCCTGTTACTTATACGGCAGTTCAAACCACTTTTCCCGGGCAATTTGTGAATCACGCCCATAACGATTACCTGGAACTTGCGATCGACCTGGGGCTGCCGGCCGCTCTCATTTTGTTCGCGGTCATCTTCCTCATCCTAGCGCGCGCAGTGCGCACTTTTCTCTCTGCTTCTGCACTTTTTGACCGCAGCGTGGCGCTAGGCTGCGCTGGGAGCATCGTGGCCATCCTGCTGCATAGCTTGGCTGACTTCAATCTGTATATTCCTGCAAACGCGGTTCTGTTCTCAACAATCCTCGGGATGGCACTCCGTCCCCAGGAATCAACTGTCATGGGGAAAGCTTCTTGAGTCTGAAAATTCAACTGGCCGTCAAGCGGATCCTTGATCTGCTTGTAGCGGCTTGCGGTATTGTCTTGCTTTCCCCATTTTTCATCCTGCTGGGAATCTTCATCAAACTGGATACTCCCGGGCCGGTTTTTTTCAGGCTGAGGGTAGCGGGATGTGGCGGTAAGCCGTTCGGTCAGTGGAAGTTTAGAACCATGGTGAATGGTGCACGGCAAAAAGCGCATCCATTTGAAACGTCCGCCACTGACCCTCGTATCACTCGCGTGGGCCGTGTTTTGAGAAGGTGGAGTTTTGATGAACTCCCTCAACTCTGGAATGTCCTCCAGGGAGAGATGAGTATTGTAGGGCCGCGACCGACTTTTATAGAAGTTGCCTCACGCTACTCCAAATTCGAAGCAGGTCGATTGCGGATGCGGCCGGGGCTGACTGGTCTAGCCCAAGTTCACGGCCGAAACTTACTTTCCTGGCCCGAAAGAGTGGCTCTGGATATTGAATACATCGAGCATTACTCATTGTGGCTGGATTCGAAGATTCTGATCCGGACCATCCCAGCAGTACTGGAAAGCAAGGGCGTATATGGGGATGACGGTAAGGTGAGAATGCACGACCCGGCCTAGCCATAAGCGAGATGGGACAAAACAAACGGCGAGTAATTGTTTGGGGGGCGGGAGGACACGGGAAAGTGGTGGTGGACGCCCTGCTCGCTTGCGATTGTTGGGAAGTGATGGGAATCATCGACGATGACGAAAGAAAAGTAGGGCAGAGCATTTTAGGAATACCCGTCGTTGGTTCTGGGAAAGGCATCGCGAAGCTGGTAGATGAGCTGAAGGTAGGGATGGTGGCGATCGCGATTGGCGACAATTACGTGCGGGATCTCAAATTTCGTGAAGCCCGAAAGATGGGATTGAGACCCGCGAATGTTATACACCCGAGCGTACATATGTCCCGCTTTGTGGAATTGGGCGAAGGGGTGACGATTTTGGCCGGGGCCACGATAAATCCAGGCACGACGATCGAAGACAATGTCTGCGTAAATACGGCTGCATCAATCGATCATGACAATTATCTTGAGAGAAGCTGCCACGTATTCCCGAATGCGACCTTAGCGGGAGGCGTTCGCGTGGGCGCGTTTGCTTACATAGGCTCGGGTGCGGTGGTGACGCCCAACGTGGTGATCCACCAATATTCTTACGTGGGAGCCGGAGCCGTGGCAGTCCAAGATGTGCCTGAAGGCGTGATCGTTGCAGGTATTCCCGCCGCGGAGATTGGAAAGCAGCCAGGCCGTCCGAGACCCGGAGTTTGATCATGTCATTCAGGACTCTTAATCTTCCAGCTATCGCTGGTGGAAAGCCAATGTTTGAAATGCGGTTGCCAATCGTCTCCCCCGAAGGGCTCCCGGGGGATGAATTCCTGTGCGACGTTCAGAAAATCCTGCAAAGCCGGCAGCTTACCAATGCTGCATTCGTCCGGGAATTTGAAAGTGCGGCAGCAGCTTATCTCGGTGTGCCTCACTGCGTCGCCGTTTCCAGTTGCACGACAGGACTAGTGCTCACATTGCGGGCCCTCGGGCTCGAGGGAGAAGTGATCCTCCCCAGCTTCACGTTTCACGCGACTGCGCACAGTGTGGTATGGAATGGCCTTAAGCCGGTATTTGCTGACTGCGATCCCGAAACATTCTGTATTGATCCGCAGACGGTAGAGGACCTGTTAACTCCAACAACCGCAGCTGTTCTTGGGGTCCATATATTCGGCAGCCCTGCAAGTGGTACGGAACTTGAAGCCATTGCAGCTAGCGGGAAAGTGCATTTGATCTTCGACGCTGCCCACGCGTTTGGAAGCAAAGCCGACGGAAGGCACGTAGGCAATTTCGGTACGGCCGAAATATTCAGCTTTTCGCCCACCAAGCTGCTGGTGGCGGGGGAAGGCGGCTTGATCGTGACGCGCGATGCGATGCTCGCACGGCGGTTGCGCGCGGCACGCAACTACGGCGACGCCGGCAATTACGATCCTGGACTTCTGGGTTTGAACGCGCGCATGAGCGAGTTTCATGCTGCGTTGGCACTGCGAGCCCTGGCCGGGCTCGATGGCCGGATCGAAAGACGAAATCAAATACGGCTTCATTACATGCGGCGCCTCGAGCAGATACCAGGGCTGCGCTTCCAGCAGATTCGGCCAGGCAATCGAAGCACGTGTAAAGACATTGGTGTGCTGATCGACGAAGCAGAGTTCGGCTGTTCACGTGAATGGCTATTTGATGCACTGCAGAAAGAAAATATTGAGGTGAGGCGTTATTTCTGGCCGCCAGTCCATCGCCAAAAGCTGTTTGGCGGATTTAGGGCGAGGCAGCCACTACCGGTGACGGAGGGAATTTCCGATCGCGTGCTGAATCTGCCCATTTACTCCTCATTGCGGGACGAAGACGTCGATAAAGTTTGCGCCGCAGTTTTTCGCACTCGTGAATTTGCAATGGCAGGCAGGAAAGCGAAGGCGATTGGCGAATGAAGAAGTCAACCCTAGCGCGATACTGGCAGATGTTGCGATCTGAGGCTCGCGTCTATCCCTGGAAAGACACTCTGTTCCGCATGGCGCTGGACGTTCTTTTGGTGAATGCCTCGATGGTATGCGCGTTCACTCTCTGGTTTCTGTTTTACGTTGTGGTGCTGCGAAACCCTAATCCGCAGGAATTGGCATTCCGATTCAAAAGTTTCGTCACTCAATACTGCCTGTTCTGGTCGTTCCTGGCCCTCTTGGTATTCCAGCTGAGCGGTTTTTATCCACAGACCCGCCGTTCGGGGGGCATCCGAAAAGCCTCGATTGTGTTTCGTGCGGTCAGCCTGTTCATGATTGTGTTTGTGTTCTCTGACTACTTTGTTTATCGCGGGGCGCTTGTTCCACGCGGAGTAGCTTTCCTTGGCTGGTTCTTGATGCTGCTGACTGTGGGAGGTGTCCGCATTGTCAAGCATCGGGTCCTGAATCTCTACACATTCGAGCAAAAGACGCGGCCGAACGAAGTGAAGAATATTTTGGTGTTGGGAGGGGCCGGCTACCTCGGTTCAGTGCTCGTTGGGCAGTTGCTCGCGCGCGGGTTAAAAGTGCGCGTGCTCGACTCGTTCCTTTTCGGTGAAGAGCCACTCACGGAGGCAAGGAAGCATCCTTCTTGCGAGCTGGAACGAGGAGACGTGCGCGACATTGGGGCGGTAGTGCAGGCCATGCGGGGCATGGATGCGGTGGTGCACCTGGCGGGAATCGTGGGCGACCAAGCGTGCGAAGAGAACAAGCAGTTGGCCACGGAGGTGAATCGAGCGTCCACTCGTATGCTCGTCGATGTTGCCCGCGGGTGTGGAGTCCGCCGGTTCGTTTTTGCGTCCTCATGCAACGTCTATGGTGCATCCAATTTCATGCTTGATGAATGCTCCGCCTTAAGCCCCCTTTCCGTGTATGCGCAGACAAAAGTGGATTCGGAAACTATATTGCTCGCCGCGAAGACGCCTGAATTTGCTCCGACTGTGCTGCGCCTCGGTACGTTATTCGGGGTCTCCCCACGCATGCGCTTCGATCTTGTAGTAAACCTTTTCGTCGCACGAGCGGCCACTGCGGGACGCATTACGGTGATGAATGGCGAGCAATGGCGGCCGTTTCTGCACGTGGAGGATGCCGGGCGGGCAATCCTGGTGTGTGTGGAAGCCGCTCCGACCGCTGTTTCCGGCGAAATCTTCAATGTGGGATCTTCGACTTCGAATTTTCAGATTCGCGATTTGGGACAATCCATCTCGCGTATTTTGCCCGGGACCCAGATCGACATCGCTGACAACGGAGACCGTCGCAGTTACCGCGTGTCATTTGCGAAGATTGAGCAAGTCCTGGGGTTCCAATGCGATATATCCGTCGAAGCCGGAATGCGGCAAGTGCTGGGGGCTATCGGCTCAGGTCCTCTCGCCGATTTTTCGGTCGATCAATTTAACAACCAGATCGCGATCCGCGCAATCGCGCAAGCAGCCGGTGCAACTCTTTCCCCGCTACAAAAACTCGCGGCGCTTGCTCGCGTGGAAGGACGCTCTATCTGAACGGATCAATGCCGCAGCGTCCCACGCCGGCGCGCCGATCGTACGTGACTGGTTCACGAAGAAATCTACGACTTATGAAGCGGACGACTGCAGAGTTAGACTGTACCTCCAGCATCGCGGTGCGGCGTGGCACAACTTTACAGAATCCCGAAGAGTATTTTCTGCGGCGTCTCGTGCAAATAGTCCACTCTGGGGATCAGATCCTGGACGCAGGGTGCGGTGCGGGAAAATTCTTCTCGCTGGATTTTGCAAGGGACACGGGTTGCCGTCTATTCGGCGTGGATATTCAAGAGAATTTAAGAACCAACTCGCGCATGGATTTTTGTACACGCGCAGATCTAGAAAATCTTCCCTTTTCCGATGGATCATTTGATGTGGTGAACTGCCGCCTGGTGATCGAACACCTGGCTTCGCCTGAAAATGTCTTCCGGGAATTCTACCGGGTGCTCAAACCGGGTGGAAGACTCGCGATCTTTACTCCGAACTTATGGCATTATTTTGGCGTTGCCGCCCGCCTGACACCGGACTGGTTCCACGTCTGGTTCAATACGCGCGTACGGGGATTCGAAAGTGCCGATATTTTTCCCACTTTCTATCGGGCGAACACGAAGCGGAGGCTACGGGCATTGCTCTTGAAATCCCGATTCTCACGGGTCGAACTGGCAATGGTTGAAGGCGCTCCGAATGTCCTTGCGTTCAATTCATTTCTTCTTCGCTTAGGCACTTTCTACGAACGACTGGTCAAGCGGTTTGACGTTCTCTCAGCTTTCCGGTTGAATATCATTGCAATCGCACAGAAGTCCTGAGAATCTTCTATGGGGATTTCCTCTGGGCCTCTGAATGAACCCTCACATAGCGAAAAAAGTCCCGACGAGCATCCTTCAGATGTTCAGGGCTGAAGGTCCGCGCCTTTTCCAGATTTCGTCGCGCCATTTCTTTCATTCGCTGCGGGTTTCCGGCGATCTCCGTAATCTTGTCGGCCAATGCTGTCGCATCTCCGGCCGGCACAAGGTCTGACGGCGCCAGCAATTCGGGGATACCGCCGATCGCCGATCCAATGCAGGGGCACGCGCGAGCCATTGCTTCCAGCAGTGCGCGAGGCAATCCTTCGGCGCGCGAAGGCATCACAAAAAGATCAACGGTGTCGAGAAAATCAAATATGGCCTTCCCAGGCGGCAGTTGTCCGAGGAATCGAGCCCTGTCTTGAATCTCTAGCCGGATCGCCAGTGCTTGTATTTCTTCAGCGTGCCGGCCGGCGCCAACCATTACGACTTCGAAGTTCAGCCCTCGGCGACGGCACAGAAGCGCGGCCCGCAGGAGCACGTCGGGACCTTTATACATGCGCGCCAGGCTGCCGATGAACCCGATCCGAAGCGCTCTATTGGGATCTCCGCCACTTTCTGTCCAGTCTTCGATGCGCCTATTTCGCTCGCCCAATACCTCTGGGAGTGCAAAAGCGGAATCCATGAGCGCGTCGGAAAATCCAACGGCATATGCATTTGGGCCGGGCGGGTATCGGCGCTGCAGCGCATCCTGCGTGACGTAGTGGATAGCAACCGCGTTATGGCACATCTGCTTCAGTTGGTGCGTGCCAACATGGCGAAACACGGGCCGGAAAATGCTAGGCCACGTGCCGGGTCCGAGCGCGTCCCATGGATCGCCAACCACATCGAGCGCGTAGGGCCTGCCCAATCGCGTGATTTCACGCCACGCTAAGCGGCCCACCAAACCGGGGACGCGAAGAATATAGGCATCAGCTCGCAAGATGGCATGTCTAATGCGGTTTTTGAGTTCGTGAACGCTCTTCAGGTATTCCCACGGGCCGGAGTAGTCCGGCAACGCGCAGAAGGAAACCGAAGGTCCATCCGCCCGCGCATCTTGCTCGGATATCTCGCGCTCCTCGGCCGCGCGCGCCAACACCACGACTTCGTCAAATACCTCCAGGTAGTTTGACCAGGATAAGTACCTACCCGCATCGTGACCATAGAGCTCTCCCACAGCCCCGCGAGAAACGTGTCCCTCACTTGTGACCAAAAGGCGCACAAAGTCCGCATCCTCTCAGATTCGTTTTGTTTGAGGTACCTTCCCTGGAATCCGGAGGTTTTCTCCTTTTGTGGTCCATGTTGGAAAAGTGTATCGGCTTGAAAGAAGTCGGATCACTCCGAGGCAGAGAAGTCCCCAGACGGCAGGTCGAAAGAATTCCTTAAAGTCGTTTCGAATAGTCCACATGAGGGGTCCAACGAGAAGTGCCCACATTGCGAGAGAGTACGAGCTTCGAATTGAGATCTGTTCGAGCCGAACGAGTAGAATAGCCAACAAAAAGAAGTAGACGACAACGCCGGCAATGCCGAAGTTCATATATGGCTCTGCCACGCCCGAAAAGCCCATTCCTCCATGATTCTTGTATGCCCACGGATCAACGATTGCAGTAACCCAGTGACCCGGAGAGAGGTCATCGATAGATTCAGTCGCAGGAGCCTCCCATCGAAGCGCTAGATTCGGAAGAATTCCCTTCGTTGCTCTTAGATAGGTCATGCCGTAGCGGTAGTTGCCAGGTCCAATGAGGTCGAGGGTCTCCGTGAGCGGGCGAAGTGCCGAACCCATTTCTGCCGGACCGTCCAAGATACTCATTTCGTGCAGTGAGTTGCTTAGCGAACGCTCGTCCAGCGGCTCCTCTCTGATCACCCTCACGACGGGAATCGCTATCAATAGAATCAACCCTGCCACCAAGGGAGCCCAGCGTGGCCACCTGACGCCTTTCTTGGACGCGACGGCAAAGACCAACAATGCGGCAGTAATTGCTGGGCTGCGAAACCCAAGATAAAAGAAGGTCAGGAACCAGAAGCCAGTGTAAACATAGGTGATTCGCATCTGCTGTTTGGATCCCCCAGCTGCGGCCAAGGAGAGCCCGATCAGAGCAATGGTGATCCCCATTCCAAAGAATCTCGGGTCCGACTCTGCCCGCAGGCGAAAAGTTTCCGAGTAAGTGAGCCGGTCGTAGCCAACGGAGCCCAGTCGGACCAGGCCGATTACGAACATAGCTGAGCCGAGAAGAAACAGAGAACTGCCTACTTTAAAAACTTTGGAGTCTTCGAGTTTTGGTTCGTCCTGAATGATCGATCTTGTTTGAAACTTTCCTCCTCCTAGAGCGGTGAGCAGGCCTAACTGAAAGACCAGAATTGAATATGTGATCATCGCAAGAGCGCGCGAGTGGCCATAAGGTACAAATCCCGGGGTGTGACTGATGTCGTAGATACCAAGTGCCCAGGGCACGACGACGCCAAGATGAAAAAGACCAAGCAACGCAAGGTAGAGCATTGGGGCCGTGTTAAAACGCAATTCAAGAACGACCCTGGAGAACGCCAGAGAGGCTAACAATATGATCGCGGTTGTCAAAGCCGCGGATTTATCAGTATCTCCCGAGTGAAGTTGCCATAGCGCGATGCTCGCGATACAACTCCACCCTGCAATAAAAACTGGTCTCAGAAATCCAGATGGAGAACGCACGTTTTGATTACACCCCCACTCCACCGTAAACATTTGAGAGATGATTACTACTCCGAAGGATACAAAAATCGCTTTGGGCTATTCCCTGCAGGGCTACGTCACCCGGAACCCGTGTTCGCGCAAGAGCGTCCATCGTACTTGCTGCCCATTCTTCTGGAGTCCTTGATACAGGAAGCTGAATCACTTGTTCGGGCAGGATACTCGCCTCGTCGGTAACTGCTTCCGAGAGGATACAGCGCAGCCCCGCAGCTTGGGCTTCAATTACTGCAACTGGTAGTCCTTCCCACAGCGAGGGGAAAACGAAGACGTCCATGGCCGCACGCATCAGTCGAGGCACATCAGTGCGCGTCCCGGTAAAATGGATTTTATCTGAAAGACCCATCGCAAGCGCTCGGGCCTCGATCTCTGGGCGGAGCGATCCATCACCAACGAATAGGAAATGAATGTCGGGCCGCCTCTTCAGAACTTCGCGGGCAATTTCCACAAGAAAACGGTGGTTTTTCGGCTGGACGAACCGGCCCACGTGCCCCACTATGGGCGCATCAACTGGAACTCCCAACTTCCTGCGAACCTCCTCTCTAATGATGGGTCGTCGAAAGGGATCCAAGTCAATCCCATAAAAGAGGACATGAACGCGGGTATCCGCCAGCCAATTTTCGCCAAACAATTTTGCAGCCGCAAATTTGGAGGCTGCCAGCCCGTGGGTGGCATATCGGTCGATCCACGACCGCATCAACTTCCGATAGGAGCGTCGAGCCAAAGTATCGGGGCGATCGTCGCGGCTCGTGTGGCTATGGGCGATACGAATGGGAACGCCTTCTGCGTTCGCCCAACGCAGTACAGCCCCGGAAAAAAAATGTACGTGGCTGTGCACCACGTCGTAGTTTCCTCCGCGCAAGATGCCCCGGAAGCGACGGCCGAACGCCACTAGATTTGCGGATTTCGGGCAACGCAGCACTTTGCCGCCTAATCTCTCGATTTCGGGTGCAAACAGGCCGGGGCGCGGTCCAAACGTGCAGAACTCAAATTGGAAGCGGTCCCGGTCGACAAATCTCAATACTTGGAGAAGCCAGGTTTCAACGCCTCCCGGGTCCATCGTTCCCAGTGCATGCAAGATCCGCAGCTGTCTTCGAGCCATCGGTTCACGCCTCATCGACTGACACGCGCAAACTCAAGGAACGGGAGGCGATATAGGCACTACCTGCGCACGAAAAAACTGCGCCGAGCAATACGGCATACGCACCCCCGGTCAAGCCCAAGCGGGGGATCATAATCCAGCACGCGAGAGCGGTGAAAGCCGTGGTAACCAGGGATAGGGGAACCTGAGGGCGGAACAATCTGGCCGCGGTCATCCCGTAGCCCAGCATTGACCCCACATACGCAAAGGCGGCCCCCACCATCAGGCATGTAAACACGCTCGCGTACTGCGCATAATCGGCTCGATATACAAGCTGCAAAAAAGCACGACCGAAAAAGACCCCGAGTCCAACCCCCGCCATCCCTATTACGGAGCCAACCATTACCATCTTCTTCAGGAGTCGCGCAAAGGCTGGGAGGTCCGAATCAAAGTGTCGAGCCAAGCGCGGAATCGACGATTGCCCTATCGCAGCAATTACCGTGTTACCGGCCACGAACAAGTAAGCCATGGCTGCGAAATAACCGAGGGCTGCTTCACCCAGATAGTGTTGGACGAAATAGCGCGGGACATTCGCATTCAGGGAGAGAAGGAGCATCACAATCCCCAAGGGCATGCTCAATATCATGAGCCGCTTGCATTTCTCGATGTCCCATTCTGCTCGTAGAGATTCGCGTGAAGATACGCCGGCCAGCAAACTCTTTGCGCCACTGCGTTCATATGTTGCCAGCCACACGAACCAGTAGACCACCATGGCTGCGGTGGCCAGGGCGATACTGCGCGTGAAGTAAAGGACTGCGGCCATTGCCGCAAGCGACCCGACTCCGCGGCCGCTGAGAGCGATGGCGATCTTGTCAAACCGTTCATGTTTCTGCCAAAACCCGTAGATGATGTCGCTCAATGTTTCGGCCGCCTTCGCCAAGCTAACAAGAAGAATGACGATGCCCGTATCACGTCGAAAGTGAGACAGCGCAACAAAACTTGCAATCAGAATCAGGCCGGCCGCTGTCCCCAGGATGCGGAGTGCGAAGTAGTGAGCGAGACGATATTCGTCACGAGCATCTGTAGCGAGCACGGCTCGAAGCTGAAGGCTTGTCAGCATGAATACAGGCGCCGAAACCGCCAGGCCCAGGGCAAACTGCCCCAACATTGCTGGCGTCCCCAACTTGGCGATCGAGATCAAAATGCCCCACTGGCAAACCGCGTACAGAGAGTTTCCCGCCAGTGTCCAGGCGAAATTCTTCCCCAGCGTGACACTTTCCGCGTATTCCGAGGGTAGTGCGGCGACCTGTGCGAGCGATTCAAGCATTTGCGTCAATTGCGGAGAGCCGCGCGCTCGAGGACTTTGTTGTAGTTGGCGGCGGTTTCACGCCCCGTTCTTTCAACGTCGAAGAGATGTCGCGCCATCTTCTGACCTTCAAGGGTGCGACGCCGGGCTTCCTCCTTGTTGGCCAGCACCTCCAGGATCGCGCGCGCCAGCGTTTCGGGGTTGCGCGGCGGGACGAGCCAGCCAGTCTTGTTCTCTTCGATGAGATCAGGCAGGCCTCCCACGTTTGTCGCAACCACGGGGACGCCGCTCAGAAGCGGCTCGACCGCACAATATCCCACATTTTCGGAAAGTGATGCGACGACGGCCAGGTCCAGGTCCGGATAAATTGCCCGGACATCTCGACGGACGCCAAGGAACGTCAACGAGCCGTCACAAAGTCTTCTGCCGAGATAACGCAGTCGGTCCTCATACCACTCGGCGTTGCCCCAAGGTCCCCCAATGATGACTGCTCGAATATCCGAGCGCGCTTCTCGCGCCAACCGGAGCGCGGAAATGAAATCCTCGTGGCCCTTCAGCCCGCGGTCTTGAGCCAGAAACCACTTGGGGGCGTACATATACGACACCATTCCAACTAGGGGCACTTCAGACGAAATGCCGAGCTCACGCCGCAGACCTCCGGTTCGCGCATTGCTAAAGTGCTCAATGGCAATACCCGCGTACGAAACAAAAACGCGGTCCGCCGGAACGCCCAGCTCCTGATACTTGTAGCCCGTCCACTTGCAGGTCGCAATCCAGTGGTCCTGGGGGCCTGCCAGCCATGTGTCGAGATGGGCGAAGAAACTGTGCTCCAGATGCAGCGTTCCCATCACCTGAAATATTCGCGGGATCGGAGATCCCTTCCCGAGGGCAAGCCGCAGAACAAACGTGGTGCCGACATGGTGGGTGTGAATCAGGTCGGGCCGGACTTGCTCAACCAGTTCGCGGCAAGCGCGGAGCCTGGCAGGTAGCTGCCACGGGCGTCTCGCCGGGAAGTCGAGATCGGCGCGAACAACCGCGACGCCCGCTTCGCGGTAACGCGGTGCAAAACCTTCCGTATCGGACGGGAGCGCAACAACAACATCCACACCCAAAGAGCGCAACACTCGCGCCTGTTCATAGGCCCAGGATGCGCCCACGGCGGTCTTTACAATGTGCAATACCCTCATGGGAGGCGTCCATTCTAGCCCCGAATAACCGGTGGAATGGGCTAAAATCTGTCCAGGTACAAATTCTGTTTGACCATGGACAATTGCGGACACCAGTGGTAAATAAGACGCGACCGCCTTTCAGGAGTTACTCCTGAGCCGGAGGGCGCCTGTGAATCCATTCATGGCCCTGCGTGGGAAGAAACCGGAATCGATAGTCTTGACTCGCGATATTGCCCTCTCCACGATTCTTGTGTTGCAGCTCACCTTGTTTCCAGCTCTGGCCCAAGGCCGCGCCGGATCACAGGAGCAGCAGCGGCAACCTTTGGGCTCGCTGACCGTCGTCGGCGATGTGTATGTGAACGAATCGCGTGCTCCTGCAGAATCCACCATTTTTTCCGCTGATGGGCTCCGGACCGCGCCGGGAGGCAACGCTGCATTTACAACGAGCGGCAAGGGCTCACTCAAGGTCCTCCCGGAGAGCCAATTGACGTTTCCAGGCAATCCGCAATACGTGGCGGAGTTGAAATCTGGGACGGTTGTCATGACCTCACTGAGCGGACCAGCTAGCATCAATCTTCGCGTCGGCGACTATGCACTGGCTGCAGTAACATCGGGCGAGGAATCCACGTCGAAGATTGAAAAGTCGGCCGACGGTTCATTTGTGATCACTTGCCTGCAGGGAAGCGTGGGTGTGATTCCCCTTCAGGGTGCTAATGGTCTCTTTCTCCAAGCGGGCCAAACTGTGCGGATTTCTACCCAAGGTGAATTGACTGCTGTGGAACAGCAGCCCAATCCCACACCGGCCCAACCGAAGAGCGGAGGGCAGAAAAAGAGCAACGCAGGCTGGATTATTCTGGCAGTAGCCGGTGGCGGGGGAGCGGCAGGCGCAGCGGCTGCGTTGGGTCATGGTGGAGGAAGTTCACCAGTAAGCCCGGCAGCACGCTGATAGGTATCGCGGGAGATAGCGGGAGAGTGAAGTTAATTTGACCGGCTGGCGGAGATTGACACTCGAAATACAATAGTGATGTCCTCTTCTGTTTCGATTGGGTGGCCACCCAAAAGAGTCGGCTTGAAACGCCACTGGCGGACCGCGCCCATCGCGAGCGGGGCAAGCAATGGCGGGCCGCTCACGAGTCCCACGCTTTGAATGGCGCCATCTCCCCCAATGATGGCGTGCACCTTGACTGTCCCTTCGATTCCTTGCCGTCTGATTTCTTCTGGGTAAAGAGGCTCAACTCGCGAGATCAGTTGACCGATCTGCAGACTTGTGCCCAACCGCGAGGATTGCGATTTCAACTCTGAAGGCACCCGGATTGATGGAAAAGCAGGGAAACTAACAGAAACCGATCCCGTTGGGATGACCAGAATTTCCGGGGGCTTCACGGCAGGTGTCGCTCTCTCTCTTTCCTTAGTGGGAACAGTTGCCGCAGGCTGCAGTCGATCCGGAGTGGGGCTTGGCGTTGACACGACCGGTTGGAGTAGTTGCTTGGTTGAGCTATCGGGGATGCGCGAAGACGTCGCAGGTGCGGGGAACTTTGGAATATCAGTAGCCGACGGCTCTGGCCGTGTGGCGGTAACATGCTCCGGTAATTTGTTGCTTTCCGCCACGCGATCCCCAGCCTTCGGAGCAGAGTTTGCCGATGGCTGCTGCGATCGGCTTGCCGAGGGGTCCGAAATGCGTCCGGCACCCATGGGTGTAGCGGCACTCCGATTCGCATTTGCGGGTTGACCGAGATGGCCTGGGGGGGGCGCTAAACCGCGTTCCAAATTTGAGGAAGGCATATCGGTGTTCGTCGCGGGAGGCACATCGCGTTTTGCTGAGTCGAGAGTGGATTGGGTCGTGACGCTAGCGGTCAAATTGGGCCGGTCCACGACGCGCTGGCGTGCAGCGAACCACCCGATGACAAAAGACAGGACTGCTGCGACGGCAACCGGTGCCACAAAAGACCGCCAGGATTGAAGCGGCACGGTTGCTTTCAGCCAGTTGGTTATGTGCTTCGCACGAATACGCTTTCTTGTTTCTTCAACCGGGCCTAGGGATCCTGCGGGCGATAAGGGCACTGCTGACGATGACCTCATCCCACCAGGCGAAGATGAAGCTGCGCGTGAAATCCGTAGAGGTTGTGCTTTAGTTCGGGAAGCCTGGCCAGACGCTGGACCCACTGTCGCCGGAATGTTTGTTATTCGATCGATCCTGGGAGCCTGCTCGCAGACAGGGTCAGTGGGAACCCGTGACTGCACCTGGGAAGGCTCCCGAGAAATCCATTCTGCAATACTCGCCCGATTGTCCGCGGGCAGGTCGACAAATCGAATTCCCGCCTTTAGACGTGATTCGGAAACCCAAACTACCATTCCACTGGCTTCGATCCATTTCCGAGACTGCGGCAATTGAAAACGCATCTGTGGGACGCACTCGTCGATCAAAGTCGCGGCGGCCTCCAGATAGAGTCCGTTTTCACTCATATTGACCACGACGCCGCAATTGGATTTGCCCAATTCGATGTAAAGCAGTGATTTGAGCTGGCGGCGCGCGTTGATTCGACGTTCGGGTACTACAGAGAGATTTTCCGACTCAGACTCTTTTTCGGGCGTCGCCTCGGGGCCTCGAAGTGATGCTCCCGGAGTGCCGTTGTTCATTGCGATTTCTGGCGGTACAGCGTCCTGGGACAAACTCGGCATCAGCGATCCTTCTAGAATTGAGCTGCCGGATTTCGTAGGTTCAATGAGGACGGGATCTGGATTATTGCCATTCGAACGGACAGGAAGTGGCTTTTCCTTTTTAGAATACCGTGCGCGCGCGCTCTGAATTCCAGCAGGACACGCTTCTGAAGAGACCCAATTCTTGATCCGACTGCCTGCCTCGGGCGTCAGCTCATGGAAGCGAATTCCGGCTTCTTTTTTGGATTCACTCACCCACGCAATCTCCGCCGGCAATTCGATCCAGTCCCGGGATTGAGGCAATTGAATTCGAATACGCGGTGGGTGATCCACCGCCAAGACTCCTGCCGCGGCCAAGGACAATCCGCCCTCGCTGACATTGAGGACGATCCCGCCATTATTATCCTCGAGTTCAACGTAGGCGATAGAGCCCACACGGTGCCTCGGGTGTTGGCGGCGCTCCCCAATTCCGAGAGTTCTGCCCTTGTCTTCGGATGCGTCGGCCGTGTTTGAATCTTGTGGCAGAAGGAACTCCCAAACCGAAACCTTGTGAATAGAATTGTACCCCTGCACTACGCGGACATCAATGGAACTGTCCCCCGAGCTTTGGCTTTTCCCGGGAGCGGAGTCTGCTGTTCTCGCCAGCTATTTTACCGGAGTGAGGCTGACATGACTGATCCAGATGGTGCCGGCAAGATGGCTGTCAAACTTCCGACTGGCTGGCCGGGCCACCCTTACGACGAGTAAGCGTGTGTCTGCAGGGGTATTGAACTCGATATTTTGGGAAGTCCATCCATAGTTGCCAACCAGATTCTCCGTCGATAGAAAAAGCCTGGCCATATCGTAGGCATCATAAACCTGGAACCGCGGTCCGCTATCGGTGGTTATGCCCTTTCCCCGCACATTCATTGACAAATTGTAACGGGTCCCCGGCCTCAAAGGCACGAACTGAACCACGTGGTAATAGTCCAGGTTGCGCGTGCCATCAAAGTCGATTCGGAGGGAGCGGAAGCCTTCGCGAGGGCCCTCTGAATCCAAGCTGACTGTTGCCCCTTCAACTGGTGTGACGCGCCAATCGAGCCCTCCATTGAGAATTTCGAATTCAAAATTTCCATTTAATACTGAATCGCCGGGCAGAGCGCGAGGCCGGATTTGTTCCGGAAACCGCTCGCCGAGGGTTGACCATGCTTGCAGCAGAGGCCCCACTTCCTGGTGTTGGATCAGCGCATCCAAATAGGGAAAAGCCTCCCGAAATCCGAACGGCAAATGGAGCTCCAGCAGGCGCGCCCAAGTCTGTTCGGCAGCGTCAATCCTGTTCATGCTGATTTGAAAATTGATGTAGTCGAAAAAGTAAGTCGCATGTCGCGGGAGGGTTTCATCCAAAATTTCCCCGTTGTCGCGCGTGGCATTTGTAGCCAGCAGAAAAACATCCCTTCGTGGAACACTGCTTCCCAGTAGAACTTTCTGCAAGCACCGCAATCCATCCGTTACATCGTGGTCGCGGATGTAGAAGTTGGCCAAACGCCAGTTGATATTCGGAGAATTGGGGAAAAGTTGTTGGGCACGTTTGAAGGCGCGTGCGGCCTCAGCACTACGACCTGTCCACTCATAGGCGGCGCCTAGGTCCACCCAGTAATACGCGTCGTACGGGCTTAAGCGCGCAGCGGTTTCCTGCAAACGAATCAGATCCCCCGGTTTCTCGTTGGCTGCATAAGAGTGCATGAGGCTTGCCAGAGCATCGTAATAACGGGGGTTGCCGGAATCCCATGCGATTGCAGATTGAATTGCCTCGGGCGAGCCTTGCTGAAAATACCAAGCCGCGATTCCCTGCCTGGTCACTAAATAAATGGAATAGAACATGCCGATCAGCAGGCAGGCCCGAATCAAGATCGTAAGCAACTGTCTGTCACTCAATTTCCTGCCATCCGACCCTATGACCCACTGCCAATCGCTCGCCCGATGTTTATCCCCCCGACAGTCAGGTTGCTGGATCCACAGCCCTCCGCGGATTTTCTGACTTCTCCAATAGCAGGAGCACGGGCCATAGAATCAGCAAGGCCACAAGGAAGAAGACAAATCCACCCCGATGGTGGAGGTTCCCAGTCAAAAAGCTAGGATCCACATGAATACTGAGCAAGGTCAGGGTCACAATTCGAATCCCATTTTTAAGGATCGCCAGTGGGAAAGCGAGAAGGGCGAATAGCCCCGCCTTCCATGGCGTTCGAAGATACAAATGCGCAGCAAGAAGACAGGTGATGAAAAGAGCGATACTGGATCGAATGCTGCTGCATTCCTTCGCCACCTCGACGGTGACCCCAGGGACGGTGAGATAGAATCCTTGCCGGAACACGGGAGTTCCCACTGCCTGAAATAGGCGATAGGCAATTTCGGTCGAACCCACCTGAAGTGCATGAATCGCGCGATCCAAGATCCTGTCCGGGATCGGCACCATGAGCAACAAGAACAGAAACGGGAAAGCGGCAGCACGTAACGCGACATATCCATAGCAAAAGAGAAACCCGCCCACCCACACAAGGATGATCGAAAACGCTTCCAAAGTTAATGCGTCATTCCCCTCCAATGGAATGAAACCTTTGTAGCACAGCCAGTATAGAAGCACGCCGACGATCGCAAATCCGGTACCTGAAGTGGGTCGAGGGCTGATGGCCGAAAAAATACGCTTTCTTTCTATATAGAGGAGAAAAAATGAGACCAAGGGGATAAGAATGATGTGAGAATTCGATTCGTTGTTTAGAGAATACACCACCAAATTGTCAATTAGTTTCCAAAAGACAAGCCCGGAAGCCAGAATGAGAGCAATGAAAGCCGCATGCCTTCTTGCCATCCCGTTGAATCGATTGAGCGCAACCGATGCAGTCACAGCATCTCCTCAGAAAGAATGATTCTAACGCATTGCCATTGATAGATATCGATTTCAAAGAGAATTGTTGTCGAAAACATTGTAGGACAAACCTAACTGCTGCTCGTAACTTGCATCACTAGTGAGGGTGTCCTTTCGCGGGAGTGCAGAGCACCAGTGGCACCCGCAGACATCGATGTGGTGCATTCAACCTTCGATTGTACTTCCCGGACGGTCCTCGTGTAGTTACGTATGATGAGGCAAGTTGTGCAAAATCCGGGACTTGACGATTGCAAACAGAATACTGCGGAAGAGCGATCTTTCGGAAATCCTAGCTGTTACGAAGTCCGCGTTGACGGCATTTTGATTACCGGCGATCGTCCTACCGCTTGCGCGGCGATACTTTTTGTTCTGTATTGACCGGCACAGCCGTGCCCGGCTTTGACAGCAGTCTCGAGCGCTTGACAAACGGCGTAGTCATTCACTACGCTGCCCGGGAATCGGTGAAGGTCTGCTGAAGAAAAGGACTGAGTTACATTGTGCTCTAGATGTTTGCTGCGACCCACTGGAGGTAATGCCGCATGCGCAATATCACTCGGGAAGTCACGACTGCTCCATTTCTGGTCGCCGCTGGCCTGGTTTTTTCATTCACTGCGGCCGCGCAACAAGTTCCGGAGCAAATCCAGCCACCCGTCACGGAACACCTACTGGTGCAGGTCCAGGCGAAGGGCGATCAGGTGTACACCTGCAAGAGCGATGCCGCGCAATTTACTTGGACCCTGAGAGGTCCTGATGCCCAACTCTTTGACAAAGATGGTAAGTCCTTCGGAAAGCATTTCGCGGGACCTTCCTGGGAAGCCAGTGACGGCAGCCGTGTAACCGGCAAGGCAGTTGCCAATGCGCTTTCACCAGATGCCGATTCCATCCCATGGCTACTCGTCAAGGTCATCAGCCACGACGGGAGTGGTGTACTCTCTAGCGCCACATCCATCCAACGCCTGAATACCAAAGGTGGTAAGGCGCCAGCGTCCGGATGCGACGCTGCACACGTCGGCAAGGAAGTCCGCGTCCCATATTCAGCTGACTACCTTTTCTACGCGCCGAAATAGTTCAGCCTCCACTCATTGTCATTCAAAGGTCAATCCGAGTGGGCAGGAATGGCGGAGCCGTTGCTCCGCAGTGCTAGAGGGGCTTTGGAGTTGGAATTGATCTTCGTGCTCTGATTGGCGAAAATTTTCTCGCGTTCTGACTAGATATCGCATAAAGATAGGCTACCTTACAGGGTCGCGCCCATGAGCCTTCAGCTCTCAATCCGAAAATCTGATGACGTCATGATTATCGACCTCCAGGGGAAAGCAACGATTGGCCGCGGGAACGATTTGTTGAGTAACAATTTGCGGCAAGTGATTGCCGACGGTGAGACTAAGGTGTTACTCAACCTAACGGGTTTGACACAGGTGGATAGTTCGAGTCTCAGTACTATTGTGCGAGCATTTGTCAGCTTTGGGCGAAAGGGCGGTGGCCTGAAGCTACTCAGACCGCGCGATAGCGTGAAGTTGGTACTCGAGACCCTTCACTTGTTAGGGGTAATTCCTTGGTTCGAGGATGAGGCCCAGGCAGTGGCGAGTTTCCGGTGAGGCTCTAGAGCCAATCTGCGCCCCAAGCGGACTCCATCTATAACCGCGAGACACATGCATAATTGTTTTTTTCCTACGCTTGGTTCTGATGTCCCGCATTCAGGCAATTCAAACTCAATCGGGTGCGTGCTCAGGGGACGGCAATCGTCTTGACTTCTGAGTATGCGGCTATAAGATAGCGCGGTTTAACGTTAGCTATCGATCAGCATTCCCGGAAATCCCCAATCTTGGGGTCCACATGAATCTTTTGGGCATCGCATTGGCACTCTCCTGGCTGGTCCCGATCCCAGCCGTTGTCCAAGATGTGGGCACTGTCACTTTCCTTGAGGGATCACTGCGAATAATTCGCGGTACTACCGCGCTCCAAGCCACCGAAGGTACGCGCTTGAGACAGGGCGATATTATTGAGAGCTCTGAAAAGGGATTCGTGCAATTGGAATTTGTCGGGGGTGCAACTGTGGCACTTGGTCCGCTGAGCCGCATGTATGTTTTGCGGTACGGCAGCGGAGGAAAGTCCGGGACCGATGCAGCAGGAGCAGATTTCGTGCTGCTGAGCGGTTGGCTAAAAGGCCAGTCAGACACCCATGCTGGCTCATACCGGTATGAAAGTCTTCTGCTTGCGGCCACAATTGGAAATGGTACAGTCGTTTTCCATCAAGACGGAAATGAGTGCGACGTTTTTATCGAATCCGGCTCAGCTGCAATCGCTGAGGAAAGCACAGAGGGGAACACGGGCAAGGCAACAGCTGGGACTGCCGGCCAATTTTTCTCTCGCCGAGCTGGCAGAAGTCTCTCCAACTCTTCGCACCCCAGTGCTGCCTTCGTGGAAGCCATGCCGCGCTCGTTTAGAGATGCTCTCCCTTCGCGCGTCGCTCACTTTTCCGGTAAGCCCGTCGAGCCAAAAGCCCAGCATCAAGTGTCGTACATCGAAATTCAGCCGTGGCTAACAATGCCGTCGGCGTGGAGAAAAGGGTTTGTAGATCGGTTCAAGGCGCGACTGAAGGACCCCGAATTTCGGAAGCAACTTGAAATTCACACGGCAGAACACCCGGAATGGGTTCCAATTTTACATCCGGAATAGCAATCAATAGAGAGTTGCCCCCTGCAGTGCGTAAATCTCAATCTCCGGATTCGAGGATCCAAAAATGAAACTCCTGGCTAAAATCAACTTGGTACTGTGCATCGTGTTTGCGGTGGGCTTCGTGACCGCGGGTTACGTCTGCAATCGGCTTCTGCAGAAAAATGCCAAGGCTGAAATTATGGAGAACGCACGAATCATGATGGAAGCTGCGATTGCCGTGCGGACTTACACAGCCACACAGATCAAGCCGTTGCTCGAAACACAAATTAAATATAGCTTTCTGCCCCAGAGCGTCCCCGCGTATTCGGCTAATTCTTATTTCAGCCAGTTGCAAAAGAAATTCCCCGATTATTCCTACAAAGAGGCGACGTTAAACCCGACGAACCCGATTAATCGCGCGACCGACTGGGAAGCCGACCTTGTAGAGGAATTTCGCAAGTCACACGACAAGAAAGAAATTGTGGGCGAGCGCGACACCCCGAATGGCAGGTCGCTGTATATTGCTCGTCCGATGACTGTCTCCAGCATGGCTTGTCTATCCTGTCATGACACGGCGGAGGACGCACCTCGAACGATGGTTGAGCGCTATGGCAGTGCTAACGGTTTTGGATGGAAATTGAACGATATCGTGACGGCCCAGATTGTGTCGGTGCCCACGCAGTTGGCCCTCCAACGCGCAAGAGAAGTATTTAAGACATTCATGATTTCGCTAGCAGCAGTATTTGGAATCCTGTTGATTGCGATTAACGCTCTGCTTATCTTCATGGTTGTACGACCTGTGAATCAATTATCTGGCATGGCCAGTAGCGTTAGCTTGGGAAATTCAGAGATAGGAGAGTTTCCCGTGTCAGGTAAGGACGAGATCGGCGAGCTGTCGCATTCTTTCAATCGAATGGCGAGAAGCTTGATCGAAGCGATGAAGATGCTCAGGAGTTAAAGGCGATAGTTATCTTTGCCTACGTGTCGCGACCGCGAATCGTGCGGCGCTCAAGATGGGCAACGCGGTTGTCTCTAAATCAAGATTCCGGGAAGCCTGCTTCCCGAAGAAATCGGGCACGCTCTGGGCCATCTTTTAAATGTTCCCCAAGAATAAGATAGAGTCCCCTCAAGCTGTCAGCACGCGTTACGGCCCGTTCAGTGAGGATCCGCGAGATTGGTCCAACATATCGTGCCAGGAGTTCGGCTGCACGACGGGTCGCTTCTGGAGTAAGTTCCACTTCGCGATGAGCAGTTGATGGCTGCGATGTGGCATCCACTCCCGAAGCTTCATTCACTTCTTGGGTCTTTGCCATGCCCTTAAGTAATTCGTCCTTTCGAGCAAGGAAGGCTTGACGATCTTTCGGTGATGAAATTGTTGCGGCAAGGAGGGCGTACAGCTCATTTTGATCTTTTGCTTTAGACACGGCCCTTTGAACAACTATGCTCGCCATGGGACCGAGGAATGTCGCGAGATACCGCTCAATGGGTCGAAGAGCCTCCAGCTTTCTTTCTTTCCTTTGAAGATCGAGCTTTGAGCTCGACGATGGGCGTGCAGTGACACCGGGACTTCTCAACGCTGAATCGCTGGGTGGCGCCGGGGCGATGGCTGGCAACTGCGCCGCAGGGGCGTCCGATGGCTCAGAGTCGGAGTCGGAGCCGGAGTGGCTGACACGGATTGAACTCGTGTCGCGCATCACTCGCTGCAATTCCGCGCGCATGTCGGCCGCGTGCTGGAAACGCAGCTTGCGGTCCTTCTCGAGCGCCCTGTTGATGATGTGTTCCAGTTCCGCCGGCAAATCCGGGTTTAGGCGCACCGGCGCAACCGGTTCCCGATGGAGAATGGCGTCGGTGATAAGGCCGGAAGTCTCGCCGCGAAATGGCAAAATGCCGGTGGCCATTTCATAGATCACGACACCGAAGCTGAATAGATCCGTGCGCGCATCGAGATCCTTGCCGCGCACCTGCTCGGGAGACATGTAGGCAACAGTGCCAAGCGTCGTGCCCGGGCTTGTCAGCGCCTCGGGAGCGACGCTCGCGGTTACGAGCGCCGAGACCCCCGCAGTTTCCGTGATCTTGCGAGATCCCATCGGCGTGAGCTTTGCCAAACCGAAGTCCAGGATTTTCGCGTGGCCACGCTTGGTGACGAAAATATTTGCCGGCTTGATGTCGCGGTGAGCAATGCCTTCAGAGTGAGCGGCGTCAAGCCCCTCGGCAACTTCGACGGCTACTTCGAGTAAACGATCGAGCGGCATCGGCTTGGAGGTAACCATGTGCTTCAAGGTCACGCCATCCAAGAATTCCATGGCGATGAAAGGCTGGTCTTGATGTTGCCCAATTTCGTAGATGGTGCAGATGTTTGCATGGTTCAGCGCCGAAGCTGCACGGGCCTCGCGGCGGAAGCGTTCGAGCGCAAGCGGATCGCGCGCCAGGTCATCGGGAAGAAATTTCAGAGCGACAAAGCGGCCGAGTTCGGTATCCTCAGCTTTGTAAACGACACCCATGCCACCGCCGCCGAGCTTTTCGAGGACGTGGTAGTGCGAAATGGTCTGCCCACTGAGCGGGTGAGAATCTGCCATTTGGCGTTCATCTTAGGTGTGCCATGAACCCGAAGTCAATGGGAGGAGCGCGGGGAGTCGTACAGAGTCACATCCACTTGCCTGATGAGGGCATTATAAAATCGCGCTCCTATCTAGCAGGTTTGACCGTTCGTACCAACACAATCCCGAAAATCTCACGTAACGCGACTTCTCAGGCCCGTGAGCAAGTTTCAGCGTTCGGGAGTTGAATTTCAAGAAAGGAGATTTATATTCTGGATTTCATGGGAGGGACATTGAGCTCCATCGGTCGGGGCCTCTTTCGAAGAAAATATTTGGGGAAAATTCTGATGGATAAGATGACTCGATGCTCATAACCGCGAGCAAGGCTATAAAAGAGTTCGCACCGTCGGTGCACAAATTCGCGAAACGGGTTTTTCGCTGGTCAAAGCTTCCTGCGCTTAAGCTTCTTGACGGTAAATTCACTTTCGTTGCTCCGGATCTATTTAGCGTGGCGCCCACAGAACCTCATATTCTAAAATGGATTGAGCAATTGCTGCATCGTGGAGACATCTTTTTTGATGTTGGCGCCCACTATGGGTGGATGTCCCTAGTCGCATGCCACTGCGTTGGGGCGATGGGAAGGGTTGTCGCGTTTGAACCCTCTCCACCGCTCGTTAAATTCCTGCAGTACCACAAGAAAGCAAACAGATTTCACCAGATGGAAATCGTACCCAAAGCCGTGGCCGATTGTGGCGATCCAATGGTTCCGTTCCATCTTGTGGATTGCGGCGGCAGTTCTCTCAATTCGCTGATCGACCACCGATCAGAATCGAACACGGGGCTGGTCCGGGAAAAAGCGACGATTCAAGTAGAAACACTCAGTCTGGACGAATATTGCAAAATCACAAACCTGCGGCCTCAACTGGTGAAAATAGATGTGGAAGGAGCGGAACTTCTTGTTCTTCAAGGCAGCAAAAGGCTCCTCGGGGAATGCCGCCCCACGTTTATTGTCGCTGTGCATCCAATGTGGATGCCTGAGAACCAGAGCGCTGCGGAACTCTTTGAGCTGTTTCGAGTTCACGGATACAAAGTGGGAGATTCCAAAGTTGTGCAGTACGGGGGAGCTGAGACTGGAGACTATCTGTTCCTTCCCAGTGCCTACAAATCCTTCGACTCATGTGAACCCGCATAGAACCGTCAAACCTCGGTATGCCGTGACGCATCTATCGGAATCGAGTCAATAAATTTCGATATGGAAAAACTATGAAGCGAGGCTACAGGATTTTCATCGGGCGACTATTACTCGCGTTTGTCTTTGAAGGAGTGGCATCAGGGCAGTCCGGTTGGCAGATGCAGCCCCCCCCAATTCAAACGCGGTGGGCGCGGGACGTTTCGCCCGCCAACGCCTTGCCGGAATATCCACGTCCGCAGATGGTGCGCCCGCAATGGCAGAATCTAAACGGACTGTGGGACTACGCCATCACTTCGAATGACGCCGCGAATCCCTCAGATTTCAGCGGGCAGATCCTGGTCCCTTATCCGATCGAGTCGGCGCTCTCGGGTGTGAAAAAGTCGCTGCGGCCTAGCCAGCGTTTGTGGTACAGAAGAACGTTTTGTCGGCCGGACGTGAAGGGCGACGAAAGAGTGCTGCTGCACTTTGGGGCAGTGGACTGGCTAGCGACCGTTTATATCAATGGAAGAGAAGTCGGTCGGCATCAGGGCGGATACCAGCAATTTTCCTTCGATATTACGGACGATCTGGGCGCTGGCAACAGCGAGTTGGTGGTGAGCGTGTGGGACCCGACTGACGCTGGCCCGAATCCTCATGGCAAGCAGATACTCCGCCCCTATAAGACCCTGTTCACAGCTTCGAGTGGCATTTGGCAGACTGTCTGGTTGGAGACCGTCCCTGCGGTACATATCGACAGCCTTTATTTGACTCCTGACGTGGACAAAGGAAAACTACGCTTGCTGGCACGCTGCAGTGGCTGCGAGCAGGGCGACACAATACAGGCCATTGCAAAATCAAATTACAAGACTATCAGTATAGCCGAGAGGAACTCGGGTGGGGAACTAGATCTACCGATTGTCCACGCGCATCTGTGGTCTCCCGATGATCCATTTCTCTACGACCTATCTGTCCGTTTGCTGAGGAAGGGAAAAGTTGAAGATAGTGTCGACAGCTATTTTGGCATGCGCAAGGTCGAGGTCAAGAATGATGCTAAGGGCACGGCTCGCATATTTTTGAACGGGCAATACACCTACAACCTTGGAGTCCTCGACCAAGGATTCTGGCCTGAAGGGCTATACACGGCCCCAACCGATTCAGCACTTCGGTTCGATGTTGAAGCCATCAAAAGCATGGGCTTCAACATGATCCGCAAACACCTCAAGATAGAAGCCGCCCGCTGGTACTACCACTGTGACAAGCTTGGCATGCTGGTCTGGCAGGACATGCCGCAGCCCAGTAACGTCACTCCCGAAGCAAGAGCGGAATTTGAGACGGAATCCGCAGCAAATGTTCGGCAGTTGCACAATCATCCGTCCATTGTTGCCTGGGTTCTGTTCAACGAGGACTGGGGAGCATACGATCAGGCGCGGCTCGCGAAGTGGATGAAGCAACTCGATCCATCGCGATTACTGGATGGCCATTCGGGAGGCTACATTGATCATCCGTCTCCGACTCAAGCTGCTCAAGACAAGTGGGTCTCGAGCGACATGACGGATATTCATACTTACCCGGGCCCGAAGTTGCCCCCGTCGGAGCCCGATAAGGCTCAAGTTCTTGGAGAATTCGGGGGCATTGGCGTACAGATTGATGACAATGTGTGGGATTTCGCGAATGGCTGGGGCTATGTGATGACATCGCCGGGAGGGTTGGCTTCAATGTACGAAGCCCTGCTGAAGAGAGTCAAACGACTCGAGAAAGCGGGTCTAAGTGCTTCGGTGTATACCCAACCCTTCGATACGGAAACGGAAGAAAACGGGCTCATGACTTACGACCGCGAGTTGGTCAAGATCCCGCCCGAAAAGCTGAGGGCCATCAACGAGACACTAGCTCCTCGAAAAGCCAGCTCCACTTTTGATGCCGCGACATTTCCAGCAAAGATCGCCGCACCGTCGTATGCAAACGGCTACCAGGGCCTGCTGCGGAAATACGAGAATGGCAGAATGGATCCGGAATTTGTTCGTGCACTGGCACGGCGGGCTCGCTTGGAAAAAGATGAGGCGAACGCCTCGAAAATCAGCGCCCACTATATCGAGAGCCAGCAGGACATCTACACTCCGGAGAACCTTCAGTTCCTGCGGGATTTTGCTGCCCCGAGCGATGATGGATTCAACAATGAAGGATTCCAGGTTTTCTTTCACGATGCCAAAAGGATTGATCACCTCATGGCTCAGAAGGGGTATGCGCAAGAAGCAATCGACGCCATTATCACACGCACTGAGATCGACCCCTTCGCGTTTCCCGGCGGTGATGGAAAGCCAAGCGAAGTAGAACCGGATTGGGAGTCTATGACGGAGACTATAAAAAAGAAATACAGCGCCGACTTAGCGCAGTGTAATGTCTTGCGGGTGAAAACGGTTTGGTACCAGTCGCGGCAGAACTGGCCGGCCTCGACAGAGAGTGGGACGGACTTGCTCGAGAAATGCGGAATGGCAAAAAGCTCGATTGGATTGGATGAAATTGCGTGGGAGATATTTCTGTATAGTAACGGAAAGACAGAACTTGAGGCGGCGGCGAAATGGGCCTACCAAGAAACCCAAAAACATCCTAAAGATGGCAATCGCCTGGATACCTACTCGAATCTCCTCTACAAGTTGGGCAGAACGGCCGAGGCTCTCGAATCACAAGGGCGTGCTATCAAGGTCACTCGGGAAACCAACGCCCCATTTCTAAAAGAGATGGAAGAGGATCTTGAGCAGATGAAAAAAGGCGAACCCACATGGCTCCATCCGGACTCGAACGCTGTGAGGGTCAGGATGAAACACTACTTCCCGCTCGATAGTTTCGATTCCCCTAACTAAACGACAGAACGCCAGATTTGCGCCCTGGGTTCGCGATCGCGAATAACACACATCGTTTGCAGTGGAGGAATGGAATGAAACCAGCGCACATCCGGGTCACGATGCTTGTCGTGTGTCAGTTTCTTGTGCCAACAGTATGACCACGACACGTGAAGACAGCTGACCAAGCTACATCACGTGCTGCCTTCTCCACCTTGCACGCTGAACAAACCGGCGCAGCACTCTGGATGGAAACTCGGAACGTTCATTCTGGCGGGAATGGTAGTTTCCGTTGCGTTGATTTCTGCCTGCAACTGAGATACAACGATTCGGGATTACATCGATTGGGATGGCTCATGCGACTTAACGCATGCGTCGTTGCAGGGTCCAGCGCCGAAATTCCAGTTATCTCAAGAGGTTTTGTGGAGGCCTCTGTTCCAGCGGGAAGGCACCATTGCCAGAGAATCGGAGTCATTGGGCGTGAGTAAAATCTGGGATTCCCCCCGGATGTCAAACAGCGGGAAAATACGCAGGATTAGAAAAAAGCGTACAGAACGACTGCGACCTGATTCCTGAACGTCGGTCGCCTTGCGGACAATTCGCTGTGACTCGATCCTCCTCACCCAGCATGAAGGTCGAAGCGCAGGAATTCATAAGCCTAAGCGAATACAGAGAAACGGGAAGAAGGAAAACTCAGGCCCTGCTGGTCATGGATGGAGAATTCAGTCCTCTTTCTAAGTGAAAATCGAGAAATGAATTTTAGGATTTCAATTTTGGGCTTTGTCGTCGGGCTTCTCGTCGGTTTGACTGGGATGGGGAGCGGCGCCCTGATGACGCCAGCCTTGATCTTGCTCGGATTGGCCCGGCCCGTCATTGCCGTAGGAACCGACCTCGTATGGGGAACTTTGACCAAAGCGGTCGGTGCATTTGTTCACTGTCGTCAGAAGACCGTCGATTACAGGGTTGTGAAGCTCCTCGCCTTCGGAAGTGTTCCCGGTGCCCTCGCCGGCTTGGCTCTCTTGGCCCACTTGCATAAGTACGGTGTTGAGGCAGTGGATCGAATCATAGTTCGCATGCTGGCCATCGCCCTGATATGCGTGGCGCTGAGTTTGTTCGTCCGCACTCTGCGTGGTCAAAAATTACAAATCGAGGTGTCAAACGAAGGCCTCATCCAGAGAACACCCCCCTGGTTGACTTCGGTGCTGGGCGCGGTAGTCGGCTTCCTCGTCAGCCTCACATCGGTTGGAAGCGGAAGCGTAATAGTAGCTTGCTTGGTGGTTTTATACCCTGCCTCACCCATGAAGCGAATCGTAGGGTCAGACATTCTTCACGCGCTAATTCTGGTGGGTATCTCTGCCTTGGGTCACCTCGGCATGGGCAGTATTGATGTCCCTTTGCTCGGAGCGCTTCTGGTGGGGTCGATACCCGGTATCTGGATCGGAAGCAAGATGAGTGCGGTTTTCCCCGAAAGGATTTTGCAACCCATTCTGGCAACCACCCTTCTCTTCCTCGGTTACAAGCTGTTGTAATACCCCTACCGAATTCAAGGCGTGGTTTTCTACCCAAGTTGTCCCCGCCTGGAAGCCCTGATCATATTTAAACGGGGTGTCCAGTTCTAAAGCAAAGTACTGCACCGTCGACAAACCCAAAACGAGAATAAGTGAAAACAATACGGTCCGTAACAAGTCGGGGGCGTGTCCTAAGATTAATTCGTTTCGGCAGGTCCGCCCAAATACCCTTGCTTTTCCAGATAGAAGAGGATTTCCTGAGCTGATTCTTCAGCCGTAAGATTCGCCGTGTCGATTACCACCTCGGCGTCTGAAGGCGACTCATAAGGGTCAGAAACACCGGTAAAGGTAGGGATGATTCCCGCGCGGGCCTTTGCGTACAACCCCTTCCTGTCTCGCTGCTCGCAAATGTCTAAAGCTGTTGAAGTGTGGACAAGAATAAAGCCGCCTGCGCTCTCGATTGATTGGCGAACTTCTTTCCGGATGTTGTCGTAGGGCGCGATAGGAGCACACAATACGATCCCGCCATTTTGAGTAATTTCCCTTGCCATGAATCCGATACGTCGAATATTCAAGTCCCGGTGTTCCTTGGAGAAGCCGAGCTCCGAGGATAGATTTTTGCGGACAATATCACCATCCAGCAACGTTACCGGCCGGCCTCCCATTTCCAAAAGCCTTACAAGCAATACATTTGCAATCGTCGATTTTCCAGAGCCTGACAATCCAGTAAAGAAGACTGTAAAACCCTGGCGTTGCCGCGGGGGGTAGGTGCGCCGCAATTCGGTAACCACTTCGGGATAAGTGAACCAACTCGGGATGTCGCGCCCCTCAGCCAGTCGGTTGCGAAGGTCCGTGCCTGAAATATTGAGCACCCTGCTTCCCTTCGGCACTTCATCTTCTGGAACATAAATGTCTTTGTCCTCCAGATAAACCATCATCTGGAAAGGGACCATTTTGACTCCGAGCTCGTCCTGGTATCTCTGCAAGAGATGCTGTGCGCCATAGGGATCATAGAATGATTTCCCTTTTGAATCAGTTCCTGGTCCGGCATGGTCCCTCCCAACAATGAAATGCGTACAACCGTAGTTTTTGCGAATGGCGGCATGCCAAACTGCTTCACGCGGCCCGCCCATGCGCATGGCTAAGGGCAGCAGTGCAAGCATGGCGGAGTTCGCCGGGTAGTGGCGAAGGATTGCTTGATAGCATCGAACACGGGTGTAATGGTCAACATCACCCGGCTTTGTCATCCCCACTGAAGGGTGAATCAATAGATTTGCCAACGCACGCTTCGCTGCACGAAATGTGAGTTCCACGTGGGCGCGGTGCATCGGGTTGCGAGTCTGAAAAGCAACTACACGACGCCACCCAAGTTGCCCGAACTTCTCGCGTGTCTCTGCAGGCGTTAAACGCAAACTCCGATAATCGTAATGAGAAGGGAGTTGTAGCCCTTCGACTTTACCGGACACATACAAAGGATTCGATTGTTCCAGGACATGAGACACTCCAGGGTGTTTGCGATCGGCAGTGCCAAAAACGTTCTCGACCTCGGACTGCCGGTTCGGCTCCCAGATTTCGTCAACATGAACAACTGCGAGCATCACGCCTTCGGGATCACGAAGAGCCAGAGATGCGCCAGGAGCAAGCTTTTTGGCGAATTCCGCAGGCAAATCCAAAACTACGGGCATGGGCCAAATTAGCCCATTTTTAAGGCGCATCGAGGAGCAGACGCATTCGTAGTCAGCTTGACCCATAAACCCCTGCAAAGGAGAAAACCCCCCGTTGATCAGAAGCTCGAGATCGCAAAGTTGTCGTGGGGTCAGGTCCCAAGAAAGCCATTCCTTCGATGCAGCCCGAAGCTCTTCGCGTCTGTTCCTCTCGACGAGTAAATTAATCAACATTCCGCCATGCGGTGAGTTTACAGACATTGTCTCGATCATGACTTGAGCTGTAAGACTCCTTGTTAAAGGAATGGCGTTTGGGAGCAACTAGAAATACCCGATGACCTGCGCGATTAGAAGCTGACTAGTTCGTCTTACCCAGTGGATACTGGACAGTCAGCATAGATTTTCATTGAATCGCGCCGTCCGCGGCCGGGAGGAGAAGTCAAGTCTCGCACGTCTTCCACCGAACTTGAACCCGGCTTGATCAGCACGCGCCAATTATCTCAATTCGGAAGCATTTGAGGTACCAAAAACGCTTTGTTAATCGGTTGCTTCAAGAAACTCAGATGAGTGCTTCTCTCACGCTTGTCTCCCTCCTGCGGTTCCACTGATAATGGTGCCAGCCATTTGGGGGGGTTGTAACGAATTTTCATAATTCGCACCGAATATCAGTTCATTTGCTGAGCGACCTGGCGGGCGAGTTGCTGGGCGCAGTATCGTGGCGGGGGGAAGTTGTCGTTGCGGCCTTGAGCCAGCACGTTCATAAACTCCCCGCTAACCTGCGGCGCTCGCTGACCTGAGATCGCGGACTGGAGATAACCAAGCGCAAGACTTTCACCCTCTTATCGGGAGTCCAGAGCAGTTCTGTGGGAGAATAAACGGTTCCACCGCGGAAGTGCTGAGGGGGGCGCTCCAACCATCAAAGAACTGGGGGTGCGAAGAGGAAGGTCGGAACACTTCACCCGAGTTGGGCGACCGGCAACCTGAATAATCGGCCCTAAGACCCCGTCAAGGTTTGCTCTTGGCAATCCAGCCGACCACATGTTCGGTTATCCGATTAATCGGGAGTTAGCCGGGCAGCACATCATTGATGAGAAGGAGATTTGCAAACAGGTATCCCGCTCCCAGCGCTATTGGAGCCGGTCAATTACTCCGAAACTCACCCCCATTTTATTGCATTACATACTCAAATGTTACCCAAATGTCAGCTGGAGTGGTGCCGCACGATGGAACACTGCCGTTCGTAATAAAAAGATTGGTCCCCGCGTCCATCGCTAAACTGGGGGAGATAAAGAAATTGTTGAAATCAGGGACAAGCGCAAAGTTGTAGGTGCTAGGGACTCCCCCTGTGTCAAACATCAAAGTGATCAGGCCAGTTTGGTTGCAATTGTGTCCGGGAGTTCCCTGAATCACAAAGATATTGGTCACAGTGATAGGCTTGTCAAGGATTAAGTAACCTCCAAACTTGCCGAAGGTCGAAAAATTACCGGGAAAGAAAGCCGAAAAATGCATGCGGGGCGCCGCGGACATCGGAGTGTCACCATTGATTTTTAAGGAGCTACCGACATTGACGGAGCCGCTGACATTGGCAGCGCCACCGACATCGAGCGTCGCAGTAGGGCTTGCCTTGTTGATGCCCACATTCCCGTTCGGCAATATTGTGAATCTGCCACCCGCAATACCTGGGGCATCGATCTGCACAAGGCCGGTGCCACCAGCTGAGAATCCGCCGCTTAGCCGCATGTTGCCACCGGCATCGATCGTGAACTGATCGCTGCCGAATCCACGGCCTCTCAGGATCAGACCAGTGCCACTCTCAAACTGCCCACCGGTCTGCCCGATCCCGTGAACGCCGATGCCAGACGGGCTCTCGGAAGCTCCATACACGCCCCGCGTTAAACCACTCGTTGCAGTGGCATGGCCGAATACGCCAGCAGCAAAAAATGCACTGTTGCTCGTGACCCCCATGACGCCAGTGGTGGAACTGGCGGGAGCTTCCACATCCATTCCTGCCTGTGGTGCTTGAGTCCCTACTCCCACGTTGCATCCTGACGTCGTACATGTCTCGGCCAGCGCGGAGGGTGAGAGGCCACAATGACTTGACCATGCGGCTATGAAATTCGTAACGCCCCCCCCGGTAAAAGTGGTGCAAGGCACCGCAGGATGTATTGTCGCGTTGACGCTGTTCGCCAACGGCTGACCATTGCTCGTCGGCGGTTGAATGCTGTTCGCTGACGCCTGAGCTGTGTCCGGCGTTCCTCCGGGCCAAGCAGCGTTGCTGCCGGTGGCTCCCTGGGGCAACCTGGAGAGAAATGCAGAAGCTGGCAACCCTCCCAAGGTTTCGGCGTCGCGGGCCTTCAACGCATAAGGAACGCTGACGAGCATAACGCGCGGCTGTTCTGCTTGGTGTTCCACCTGGATGCCCAACCAGCGCGCCTTTCCTGCAGCAAAGTTTTCAACCGGCAGGCCACCATTGCTTGCCGCACCCAGGAACACCGTGTAATTCCCAGTCGCATCAGGACGGACGTTCTGGGTTTCCATCCACAGTGCCGCGCCACCCGTTTGCTCGGCGTATAGCGCGAAGGTCATACCAATAGGCCCGACCATCGGCCGATTGCTTCGATCGAGGAGACTCCCAGTGAACTCGATGAGCTGCGGAACTGTTGCCTCCGAAAGAGAGAGAGAGGCAGGCGACGCGGTTTGGTTTGCCGTCGCCGACTCTTGCGCCCACATAGCAGGCACAAGAATTAGACAGATCACAATGATTACAACCTGAAGGTAGGCTGGTCTCATGTCAGTCCTCCGACACAAATGATGTGCCTCGCTCGTTATTGTGAATCCAAGGCGAAGGGTGCCAGTGGCACTCTCGCTCAACATTCATTGGAGCCCGGAGCAGGTTGGAGAAGGAAATTCGGGCGGATTGTAACACAAAGTGGGAAATGTAAATCCAGATCAAGGCACATAAGTAGAAGGCGTTCAGCGTGGCCTCCGGAAACCGGTGACTGAACATTAGACCGGTACAAGTCCTGATAAATGCGCAAACCCGACATGTACGGTACTGGTATTCAAGATGCCCCCTAATCCGTGTGGTCTCAATGGGGCGATGCAACAGTATCTCGATGTCTAGTGCAGGAGTCTCAAAAGCCAAGGGTGGTCGCGAGCGTTGACTCAAACCGAAACACTACCCTGTCTAGGGTTCTGCCTGAGTGCGCCAGAATAGATCGGTTCGCTTGGGGAAGTATTGTCGTATCAGCTGATTAGAGGGTGTTGCATCGGCAAGTTGAAATCGAACGACTAATCGGGAGTTGGCATCCGCTGTCAGTCAGGCTGTCACTGCTATGCGGAAGACCACAGTAGCCGTGACGGTCACACAAAAACGTTCCGCGAGTTGGGCGATGAAGATGTTGGTGTGCAGTAATCGTCGCCGACGCGGCCAACGCCTGCCACACCAGATGTGGAAACAGACGGGAACAACGGTGCGTGGACTTCGTTCATGATTTGGCCAATGATCGGCAAACAAAAGCCGAAAAGTCCTATCCCCAGCGCCAGTACTTTCGTTTACCACTTTCGGTACTGGACAATTTAATGAACAGGGATAGTCTCTGCAGCTAAGAATTCCTCGAGCGAGTGCCAGCCCAGCGCCGAAACGAGGAAACAGGTATGGGCCGACATTGGCAGGTTCAGCGTAAGCTAAACGCCGACTTCTACATTGTGGTTTTCGGATCCATCGTCGGTTTTGCGGTCCTGATCGCACTAATGGTTTATGGCAGCTCCATCTCGCAGCACTAGCCTCAACGGCTGACCAATCACTGCACCCACGAGAGGTGATGGTGCCAAGGATGAACCCGGAACGCCGGCAAAGCCCACGGACCACCGTAAATCGGCTCGCCTATATCAACCTCGAGGCGAATAACGGTGGCATTGTGCTAAACGTTTCTGACGAAGGGCTTTGCTTTCACTCCGTTGCTCCCGTTCCACGGACTGACACAATCCGTTTCTGGTTTTCGGAACCCAACCACCGAATCGAAGCGAACGGCCAGCTCGCATGGATGGACGAGTCGCAAAAGACAGCGGGCTTGCGATTCACTAATCTGTCCACAGAAGGGCGCGCAAAAATCCGGGATTGGATCAATCAACCTGCAACTCCGATCGCCGCAGATGGGAAGGCGGCACCGGCAGTCTCAGCATCGTCCGAATTCCCCTCCCATAAGGCGAGGCGACCGGACAGAATCGTTGCGCGCGATAGTTCTGCCCCGTTCGAGGCGCTCTCACCCACTATGAAAGCACCAAAGGTATGGAGTGCGTTCTCTGGCGGTTTGGCCTTGGGGATTCTCATTTCGGCTATTGTGGCCACTGCATTCTCGATTCACACCTATCGTCGCGAGTTAGGGAACTCGCTCATTCAGTTGGGGAAACGATTACAGGCAAAAGGCCAATCGCAAACGGCTTCCCGAGGACCGGAGACGGCATCACTAGCGCCTGTTTTGCTTCCGCCTCCGGATAAGCTCTCAACCAAACCCGACACCAAGGAGGGAAAACCTCGGCAGATGAAGATTGAATCCACGGCGCCAGTTGCTGCAGCACCTGCACCTACCGTGGCCGCCGGTCCTACCGCGACGCCTCCGGCGATTTCATCAAGTCCTCCGCTGCAGTCTCCGCCAACTACTGCTATCGAGCCCGACGCTGGCCACATCTCCGGCAAAGTCAGCGCAATTCGGGATCTCGGCCAAACGAATCCTACTAGCGCCCACTCAGAAGATTCCAGAGAAGTGGAGCCCGGATCAACTTTGAAAATGTATCTCGAAGTCGCTAGATTTCGCGATGCAGGAGTGGCTGACAACGAAACGAACAGACTGACGCAGCTCGGATTTCATGCAATTGTCAGCAACAAACGTCATCTTTGGATGAATTCCTACCAAGTACTTGTAGGCCCCTACGGCAGTGACGACGAGGCTGAAACCGCGCACATGAACCTAGTGTCCCACGGCTTCAGACCCCGATCCTACGAAAAGGGTTTCCGCACCTTCATGTTACCCACTGGGGTCATGCTCAATGGTACACACCTGCCTGTCGGGCTTTACTTCATCAATTGGGATTCCTACGTCCCCGATGTATTTGTGAAATTCGAGAAGGACAGCAGTGTCATTTCGAGGGCAGAGGGGAAGTGGGTGAGACGCGGTGTTAAGTATGAGGATGATGCCATAGTGTACAGAAAGAACGGCGACGGATCGCGGACACTTCTGGAAATTCGATTCATGGGTATGAACCAAGCCCTTGTGTTTGGTAATTTACCCTAACCGACCAATCCCTGCTCAGTACTGGGCAAACCTCATGGCCGAATTAATTGAGACTCACGATCAGAACGGAGGAAATGAGGCGCGGATCGCCCTGCAGCGCTCACTTGCCCACTGCAATGAAGTCCATCAGTCACTCATAGTAGATGCTCGGTTTGATCTGCTCTCGGAAAGTATTCCAGGGTGCGGTCCCAATACAGGCGCGCGGGAAAGGAGAAAGGAATCAAAGATGAATCATTCCATCGAACAAGAAATGGTCGCGATTGACGAAGTAATCGGAAATAACACCGGGCGGAGTTTGAATTCCCACCCAAACGGAACCTCCGGATTCCAGACAGTGAACGCGCGGGGTGTGGGATTCATCGCCAAGCCGGGCATGATTCAAGATCTGCGAAACAGCATCTGCGACAAGGTCATGGACCACCTCAGGGTGGCCAATGGTTTCTCAAGCGCGATTGTGCTGACTTCTAACAAAGAGCCACGCCTGGTGCTGGTTCTCACATTCTGGAAAACTGAAGCGCAGGCCAGGAGCAACAGTTGGGAACACGCGCCTGCCGTCCGTGAGATGTTGCAGCCGCTGATTGACGTGTGTTCGAAAGTGCAGACGTATAAGGCGGCCATGCCAAAATCGTCCAGGATGACGATGCCGGATATTGAGAAGCGGGCAAGCTGATTTGATCTCGGTCGAAAGGCTGATAAGTAATCTCGACTAAAACGGGTTGTGGCCGAGGATTTGATGGGCTTGGAGGCGGAGCGATCTATTTCAGCTTCGCATAGTCGAACTTGGTAGAGATGAGGATGTCAGGGTCAGTGATAGAAACTCTCGGTCTGATGAAGTCGAATCTCGGGACTGGACGCAGCTAGGACAGTTTCCAATCTGCGGGAGGAGAACTGATCGACCAAAACTCGGGAGCCGGCCGTGTGAATTCGATTCCCACTCTGGCCAAGCCCGCATAGGGTGGTCCGACAAAGGCAACCCTGCCTTCGCATTCATCCCAATTCACTGGATTCAGGACTACGAGTCTTTGCCCCAGGGTGACCTTCGTTTCCAGCATTAGCTGGGCACCATGAGCATTCACAATTAACGTGAACGTCTCTTCTTGGAAAATTTTCCTGTCTGCAGCTTCTCCCCGAATTACAAGCGGCACGTCTAGGATGATCCGCTCGCTGCGTCTTTGTCCGATTGATGGTGGCATCTTCAATTGCTCACCCACTTAGGCAGACTAGCGCAGATGGATCATCCAGACTACTGTCCTTAGGGGCAGAGTTTGGACCTGATCGTTCGCCTGGCGCCTCGAGGTGACAACAGCTGGCAAGACCACGAATGACCAAAACGCAAACGTGGGTGGCGGTTGGAACCTTCGCCTCTCTTTCGTGGAAATATTCAATCTCCCAGCTCGAAGGTGTACCGGATTTCCACAGGGAGGACATAGAATTTTGGCTGGATTGTTTGGTCCAGCAGATTTATACTTCGTTGGTATTTGCCCAGCCCTTCCGTCATGTCTCGCGACGGTACCATGTGTCATGCGAACAGCGGTGAACCGGAAAAGGTTCAAGTTGGATTTCTTGGCCTGAACCGGTCCACAGCGTTCGATCCGTCACGCACAGTCAGTCTTCACGTAATGCTGCAGGAGTCCCGACCATGTATACATACGTTTGCTGTCGGTGTACGAATTGCGAGGCCCAGATTTTGCTGGAAGACCGCGGAGATCCTGATATCAATTTACTCCCCAGAATTCCGAGGCCACGCGCCGGACGGGAGGCTTGTCCCTATTGCCGGGTGGTATTCGCACCGCAGAGCTATTACACAACCGAGAGTGTTACGCCGCTTGCCTTGCATGCCTGAAGAGAAGCTGCCCGCAAATTAGAGCTGCTATATCTCTCTCGTCGAAAGCGGCCAGACGGTTCCGGGAATTCATGGGTCACAGCGAGTCGTCAATTTTCCAGTGGGGAAGCGCTTACCCGACAGGTACCTCGTGACTCCCGCCGCCCGACTCCTCCTCGGCTAATTTGGATTGTGTATCGAATGGAACATAATCTCGCGGAACAGGCGGTTCAAGATGATGCATCGAGATTTTGAACCCAGATCTTGGGTTCAAAGGAGGCCACCATGTTCGGATACGGATTGATCGGAACTTGAGTGGTTCTCGCTTTGGTTAATTGGATCTTAGTGGCTTTGTAAGGGCGATTGCATCGGCCATGGGCACCGACCAAGAGCCGTCAAGCACCTCATAGGCCATTCAAAGTCACTTGAAATCTCCAGCGGAATCCGCAACTATCCCCCTACTTCGGGCGTTATAGATGTGATGAATTTGCCGCTTGCTGCGGCCCCAATGGATCGATGAGCCACCACTTCACAAGTCCAAGCGTTAGAACACATCCCCTCGGCAAGTGGGATTTAACGACAAGACTGCGAGGTGAGTTGCTGCGGTCTTTGATAAAGGCCGCTCTGGCGATCGGTCTTGTGTCATGTGCAGTCACCGCTGAATCGACCGTTACGTCACCGAACATTACGAAGGTGAATCCGGGTTCAGGCGCGATAGGCGCATCGGTCACGATCTCGGGGGCGAACTTTGGAGCAACGCGGGGAACGAGCACGGTCACCTTCGGTGGAGTGAAGGCCACTCCGACGAACTGGAGTGTGACGAGTATCGTAGCACCAGTTCCAGCTGGTGCAGTAACGGGTAACGTGGTCGTGACAGTGGGTGGGCAAGCCAGCAACGGTTCAAGCTTCACGGTGATCCACCCCGCTCCCAGTCTCTCGAAAGTGAGTCCGGGTTCAGGCGTGATAGGCGCATCGGTCACGATCTCGGGTGCGAACTTCGGAGCAACGCAGGGAACCAGCGCGGTCACTTTCGGTGGAGTGAAGGCCACTCCGACCAGTTGGAATGGGACGAGCATCGTGGCATCGGTTCCGGCAGGTGCAGCGACAGGCAGCGTGGAAGTGGTCGTAGGCGGTCAGGCGAGCAATGGTATGACCTTTACGGTGGTAAGAGGCCAGACATCGATTAACTGGAACTCTGTAAAGCAGTCGATCGACGGGTTTGGTGTGGCAGTGGCGAGTTCCACATCGCCCTTGACGACCAGCTTGGCCGATGCCTTCTTTCGAACAGATACGGGGATTGGATTGTCCATCGTGCGGTCGCAAGTTTTGCCGGACATAACCACATGTAATGCCTATTACGGGACGGGAGCGTGCGTGGCGTCCAGCGGCGCGACGATTCTGAATGGCGAGCTCCAGATCATGAAGCAGGCCCAAGCGCGGGGTGTGACAACCTTTTTTGCATCATCCTGGAGCCCGCCAGCGTCGATGAAAAGCAACGGGTCGTGGGGCAGTGGGGGTAGTTTCCTGGGCAACACAGCCAACTATGCTGCGTATGCGACCCTGTTGGCAAGTTACGTCACTCTTTTGAAGGCCAACGGCGTGCCGCTGATCGCCATCAGTCCCCAGAATGAGCCAGAGGTTTCCCAGTCCTATCAATCGGCAACGTGGACAGGCCAGGAGTTCCACGACTTCATTCCGTACTTACACGCAGCTTTGGGGACGGCTGGACTGTCCAGCACACAGATAATGTTTCCGGAGAACGATTGTTGGAGTACGAGCTACGATGGATTTGCAGCAACGACGATGAACGATGCGTCGGTAGCACAGGATGTGGGAGTGATGGCACAGCACGGGTATTGTGGGCCGGCCACTCCTATTGCTGTCAACTCGTATGGCAAGCATCTATGGATGACGGAGATCAGCAGCCAATCGGGCGGCGGCTACGACGGGTCAATGACGGAAGCGCTCGGTTGGGCAAACATCATTCATGGCTATCTGGCAACGGGTCAGGTGAATGCTTTCGTCTGGTGGTGTACATCAGATCCCAGTAACGTATGTCTTGCGGACGGCAGTGGTAATCTGGCGCGTCGAGCCTACGCGACGGGAAATTGGAGCAAGTTTGTCAGACCGGGCTGGTCGCGGATCGATGTCACCGACACAAGCGGCATGAAAATTTCAGCGTTCAAAAATTCCACTTCCAGGAAATTCGCGGTCGTGGTGGTGAACTCGGGAGCAAGCAAATCCAACACGTTTACGCTGAACGGATTTAACGCCGCTACGGTAACGCCATGGATTACCGACGCCAGCCGAGCACTGATTCAGGAATCGGAGGTGGTAGTCAGCGGGGGAGCGCTTAGCTACACGATTCCCGCAAACTGCGTTGTTACCTTCACGGGACAGGCACAGTGAGTTTGGCTTCCAATTGGTTCTTCCTATAGCAGCTCGCGCTGGTTAAATGTTGGTGTCCGCAGTAGTGTCTGTATTCGATCGATCATCTCTCGATTGCCGACTGCCCGCGGCATGCGCCGTGATCCCAAACCGGCCAAGACGCTTGCACTCAAGATTTTGAAGCATTGATCAACGCTGTGAGCGGACAACTGAATTGCTACTTCAAATGTCCCGTTATGCGGGTGGTCTCAATGGGTCGACGCAACAATCAGGTCGAACCCGACTTGCTTTGAAAGCTAAGGCTAAATCACTCGATGGGGTTAGATCAGTCGGAACACTACCCTGGCTAGGTTTTGACCGAGTACGGCCAAACAGATCGCTTCTCCCGGGGAAGCATTGTCGAATCAACGCATTGGGTGGTGTTACATCGACCGGTTGAACGCACAGCGCAAACCGGACATGTCAAGTACTAGCCCGGAATTTGTCCGGTTATCCGTGCAACTCATCGGGAGTTAGCGGGTGTGCCGGTCAGTCTTGTATTTGAACTCTCGGCACCAGGAAATTCAGCGGTGCATCAGGTAATACGTCTGTCGCTGGAAGCGGCGGGTGCGCAGTGGGGTGCGGGATGTAACAGTGAGCGATGAGTTCATGTGGCCCTTCGACTCCACTGGGCGATACGCTTTCGCATTACCACCAACCCGATTCCAATCCCCACTATTAAATCTATTTGGGATATGTCAGGCACCTCAACAGTGGGGGAAATACAAACGCCCCTGACGCCGGACCAACAATAGCTAAGTAACTTGGCGTCCGCGGGACCTATGGTGAATTCGAGCATTTGGCCCGCAAGGATCTTGGCGCACGTTTGGACAGGAGTCGGGAGAGACCCGGTCAGTGGCAGGCAGTGATCGGCGGCGGGCGCCATTGTAAGTTCGACGGAATTCGTGACGGCATTAAAGGTCATGTCAAGGTCCGTCGCAGTGCGTGGGCCGTTGCAGCACGTGAAGGTCACGGTGTGGGGGTCGAGCGTGGGAAGCGTGGTCTCGGGACTCAACCCCTGGTCGGTGACAGTGGAGGGGTCGGTCATCGAATCCGCATTGGCATTGGGGACGACGATGACCGCGAATGGTAATAGTGCGAGGATAATCCACAAAGATTTTCTCATAAGCTGATGTCTCCTCGGAGCGCTACCGGGTGGTCTGTGGCTGGTATACTCCTGGCAGTTACCTGCGTCAAGGACTGTATCTGGCGCATCAAAGAATGGCTCAAAGTCCCGATTAACGCGCAAACCAATCATGTCCGGTTATCCGACTAACCAGGACTTAGCCTTATGTTGTGTTATTGTTCCCGAGAGTCCAGCGGCGGCGCTGTAAAAGAGTACAATCCACCTCACGAGATTTGCGCCCCCTCATCTTTCAGGAGGTAAAGCTCCTATGAGCCAGAAAACATTTTCCCTGGTTGCTACCGTGGTGTTTCTCATGATTGGGCTTGCACACGCTTTGCGGTTGTTTTTCGGATGGCATGTCGAACTGAACGGTTGGATTGTACCCATGTGGGTGAGCTGGGCTGGTCTTGTGATTGGCCTCTATCTCGCTTCTGAAGGAATCGGCCTCGCGAGAAAGGGTTAGGGCAACAACATCGCCAGCGATCTGAACTACGCCACGGGCGCTAGATCCACGGGAACGCCGGCAGCCAAGTACACCATCGCTTTCAAAGATCGCTGACCTTGCCCAGGTGATAAAGCTCTGGAATAATTGCCCCCATGATTATCGGTGATCGCCTTCGTGCCCTACGTATCGAGAAGAAGTTCTCCCAGGGCGAGATCGAGAAACGCACCGGCTTGTTGAAGTGCTACCTTTCGCGGGTCGAATGCGGGCACACCGTTCCAAATATTGAGACATTGGAAAAATGGGCAAGAGCGCTCGAAATTCCGCTCTATGTGCTCTTCTACGATGGAGAAGAGCCGCCTAAGCCGCCCAAATTACTGAAGCGCAAAAGGAATGACAAGGCCGAATGGGGCAATTCACCCAGAGCCGCGCGGGATTTGGCCCAATTCCGCCGGTCGCTAGGCTGTCTTAAAGACCATGAGCAGCGCTTGCTATTATCCGTGGCGCGGAAAATGGCAAATGGTGGCAACTCCAGACGGCGCTCTGAACGACCAGATTGAGCGAACTCCCACCGCCTGGGCTAGAGATTGGTGGCGAAGATAATCGAGAGAGCAAACAAAATCCCCGTGGCTACTGCGATCGCAAACCAGGTCCGAAATCGAGGGATTGATTCTGGGAGCGCCAATATGTGGATGGACGGATCGGGTCCCTGCGGGAAGGCCTCGGGCTGGGTACTTCGATGCCCGTGGTGACCTTGACGGATAGATGCGGATCCTGTCTCCAGTCCCGGTTCATTTTCGATGATTTCGCCCCGCATGGACCAGATACTAGCATGATTGTATTTATATGAGCTGAGACGTATCCAAACGGTAAACAAAGAGGGTATTTAGGTACCGGCCACGTGTGCTTCTGAGGGTTTCGTCCTTGCCAGCGTTAGTGCGAGGCGGTCGAAGACGCAGACAGGTCCCGATCGGTCGACGGCACTTGTTGCGATCGCGCTTTAATTAACGAGGCTGGATCGGCGACGACTGGCTACTGTTCGCCGACCCGAACCCCGGACAACCATAGCCGGTGCACGGGGGTCCGGAATTGCGGAAGCGCGCGATCGATACAGGAGAACACAAGACCAAGAGAGACAATAAGATACCGATTCCCGCAACTTTCTTCTTCATAGAAACCTCTGCTTGCGCCCCCGCGTGAGGAAGCGCCAACGCAGTTGGGCGCAGGGGGAGAAATGTGTCCAAGTGGACTCGGCAGTATTTGAGCCGCCAGTAGCTGAGCGTGAGGTCGCACTTTAGCGGCCAAATCTAGATCAGAGCGCTGACTATTTAACTGCAAATTACACATGCGGTTAGCGGTGAACTATTCCGATCTAAAATAGAGGATTTCACTGTTCCAGGTAATCTCATCCCACAAAGGTGAAAGTCTTTATCCATAATTTCCATTTTGGCATTCCGCCTCAGGGTCATTATCTTCTCAAGCCTGCCAGCCAAGTATCCAGAACTGACAGGCTGCTTGGCTCAATCGCTGTGAAGGCAATTCCCATTCCTGACCTCGGCCGCGAATAGGTCACTCTACCTTGGGCGATCAGGTGCGTCTCTCCGCGCGAGATTGTCAGCGTGACCTTGCTGCCCTCGGGGAATAAGTCCTCTGTCAACGCGAAGCACCCGAACATGCTCAGGTCTTTCGTATGCCCTGAAATATGCTTCTCGGACTGCATGTCAGTCAGTTCAATTCTGGCCATGAACTGATGACGGGGGCGCGATGACGTTCAAAGTGAATCGGAGAACGACCTCCGCGTTGCTGGATTTTATTCCAGGTCGAATCTTGAGACAAACAGAACATCGCAGCTCCTCGCCAGCTCGAGAATTTTTTCCACCTGTTCTTCTCTCGAGTACAGGCGCAGCGATTCCGGCAGCGGGTTGTGTAGTGGGAGATCCCTTGACAGTTACTCTACCCGCGACGAATACTTGCGCCGCTTGGTCGAAACGACCCAATGAGAAAGCCATCCCGATGGAAAACTGCTGGGAAGAAAACCCCGCACGCCAAACGGGCCAAGAGACAACCGCGCAAGACGGGAGTTAGGCCGGATATTGAGGGAAAGCTTTCATTCAATCATGCCATGGTCTACGTAAAGGATGTGGAGCGCGGGCTCAGCTTCTACCGAGATTTGCTGGGATTCAGGCTCATCGAAGACTTCCGCTTTGAAAAAAAGCCAGTGTATGCACGCTTGCGCGCCCCGGGCGGCGACGGCACCATCGCTCTACACCAGGGGTGTCCGGGAACTTCCGTTTTGAGCGAGGGTGTACGCCTCTACTTCGAAGTCCGTGAACTCGACGACTTCTGCCGCACTCTTCAGCAAAAGGGTTTCTACATTACTCAACTCCCACGCATGATGCCCTGGGGTTGGCGGCATGCCTATCTCAATGATCCCGATGGCCACGAGATTAGCTTGTATTGGGCGGGCGAAAACCGAATGAAGAGAACGGTGATGAAGGCCGTGCAAAAAGCCGCCCGTGCCTGAGAATCTTGAGTTGTGGAAGACGATCTTAGGCTCTCGCGTCCCGTCCCCGTCTGCGTATTTTTGCAGGATCCTGGAGAAAATATGCGCAATGCGCACAAGCGCTTTTCCACATCTCGGGTAATTCGACTTATTGGGACTTAGCCTTCGCCGGATCGCAGGGAGCGAGAGGAAGTAAATGCCGTGCTGTCTATCTCGCGAAGTACCGCAGCTCGCGGGGAGTTTATAGAGACTGCAAGAACTCAATAATGGCCGCTTGCTCCTCCTTCTTCAGTTTCTCAAATTGCTGGCGTACATGAGTTGCTTCGCCGTGGTGCCGCAGAATTGCATCTCGAAGCGTCAGCGACGCGCCATCGTGCATCAATCGCGGACGCAGGCGGACTCCCCATAGAGGAGCGGTGCGTATTTTGTTGCGACTGCTCTCGAAGTCCTGTTTCGAGAGATACCCCGACATCCTCTGAAAGACCTTGTCCCCGTAGTGCTCCCGAGTCGCCTGCAGGATACCGTCGCCCGTGCCTACGTCATGCATCAGGAAATCCCCATATGGATGAAATGTGATTGATCCGAGCGAGGCTGGAATCGTAAACGTTCCGCCATTGATCTTCGTTCCAGCGGTGGCGGTAGTCATCGTTTCGACGTGGCAAGTCGCACAACCGATGTTGCCAAACAAGCGAGCGCCATCCTTTGCAAACGCGCTGCTCGCAAGCTGGGAATCACGTGCAGGCGCCTTCGTGGCTCGAATGAACCTGGCGAAGTGATCAATGTCGGAGAGGCCATCCGGTCCTGGCGTGTCATTCGGCTCCGAAACAGTGTTGCAAAGCTTGGTTACCTCGTCCGGCTGGAGACGGTTTGTGATGCCCATCTCATTGAGATAAGCGTCGCCGGCGAACGATAGCAGGCTCGCGTGTTGGTCCTTCCAGCCGAACCTCCCCACACTCATCTGTCCGGGGGCCTCTACGATGGGTACCTGGAGGATCTGACCGCAAATTTTCCCATGCGAAGATTTGCATTGCTGCTTGGCAAGATCGATGAGGGTTTGATCAGGGACCGCCTCGACGAAGCCATCTCCCAATAAATTCAAAGAAAGCCGAAGTGTCCGGATCGTCTCTGTCACTGGAACTCGCTCTTGGATCTCAGTATTAGGAAAAGCAGCGTTAGGACAAATAGCTCGGTCATTCACAAGAGACCGGCCACTGATCACTTCGGTGCCATGAGCGATCGGGATGTCTGGATTGCGGAAGTGACCCTCTGGCCCTTGATGGCCCACGCGTAATTCCGTCACCTGTGAGGCGGCGCCTGAAACTGGACTCTGGTGACATTCGCGGCAGGACTGCGCATTATAGAGCGGTCCAAGGCCGTCGCTCAGCTGCTCGATTTCTTCGAATTTCGTTTGATCGGCTTGATGAGTCGCATCGTCGGTGACGCCGTTACTTTTGTTGTCAAAACCGGTGGGTGCTTCCGTTGAATTTGGGGCAGAAGCTGTGAAGATAAGACCCAGAACGCCCAAAGGGATCAAGAGTCGCATGGCTTATTCCCTCCTCCTCTAAGGCGGCCTCGCGACACGAGTTCTTGCAGCGAGGATTAGCGTGCGGTGAATCAAGAATGATGCTGAGTCTTCTCCCCGCGCGACACTTGAGCGTCCGCGGGAGCTGGGGGGATGGGTTCTCAGTCGTGAATACTAACTCAGCGGATTCTAGACAAGGCAGCAAAATGGAACTGCTATGTCTAAAGTGTGACGCCTATGGCTGAGTCAGAATTTCGGAGTCGAACAGAGGTTTCTGTCAGGCCGAGAACGCAGCAATTTCTCATAACAAATCTGGCCACGGCCAGGCCTCGTTCCCCGGACCTGAGAGGTCAGCACTCACAACTCGTCCTGCAGCGACGCCATCTTACTTTTTGTTCCATGTCTGGAGCCATGCACGCGAGCCTGTCAGCGAGCGGCTTGTGACGGCTGTGCACCCAACGTGCGGACCAGCCAGGGAACGATCACTTGTTTGAAAATCAGTGGATCGGGCCATACACCCTTCTGTCGACCCAGGTGACCTCCGAGCGGGTTGATCCATGCCTCTTTGGGGACATCGCCGGTTTTCAAAAGCAGGAAGGCGTCCGAAACGGGTACTTGTGTGTCGAGCGCGCCGGCGATAATCAACATCTGGGTGGTTGGCTTGCCAATCAGATTTTGATTTACCAGCGACATCTTTGGGAAAATTTCCGCCAAGTCGTCCACGGTCTTGGCGCCTTCGAAAATATTTAGGAATGCCGGGATCAAACCGAAAAGATACTCGCGATTTCCAAGGATGGAGTTCAAGAGAAAATCCCTTTGGAAGCTGGCATCAACCGGAGGAGTCTGCAGCACAACGCCCTTTAGGCGCGAACGCTCAACGATGGAGAGCTTGGTGGCCCAATAAGCGCCAAAACTCTGGCCATCCGCGGCGATGCGCGCCTTGTCAACTTCGCGGCGTGTGGCCAGGTAATCGAGCACCGGCGAGAACATGCGCTCCGCCGTGAGACCAGCCTTGATAGGCGCCTGGCCTGTACCGGGTGAATCCACAGCGATGAAACCGATACCGTACGGAATGATCGCGCCGAAGTTCTCGGAGAGATCCTCCTTGCGGCTGTCGAGTCCACTGATGGCTAGCACCAGGGGAACGGGACCGCCCGGATTCTTCGGAAGCCGAAGATAAGCAATGATCTCGGTGTTTTCAAAAGGAATGTGGATGACCTCAATGGGCGGGTCCATCAATTGCGCATGATCGAGAAATGCTTCGATCGCTTTGGCGTAGGCGGCTTTTTTCCCTGGAGACAACGGCACGGGCCAGCGTCCAAAGGAATAGAGTCGCCAAGCCTTGCCATAGAGCGCGCTGGCCTTTGCGGGATCTGTGGACTCCTGCGATTTCGCCTGCGCCATGTACCGCCCGGCCACGGCGCTGAACGCCGCGGCCCATTCGTCAGGATCGGAAGTCTTGATGGAATCAAAAGCCTCGCGAACATCAGCGGGATCGAGCGCGATCAGGGGGTACATCCCGTTTTCCGCCCGGGTGATGGCCTCGGCCTTCACTTCCTCGATGGTCCGCTCGCGGCGCTCCTGCGGTGAGGTTTTTCCTGCGGAAACCGTCGCGAGAACAGAAATCACCCCGAATGTGAGAAGGAGTCCTCGAAGCGCGCGCCTCAAATTAGCTCCCATTTTGGTCAATTTTCAGCCCCCAAAAGGTGCGATTTTGTTGCGATTGGAAATGGTCCGCGTCATTTGTTTTCTAACAGTTGCGGAAAATTCTATTCGTGCGCACTAGCGATTAGATTTTTGTTCGCCTTTTCCCATCTTAACCACCATCTCGTCCCACTGGTGCCCGTTTCACCGCCTGCAAAAACAGATCACGCTAGCACATATTCTGAGTTGGCGAAATTCGCGATACTACGTTGTACTCGCGAACCCGCAGGAGCGTGCCGTTGGCAGTTTCAACCCCGAGCGCCTAGAACAGAAGCTTCAAGCCGAATTGCACCGCACGGCTGCCACCTGATCCGATGACTGGATTTGAAGCTGCCGAGTCAGGCGTGGCACAGCCGCACCCGAACGTGCTGGGAGACGATGGATCGTTGTGGGCAAATCCGTTCTGTCCGCCGAACGGATTGGCAAAGTTCGGATGATTGAGGATGTTGAAAAATTCTGCGCGGAACTGGGTGGTCAGCCGCTCTCCGAATTTGAAGTTCTTGGTTACCGAGAAATCCCAATTGTGGAAGGCGGAATCACGGAACAGGTTGCGGCCCATGGTTCCAAACGTTCCCATCTCAGGCGGAATCATAGCCGAATTTCTTTTCGCGTAGCAGCCAAACGCAAGAAGCGAAGTTGTCAAGGCTGGTGTACTGGCAGCATTTGAACAGAGCGGATTATTTATTGCAAATGCAGGATCGTTGGGACCATTGGGATCGCCCGGAGGCGGGTGGCCAGGGAGGAAGAAAGGTATCGGCGTGGGACCCGACTTGAAATCACCCGGGTTTCCAAAGAAGTCCCAGCGCTCAATGCCCGTTGCCGCCGCCGCCGATTCACCGGTCCCGCTGACGTCCGTGCTCGAGTCCATCGGGCCCCACGGCTGCGCGGTATTCAAAGTCACGATGGAATTGAGTTCCCAACCTTCGAGTAGCTGCGCGAAGCCCTCTTTCCCAGGAATTTTATAGTTTACGGAGAGCGTAAAGCGATGGCGGATGTCGAAGTCACTGCTGGCATACTCCCGCTGCGGATGCATGGAGTCCTGGGGCAGCCCAAGCCCTGCTCCGAAATCCCAGTTGGCGCCCACATCATCGAGCGCGTGCGCATAGGTGTAACCGGCAATGAAGGTCATGCGGTGGAAATTCCGGGCCGTCAGAGTTGCCTGTAGAGCGTTGTAATTCGACTTATAGAGATTGCTGAGCTGGTAGATGGCGCCCAGAGCGTTGGGAAAGCTTGGGCGGTTCGCCTGCTCGCATCCAGCATCGCCGGGCGCGCACAGGCCAGGCGCGGGCTGGTTGATATCGCGCACATTGCTCAGTTTCGATCCGTGGTTGCCGACGTAGCCCAATTCGAGCGACAGGGTATTGGTGAAGGCGTGCTGGACGTTCAAGTTCCAGTAGAAAACACGGGGCGTGACGAGATCCGGATTGATGCCGAAGATGGTGCAAGGAAACGTGCTGCTGCAATTCAACGAACCCGAAAAGAGCGGCCCGGCATTCCACGCGGCAATGCCGGCAGCGGGGTTCGCGAAGTAGGCGGCATTGATTACACCGCTGGTGAGAGTTCCGGTGCCGGGTGGGACTCCGGTGCTGGGGGCCGTGGGATTGTTGGCGATGCCGAGGGTGTTGTTGAAGGCGAGAAAAGCTTCCCAGTTGATCAGCGCATAGGTGATGCCGGCGCCTGCCCGAACCACGGTCTTTCCGTTACCGGTTGGATCCCAGGCGACGCCGATTCGGGGCGCGAAATTCGTGCCATTGCTCTGGTAAGGTTTGTTAATGCCGTGACCAACCTGAAGGACGCCGACGTTGGGGACAAAATTGGTCATGCGACCTTGAGAATCGCTGACCACGGAGCTGAACTCGTAGCGCAAGCCGAGGTTGAGCGTCACCCGGGATGTGATGCGCCAGTCGTCCTGAAAGAAGGTCGCGTAAGACCAGTTGTGAATTTCACGGTTGGCGTCGCCGATCAGCACCTGGGTTTTGGCGGGCGCGCCAGCGAAGAAATCTTCCAACTGCGTGGACGTCCCCGAGGCAAAGGCTTGGCCTCCCAGGAATTTGACCTGGCCTCGGCCACGCGCAAAGGCAGCGCCGGTGAATCCATCGCGATGAACCTCGCCCCCGAATTTGAAGGCGTGCTTCCCCCAAGTGTAGGAGACGTGGTCAACAAACTGGAACCGCGTGTCGGGTCCCTGAATCTTGGGCCAGACGAAGCCGCCCAGCGTGTTGGGGGCGATGAATTGGGGGAGGGTGATCAGCGGCAATCCGCCAAATAGTGGATTGGTGACGCCGGTGTTGAGTCCGTAGGAGGACGCAGGCACGTTGTGATCGGCGGTGAAGGTAGGCTGGTACAGCCGG